>Ga0181601_10000042_pt1 | contig 89297 bp, 79 predicted proteins | sample 041ome_8_FD_133020 | JGI IMG/M metagenome (GOLD analysis project Ga0181601, IMG submission 133020) | Coastal salt marsh microbial communities from the Groves Creek Marsh, Skidaway Island, Georgia - 041407BS metaG (megahit assembly) | ecosystem: Environmental > Aquatic > Marine > Intertidal zone... | reverse complement strand
TCGGATAAATTTCTTTTCAGGGTTTCCTTTTCTTCAGTGCTGAATTGTTCCGATATTTCTATTCGAGATGAGACCTTGTCGAGCCATGTGGATTGAATTGCAAATAGTTTACAGACACCACATATAGATAAGTGAAGCCATAGCTGGAACCGTTCCTTTAAAGATAGTTTCCCTTCAGATTTTTGTATTGTGAATTCAGACGCTTCTTTGCAACTAATCATGTCATCCAATTTTTTTCAAGGCAACTACGCAGTTGTAATTTGGCTCTATGCACCAAAACCCAGTAATTAGAAGAGGTGATATCTAGCTCCTTACAGATATCCTCTGAAGTTTCACCATCAATGAACTTTAGAGTGAAAACGGATTGTTGCATGTCGGTGAGCCTACTGCGGCATTTATTTAAAACGACCATAAATTCCTTCGATTCTACCATTCGATCTGCATTCCATTCTTTTGGGGCAGTGTCGGCTTTCCATGCACCATTCTCAAGGAAATTATCTCCCTCACCTTCATCATTTCGATTATTCTGTAATTGGGATTCAGTAACCTCTTTCTTCTTCTTGTAATGATCTAGAATTCTGCTTCGAAGAATGAGATACAACCAATTTTTTTCTGATAACTCACCTCGATAGGTTTGCCTAGACCTTAATGCAACAAAAAATGACTCCTAAACCAAGTCTTTTGCCAAGTCACGATCTTGAACTCGAGTTATAGCATATCCCAGCATTTGATCAGAATATACATCAATCCACGTATCTGGATATAATTCATGTTTGGCCATGATTCAAAGAAATAAAAAAGACGGCCAGAGCCGTCTGTTTAAACTATAAGATATTCGAATGCTATTTGTGGTGATTTTGCATTTTATTCCTATTTGCATTCTTTCTTTTTACGTGAAAATCCTTATAGGCCTCACGTTGATTTTCATTTAAAACTTGTATTATTTCCTCTTTTTGCTGAGACTTTAATGCTTTCATTGCTAATATTCGTTCGTCTTCAATTTCAATTTTTTGAACATCAATTTTGCGAGTCTTATAGTCTGAATTAATCCTTTCTATTTCTGACACTTGGAATTGAGTTAAATTCAACTCGGAAGCCATTTTTTCAAGCTTGGGACTTCGAGCTTTATCTCGTGTAGACTTTTCCTGGGTTTGAGCAAGCATTATGATCGGCATTGCAAAGAGGATGGTGAGAACTACTGCTAACTTTTTCATGATATGTTTTTTGGTTTAAAAACCTAAGCCAAGTAGCATGCCAACATTAAATAATTAAGGAAAGTTCACAACTAAAGATGAAGATAGAATGGTTTTAAGATGGTGGCAGTTTCATTTGATAGTTTGTTTAAGTCGCTGTAAACGATAAGTTTAGTTGCTAAAGGATTTATTTGTGAAAAGCCTATTTCTGAAATAAAGCGATTTGCCTTTGAATTGGGTTTAGGATGAATTTCGATGAAGCGATGTTCAAAAAGATTGGCCAATTCAAGAAGTTTGAGAAAATTTAAGCGTCTTGACATAGGTAGGATAAGTGCAATTTTTCCGTTTGGTGAAAGAATTTTTTTCCCTGAATTTATAATGTCGGCCAGGGGCAACAATGCATCATGTCGAGCGATTCGTTTGTGCTCGATATTATTTTGAAGCGAGTTTGTGAAGTAGGGCGGATTCGAAATAATCAGATCATATTCTTGAATCTGGCTATTGACATATTTATCCCATGAGACATGCAGAACGTTCAATCGATCATTCCAAGGGCTTTGGGCAAAGTTAGTTTTCGATAATTGATAAGCACTTTCTTGGATTTCAATAGCAGTAATCTTTGCGTTCGAGTTGCGCTGCGCGATCATAAGTGAAATCACTCCTGTACCACTTCCAATTTCCAGTACGTTTAATACATCCTCTTGATTGACAGCAGCAGCCAAAATGCAAGCGTCTGTACCAACCTTAAAAACATTTTCGGCCTGTTGAACTTGAAATTCTTTAAAACGAAAAGGTAAACTCAATTCTTATTCTTGGCTTCGATTGATATAGAAACTATTGGCCTGCCCTAGGCTTGTTACAACAAGGTCATTGATACATAAATGTGCTGGAAGAGTAGTGGAGTAGTATACTAACTCCGCGATATCGGTTGCGTCCATCGGTCTGTAGCCAGAATATGCTTGCTTAGCGCGCTCTACGTCTCCATGGAAGCGAACAATACTAAACTCAGTTTCAGCTGCGCCAGGAGCTATTTGTGTGACCTTTATTCCATGTTGAAGGAGGTCAATTCGCATAGCTTTTGAAATTGCATCAACCGCGTGTTTACTGGCGCAATAAATATTTCCTTTTTCATACACTTCTTTTCCTGCAGTACTCCCAATGTTAACAATGTGTCCTTTTCCCTGTTCTATCATCATTGGAATTACAGCTTTGGATACATAGAGTAAACCTTTGACATTGGTATCAATCATTTTGTCCCAATCCTCCGTATTTCCATTCTGCACTAAATCCAGTCCACTTGCCAATCCAGCATTGTTTACTAGCACATCTATTTTACGCCATGATGCATCAAGGCTTTCAATAGCATCAAGAACATCCTGATTGGACCGGACATCAAAACATAAAATGTGTGCTTTACCGGATTGCTGCGAGTTTATTTCATTTTTCAAGGATTGGAGCCGATCCAATCTTCGTCCGGTGATAATTACGTTACATCCATTTTTTGAAAATAGTCGAGCAATGGCTTCACCGAAACCTGAAGTTGCACCCGTGATGAGAACTGTTTTTTTCATACCGATTTCTTGAGAATCGGCAAGATAGAAAGGATTTTAATCCGAGGCGTATTGCCGAATCATAAAAGCAGATTCTTGCATTACTGTTCGTTTCATTTTACGATGAAACGCATTTATGAGCTTGTTATGGAAGTAGGGGTAAAGCACTCGGTCACGAAATTGTGAATCGCTTTTTATTGTAGATCGGTGTGTGATTCTTGTGCATCCATCGTAGGTAGATTCCATGGTTATCCACTGTTTACCTTGATTCACTCCACTTTCAACATAGCTGATTTCAATCATCGAGCTGTCATCTTGAATATTCGTTATCTCCATGGCAGTTGCCAGGTTATAGATACCCTTGATGAGTCGAAGATTTAGGTAAAGTACTTGACCAATGGACGAGCCATAGCAGCTATCCTTAGAATAAAGAACCATATCTGAGGGGCGGTCATAGATAAGACCAACCGCAGATTTACGCGTTTTCCAAGATGTAGATGGATTCGCATTTATATAAGTTGCCCAAACTTCATCTTTATCAGCCTTTACTATGTATTGTTTTTGGTATGTTCTGAAATCTTTGAAGTCGGTGATATTAGTGCAGGTTGGCTCTAATTCACTCATGTTTTCACTATGTATGAATTCGTGTTGCCGATCAATATAGGCCCTAATTTTTGGATATGGAATCGCATCAAACTCAATTTTGTCAAACGACATTTGAGCAATCGAAATGTTAGAACACATCGCGAATAGAATGAAAAAAAGAGTGGTTGACTTCACGCTTTCGCAAAGGTGGATATTTTACACTTAACTATCATCAATTTTAACCAAATGGGGTCATAGATTTAATGTTAAGTCCTTGGCGATCATTGATAAGGGTCTAATAGATGTTATTTTACCGATCACAGGGCCTGCAACCCAAACAGTTTTGTAGGTAGCTTTATTGGCAGCATTTTCGATTGCCTTTAATCCACGGAAGGCAATGATCATTTTAATATACTTCTTAAGCCATTTATTTTGATGCATTAGTTTCTCCAGCCAATTTGCCTCGGTACCAATGGTTTGAACGTATGGTGTATTTATAACGGTAAGTGCACTTCCTGACATTTTTGTTGTGCGTACAATATCCTCTTCACCATAGTCGACTAAGGCTTGTTTATAATCTTTGGACACACCAGCTTCTTCAGATGCAATGAATACTGTGCCAACAGAAACGGCAGCGGCACCATAGGATATATGCTTTTTAATATCCTCTGAATTTGCAATTCCCCCAGCTGATATTATTGGAATTTGAATATTATCGTTTAAATTTTTGACTAAATCCATTGGTGAAACATTTCCCGCGTGTCCTCCGGCTTCGTTGTTTACTGCAATCACAGCGTCAGCACCTAAACTTTCAACGATTTTCGCATATTTAAGATCAACTACATCACAGAAAACCTTAATGCCTAATGGTTTGCAGCGGTCAATGCATTCTTTTGGACTACCTAGCGAGGTAATGATAAAGTCAACCTTTTTTTCCAAGCATGTCTCAAGTTGTTTCGAATACTTAAGGTTTGATTTGTTAACTATTAAGTTTATTCCAAATGGTTTGTCCATATACATCCTTATTTCATCAATAGCGTGTCTAAACTCCTCATCTGTCCGATAGTTTAAAGCTGGTATGGCGCCTGTGATTCCTGAATCTAGGGCGGCCTTAATCATTTCCACATTAGAAACTAAAAACATAGGGGCCATAATGATAGGATACTCAACATCAATTAGATCTGTGAACTTAGTCTTCATGACAATCGTTTTTTACGGTATTTGAATATCGAGATTATTTCCATGAGTCATCGGAATATTCGGTAATTCGCGAATCAGAATGAATATCAAAGGTTCTTTAAAGCATCGATTGCCTCTAGAATATGTTGCTCAGTCTTAAGCTGGGAGTTAAACCGATGAACCAGTTTACCTTTTGCATCAAAGACGAAAGTTTCTCTTCCAGGAATAAGTCCAAGCAAATGAGATTCAACGTTAAACTTCTGCCTTAACTCACCTCTGAGGTCGCTCAAAAGACGATAAGGCAATCGATATTTTGATTGAAACTTCCTGTGTTGCTCAGGTGTATCCGATGAAACTCCTACAACGGTCGCTCCAAGATCATTAAAAGCTTCAAATTGGTCTCTAAAACTACATGCTTGTCTGGTGCAACCAGGAGTATCATCCTTTGGATAGAAGTATATTACACAGGGAAATCCGAGCAATTCTTTTGAACTAAGATCATTAAGATCTTGATCAATTAGAACAAACTCGGGAAGAAGTTCGCCAACTTTCAACTTCTCAGAGTATCAATTCTAGCGCTTAAAACCGATAAGCATAACTGCACAACCGCTATTGCCAGCAATCGGGTCCAATTCGGCTTCAATAATTACATCCATTGATGATTCGAGCTGAAAATCCCAGTATGGAGCATTGGAATGCTCAACATTTCTAAAGATTAAATTTCTCTCTTTGTCGAATACTCTAAAAAGAAGATTTCCATCTTGAGTTCCGCTACATGCAGAAACTCGGTATGTAGTTCCACCATACAAGGTGGCATTAAATTCGGTCACTTGATCAGTTAACAGGAGCGCTCGATAATGCTGACCATCTGATAAATACTCATCGGAAATATGCTTTTGACAAACATCAGCTGTTATATCACATTGTGCACTAGCAAATGAAATAGAGAATGTGGTGATCAGTAGGGTGATTAAATACTTCATACTAGGCAGTTGTTCCAATTATTGTATTTCTTATTTCCTCAATCTTGTCAGAGATTTCCTGTAATACTTCATCCGACACAATGACTGAACTCTTACTCTTGATAATAGTCAAGTTTTGATCAGCCTTAGTTTCTGGTTCTACCCATTCGTATGAATATTCAACTTTATCGAAAATGACCTTTAGACCATTTAATTCGGTCACTAAGTCATCGAGTTCACCAGTCGTATTCACTTGTGATATTAATCCTATTAAATTTTCAAGGCTATTCTTCTGCTCACCTACACGAGAACGTAGTTTCGGATTATCCATTTGTCCAGTCAACTTAGTAGTAAAGTATAAAGACTCAACCCAACCACCGTACAGAATTAGCGCACTGATATCTTCACTTTCATTCTCCTTAAGGTACTCATCGCTTAGGCTATTTAGTTCAGCGATCATAAGCAATAAAGAATCTCGATTCTCCATGTTACCTTCAAAACGCTTCATCAATGAAGTATACAAGGATGGAGATATTCCAATTTCACCACCTAATTTCTTACAAGTTGCGAGCAGTGTGAATGCACTTTGCGATTGGTTGTAAATAAGCGAATAACCCAAGTCAGCGCCATAGACACCTAAATTCATTGCCTGAGCATTCTTAGTTGTATACTTTGTGGCGTCCAGTTCGGGATTTAACAAATCACCTGTAAAGTGACCGCCAACTTCTTCAATTAAAAATGCCGTTTCTAAAGGACTTGGAAGGTTGAAGAGTTTATCACCAACTTTCAAAAGCCCAGTGTTTCCACCTTTATTTGTTTTTGCTGACTTCTCAATATTATCACCTTCAGATGATTCAGAGTTGGAATCTCCTCCACAACTTGAAACAAATAGTCCAAGCGAGATAAAGCAGATTATAGATATTCTTTGAATATTCATGTAAGTTTAGAATTGCGGTTGAAGATATTGGTTTTTTTCAGAAACAATCGCAACGATATTATGGAGGTTATCCCCAATGTCATCTGAATAAATCCTATTGTATAATTCTCGAGTATTAAACTGCCAGTCGCGAACAGTATGAAAATGATGGTGGAAATCATAGATATCCACCCTCCAAACATCCATTTCATCGGTGTATTATCCAATTTCCCTCCTGAAATATTAGTTGGCCAAATACCATGTGGACGAACTCTTTGGAAGAAATCTTTCAGTGTTTGTTCAGACTGAGGCTTGGTTAAAAAGGTGGTCAAAAGCCAAATTATTGTGGTAAAAATCACTGTAAAGTAAAATGCTCCATTATTGTCCTTGAATGATTGTCCCATGGCCTCGGTAAGGTAAAAGTCACAAAATAGATATGCGATTATTGGTGCTATTGTCGCTGAAATTTCACTCCATGCGCTGATACGCCACCAATACCATCGTAAGATTAACACTAAGCCTAAACCCGCACCACATTGCATTAAGAACTCCCAAACACCCGAAATACTCGTAACAAAAGGGGTGACTGCAGCGCCAGCGATTAACACAAAAACGGTTGTTATACGACTCAGCAAAACAAGGTTGAATCGAGATTTCCCATTATAAAGTGGAAGAATTAAATCGTTTACTAAGTAGCTAGCTCCCCAGTTCACCTGAGTACTGATGGTGCTTAGATATGCGGCAATAAATGCAGTGAACAGCAACCCAACTAGGCCAGTAGGTAAATAGTCCCTCATAGCGAATACAAATCCTAACCTTGGCTTATAATAATATTCAATGTTTTGGATGTCGTTAAAAGAATAATCTGCGGGATATTCTGCTATAAAACCTTCGGATGTCGTGATTTTTTCAAATTCTGCCGTGGATGTTTTATGCTGTTCTAATTGGCTAAACAATTCGACATTATTGAATTCTGGAGAGTACAGAGCGATCGCGCATAACCCAACTATGATCCAAGGCCATGGTCGAATGCAATAGTGTCCAACTTGAAAAAGTAGTGTTGCCCAAACTGAGTCTCTTTCGCTTCGTGTACTCATCATTCTTTGGGCCACATAACCACCACCTCCTGGCTCGGCACCTGGATACCAACTTGACCACCATTGAATTGCGACAAATGAGAGAAATGCGCCAATTGACAAGCTAAAACCATGAGCAAGATCGCTGCCGCCAGAACTAAAACTGGGTAGAAAATCGAATGTTTGTGGAGGAAGTTTTTCTTTTAACGCAGCAACTCCACCAACATCATCACTTGTTACTACTATCACGGCCAAAATAACGCAACCGATCATGGCAATTCCAAATTGAACCATGTCTGTAATAGCAACTCCTTTTAGACCTGAAAGGGCAGCATAAAAAACTGCCACGATCATTATTATAAATGTGAAGCCCATCGCTTCAAACCGGCCAAGGTCAAAGAAAACTTCCAATAGAGTGATCATAGCTAAGTTAACCCAGGCGATAATTACAGCGTTAATAATCAAACCTAAATAGACTGCTTTTACCATGCGCAAATACTTCGCTGGTTTTCCTTCGTATCGCAGAGTGATAAATTCAAGTTCGGTTAATACTCCCGACCTTCTCCATAGAGTGGCAAAAAAGAAAGTAGTAAGCGCTCCTCCAAAAATAAACGACCACCAAAGCCAGTTTTTTGCAATTCCGCCTTGCGAAACAAGCTCTGAAACGGCAAGTGGTGTATCAGCAGCAAAAGTGGTTGCGACCATGCTCAACCCTGCAACGTACCAAGGTAAATTGCGACCACCTAAGAAAAAATCATTTAAACTCTTTCCCGCACCTTTTCGATAATATAATCCAATGCCTAAAGAGAGCAGCAGAAATGCGATAATAATGAGCCAGTCGATCCATTCAAGCATGTTACAACATTATACTCAAAAAGATTGCTGGGGACATTCTGGGCTTTGAGTTTTGAACAAGCAATTGCGAAAGGATGTGATGACCATACATTCGCAGTGGTGACTGGCTTTTATATAAAGGTAATCTTACCCCTTGCGTTGAGAGGGGTGTTCACATATCGGGTACCTGAACACCTGATTGAAGAGATGGTAGTGGGTAAGCGGGTAGTGGTACCATTTGGAGCCAAGCGCTTTTATTCTGCTTTGATATATAAGGTAGAGGTTCAGCCTCTTCAGGGCCAAACTTTGAAAGACGTTTCATACGTTTTAGACAGCGAACCGATTGTTACTGAATCTCAACTATTGTTTTGGGAGTGGATCGCGTCTTATTATATGTCCGGTTTAGGAAGTGTTATGATCACTGCTTTGCCGGGAGCAATGAGACTCAGCTCACAAACCACTGTCATTTTGGATCAAGTTGATTTTGAATACGATAAATTAACTGAAGTGGATCATTTGGTAGTCGCCAATTTAAATGATGATAAACCCGTTCCGATAAACACCTTAGAGGAACTTCACTCAAAGGCTGCTATACAGAAATCGCTGCACCATTTGATTGAAATGGGGATTGTAAAGCTGGATGAACAAATTGAAAAAGCTCCAAAGCCAAACTCGATTGACATGCTAGAATTGACTGAACAATTCGATGATGAAATGGCAATGTCAAATCTGTTAAGCCAGTTATCAAAAGCTCCAAAGCAATTGGAGGTAATGATGAAGTTCTTAGAGTTAAGTGACTTTTTTAGCGGAAATGCAGTGCGGGTTAGGCAAAAGGTATTATTAAATAAAACACAAGTAAGTGCCGCAATTTTGAAATCCCTAGAGTCTAGAGGGGTGTTTCATAGAGTCCAAGAATTAGAAAGTTATAGTTCTGATCAATTTTTGACGGATGAATTAGTGTTAACCGAAGATCAGAATCTCGCCTTTACTGAAGTAGAACAATCTTGGAAGAATAAATCGGTTGCCTTATTGCATGGTGTTACTGGTTCCGGAAAAACGCTCGTTTATGCCGAATTGATAAAGTCAATTGAAAAAGAAGGTCAAGTTCTTTTTTTAGTGCCTGAAATTGCCCTGACTACTCAACTAGTTGGACGGCTAGAGAAGCTACTTGGTTTTGAAGTGGCTGTATATCACAGTCGATTTTCAAATCGAGATCGCTTGACTAAGTGGATGCAAATGTTATCTGATGAAAAGCCTCGGGTGATTGTGGGAGCTAGGTCTGCGATATTTCTTCCATTCAGTAATTTGAAACTGATCATAGTAGATGAAGAACATGAGCAAAGCTTTAAACAGCAAGAATCTTCACCTTATTACAATGCGCGTGACGCGGCTATATGGCTGGCTGCACAATTTAACGCAAAAGTGCTCTTAGGCAGTGCAACTCCAAGTTTTCAGTCTTACCATTCTTCCCTTAATGGAAAATATGGGTTGGTGCAGCTAAAGCAAAGGTTTGGTGAAGTTAAAATGCCGAAAGTTATCAGCGTGGATATGCGGACTGCACAGTTTAATAAGAGCATGAAAGCCGATTTTTCTGACGAGACTTTCGATAGCATAAAGCGAACACTTGCCTCGAATCAGCAGGTTATCATATTTCAAAATAGAAGGGGGTTCGCTCCATTTCAAATTTGTGATGCTTGCGGCTGGAGTGCCGAATGTGTGAATTGTGACGTCAACTTGACATTTCACAAATACTTTGAAAAGTTACTTTGCCATTATTGTGGCTACAACATTAAGCTTCCCTCAAAGTGTCCGAACTGCGCTTCTGCCAAGTTGAAAATCAAAGGTTTTGGAACTGAGAAGGTGGAAGATGATTTAGAAGTGTTGCTACCAGAGGCGAGAATTGCTCGAATGGACCTCGATACAACACGCAAAAAGATGGCACTTCAAAACCTCATTGATGCTTTTTCATCAGGAGCATATGACATATTGGTAGGAACACAAATGGTAACTAAGGGACTTGATTTTGATAATGTTGGTCTAGTGGTGGTCATGAACGCGGATTCTTTGTGGAATCGACCAGATTATCGAGCCTTCGAAAAGGCCTATCAATTACTAACACAAGTGTCTGGTAGGGCAGGTAGAAAGAAAAAGCAAGGCACGGTGATGATTCAGACATACAAACCAGATCATCCCATTATCGAACAAGTTCGAACGGGCAATTTCGTAGGCTTGTTCAATCATCAGATCATGGAGCGAGAACAGTTTTTATATCCACCTTTCTCAAGAATGATTCGAATCCAATTAAGCCATCAAGATGCAACCCTCACTAAAAAAGCCGCAGCTTTTATGGGGTTGGAGTTAAAATCGTTTTTTGCAGACCGAGTTTTGGGGCCTGAAGAGCCATCTATCGCTCGCGTTAGAAATCGATACCTAAGACAGATGTTCGTTAAGTTGGATTTAAATCTATCGATAAAGAAGTCGAAGCAGAGCATTTGGCAAGCAGTGGATCTTATGGAGGCGCACGAAGATTATAGAAAGGTTAGAATTAGCATTGATGTTGATCCTGTATGAATTTTTCAAGAACGGCCATCGAAAACGAAATCCGCTACAGAACCAGCAGAAGCAGTGGACCCGGTGGACAGAATGTAAATAAGACAGAAACCAGGGTCGAGGCAATTTGGAATATTATGGAAACCAATGCGCTAAATACTGAGCAAAAAGATAGACTCTTAGAGAAGGTTAAGACTAAAATAAACTCAAACAATGAAATAATCATTGCCGCTTCTGAAGCACGATCGCAACTTCGTAATAAGCAGATCGCAAAAGACCGACTGATTGATTTATTGGAGTCAAGTCTGATTCAGAATAAACCTCGAAAAAGGACTAGCCCAAGTAAAAACGCAGTCAAAAAAAGAATTGAGTCAAAGGTTCAGAAGGGGGAGTTAAAGAAAATGAGGGCCTGGAAATTCAAGCGCGATCACTAAAGATTTTCGAAATAAGACCAAAGCGGCTCTTTCGGGCAGGGCGCGACCAAGGTCAAATTTTCATCCGTAACAGGGTGTTTGAAACGAGCTTCTCGACCGTGAAGATGAATGCTGCCATCCGGATTACTTCTTTTTGCACCATACTTAAGATCACCTTTAATAATCGAACCTATATTAGACAATTGAACCCTAATTTGGTGATGGCGGCCAGTCTCTAAGTTTACCTCTATTAAGTGATAATTGTCAGCCGAGTTAAGAACCTGATACCTCAGTATAGCTTCTTTACAACCCTTCCTTGCTTCATCAGTCACATAACTCTTGTTCTGCTTTTCATTTTTAATCACAAAATCGCGCAAGTTCCCTGAAGTTTGAGATGGGAGTTTATCTACCACCGCCCAATACATCTTTTCGATGGTTTTGGTTCGGAACAACTCTGACATTCGACCCAGAGCCTTACTTGTCTTTGTGTAAATAACGATTCCGCTCACAGGTCTATCCAAACGATGCGGAATGCCAAGATATACGTTGCCTGGCTTATCATATTTAATTCGGACATATTCTTTGCATAAGTCAGCTAGTGTAACATCCTCGGTTTTATCCCCTTGAACTAATTCACCTGCTAGTTTATTCACCACTAACAAGTGATTGTCCTCGAAGATTATCCGATTAGAGACATCAATATTGTTCTTCTTCATTCGGAAAGTCAGATGATTTTACATCTTGAATATATTGACCGACAGCGCTGGTAATGGTGTCGTGCAAATCGGCATATCTTCTTAAAAATCTTGGGCTGAACTCTTTGTTAATTCCCAACATGTCATGCAACACTAACACTTGACCATCCACTTCATTTCCGGCACCAATTCCAATTACTGGAATGGAAACTGAGCGTGCAACTTCACCTGCAAGTTTCGCAGGAATTTTTTCTAAAACAATTCCAAACACACCTGTTTGTTCCAAAATTTTAGCGTCTTCCATCAAGCGTTGAGATTCCTCTTCCTCTCTAGCTCTCACTGCATACGTTCCAAACTTATATATAGATTGAGGTGTTAGTCCAAGATGACCCATCACAGGAATGCCAGCCGTGAGTATTCGATCGATAGATTCTTTGACTTCTCGTCCTCCTTCAAGTTTCACCGCATGTGCTCCAGCTTCTTTCATAATTCGAATAGATGATGTCAATGCTTCCTTCGAATTGCCTTGATAACTTCCAAAAGGAAGATCAACCACGACCAAAGCATGATTTATTGCTCTGATGACAGAAGCCGCATGATAAATCATCTGGTCAAGTGTAATTGGCAGGGTCGTTTCATGACCGGCCATTACATTCGAAGCCGAATCACCAACCAAAATCACATCAATTCCTGCGTAGTCCACCAATTTCGCAAGGCTATAGTCATAGGCCGTAATCATGCTGATTTTTTCACCATGCTCTTTCATTTGATGAAGAACGCTGGTAGTAATCTTTTTTACATTGGAACCAATAGGACTTAGGTTTTCACTATTCTCTGTCATGATAATTGTTACCGCTCACGGTTAGATTCCTACCAATAATGAATTATAAGGTGTATGAGTAGGATATGAGTGTATTTTTGGCGGCTCATTCGCAAACGTAAAAGATTTTTATGTCAATCAATCGATCTCTCTATTTTACTGTATTTATTCTTTCACTGCTGTTTTTTCCAAGTTGCGAGACGGATATTGATGTTATTGCTCCGAAAAGAGACGTTACTGTCATTTATGGATTGCTTGAAGCGGATAAAACAAGACATTATATCAAAATCAATCGTGCTTTTGTTGGCGAAGATTCAGCTTCGGTATTGGCTAGTGAACCTGGCATCAATGAGTATAATACTAAGGAGTTGTCCGCAGTAATCGTTGAGTTGGGTAGTGATGCTAAAACTCCGACAGGAGCTGTCTGGACTCTAAATGAGACGTATAGCTATAATAAAGAAGGAGGAGCATTTTTTAACGATAGCAACAAGGTTTACTATTTCGATGCACAGTTGGATGCAACAAAGTTTTATCGAATTGAGTGTACAGTTAACGTGGATGGGGAGGATGAGAAGAAGGTTACGGCAACAACAGACATAATAGGCCTTGCTGCGGCATCGGGAGGAATAGAACAAGTCCGTCTGCTTAGTCCAGCATTGTCAGGCAATGCGAGTAGCACAAATGGTGGTGATAATCGAGATAATGATGAGGTAGTCTTGGTGAATGGAGTTGACTATGCAAGTCAGTTTAAAGTGTCATGGTCTAATGTAACGGGAGGTGTTCTTTACACGAGTTATTTTAGAATTTATTATCGAGAGTATGATGTCTCAACTGGTCTGCAAACAGGTTATGATTCAGTTACCCTTAACATCGGCTCGAGAACTTTTGATACAGATGAACAGGTTAACTTCCCTGGGGTGAATACTGAAGATTATTTTGCGACCATTGGCCGAAGGGTTGATGATCTTGAACCAGCAAATATTTCTGGTACTCAGCGAATCGTATCTGATACAGCGCAGTTTTTCTTAGAGGTTGCAAGTGAAGAACTCGCGACATATATTGAGGTTAATCAGCCAATAAGTGGGGTTGTACAGGAGCGACCAACATATACGAATGTGAACAATGGAATTGGAATATTCGCCAGTCGGGTAGTATCAAATACAAAACGATCGAGCATTTTAAGCGATGGTCGAATCTTAGACGCCAACACACTTGAGGAATTATTATACTCTGAAATAGTGAATAGCGGTGATTACACTAAATCAAAGTCTTTTACGCGACCTGGACGTTGTGTAATTGACCCTGAAACTGGACCCGATTGCCAATAGAATGTGACATCATGTCACTTATTATGTCTGTTGCGATGTGGTTGAATCAATGAATAACTGACATTCCTTCTTATTTCATCCTGTGATTTCTGGTGGCACACCTATTGACAATGGTGCTGCGAATTTGATAACCTGAAAAAAATTAAATCATGGGAAAGATTATAGGAATAGACCTTGGAACTACCAATAGCTGCGTTGCAGTGATGGAAGGAAATGAGCCAGTAGTTATTCCAAACAGCGAGGGAAAGAGAACCACTCCTTCGGTGGTTGGATTCACCTCGGGCGGAGAAAGAAAAATTGGAGATCCTGCAAAAAGACAGGCAATCACTAATCCAACAAAGACCGTTTATAGTATTAAGCGATTCATGGGAATGAGCTATGAAGAAGCTGCCAAAGAATCTAGCCGAGTACCATACGAGGTGGTTAAAGGAGACAACAATACGCCAAGAGTAAAAATTGATGACCGAAATTACACTCCACAAGAAATAAGTGCAATGGTTCTTCAGAAAATGAAGAAAACAGCTGAAGATTACTTGGGACAAGAAGTTACTGAAGCTGTAATTACAGTTCCAGCTTACTTCAACGATTCGCAGCGACAGGCGACCAAAGAGGCAGGCGAAATTGCTGGACTTAAGGTGCGAAGAATCATTAACGAGCCTACCGCGGCATCATTGGCATACGGACTCGATAAAAAGTCACAAGACATGAAAATTGTCGTTTTTGACTGTGGTGGAGGAACTCATGATGTATCGATACTAGAATTAGGCGATGGAGTGTTTGAAGTGAAGTCTACAGACGGAGATACACATTTAGGTGGTGATGACTTTGATCAAGTAATTATTGATTGGTTAGTCGCTGAGTTTAAAAGTGATGAAGGACAAGATTTGAGTAAAGATCCGATGGCATTGCAACGCTTAAAAGAAGCTGCTGAAAAAGCCAAAGTTGAACTTTCAAGTTCTACTAGCACAGAGATTAACTTGCCCTACATCATGCCTATTGATGGTGTGCCAAAACACTTAGTTAGAACACTTAGCCGCGCGAAATTTGAGCAGTTGGCAGATTCATTAATACAACGAACGATTGAGCCATGTAAAACAGCAATGAAAAATGCTGGAATGAAAACTAGTGACATCGATGAAATCATTTTAGTTGGAGGGTCCACAAGAATTCCGGCAGTTCAAGAGGCAGTTAAAAAATTCTTCGGTAAAGAGCCAAGTAAGGGTGTGAATCCAGATGAAGTAGTGGCTATTGGAGCGGCAATTCAAGGCGGGGTACTAAGTGGAGATGTGAAGGATGTCCTTCTTTTAGACGTTACTCCGCTATCTCTTGGAATTGAAACTTACGGAGGTGTATTTACCAAATTGATCGAGTCCAATACAACGATTCCAACCAAGAAGGCGGAAACATTCTCAACAGCAAGCGACAATCAACCATCTGTTGAAATTCACGTGCTTCAAGGAGAGCGCGCAATGGCTAAGGATAACCGAACTATTGGAAGATTTCACCTTGATGGAATTCCACCATCGCCAAGAGGAGTTCCTCAAATTGAAGTGACATTCGATGTTGATGCCAACGGTATTATGAATGTGTCTGCTAAGGACAAAGCGACCAATAAAGAACAAAGTATTCGGATTGAAGCTTCCTCTGGACTCAGTCAAGAGGAAATTGAAAAGATGAAGCAAGAGGCCGAGGCAAATGCGGAATCAGATAAGAAGATGAAAGAGGAGGTGGATAAGTTGAATGCCGCTGATAACATGATTTTTCAAACTGAAAAGCAATTGGGCGAGTTTGGGGACAAGTTGCCAGCCGACAAAAAACAACCCATTGAAGATGCTCTTGCTGAGTTGAAGACCGCGCACGAATCGAAAGATTTCGAAGCGATGGATGCAGCTATGGAAAAATTGAATACGGTTTTCCAAGCCGCTTCGCAAGAAATGTACGCTGCCTCACAGGAAGCAGGTGCTGAAGGAAATGGAGCCGCGAGTAGTGAAGGTGAAGAAACAGAAGATTCAGAGGTGACAGATGTTGACTTTGAAGAAGTGAAGGACGATAAGTAAGTAGAACTCGATTCGGTTTATTTAAAAGGGAAGTCAACTATGGCTTCCCTTTTTTGTTTTTAATGCACAAAAGGTCAAAATGACCTGTTACTTTGCACGCATCTTTATGTCAAAACAATTAGCATACATTGTCCTTGTCTCTATTGGTCTGATTACCGCTGGTGCTGGTTACATGATAACTAAGCTCACGTTTGACTATGAGTTCGAACACTTCTTTCCTTCGAATGATCCAGAATTAGAGTTTTATCAGGAATACACTGAGAAATTCGACACGGACATTGATTTTGTCATAATGGGATTGATGAATGAGGAAGGAATATTTGAAAGGGAGTTCCTCAAATCCTCTTCAAATATGATAGAGGAGATTAAGCAAATTCCTCATGTTAAGCGAATCATTTCTCCATTTAATGCGGCTGATTATGCATTAGGACCTTTTGGGCCAATTGCTATTCCATATTTACACATTGATGATCCTGATCGTTATCAAAAAGACTCATCAAGAATATACGAGCATCAGAAACAGGTGGGAAGCTTGTTCTCACCGGATGCCAAGAGTATAAGCCTCCTTGTAATTCTCGAGGACACCCTAAATAAGCTCGAAACAGATACTGTCTATTACAATTTGACCGATGTGATGGATAAGTATGAATTTGATGAGATTCATGCGGCAGGCAAAGCAATTGGCCAGGCCTTTTATATCGAACAGATTAAAACAGAATTCATTCTGTTCATGGCAATTGCAGTCCTCCTTATAATCATGGTTCTCTTACTTATTTATCGTTCTTTTTGGGGTACCGCGGTGCCATTAATTGTGGTTTTACTTTCCGTGATATGGTTACTTGGATTTATGAGTTTAGTCGGCAAGTCAATTGATATAATGACGACACTTTTGCCCTTAGTACTCTTTGTAGTAGGAGTAAGCGATGTCATTCACCTACTGAGTAGATTCTTTGAGGAAATAAGAGCGGGTTTATCAAAAAATCAAGCCATTCAAACGGCTTATAAAAGGGTAGGAGCTGCGACATTTTTAACATCGCTTACAACAGCTTTGGGATTTCTTACATTACTAACCTCGGGAGTTAAACCAGTGCGTGAATTGGGGGTTTTCGCAGCTGCAGGAGTATTTATCGCCTTCTTCTTAGCTTTCTCCTTACTACCAGCAATATTGTCGATCAGTGCGGTACCAAAGTTGGCATACAAGGAGCCATCGACTGTGATGTGGAATAAGCTCGTTTCAAAAATGTTTCGATTTTCTATCAATAGACGAAAATGGATTGTTGTATTCAGTGTAGCGTTGATTTCACTTTCCATTGTTGGTATAACCAACATAAAAATTGATAACTATCTACTCGAAGATGTTTCTGAAGATGACCCAATCAGAAAGAGTTTTATGTTTTTCGAAGAGAATTTCTCAGGAGTTCGACCATTTGAATTGCAACTGACAGTCACTGATTCTAACATGAATGTGTTGGATCCAAAGGTTATTCAAGATATGATGACAGTTGAGAGCTATCTCAAAGATGAATATGGAGTAGGGTTTCTAAGTTCACCACTAAATATATTAAGAGGAGCGAATCAAGTTTTAAATGGCGGCTTGGATTCAGCCAATCTAATTCCAAGCAGTGAACGACAACTCAAAAAGGCCACCTCCATAGTAAATACCTTGTCAAAGCGCCCTGAATTTGCAGCCTTACTAAGTGCGGATAAGATGCACGCGAGGTTCACAGGCAAAATACAAGATCAAGGAGGTCGGTTGACCAAACAAAAGGATGATGAATTGCGGCAATACTTTAATAAGGGTGGTGTTCTGGATCATTCAGAGATTACATTAACGGGTATGTCTCTCCTTATTGATAAGAATAACGAGACACTTTCGTCCAATATGATGTCAGGACTACTATTCGCCCTTTTAGTAGTTGCCATCATCATGGGGCTGATGTTTAAATCATTAAGAATTGCGATGATATCGTTAGTGCCTAACATCATTCCCTTATTAATGATTGGGGGATTCATGGGGTTCACCGGAATTGATTTAAAAATATCGACCTCTGTCATATTTGGCATAGCATTCGGCATTGCAGTGGACGACTCAATTCACTATTTAATAAAGTATCGTCAGGAGCTGAAAAAAGGTAGGTCCAATATTTACGCCTTAAAAAGAACCTCTCTTTCAACTGGAAAAGCGATCATATTGACCACGATTATTCTCTGTATGGGTTTCATATCGCTATCCGCCTCTGATTTTACGAGTACTTTTTATGTGGGAATACTTATCAGTATTGCCTTGGCTTCGGCAGTGGTCGCGGACCTATTGCTATTGCCAATTTTGCTCCTAAAACGTTCGAAATAAGACAGAAAGGAATTATTTCTAATCCAAAGTATCATTATCAGGTAGCCGATTCGGCAATTTTCGATGTGGACTTCAAATATTTTCAAACTAAAACTGTTGATGAAAATGGTTTCAATTAAACCGTTAAGTCAAAAAAGCAATTAGATTTGCAGGAAATCAAAAACACAAAAACTAATTACTATGAAAAAACTAGTCCTTGCACTTGCTCTTGTTATTGGAGCTGCTGGAGCGTCTTTCGCTTCAAACTACAAGTTAGACGAAGCTGCTGTTGAGTCAGCGTTTACTGCTTCTGAAGATATCACTATGCAGTCTAACATTCTTTCTGAATCACTATCAAACGCTGCGCTGGCAGATGGAGATATCACTAAAGGTGGATTCCTTGTGAGAGCGTATTTCTGCGGTTTTGTTGGAATGCACAGAGCTTATGTTGGAAATGGCGGAAAAAAAGTTGGTTTATATTATTGCCTTTCCTCTATTGTTGGTGTTGGCTATGCTATCGGTTGGATTGACTTCCTTATGGTTTTAATCAAAGGAGAAGAAATGATGGATAAGTTCAAAGACAATCCAAAGTTTATCGTTTGGATCGGAGAATTATAAATCTTCAAATTACTTTAAAGGCGGATCAAAAGATCCGCCTTTTTTTTTGCCTAATCCAATGATAAGATCATTGTGCTCAGTTGCGAATTGTAATTCCGAAGTCTGATATAGTTGCGTTTATTGGCTAAGTACGAAGAGCGTTTAGCTCCTGCAGACCAGAATCTTTGGAAGATTCCAATGCCTATGACAACTCCAGTGACATAGTATTTAAAGACAAAAATTCCAACGGCAGCAATTCCAAGGCCCGCGGAGGTCATAAGAATAGTGAAAAGGGCATCAGCTACATATCCTGAGTAAAGTTGGCCTGAGCCTGGAATAATTGTGGATAAAATACTTGCCGTTTCAGGGTTGCGATATTTTGGATAGTTCTTGTCAGAATAAGCTTTGCAAATTACCCTTTGCAGGCTATCCCTTGCCTTTATATTGCTTATCTGAGAGGCCCACAGCTCCAATCGTTCTTTGGCTTTGTCCCATTCTCGTAATTCGTTTAGCGTTAAGGCATAAAGAGGAGCCGAGGCGGCTTGATAGGTTGTGTCAAGGAATTGTTCAATAAGGAAGAATTGGGACTTACCTTGTTCAAAGTCTTTTATTAAGTATGATGCATAACCGGTCAAAAACCGGGAGGCATAGACTAAGGAATCATTTAAGGAGAAATAGCTTATCCTGAGCAGGGTTTTCTGAGCTGCTATAGGTTTGTCCAATGATAGAAGGCAATTCGCTTTCTTAATAAGCGCAATTGTTCGTGTTACATTGTCAAAAGTCTGATAACAAACTCTTTCGTATTCGAGAGCTGCCCACTCAAAATGAGATTCATCGCGCAATGAATCTGCGAATTGAAACTGAGGTGAAGGCTTACCAGAATACCCTGCGAAGTGGAATATGCATATCGTAAATGATATTCCTATCGATTTCATCATAGATTTCCTTTTTAATTGTATACACACTTAGAGCACTTCCCCATATGTTGCCTACGTAGAAAATTCCGAATAAAGATCCCAATACTATAAATGGTGGGCTTAATACGCCAGCGATAATTGCAGCTTCGACAGCCACGGCAGCAAGAGGAAGAGTCATCGAAATGGTGCCAAATGGCAGACCAATATATCCAGCATAAAACTTTCCAAGTCCAGGGAAAAGCGCAGACAAACCACCTGCTATCCATGGTGATTTTTGTCTGTAATTCGTGAGGTCGGCATAATATTCTTTCATTGAGTTTTCTTCTTCAGAAAATTGGAAGTATTTTTTTGTTAAGTAGGGTGAAAGCGAATCATATGCATAATAATCTCTTTCGAGCAAAGCAATTGCTGTTAGTTGAAGCACTGTCAATTCTCTGAGGATATCATCAGGTTTAGTGCTGATGTTATTCAGTATAATCTTGGCGCTATCATATTGTTCAATGTATACAAGGCAAATAGATTTGTAAAATTGAGATTGAACGCCAATTTCTGATTGTGTCGAAACATTGGAAAGGTGATCAATTGCTTGATCAAAATCTCGACTAAAATAGAATGTCCAACCGATTAAGTAATTGATGCTATCTCTTTGATTCGGATCGGCAGAAGTTGATTCTGATTGAAGCTTGAATAAGAGATATTGTGCATCAGAGTATTGCTCACTTGAAATTAGGTAATAGGCAAATGATATCTCACCTGAGAAATAGTCAGCTGAATCCAAATCACCCAATTTAATTTGAAAAGTGTCAACGGTGTCGGTTTGGGTGAATTGAACAGAGTCTGAATTAATGGATGTCGAAGTCCAACTGGAGTCTTGAATGAACTGTTCTTGTGAAATAACTGGGTAAGCGGCAGTCAATATGATTGCTAAAATGAGAAACAAGTATGCCTTCACCGCGGTTTATTTGTGGTCATGGCCATCGTGACCACCCTTTACACTGTATTTACTCGGATTATCTATAATCATTCCGGTCTGATCATTCATTTGACTTAGAAGCATGTCCATATTGGTATACGGAGTGCATCGAGTCAGCCGATCAGCCGATAGAGCTAAACCTTTAACCAGACCAAATTCTTTAATGCTCGCAAAACTAAACGCGGAACAGCTTATTTCATAAGGACAAAAAGATTGAAGTTGCGGTGAAATTACCTTTTGGTAAAAAAATAGTGAACCGCTGAATAACAAAGAAACCGGATTGTAGCTAACCAGAGGATTGTAGCCAATTCTTAAGAATTTTGGTTTTCTTGGGTCAAATTTATGTTCTTGAAAATCAACATTTTTTAGATTGATTTTTTGAGTTGTATTAAGTTGCGCTTGACCGAATAAACTGCAAATCAAGAGGAAGGTAAAAATCAATAATCGCTGCCTGATTTTCATTTTGATTCTTTTAACATGGCGTCAGCGTCAACTACCTCAGCATTTTCAGGAATCGAAAAATTAAGCCAGGTATTATCTACCTCGGAATTCAATTTTACATTATCGTATTTACGCTGCATGATGGACGAATCTGCCTCGCTGAAATATGTGATTTCAGTAATGGTGAAAGGCATGCGTATATAGCTTAAATTTTGATAGTTAGTGTAGTAAGTTTTTTGAATGATCTCCCCTCCGGCATTCATGAAACCCATGTAGATAGGGAGGTAGTCTTGAAATGCAATCTCAACTTTATCAGCTTCCACACTACGATTTACTGGAGCTGCCCAAGTATTAACAATAATACCCTCATCATTTTTAGTGTCAACGATTTTGTAGCCATCCGATGCTAGTCCCATGTCTGCGGTGTTTCCACTTAAGAAACTATAGATGAAACTATTCTTGGAACTAAACTCTGTTCCTTGGCTAAATATCACCTTGTTTGTGGTTGGATCATAATTTTTCAACTGTCCATCAACCGTTGAAATAACCACTTGATTCATTGGGGAGTGCATTTTAGTCACCATCAATCCACTGCTGGGCACATAATAAACAGACCCTTTTGCAGTGACAGATTTTCCGTTGAAAAGAGTTCGGATTGTTACATCAAAACTCAATTTTTGAAGACTGGATTGTATGGGTGTTGCGGATACTAAGACCAAAAGTGAACAGCTTAAGATCGTTAAGACACCAAGCATTTTGTATAGTTTCGCCTTGCGCATAAGGCGCAAATTTACAATTAATCTTATTCAGGAATTTGTTAAAGATGACCCGAAAAATGAAGTGTGCATCAAAGTTTGCTGCATTATTTTTAACTCTGTTAAGTGCAGTGCTTTTTGTGGATGCCCGCAGTCAAGTGACATTTGGGGTAAAGCCTGAAAAAGTGTTTAGGCAACTATATGATTTTAACATTTTATCTGCCGATTCTATTGTTAAAAATGAGATTGACTTGCAACCAGATTCAGCCTTGTGGAACCTTCTTTCTGCTAATGTCGCATGGATGGAGATATTAGCCGGGAACTTGGAAAATACCTATTGGAATCAACAGTTTAAGACGCGCATTAAAAAGGCCAAACAGAATCTAAAGAGGGACGGTGTTGAAGAGCATGAAAAGCTATTTTATTACATAATTGTCCATGCGTTTAAAACAAGACACGAGCTTCTAAATGACAATTACCTGAATGCGGCCTCAGATCTAAATACTTGCATTGATCAAATCACTGAATCCTTTGGAAGAGAGGAGGAATTTGAGTCTTTTTATTTGACCTCGGGTCTTTACTATTATTTCATGGCTAAAGCATACGAGGATTATATATTGATGCGGCCCTATCTTATGTTTTACCCTGATGGAGACGAAGAAAAGGGATTAGATTATTTGAATCGATTGACACAGAGTGAGAACATATTCTTAAGGAATGAAGCAAATTATTTTCTAATGAGAATCTACTTTGACCTTGAAGAAGAATATGCTCAAGCAAATAGTTATTCTGCACTGCTCGTTTCTGAGAATCCAAATAATCTTATATATAACCTTTATCATATTAGAATACTTCAAAAAATGAACTCTCCATTGGTGTGGAAAGAGACACAGAGTTTTAGGGAGAAAGTGAGTGAAAATGACCAGTTATCGGATCATCAAAAGGAGCATTTTATCAATGAACTGAATAGTAGAGAATAAAAAAGGTCCGAAACAAATATGTAACGGACCCTAAATTGTTGTTGTTTTTTTCTACTAAAGGTTATCGGCCCACATAATTACTTTTCCACTACCGATGTAGGCACTTTTTGTGTCATCAATTAATAGAAAAATACAATCGGCTAGAGTTAGTAAACTTCCCAATCCGCTTACTAAACCTAACCCACAGTACACTAGAAAAATCAAAGCACCATTTCCTCCAGTTCCTAGAATAAAACGGTGAATAGGGATGAAGATTCCAATTCCAGCGAACAACGAAACGATACCAACTATCGCAGCGACAGTTTGCTTGCTTCCTTCTTCAATAGCCTGAGCCAAACCCAATTCCATTGCAATAGACTTGGTATCCATGATACTAAATTGAGCGGATAGATCAATGCTTTGAGTAAAAGCAGCATCAAGATTTGATTCGTTGAGTTGATATTTATTTGCTTGGGCTTGAATTCCAAAAGCAAAAACGGATAAGATCAGTAATAGGTTTTTCATTTTTAGGATAATTTAATTTGTACCGAAATTAAGAAAAACCCATTGTGCAAACATCAGATTTCATCTACCCACATTATAAAATTTGAATTGTTGATGTAGGTATGATGGTTTTCATCTGCGACCAGAAGCGAGATGGCATCTGAGATCAACAGCAATCCGAAACCATTTGAAGTCAAACAATATAGCGCACCAATCTTGAAGCTATTATCATCAGTGCCTAAATAATACCTATGCCAAGGAGATCCAATGAGAGACGCAACTATTGCGGCCCCTGGAAGCAACACTATTCCAAGTCCTCCTGTAACGAGGGTAATCATAAACCAAACGCCATAAATTCCTGAGCTGAGAAAAGTCTCTCCAAAGGCGAGCATGGCGGCAGTCTTGTAATCAGGATTGTCCAAGTCGAATTCAGATGGCAATCCTAAAACATCTGTAGATCGCACGTAATTGGAATGAACATTGGGAGTAATATCGAAGGATTGGCTAAAAGCATTGTTCAATCGAGTTTCATCCAGTTTGTAATTTGCACTTACATTTTTCGAGATTATAAGGTAAAGAAAAAGCACAATTACTACGATGATTCTATCTTGCGTGTTCATTAGGTTTTACTTTTAATCAATGTCGTTATTCTTCTTACAAAATTGATCAAAATACCTCACAGTTTGTCCATGAGACGAATAATTGGAACATTTCAAATAGTAATTTTTGTGGGATTTATTGCCTTGCTCTTACAAGGGTGTAGTCGAGATTCTAACAAAGGGTTCAAGGCTGAAAAACGTTTGTATCGAAAAGGTTGGAATATAAATATTTCTCAAACCAATTTATTCAAGGCAAAATCTTTGAAATTCAATACGATTGAATCGAAGGATACTGATGGCGAAACCATTTTACAAAAAAATACGGGAGAAATCGTGGAATCTAGGAGTGAGGCGCCAAGGAGTTGGTTTCCTGATGAGATGGTGCTAAATACCAGATGTGTTGATGATGATTCTGACACGCAACAACCCAACAAAACATTTGATTCCGGTGGTTTTCAATTCTCCAAGAGCGCGTTGAAATATAATGAAAACAAATTGAGCAAAGACCCAGAGGTGCCTATTGCCACGGTCGGTTTCATCGCTTTGATGATCGCCTTAGCAAATCTCATTCTACTTATGTGGATTCCGTTTGTTGGTGTCTTATCTGCCATATTATGCCTTGTGTTCGCATCTAAGGCACTTAAAATCGATAATAAAAACGCCAAGTCGTATGGCTGGGCTTCAGTGATCATTACAGGCTTTACCTTATTGGTTTCAATACTGATGACACTTGTTCTGATGATTAATCTTCAATTATTTGGAAATATTTAATTTATGTCTAATTACATCATTCGCTTACTTCTAGATGCGGTGGCAATTTTGGCCGCAGCATATCTATTACCGGGAGTAGAAATAGAAGGCTATTGGGCTGCCATATTGGTCGCCTTTTCATTGTCGATCCTAAATTCAATCGTAAAGCCTTTAATGGTTATCGTTACAATTCCGGTAACTGTCTTTAGTTTAGGCCTGTTTTTGTTCGTGATCAATGCGTTCATGATACTCCTAGCCGACTGGGTTGTGGATGAATTTATGGTAGACGGTTTCTGGTATGCTTTGCTTTTTAGTCTCGTATTGACATTGTTTAAGTCCTTGTTAAACGGACTTTTCAAAGACTCAAGTAAATCAGCCAAGGTTTCTGATCAAAGAGGAAGATAATAGGTTTTCCAAACCATTAAATAATGGAATCCGTAGTTCATCGACTGCGTCATTCCTAATTTCCAATTCGAATCCTAAGTAGTTATTCGGAAATGTTTTTCTAAGCGATGTTGTAAATCCATCCGCGGCTCCTTTATAAGGATAGTTTAATCGAATTTTCTCTTCGGTTTCTTTTTGTAGATAGCTTTTCCAAATCGCTGCTTAGTTTGTCATACTTTTTAGAAATATTCTGTCCGAAATAAACAGAAAGGATGAACTCTCTAGACTTGATTTTTTAGTGACAATTGAATCAAATCATTCAAGTCGTCCGTCATGCTCCGGATTATCGAGGATGTTTTAAGGTCCTGGATATTCTTCACGTTTGGTATTGGCTTTTGCCCTCTGGCTTCGGCTAAGAATGAAACATAATATCCTTTAGATTGATAGCGATAATCACTACATAAATTAAAGACCCTCGTATTTCGTTGAGTGGCATAGCTTTCGTTGCTGAAATACTTTCGAGGACTAATAATTTCTACCCCCGGTATGTCATCGGGAATCATACTCGGTTGATTAGTAACAATGAGTTTTTGCATTAATATAAAATATCGGCAAAAGTCCGCTGTTTGCAACGATTCACAGCTTTTTATTCAAGATAATTTATGAGCCCAATTGCGCCAATAAATTGAGTGCCCTTTGGTTGGAAGAATTGAGTCTAATCGCTGTCTCTAGACTCTTTTTGGCTTCTACAATTCGTCCAGTGTTCATATATATAAGCGCCAAATTGGTATGCGTTTCGGAATTGTTAGGATTTATCTCTAGGCACATGTTCAGTTCAGTTTCGGCTAGCTGTTCGTTTCCTGTTATGGCGTAGGCCATGGCTAATTTAGAATGTGATCTATCCTTATTTGGTTCAATCGCTGCTAGCTGGTTTAAATGTTCAATTGCCTCATTAAACTTCTGCTGAAAACCTTCTGATTCTGCAAGAACATACAATGCATCCTTGTTTTGAATTCCAGTAGCCAGAAATTCTTCTAGGTGCAATTCAGCTTCATCGTATCGTTGCAAATTGTAGCAGCTCATGGCCATATTATAACGTGCCTTTGTATATGAAGGAAAACGCTTTATAAAATCTGAATAAACAAGGTAGGATTGGTCGTACTCACGATCGTTCATGTATGATATCCCAAGGTTGTTGTAAGCATCCTGGTAATCAGGCCAAATTCGAATCGCCTCCTTGAGGTGGGATCGGGCCAAGTTTAAATATTTGCTGGCCATTCGTTGATCCACCTTTGCTTCATCGATATAGGCAGAGCCAGCATCATACTGAGCTCGCGCACTGTTGGGTACTTTGTTTACATCAGCGGTGAATAAAGTGAAATTCGATTTCCAGTCAGGAACACGTTGAATAGTAAGGATAACCAACAATCCAATAAACGAATATAGAATGGCATTTCGAGCTAGTTTTTGCCGAATAAATTGATGCGATGCGACAACTATCGCAATAGCAAATCCTAGGGAAGGGGCAAAAGTGAATCGCTCGGCAGCCATAGCTCCAATAAGAATGAACACATTAGATATGGCTGATATTGTAATGAAATAGAACAAGATACCAAATCCAATCCAACGCTTTTTAATTGTGGCAAGAACTCCAAGAGCCAACAAAGTCCCGACAACAATCAACCATATGATTGAGGTGAAGTTAGATAACGTTGAAACCTCAATGGCATTATAGCTATAGTCATGAGAGAGGTTGATTGGCAAAAACAACTTTGTAAAGTACAACCCTTGGATCAAAGCTCCAGTGGCCATTCTTTCAATGAAACCATCATTCTCAATCAGACTGTTTTGCAACAAACTAGAAACCCCTGAATCCACAGGTCCAAGTTCAGATAAGACCCATTGTCGGATAATCAAGAATATGATTACAGGCAACATCATGATGATAGACCCTGTCAGCGCAGTTTTGAATTTTGGTGCTTTGAACCAAGCAACGAGAGGGAAGATGGTCACAAATGTTACCGCACTTTCCTTCGAAAAACTAGCAATGAACATAAACCCAGTAGCTATCAATAGTTGCGTGGTCTGCCTTTCACTTATCCACTTTGTAAAATAAATGACAGATGCAAGAAAGAAGAGTAGGGCCAGTAATTCATCACGGCTCTTGAGATTGGCGACAACTTCGGTATGAATCGGATGTGCTGCAAAGATCAGTGCAATGAAAAATGGCCAATGGCTGTTCTCCCCGAATAGATCTTTGAGCCAAAGCAAGAGCAACAGCACTAATAAGGCATAGATCAATACCTGTAGAATATGCGAGGCTGTCTTGTTCAGTCCATACAAGTCTTTTTCAATGGCATAGGTGATGAGCGATAGGGGTCTATAGAGTCCATCATTGAATTCAGCATGACCATGGGCGTAGTTGTATTTTAAAAGATCACCAATTCCACTAAATCCGTCTTGAACATGTTTGTTGGATGTGATTACCAAGTTGTCATCGAGTACAAAACCATGATTAAAAGAACCTTGATATAACACCAAAATAGTGGCCAGTAGTATGCATAGCTGCACCCAGATTTTTTGGATCAAAGATGGATTTGTGGGTTGAGTAGACTTTGACAAAGCTATATTCGGTTGAGCGGATGAAAATAGGGCAAAGGCCCTATTGCCACAATAACACTTTTTATTTCTATTTGCTTAAAACCACAAATTATGAAACGAACACTAAAATCAATATCGACTCTAACCCTTGCATTCGGAATAATAATCTCTCTCGATTCCTGTAAAAAGGAAGGTTGCATGGATGAAGCTGCAACTAATTATGATAGTGAAGCCAAGGAAGATGACGGTTCTTGCGAATACGAGGAAGAAGTGGAGGGCTGCACTGATTCAACGGCTACGAATTATAATGCATTAGCCACTGTTGATGACGGTTCTTGCACATATCCTGTAGCTACAAATCCATGCACGGGTGGCGCGGAATTCTGTATGGATTTTGGAGGAACTGCCAAATCGGGCGATGCTACGGTAAGCGATTTAGGAAATGGACGTTGGAGAGTCTATTGGACAACAGGCACCGGAAATGATTACGAACAAGTTGAACTGGATATATATGGTTCAGATGTTGGCACTTATTCTATTGCCAGCAGTGGAGCCGCTGGAACGGCTGGACTGGAATATTATCATGCAACGGATGGAGTAGAAGAAGGTGCTTCTGGTACAGTTGAAGTAACTACTTGGGATCCAACTGGAGAGGGACTTACAGGAACTTTTACCGTTACAACCGATCAAGGGACAGAAATTACAGACGGTAACTTCTACGAAACAAAATAAATACGAATTCAAAAAATTGGAAGGGAGCCATCGAGCTCCCTTTTTTATGAATTCATTTTTCCATTGTAGAGAGGATGATACTTCATAACAGTGTCTGCCAAAAATTTTCGATCAAGATGAGTGTAGATCTCTGTAGTAGTGATGGAGGCATGACCGAGCATATCTTGAACGGCTCTTAAGTCAGCACCATTTTCCACTAACTCTGTAGCAAAGCTGTGTCTTAAGGTATGCGGACTGATGCTTTTTCGTATTCCAGCAGCAACAGCTAAATCTCTAATGATGTAGAAAATCATTACTCTACTGAGTTTCATGCCCCTTTTGTTAAGGAAGACATAGTCGCGGTGACCTTCAACAACAGGTTGATGCACCCTAACATTTTCTAGATAGTTATTTATACTGTCAATGGCTTGATCATGTATTGGAACTAACCGTTCCTTGTCTCCTTTTCCAATCACCCTGATGAAGCCCTCATCGAAATAAAGATTCGAAATCAGAAGATTAACGAGCTCACTAACTCTCAATCCTGAGGCATAAAGCGTTTCAATGATGGCGCGATTCCTTTCGCCTGCCGGTGTACTTCGATCAATCGTGTCCAGCATTAATTCAATTTCTTCGTTGCTTAAGGTGTCTGGTAATTTCCTTCCCAATTTTGGCGCCTCAAGCAATTCGGTTGGATTTATAGAAATTGATTCTTCGATCTCTAAGTATTTAAAAAAGGCCTTAATCCCGCTGATAATTCGAGCCTGAGAATAGGGGGCGAGACCAATTTCCACCAAGGTTTTGACAAAATTTTCAATGTCTGCCAGTTGAATTCTGCTGAGATTCTTCCTTTCTAAATGGTCCTCAGTAAAGCTTGCGAATTTTCGAACATCGCGCTCGTAGGCTTCAATACTGTTTGCACTGAGCGTGCGCTCTAGGCGTAAGTATGATTTAAAACCGCGAATTTCTGAGTCCCACATATGAGATGTGAAGATGATAGATTTGACCTTATGATTTTACCATGACATTAAATGGTTCTTCATAAGCTTGCGTTCATATTTTTGACATTATGAAAATTGCGATTGTAAACGGTCCAAACCTCAATCTGGTAGGGCAACGTGAGAAGGAAATCTATGGTGAGCAGACGTTTGAATCATTCATTGCTAAAATGGATCAAGAGTTCGGGGGAGTAGAATTTGTTTACTTACAAAGCAATGTAGAAGGGGAGTTGATCAATTTCCTTCAAGAATTAAACAAACAGGGAGATGTCAAGGGCATTTTACTTAACGCTGGCGGATATACACATACATCGGTAGCTTTGGGAGATACAGTTGCTGCGATGGCTAAACCTGTTATTGAGGTTCATTTGAGCAATGTTTTTCAACGAGAAGATTTTCGGCATGTGAGTTACATAGGTCGTTCTACGATTGGAACAATCAGTGGTTTCGGCATGGAGAGCTATGTTCTTGGAATTATCAAGCTACTGAACGCTTAAGCCTAGTGCATTCTTTTGCGCTTGGCTAAAAATCGATCAAGCACTTTTTCAACGCCATCTTCCGTATTGCACTCATTCCAATCAATGCCGTATTGACGACAACGCAGCTTGATTTCGTTAATTTTCTTTTTCCTTTCCAAATTGTATTGACCTTGGATTTCGTGAGGATTCACCTTAATGCGCTCTTTGGTTTCTAGATCCACAAATGTGTATGGACGATTTTCGAATTCAAGTTCAACTTCAGTGGATTTATGAAACAAATGGAATAGAACGACTTCGTGTTTGTTGTATCGCATATGTTGCAATGCATCAAAAAGCTTGTTTTGCTCAGCTTCACCTCGAAACAGTGAATCCATAAAATCCGAGAAAATCACCACCAGCGATCTCTTTGATGCTTTTTCAGCCATTTGATGCAACGTTTCAACCACAGCGCTGTGTTCTGCACCTTCCTCAGAGTTATAAACCTTTTCCAACTCATGGAATAGGAATGCGTGATGTGCAGAAGAGCTTTTGGCAGGCGTACTCAATTCTAGGCTGTCGCCAAAAAAGGTGAGTCCGGCAGCATCTCTCTGTTTGCGCATCAAATAGATTAATGAGGCTGCAGATTGTATCGCAAACTGAATTTTGCTAAGTGTGTCTGGGCCACTAGGCTTTGGATAAAACATGGAACCACTGCGATCGATGATGATATTACATCGGAGGTTTGTTTCTTCCTCGTATCGTTTCACAAACATTTTGTCTGTGCGTCCGTAAAGTTTCCAATCAATATGCCTTGTGCTTTCGCCTGTATTGTAGGCTCTGTGTTCAGCAAATTCCACACTGAATCCATGGTATGGACTTTTGTGCAGTCCAGTGATGAACCCTTCCACGGCCTGTTTCGCAAGAAACTCTAGCCGGCCAAATCGTTGAGCTTGAAAATGATCAATAGGCATGGGTGCGATGATACAAAGAAGTCTTATATAGTGATTCCTTCAAGGGACAATGAGGCCATTTTTAAATGAGATGATGAGTCAATGAGATAATGTGATAATGAGTTGATGAGATGATTTGAAGATGAGACAATGTGATAATTAGTCAATGAGATAATTGAACAATTGGCCAATGTGATAATGCTGAGGTGGTGTGTGGTAGCTGGCGATTGGCTATTGTGTTCTCAATATTATTCTAAAGTGGTCAACAAGCGTGAATACGCTAGTGAATACATAAAAAAAAGCCCCGAATAAATTCGAGGCTTTTTACAACTGTTTAGTTAAGTTGCCGGGCTCAAGCCATTTGAGCTTCCAGCTTTTTTACTAGCGTAGCTTTTGGAACTGCGCCTACTTGACGATCTACAACTTCTCCATTCTTTATAAAAAGAATAGTTGGAATACTGCGGATGCCATATTTCGTTGCAACCTCTGGGTTAAGGTCAACATTCAGTTTGCCAACAACTGCTTTGTCGCCATACTCATTAGCCACTTCTTCAACGATTGGACCCACCATGCGGCAAGGGCCACACCACTCGGCCCAAAAATCGACCAATACTGGCTTGTCTGATTTTAAAGCTGTTTCTTCAAAGTTGCTGTCTGTGAATTCTAATGCCATGTTTTCTATTCTTCTTTTATTCTTGTTTGCACAAACGTACATGAATTTAGTTCATTGTAATCCTTACAACCGAGTCAATTATTCACGAATGCTTGTTCTCTTAAATGTTTTTTTTAAGACTCGTTGCCCACAGTAGTCAATTATTAATCCAATTAGTCAATTAGGTCAAAGTGTCATGCTTTTTCCACACTCCAATGTATTTCATGTAGATTTTCCAGTTGTTCTGACAATTCTCTGCTCAAATTCACTCGTAAACTCCTAGAGGGCATCTCGATTCTAGTTCCATTTTCATGCACATTTATTTGTACAGGAATGGTTCCACTGTGCTGATTCAATAATGTATTCAATTGTGTCACGAATTTGTCTGTCACTTTTTCAAGTGCGATATCAAGGGCTACTTTTTTCACCTTTTTATCACGGAGGTCTGATAACAACTCAATGTTAGCGATAGATAGGCGGCTCACTTCCTTTTGATCTCTTTTGTTGAACCAGGAGTCAATCTTGACAGTGACTAAAACAAACCAGTAGTCATTTAGATAGTTCCTGAGTTTTAGATAGTCATCCTTAAAAAGCGCGAATTCAAATGAACCACGGTAATCTTCCAGAATAAACTTCCCAAACGGGGATCCTGTCTTTGTGGTTAGGTGACTTACATTGGTTATGATTCCTGCCACTTTCGTTTCTCGTCTTTTTCTTACTTCTTCGATGTTTTCTAAATCAACCACGGATGCATTAGAGAATTGGTCTATCTCAAATTTGAAATCATCCAATGGATGTCCAGAAATATAAACCCCAACCACTTCTTTTTCTCTGTTGAGTTGGTCCAGAGTGCGCCATTCCGGAGAAGGAGGGATGACAGGCTCAGGAATATCTGCATCATCTGATTCACCGAATAATGAAGCTTGAGAGGAGTTTTCGGCTTCTTGCACTGCATTTCCATACCGAATGGCTTTTTCTATCAGCGTCTGTCCCTTTTCATCTTCGGCAAAGTATTGAGCGCGATGGATGTTTTCAAATGAATCGAATGCACCTGCTAACGCTAATCCTTCAAAATTCTTTTTGTTAACCGTGCGAAGGTCCAATCGAGTGGCAAACTCAAAGATGGAAATATAAGACCCAGCCTCAATACGTTCTGCCACAATAGCATCCACGGCATTCGCGCCAACACCTTTAATGGCTCCCATCCCAAATCGTATTTCCCCTTTCTTATTTACGGTGAACTTATATGCACTCTCATTAACCGATGGGCCTAAAACGGGTATGCCTCCACGCTTGCATTCCTCCATAAAGAATGTCACCTTTTTGATGTCATTCATGTTGTGCGTCAATACGGACGCCATGTATTCGGCTGGATAGTTTGCTTTTAAGTAGGCAGTTTGAAACGCGACTAATGAATAGGCTGCAGAGTGGGATCGGTTGAAACCATATTCCGCAAATTTCATCATGATGTCAAAAATCTCATCCGCCTTTTCGGCTGGAATATCATTGTGTTTTTCGCATCCTTCTCTGAAAATGACCTTTTGCTGTTGCATCACGTCCATTTTCTTCTTTCCCATGGCGCGCCTCAAAATGTCGGCTGCGCCCAGGCTATAGCCCGCTAATATCTGCGCAGTCTGCATGATCTGCTCCTGATAGACCATGATTCCGTAAGTATCTTTTAAGATTGGAATCAGCTTTTCATGAGGATATTCTACTTCTTCTTCACCTTGTTTACGCTTGATGAAGGTGTCAATGAACTGCAAGGGACCCGGGCGGTATAATGCGTTCATCGCGATTAAATCCTCTATATCTGTAGGCACCAGGTTGCGCAAGTGCTTCTGCATCCCAACTGATTCAAATTGGAATGTGCCATTTGTCTCACCACGCTGGTAAAGTTCAAAAGTTTTTGGGTCGTCAAGAGGGATTAAGTCTGGGTCAATGTCTACATCGTGCCTTTCTTTCACCAGCTTTATCGCATCCTTCATGATGGACAAGGTTTTTAAACCTAAAAAGTCCATTTTCAGGAGTCCAGCACTTTCTACTACGCTATTGTCAAACTGGGTGACAAGTAAATCTGAATCCTTTGCAGTAGCAACGGGAATAAACTCTCGAATGTCTTCTGGAGTAATAATCACCCCACAAGCATGAATGCCCGTATTTCTTACCGAACCCTCTAGTTTTCGAGCCTGATTTAGAATCTTACCTTCTTCATTTGAACGCTCGCTGATATCGATGAGCTGTCTAACATTGACCAGGTCATCACCATTGAACTCTTTTTTCAATTCATCTTCGGACCGTCCGAAAATGTGTTTGAACTTCTTTAGATCTGGAACCAACTTTGCGATTCTATCGGAATCGGATAGTGGGAGTTCCATTACCCGGGCGACATCTCGGATACTGGACTTAGCAGCCATACTGCCATAAGTAATAATCTGTGCTACCTGAGTCTGCCCGTATTTTTTAACTACGTAGTCAATAATTCGATCCCGACCTTCATCGTCAAAGTCAATATCAATATCAGGCATGGATACCCGTTCAGGATTTAAGAACCGTTCAAAAAGTAGCTTGTACTTAATGGGGTCGATATTCGTTATCCCAACGGCATAGGCAACGGCTGAACCCGCTGCAGAACCTCGACCAGGTCCAACCCAAACGCCTCTTTTTCTGGCCTCTGTAGTAAAATCTTGAACAATCAAGAAATAACCGGGGAAGCCCATGTTCTTGATAACATTCAGCTCAAAATCAAGACGGTCGCCAATCTCATCTGTGATGTCACCATATTTCTTTTTGGCACCCTCAAATGCCAAATGCCTTAGAAACTCGTTTTCACCTTCAAACTCAGCAGGTATGTCAAATTTGGGGAGGAGTATGTCCCGCTTTAGTTTGTAGTCTTCAACCTTATCTACGATTTCGCTAATATTTATTATTGCTTCTGGTAAATCGCTGAAAAGTTGTTTCATTTCATCACTTGTCTTGAAATAAAACTCTTGGTTGGGCATACCAAATCGATAACCTCGGCCTCGACCAATGGGCGTGCTCTGCTGCTCTCCGTCTTTTACACAAAGAAGAATGTCGTGTGCATTAGCATCTTCTTTGTTTTCGTATTGGACATCGTTTGCTGCAATATATTTTACCCCGTATTTCTCACAGAAACGAAGTAGAACTTGATTTACACGCTTTTCTTCTTCTAATCCGTGGCGCATCAGTTGGACATAGAAATCATCGCCAAATAGTTGGTGCCAATATTGAAACGCCTCCTCAGCTTGTTTCTCGCCAATATTCAAAATCAAATCTGGAATTTCGCCTTCCAAACCACCTGTGGTGCAGATCAGGTTTTCTTTGAATTGTTCTATGGTTTCGCGACCAACTCTGGGCATTCCTGCGTAATACCCTTCAATAAATCCTACGGAGCATAGCTTAGAAAGATTGTGATATCCGGCTTCGTTTTTTGCAATCAGAATTTGTTTAAACCTTTTGTCGGGATGATCCTTTGTAAATTGTTGACGCTGATACTCTTCTGCGACTATAAGTTCGCAACCAACGATGGCTTTGATGTCTGCCATTTCACATTCGCGAACGAAGTGGAATACCCCCATCATATTGCCCACATCGGTGATGGAGATGGCGGGCATTCCCAATTCTGCCGCTCGTCTTACAATCGATTTTATTTCAGACGTTGATTGGAGAATCGAAAACTGCGTGTGGTTGTGTAAGTGGACAAAAGGATACTCCTCAAGTAGCTTCACATTTGCTTTTACAACCTTCTTATTTAGATCAGATTCCTTGGTTTTTGTTTCAATTTCCTCAACATCTACAGGGCTGTATGGCTTTATGTTAAGGCCAATAAGTTGAAATGGCTTTGGATTGGTTTCCTTAAATGCTTGTATGTAAGCTCCATCGCGACCCAGATCCTTAGCGGTGAAAACACCAATTCTTACTAATTCAAGAAAACAACGAGTAGTGGCCTCCACATCGGCAGATGCATTGTGCGCGTTGTCTACTTTTTCGTGAAATAGCTTTTCGTTTAGCTCACCGAGAGTGGGAAATTTGAAGCTTTTGCCGCGTCCTCCGGGTAGTTGACAGAAGTTGGTGCTGGATTTCATGGTATCCAAAGTTTTCTTCTTCATCAAGCCATCATCGCGTTGAGCACGAGCGTATTCAGCTCCCATGACCTTGGTGTCGAATTCTATGTTATGTCCAACGACAAAGCTTGTTTGTGCAAGAGCCAACTTAAATTCGTCCAAAACAAATTCAAGATCAACGCCCATTTTTTCTGCACGCTCGGTACTGATTCCATGAATCTTTTCCGCGTTGAATGGTATCGTATACCCATCTGGTTTTATGATGTAATTCTTGACCTCAATGAGCTCACCCATGTCATCATGCAATTGCCATGCGAGTTGGACGACCCTTGGGAAGGATTCAAACTCCGTAACGGGAGCTTTCCAATTTTCAATCTTTCCTGTGGTTTCGGTGTCAAAAATGAGATACATAGTGCGCAATTATTGGGAACTCTAAAGTTAAAAACCTAGACTGGAGATACGGTCATTGTTGATATGTTGTGAAGAATAATCGAAAGGTCATTTCACTATGTCATCGCTATGCTCAACTAATCCATGGTCGATGGATATACTTTATATGAGAAACCTACTTTCGCGCCCTTTTTCAAGTAAAATTGGCATGCGGAAATACATCAACTTATTCGATTTTAAGCAGAAAGTAGATTACAAGATCGAGGTTCTATCAGGCCTTACGGTTGCTTTGGCCCTTGTTCCAGAGGCAATTGCATTTGCCTTGATTGCTGGATTATCGCCATTAACTGGGTTGTACGCAGCTTTCACCATGGGATTGATTACCTCCATTTTTGGGGGTAGGCCCGGAATGATTTCAGGGGCAACAGGTGCTGTTGCGGTCGTTATCGTGAGTTTAGCAGCCTCTCATGGTGTAGAATATATATTCGCTACAGTTGTGCTTGCGGGATTGATTCAAATGGCTGCTGGGCTCTTAAGGCTTGGTAAGTTCATTCGTCTAGTGCCGCATCCAGTCATGTTTGGTTTTGTGAATGGTTTGGCCATTGTAATATTTCTTGCTCAGCTAGATCAGTTTAAGATTAAAAACACCGCGGGTATGATGGAATGGATGTCGGGCACTCAGCTATACTTGATGGTAGGTCTTGTGTTGTTGACTATGCTTATCATATGGGGTTTACCAAAGCTCACCAAGAAAATCCCCGCATCCTTAACTTCCATTTTGGTGGTAATTGGGGTGGTGTTTGCCTTTGGAATCGATACCAAAACGGTGGGTGATATTGCCAGTATTCAGGGTGGTTTCCCACCTTTTCATATCCCAGAGATTCCACTTGCTTGGGAAACGTTGACCATTATTTTCCCTTACGCACTCATTGTAGCTGGAGTAGGTCTGATTGAAAGTTTACTTACGCTAAACCTAATTGATGAAATTACAGAAACCAGAGGGTGGGGTAACAAAGAAGCGGTGGCGCAAGGCCTTGCAAACACTGTGACAGGGCTGTTTTCAGGTATGGGTGGATGCGCCATGATTGGTCAGAGTTTGATTAATATTTCATCGGGTGCTCGCGCAAGACTTTCGGGTATAGTGGCGTCTGTCATGCTTTTGGTATTCATCATGTTCGGAGCAGATCTAATCGAGCAGGTACCAATGGCTGCATTGACTGGTTTAATGATCATGGTTAGTATTGGAACGTTTGAGTGGGCCAGTTTGAGAACCTTTGGCAAAATGCCAAAGATGGACGTATTGGTAATGGTTCTAGTGGCCCTGATTACCGTGTTCCTGCACAATTTAGCCTTAGCTGTACTGATCGGAGTGGTGATTGCTGCACTCGTGTTTGCTTGGGAAAATGCCACGAGAATTCGAGCTAGAAAGCACATCGATGAGGCAGGGGTAAAGCACTACGAAATCTACGGTCCACTGTTTTTTGGATCTGTTTCTGCATTCAGTGAGAAATTCAGTGTGCAAAGTGACCCAGAGGAGATCATTATTGACTTCCAAGAAAGCAGGGTAGCTGATATGTCAGGAATTGAAGCATTGAACAAACTGACAGAACGTTATCTAAAGGCTGGTAAGAAGGTCCACTTAAAGCACCTGAGCCAGGATTGTCGTAGGTTGCTGCACAACGCAGACAACCTGATTGATGTGAATATTATTGAAGACCCTAGCTACAAAGTGCTTACGGACGTTTAAGCATTAATTCCTCCGAAAACCACTTCCTTTTTGAGTTTGTCTAAATCGAATACGTGGTTGAAGAAGTTTTCTATTTAAACTTTTAGTACTGCCCTAAAAATTCAGTCACTTGTTCCTTAACGTGCTCTATCATGGGTCTCGTCAATCCATGATGGCAGGCTAAAAGCATTCCACCACGCATTACCTTATCTGATTCTACATAACCATTCGCTGATTCTTTGCGGGTTACGTTTTTGAACCCAGGTTGACGCAGAATATTTCCCGTAAACACGGTTCTAGTTTGGATGTTTCGCTTCTCTAAGAAGATTTGCATCTCTGGTCGCTTGAATGGCGCGTTATCCTTGATGGTCAAAGCTAATGCCAGCCAACCCGTTCGGCTATTTGGTAGTTGTTTTGGTAAAACGAACCATTCTTCCCATTGTGAGAAAAACTCACGCATTTCCGAATAGTTGTTTTCACGCTCAGTGATGTTCTTATCAAGTTTGTCTAACTGCACTAATCCGAAAGCAGCGCCCATCTCAGATGGTTCTAAATTATAGCCCGGTTCAGCAAAAATGAACTTCGAATCGTAAGGAATTCCATCCACTTCTACATTAAAGCGGTTTTCAATAGCTTCCGATTCTACAAATAGTGATGAAGATCTTCCCCAAGACCTCAATAGCTTGCCTCGTTCAAAATGCTCCGATTCTCGAACACAGAGCATTCCACCGTTTCCAGCGCAATTAATGACATGTGAACCATAAAAACTAGTGATGCTCATGTCGGTATAGCTTCCTGAGCTCTTACCATTAATGGTTCCTCCAAGGGTGTCAGCAGAGTCTTCAAAGACCATCAATCCGTGCTTATCCGCAATCTCTCGCAGCTTTGGCCAGTCAGGCATGTTTCCGATGAGATTCGGAATCATAAGCGCCTTTGTCTTGTCGGTAATCATTTCCTCAACCTTAGAAACATCAAGGTTGTAAGTGCCTTCTTCTACATCCACAAAAGCCGGAATCAATTTGTTGCGAACCAAAGGAGCAACCGTTGTTGAAAAGGTCAGGGCAGGAGTGATGACTTCGCTTCCTTCAGGCAGATTCATCAATTCTACTCCCAAGTAATTAGCCGATGAACCACTGTTAAGCATGATACCATATGGTTTATCATATAGCTCCGCAATTCTTCGCTCCATTTCACGAACGTGGTAGCCCATTTGTGTGCTTGTTCTAAGCACATTAACCACTGCTGCAATCTCGTCTTCTCCGTGCACAGTCATTCCGTAAGGCACTCGGATCATTTCTTTTGTTTCACTCATCTATTTGGATGTTCTTTTCTTCAATACGCTTAAATAGTCGTCTACGTTTGCCCAGCGAAAATCGGGAAATTCTGCATTGAATTTCACCGCGCTCATTCCACCGATCAAAGGACGTTTAGCAGGTTGATTTAGCTGCGCTGTATTAACAGCTTTTATGCTTACTTGTTCGTGGCCGAAGTAGGAATAAACGCGTTCCGCTAACTGTACCCGATTTAGGTAGTCGGTGCTGGCTAAATGGTAAATACCGCTCCCCTGTGCTATGGATAATTGATAGATCGCTCTAGCCACATCGGCAGCATTGACCGGTGTGGCATATTGATCTACAGGCAAGATGAGCTCCATTGGCTCTCGCTTAAGCATGTTTTCGCTTAACCGCGCAATGAAATTTTTTCCTCGAATCTCATCTCCATATACGTTGGTGATGCGGCAAATGAGATAGTCCGTAAGGTTGTTGGCAATATGTTGTTCGGCTGCCAGCTTATGTTTGGCATACACACCTAATGGATTAACATCATCGGTTTCGGTATAAAAGCCTTTGGCTCCATCAAACACATAGTCAGTGCTTAGGTACACGAACTTTGCATTGAATTTCTTTGCAATACTGACCGCGTTTATTGTGGACTGTACCGTCTTTTCGTAGCTTTCTTCCACATGATCTTCGCAGTAATCGACCCAAGTCAGAGCACCGCAATGAACTATGATGTCTGGATTGAAACCTTCAATGTCCACGTTATTCGAGTCATTTGGGTCAAGGGTGTTGTAAAAACTGGTTTCACTTGTTTCGAATCCGAAATGAGTTCCCAAGCAGTTCCATCCTTGTTGTTTAAAATGTTGGAGGCAGTTTCCACCTACCAATCCCGATGCTCCGAGTATCAATGCATTCATGGGTACAATGTTAAAACTCGAAGATGACTTTGTGACAGTAAAGGACTTAAAATCTGCTATACAAACGAGTGTATAAACAAAATAAGAAGGATAAGTATGAAAAGCGCAGCCAGAATAATTGAGGCTACACTTCCACCTGCAAGAACGGCAGCTACTTTACCTGTAATTGTGTGCTTGAACGACAAGAGTGACGCTGCTGTAGCCAAGCCTAAGAGGAAAAGCCAAATAAGATTAAAGAATACGATCAGTTATGCAGCCAAGTTATTGCTGAAGGCCAAACATGATAAAGAATAAGATTGTGGCAAGTAATAAGCCGAGAAACTGAACCCCAATGGCAATTTTGGAACTCAAGGTTTCTTTAAACGAAAGGATGATTGATGTAATGGTGGGCCAAAGAATAATTGCATAGATAGCAACTAACACAGCTCCAATTAATCCCGTTAACAGCAATAAGGCGAATGCTTCTACAAAATCGATCGACATTACAAGCCACCCAATCAGCACGCCCAGAATACCGCCAGTAGCTATGAGCGCAATGGCAGCAAGGATGCTCAACCCAAGAGCGATGCCTCCCATGACTTTCCTGAATTTGGGAGTGAAAATGGTTTTGTCTTTCGAGTTGGCAATTATCTCAATAAGGTAAAATATACTAAGAAGACCTACAACCAGTATGGTCATGACCATGATTGGTATGCCAAGTGAAAAAATCCCTGCAGAAATCCCAACCATGCCCAAAACATAAATCCCAGCAATGTATATACCCGAAAGAACCGCCAGAACGTAGCAAGCCAGTAGTTTATAGAGGTTTGTTTTTTTCGATTCCTCGGAGATCTCGGGCTCAACTTCTAAACTATGGTCATTTGAAACACTCTTTGGAGGCTCGATCTTATGCTCTTTATACGACTTAAGCTTGAGAATGGATCGAATGTTTCTTGTTGTTGTGGAAACCACCTCTATAGGTTCCGACTGAACTTCATTCTCCGAAGGTTTTGGGATAAATGGGGTGTGGTTATCTGCAATCACCGTATCCTCTATGGCGATTTCGAAATCTTTTTGGCGTTGCAGTTTATCTGCCTTTTTCTGAAAGTGCAGACCGGGTCGATATTTCCGCTTCTGCATGAACCCGTTTCCAACCACATCGCTGCTTTGCTTGCAGCCAGAGGCTACAATAAGTAAAATGAGTATGAAAAATGAAAGGTGTTTCACGCGAGTTGCAAGGATTTTGATCCTTACGAATTAACGCAATTTATAGTTCACATAACTACGTATGAGCATGATCAACATCAGCGGAATAGTGGCTAAATGCAGCATTTGGGGTAAAAATGGGAACAGGATCAGAGAGCCCATGAGTATGCAGCCAATAAGCATAAAGTACTTTTTACTCACCTTATTGTTCCACAGGAAGGGAATGATCAATAGATGGGTGGGAAGTGCCCACAGGATATTGAAATTATTGGCAGTAGCTGTGTGGTCTGTAATAAACCAGAGGAAGAATAACAATGCGCCCACCAAGCCATAGACTAAAAGGATCACCATGTCAATTGCGATGAACTTCTTTCCCTTGCGGTAACCAATAGCGGATAGAATAGCAATAAATCCAAATAGAATCCAAAACAGCGGGATGGGCTGTGTCCAAGACCACTGATATGTGAGTCCTTTGGTTTCTACCAGAGTTCGTTTTGATTTAACCAGGGGATGGCCATTTAAGGTTGCATTGTCATAAGCATCGCTCAATTCATCTGGTAAAAACATGTATTCCAAGTAATTGGGTTTTTTATCACATGGAAGTCCAAGGCCCAAGTCAATGCCAAAATCACCCCAAGGATGATAGATTAAATAGCTGTCAATCATATTGCGATAGCTGGGATGATCAGGCTTGGATAAATCCGCGAATGTTACATCACCCTGGAGTGCTGTATCTAGGATATCACGCAGGATAGAGGAGCAGTTGTCATAAAAGAAATCGTAGAGATAATATTTGTTTTCGGGTTGGTAATTCCAAGCAAGGAAGCTGGCGATACTCTGTTTTTGGGCTGAATCTAAATCTAAGGTTTGCTCGATGACCCCGCGACCTTCGTATTCATAGGATTGGACAAATCGATCCATGGGCGCTAGGCCTAATTTGTAATTGAGTTTGCCCATGGCAAAATTGTAGTAGAAATCTTCATCGAAGGAGAAGGTGCCATAGTTAAAAACGGCATCCACGTTGTTGACAGGATCGTGGACTCGCATTGCGCTATGTCCAAAAAGACTGTACAATTCTTCGCCCGGGCTACAGGTAATTAATGAGATTTCCGCTTGATTTGATAATATTAAAGTTTTGGTTTCTTGACTTTGCGCTTGAGCGCACATTATCAAGATGTTAAATGTAAAAATTAACACTCTCATTTGCCGAATGTAAAGGGTGTGTTGAAGTTGTCAAGAAGGTCAAACGCCAAGTCCCTTTCGGAGTGAGTTCCGTCTTTTATTGGCCAGTCAAATCCAAATGAGTCGAATCTTAAACCATCGTCACAACTAGGGGAGTGCATAGTGCTGGTTAAATAGACCATCGTAGTATTGTCTTCTAAAACACAAAAGCCGTGTGCTACACCAATGGGCAGATATGCGGCCTTGTAATTATCACCGCTCAACTCTACTGTAACGCACTTGCCATATGTGGGGCTTCCCAATCTGATATCAAGTATTACGTCCAATAGCTTTCCGCTGGTGCAATAAACGATCTTGGCGTGATCCTGCGGAGGTCGTTGAAAGTGCATTCCTCTGATCACTCCTCGTTTGTTGGTTGAGTAGAAGCTTTCTTTAAATTGACTTACAAGACCGTGTTCATCCAGCGTTGCTTTGTGATATGGCTTAACGAACATTCCGCGCTCGTCACCAGCATGAAACATCTCGATTTCAAATACACCAGGTATTTCTAATTCTTTCAAACTCTTCATAAATGGAAGAACTCATCGATTTGTTTACTCGTATAGTTGAATGCGTCATCACGACCGTCTCTATACCAATTCACTGTCCATTGAACCGCCTCAGCTGATGTGAATTGTGGTTCCCAATCTAGTTCTGTTTTTGCTTTATCAATAGCCAGTTTTAAGAGCCCTGCTTCATGCGGCTTGTTCTTGATGTCAGGAGTTTTATAGGATCCTTCTCCCCAATTCTCAATAGCCAATTCAACCATGTCTAACACTGTTCGCTCATCATTAGGTCTTGGTCCAAAATTGTATCCTACTGCATGTTTCACAGGATCGTTAGCCAATCTGGCAGCAAGAGTCAAATAACCATTTAAAGGGTCTAAAACGTGTTGCCAAGGTCTCACAGAATTTGGGTTCCTGATCTCCACAGGCTCATTGGTAATGAGCGCTCGAGCAATGTCAGGAACCAATCGATTTCCGCTCCAATCGCCTCCACCAATTACATTTCCGCTGCGAGCAGCAGCTACGGCTTGTTGATGTTCTTCATATTTCAAGGGATTTAGAAACGAATTGCGGTAGGAGCTAATGGCAAGTTCTGCACAGGCCTTCGAGTTGCTGTATGGATCAAAACCTCCAAAACGTGCCGTTTCGGGATAAGGATCTTTCACTTCCATGTTTTCATAAACCTTGTCTGTAGTGATGATCGCGCTCGTGCAAGGCTTTTTAAGGGATCGAAGAGCGTCCAACACGTATATGGTTCCCATTACATTGGTGTCATAGGTTTCAACAGGGAAATCGTAAGAATCAAGCACTAAAGCTTGAGCCGCCATGTGAAAAACGAAATCGGGTTGAAAATCTAGCAGCTCTCTCTTCACGCGCTCTCGATCCCTTATATCCGCAATCACTGAGTGGCAAAGACTATCTCCGTCAATTTGTGGGTAAAGGTCTTGCTCCGTCAATGGGGCCAAGGCGTATCCTTTTACTTCTGCGCCAAGTTTATTGAGAATGAGGGTGAGCCAAGCTCCTTTAAAGCCGGTGTGACCGGTTAGGAATACACGCTTCCCGTGAAATGCTGATTTTAAGTCTATTGTCAATTTCCTTCGATTTGGACGTTGGCCTCAAATGTAACAAGCTTAACCTCTTTTACCTTCCCAAAAAAGTCAAATCGCAGTCTTTTTAGTCACTGATGATCAGTATGGCAATCTCAGTATTTTTCTCTCCATTGATTTCCACCGAATAGAGACCTGAGGCCAGCGATAATGCTAGTTCTATGGTACTCTTTCTTTCTGGATAAGAATTACTATAGACCGTCTGCCCAAGGTTATTGATTACACGAATCGAGTGAATGCTGTTTTTTGAATTGATCTGAAAGTATCCGTTACTTGGGTTTGGATAAATCAACACACCATTTCCAGACGCTATTTGATCCAATCCTACATTTTTAATGTCAATGCACTCAGATGTGTCGCTGCAGTCTCCAAGTGAGATTAATACCGCATAGCTTCCATTCAACTGGGCAGCAAAGATCTGCGAGGTGGCTCCAGCAATTTGATTGAGGTTATCCTCACAATCTAACCATTGATAAACGGCCCCTGACTGGACCGCATTCAACGTGCTGCCCGATTGGTTTACAGTAATGTCAATCGAATTTAATACGAGATCAAGAGATATTATTGAATCGCAACCTGCAGCATTGGGTACAATGTATGTAGCCGTATTGTTTGAATTGGTGTAGGTATTTCCATCTAACCATACTATCGGATCGCAACTTTCAATAAAGTCGGTATAGATGCTGGAATATGTCAAGGTTAAATTCAGCATGCTAACGCTATCACAAAATTCCCCAACATTGGTATGAAAAGTAGCTGAATTATTGTTTTCTGTGTAAGTATTTCCGTCTATCCAGGTATATGAATCACATGCGGATTGGGTGTCAACTCCTGTTATGGAATCGAGTTGGAGAGTAGTAATATAGACACTATCGACAGAAATCGAAACATTCACTGTGTCGTAATAAATTCCTGCTTGATTTTGAAACTCACCTTCCAAGTAAACACTATCGTAAGAACACAACTGCATCGTTGTTTCACTCACTAAATATTCACCTAAGATGGCATTTGAATCGTTGGACTGAACGAAAAACTGTGTCATAGAATTGATTGAACAAGCATTGGTGTAATCGTAAAATCCGTTGTTGAAGTTGTCGGCACCGCAGGCTGAAGTCCAGTTGTTTATATGTTCGTTCTCGCTTCTTGTCCAAAGTTTAGCATCAGAAGGGTTTCCATAGGGTTGGCCAGTAGCTGTTTTTAACCGAAGGTGATCCAATGCGCTAAACGTGCTGTTATTACCATAGTTGTTGATGATCCAATAATGTCCAGTGTGTGGGTTGGAATTGGGCAAACTATCAGGCAAAACATTCAATCGAGTTACTACAACTTCGCCATTTGGGGAGGTGTTCCCAAAATCTATTTGTGTGCTGGAGCTATTCCAATTGATAGAGCCGTTTGTATTAACGGTTAATCGTTCACTAACCCCGCCACCTACAGGTGCGGTTGATATTACTTTTTCCGCATCTCCAGCCAATGAGGCGTGTTTAAATCCGATTTTATCCATCACACTAGTGCTTGCTGGCAGATTAAACTGATAATAAACTACTAAGTCTTCATCATAAGGAACAGGTCCTGTTCGGGTTAAATGTCTTAATTCTCGAATTTCAATTTGACTCAGTGATCGATTCCAAAGGCAAACCTCATCAATGTCTCCATTAAAATTTCTAGATGTCCAACCTTGATAACTTCCAATTTTTAGTGATTGAATATCGACTAATTGTGGGCTGGTCGAATGTGTACTTCCTTCACCGTTTAGGTACAAGGTGATGGATGATGGTGTAACTACAATTGCAACGTGCGACCACGCATTTGTATCAACAAACAATCCGCTGCTCCACCACCAAGCGCCACCCGGCCAATGATAGGCGAGTTCGTTGTTCGCTCTAAAGTTCAATCCAGCGGCAGAGCCATCATTTATGACGATACCTGAATATGCGTTTTGAATTGTATTTGGTTTTATCCATGCTGATATAGTAAAACTGTCCACTTGATTCAATTCCAGATTTGGAATATTGGTGCAGCTGGTGTTTGTCAAGCAACTCATCGCGAGCCCTGGCAATGTGTCAGGGTTACAGCCATTACTCACATAAACCATGTTTTCAATGGTTTTTGAATTGGTGTCACCCTGAGCGTTCGTAACTTTTAGGCTCACCGTGTAGCTACCTGTGTCTCCAAATAAAACTCTAGGGTTTCGAATGGTTGAATCACTGATATAGAATGGGGTAGGTGTGATTGTCCAATCCCATGATGCACCTGTGTGCTGCAACATAGAATAACAATCAAATTGAGTCGTATCTCGCAAACAGAATATGCTATCGGTATAGGTTATTGGTTGTGCAATTGGCGAGAATAGGGTGTCTTTCATATCTCGAGCCCAGATGCCTCGACCAGTGGTTGCCATTCGCAATTCGGCATCCTTATAGAATGGATTGATTTGCAAAGTTTTCGCGATAAGAGGAAGAGAGGTAGAATACGACTCCCAACTTGAGCTATTCGTATTCCACGTGAACACTCCATTTTGCGAAGTGATATAGACAATGTCATCAGATCCTCCTTGGTATAAAATATCGGTAAGGTTCTCACCATCAAGCGTGCTTGTTGTTCGATTTACCCAAGTTGTTCCTCCATTTGTAGTGGAAAATACTTTATTCCCGTTGGTGCCTCTTGGGGTGCATAACCAAACTTCGTTTGCGTCTTCTGGGTGAACGGAGATTCTAAACCTTCGATTATTTCCTGTTGGGTCGGTGGTGGTTTTAGCCCAAGTTGAACCACCATTGGTGGTTTTCCAGATTTCGCAAGGATTCCAATAGCCTCCGATCTCGTTGTAAACCGCATACATCACATCTGGATTACTCCTAGAGATTTCAATTTCATACACAATTCCTGTGGAATCTGGGAATTCATACAACTCTTTGAAGCTGGAGCCACCGTTGGTAGATTTATATATGATGTTGCCTAAACCGATGAAAATATGGTCTGCATATCTCGGGTCAAAGTAGACTCCGCTTCGTTCAGCGGTGAGATATGATTCATTCGGGCGTTTCGGTAATGCCGGATGATTCACAACGTCATCACCAAAATTGATAGGGATGGTTTTTACAGATGTATTGTCGCTTGCATAATGAGTTCTGTAAAGAAGTTTTCTGCTTTCAATGGGATGCACATAACCTGAGGCTTCTTCCACACCACCAATATTGTATGCATTTCCTAATCCATAGGTTTCTGACCAACCCGAAGTTCCGTCATGATACTTTCCACCTGTATACGTGTCCTCGTTCCACCCAGTGTTAAACCCCCAAAAATGTCCAGCAAGAATTCCCTTATTTCTGGCTACATGGGAGCTAAGAGTGTCGTCTGAATAATTCACACCCCCGTCTGATGCCACCCAAATCTCATTTCCATTCACCTCTATGTCTTGCACGTCAGCATGAATGTCAGCAAGGGTGGTTGAATTAGCCGCACCTATTGAGGTAAAAGTTTGTCCTCCATCCTCTGATTTACTTAATCGGATGGTTGCTACCCACAACAGGTTAGAATCAGATTGACTGGCTTCCATGTCAAAATTGTAGTATCCCTGATGGTAACCACTGCTATAAGCCGCTACATTCCAAGGGCTTGTGCCATTTATAGCGCTATACGGTCCACCGTCCTGATTATCTTGATCATTCCATGTTTCACCGCGATTGGAGCTCTTATACATACCTATCCAACCGTTGTCGTTGGCCTTTGAGTTACCAATCAGACAAACATGCACAATATCGGGTGCTGCTGCTGTTACGGCAATTTTACCCCCATTGTCTGATGCCGCTGACTGGGTGGTAGGAACATACCAATTGCTGTCTTTTAATACCCAAGAGTTGCCATAGTCATCGCTTCTGAATATCTCAGATCGCACCGCGGTTGAATTAGATTTAAGCAAATATGCTACAGCATCATCAGTGGGGTGGAAGTCTATGTCCCAACAAGACTGGGTGAATATTTGTGACCATGAAGTTCCACCATTAGTGGATTTGAATAAACCCGCACTATTCGTGTGGAAGATTACACTATCGGTTGAAGGAGAATACTGGAATTCGTTTCCCGTGCCATTGGTAACGTGCCGCTCAAACCAAGTCGTTCCGCCATTTAAAGATTGGTAGATACGGTTATTGGATGCGATTAGAAAATTGTTGGTGTCGGTTGGGTGGATTTTGACAGCTGCGTTGCCACCACTAAATACCTCGCCCTTCGAAATCAGTTTCCACGTTAAAGCTTTGTCGGTTGTTTTATAGACCCCACCGGCTTCCGTCCCACAAATCAATATATCGGGATTGGTTAAGCTCTGGTCAATGGCGTAAATATTTTTGTGCCAAGAAATGGGCTGAGTAGTGTTTTGTTTGAACGTTTCAAATGGTCCCATTGGAACCCATCCATTTTGGGTTCCTGGAATGTTCATGGGTGGTTCAACTTCGTAGTTCTCCTGCAGTCCCTGGAAGTATGAGTTTTCTTGCTCTACGCTTGGTCTTATGATATATCCTTCTTCATTCACCATGTATTGAATGATATTCATCCAATGTTTGTGGTTTTGTGTGTGAAGAGTCTTTACGAAAGGGTTTTTCTGATAATACTCTCGATACAGGTTTTCAACCTCGATCACATTTGGATTGTCACTGTACATTAATGCAGCCCACTCAGGCGTGTCCCCATCGATGGGTGGAATAGCTCTGAAGAAATCAGGACTGTTTTGCGCATGGATAAGAAGTGACGATAGAACTAGAAAGGTTAATAGTAGAAATTGCCTCATGGATGAAATTAGTTAAGCGAGTTCAAAACTACTTTTTGAACCACGGTTTTCCGCCTATTTGATGATTTGGTTATGAGGCTTTATCAACAGGAATGCACAGTAATGCGGCAAATTTGAATGGGTTACTTCAAACTAAACCGGAAAGGAAGCGCTGCATAGGAATTCACCGCTTTGCCCTCTCTCATTGCCGGAGACCACTTGGGCATGCTCTCAATTAGCTTCCAGCATTCAATATCAAGGTATGGATGAGCGCTTTTAACGACTTGGAAGGGTGTTGCATTGCCGTCATCATCTATCATGAATTCAACCAGCACAATACCCGTGATGTTCGCGTCTTTCGCAATGTTCGGATAGTTTAAATTCATTTTAAGGTAGTTAGATAATCCTTCGCTTCCATCAGGGAATAGTGCGTAGCTGCATCCATCGAAGTCAAATTCTGAATCTGCAAAATGCGTTACATCACCATCTTGCTTGTATACCAATTTTGTGAAATCCTCAGCGTAAATCAATTGGCCGTTTAAGTCGAATGACTTCCATTTTCCAACAGGTGAATCATTGATGAACTTACGCTCCTCTAACAATAGATTGTCATCCATCCTGTAAGAGCGGACAACTACCGTGTCATTGGTTTTGGAAGTCTCGCGTTTAAAGCTGACTTTTTTTTCGCTGCAATCCTTCCAGAATCCACTGTCCTTAAAGTATTCCGTCTTTTGAGCAAGTGCTGAGGTAGACGTTAAAACTATTAGAATGAGTATCGCTGAGGCCTTCATGCTCCAAATGTAATGTTAGAGGCTGTTTCGACTAGGAATTCTCCAATTTCTTGAAAAAATCTTTGCCGTTGGTATAAATGCTAAAGTCACCAATGACGGTATGAACGCGGTATTGATCAAATCCAATTAATTCCTCATCAGTATAATCCATGAGTTCGAAACGATCCAGTTGATGATTGGTGATTTTAGATGCCTCCATAGATTCTAAGTCAAATAACACAAGGCATGAATCTGAAAGTTTGATCAGCGGTGTTTCATATCCCATTGGTTCTAAATAACCATCGTATCTGAATGTGCTCAACTTCCGACCTTCGAGGTTATAGATATGCGCATTATCTGTGGAATCATCTTCAAAAGACTGCCAACGCTCATTTCCATTTTCATCTTCGACCAATTTGTGATCTACAAGGTCATGGATGATGATAAAATGTTCCTTCCCGATTTTTTCTGCAGCTACTATGTAATTCTCAGTAATATCCAGCAAAACCTTTCCATGCTGATTGTGTAATCCATGACAAGTAAGCATGTTTCCATTCTCGAATACGGAAATATCGGAGGAACACCACATGCCACCATGCATTCCCATTGTTACGGTCGTTAATTCTGGAATTCGAATCTTGAGAAAGCCATCGTCACAATCATCCGTTTCAGGCATGCAAGTCATAATGTTGATTACCGCATATCCATTTTCTTCATTCACAATGGCAATGTCAGGATAGACACGATCACAAAAACTCATTCGATACTTTCCCAAGGTGGTTGAAAAGTCCAATTTCGAATACTTAACCTCGTTGATCTTATTGCCTTTACTCCATAATTCAATTTGAAGAGTTGCATTGTGCAAATAGTGGGTGATGTTATTAATACGCATTCCATTGGTATCATCCTCACTCCATACAATGCCGCTATCATTTAAGGAGTAGGATAATATCCTCAAGGTGTAATCATCAAAAAGTGCTGAATCCATCCGTATTGTGTCATTGGTTTCATAAGCATAGAAAACCGATTGTTCACCGCTTTTGTTAGTAGATGCGAGTGATTCAGAATCACTTTTGCCTTTTTCTTTGCCCTTTTCATTACAACCTAATATTATAGCCAATAAAAGGCATATTGACACCCTACTTTTTGCTCGTCGGACTTGATTTTGGCTTGATGAGTTCATAAAATAAGTTTGTGGGTCGAAAAGTATCTAAATCACCTCTATATCAAACGGATTTATTGAATTGTAAAGGATTCAACGGGTCTATTAGAATGTAAATTATTGTAAATCTATATTCTTCGCGCCAGTCTCATAATCGAATGCGGTAGATTTACGCCTAATGAGTTTTAGGTCAATACTACCGATGTTTTTCTTGGTTGCATTCATCCTGATTTCGCAGAATGGCGTTGCCGGGTTGTCTAGACAAGTCAGCGATCAAGTGGCGATGCGAATGATTGGACATCGAGTGTTATTGATGCTTGGTGATTCCACTTCACAGGTGCTTCCTGTGGAAATAACCGGACCGAATGAATACAAGATTTCGTTTGAGTCAGATATACGGTTTGAGCCCAGCGAGATTGTAGAAACAATTAATGAAGTTGTTATTGAAACCCGAGTTGCTGAACGATACGCAGTTGAAATGATAAGCTGTGATTCGAAGGATTCTTTGATTGTGGTTTATAGTTATTTGGTGGACAGCATTGATCAATCAGACATCATTCCTTGTCGCGGCAGGGAAGTGGAACGAAAGTGTTATTCAATACTATTTACAATTCTTGAAGGCACAGATGATGGAATGTTGGTGAAAGCATCCTCGGATCGGGCTGCCGGTGGAGGAGATGAAAAAACGATCAATCTCAGCTATATTTTACTGGTGATGATGGTTTTAGTTGGATTAGCTGTTATATGGAAACTACGATCCAGCAGCACCTCAGCCACCAAGGTGCCACACCACGATGGAACAGCGATCGGTCAATACATTGTGGATTACCGCAACATGCACTTACTATTCGATGAGGAAAAAATCGAACTTTCGAGCAAGGAAGCGGATTTGTTAAAGTTGCTTCACGATTCAGCCAATGAGACCTTGGATAGAGATCATATCTTAAAGGAAGTGTGGGGTGATGATGGAGACTATGTGGGCAGAACGCTAGATGTTTTTGTTTCTAAACTGCGTAAGAAGCTGGAGAAAGATCAAAGTGTGCGCATCGTTAATGTTCGTGGAGTGGGGTATAAGTTGATTGTCAATTAGTTAAACAACTCGGTGGAACGGACATTTTGTTCATCCTTTGCGGATGGTTTTAAAAAATAAGCCCATGAAAACTAGATTAATCTGCTTAGATCGCTTTGCGAGGACTGGTATTGCCGAGTTGTTCCTTGTGGTGAGTGTCTTCACCAGCTTTCAGCTCAGTGATAGAGTGCCTCCCAAGTGGCTCACAAAGTCATCCTTGTAATTATTGCCGAAATAAGACAGATTTACCTGTCCTGAGCTTAGCCGAAGGGAGTCCAAATCCGAGCTTCAATTTTTAGGAAAAGTCAACCAAGTCCAAAAATAAAGGCCTCGTAAAAGGCCTTATTTGAAGTCGTTTTTGGAAAAATTGATGGGTTGCGCAACTTGTCCCGAACTTGATTCGGGGTCAGTTACTGTTGTTGTGTGCAGTTTTCTTATTTTGTTTTAGTCTTAAAGAAATCCCATATCTCATTTGCCATTTCTATATCGCTATTTTGGTTGCCAACCAGAAGTAAAAACAAAGCACTATACCTTTCCGATAAACTTGGTTCGGTATGGCCTCCATTATTAACTTTATAAAGACCAACTTCTGTACCATTAGCGCCATTTTTGTATAGATATTCTGTAATCGTTGAGCCGTCATCTGTATTGAGATTTGGCAATTCTGTAATTTCAGGTGTTGTATCAGTTTCATTTCTTTGAACCCAATAAGAAATTGTATTATCGGTTGAAAAGACTTCACCTCGATTTGAAGCCATTTGCCCACCATCGTATGGTAAGATAGGGTCATCAGTTCCGTTCATAAAAAGAGCTGAAACGTGTGTTGTTGATTTGAGACATTTTGAATTTACAGAGTTTGAAGCTACAATTGATGCAAAAGCTGTAAGTCTATTTGGAATTTCTTGTGCTAATCGTATAGCGAAGTGGCCGCCATTAGATGTACCTACGGCATATGTTTTTGAATCATTAGAATTGTAGAGTGTTTTCACGAAGTCAAGTAAGTCAATAGTAAACTGAACATCATTGGTGTTTGGATTAGTTGGTGCATCATCTCTGCAATCGTTCCAACCTCTTGAATTACTTGACCCAAGCGTTCCGTTGGGCACAACAATGATTAAATTCTCTTGTAATGCAATATCTAGCCATACTGTATATGGAGCTTTAACACCTGTCAAATCCAACATATCGTCATAACTGCCACCATTACCATGAAAAAGCATTACTACAGGTGCATTCAGCGTATTATTTGGGATGTATAGATGATAATTTCTTTCAATCCCTCCAACAGTTATGGTTTGATTTTTCAAGAGTCCTTTTTCAAATTCAGGATTAACTTCGTCTTTACTGCATCCTAGAATAAAGAGCAAAAGCAAAAATGATGTTACTTTTTTCAATAGTCGATATGTTTGTATTGCACACAACGGTTTAGCTATGCGCAGTGTCCCTAAGGGCATTGCGTATAGGTTTTGTTGTGCACTGTATTTATTTTAATTTTTTTCTCATCACATAATAATCATCATACTCCTTGTGCATTTGGAAATCGTTTCTTTTATATAATTCCATAGGACCTTTGAAGTTGTTTTCGCCCGATTTCCCTTTTCTAGGATACGACTCAAGATAATCATAGTCTGTATTCGAATAATCCTCAATGACTTTTTCAAGGAGCTTTTGAGAAATCCCCTGTCTTCTGTAATCAGGGTGAATTAAAAAGCAAACAATTGAACAAGCCTTGTCGTCAGTGTTATCAATCAAGTCAAAGTCTCTTAAAAGTCTTTGATAATTCGATCTGCTATTAGCATTACACCATCCTATTGGTTTATTATTTTCAAAGACCAAATAGCCTTGCAATTCATTTGCATTTATGCGCTCGATTATCATTTCACGACTGTGATCTCGTGTACAAGTTTCCACATCCCCAAGAAAATGATAGTCGTTACAATAACATTTTGACCATTCCGGATTCTCTTTATGAATCATATGATCAAAGAGATACAGTAATCGTCTTTTAAACCTTTGGTCAATGGTCTTATTTCAATATCCATTTTATCTTTTTGTTATTGCGCAACGAGTGTATATGCGTATTTCGCATATATCCACTTTGGTGGAAATCGGCTTTTTTCATGGTTTTGCCGGGCACAAGGGCACGACTAAGCGAGCATAATTATTTTTTCTCAAATAACGCATCCATCGGGGTTTTTATCTGCGCAAAGCCCTTGGTAGTTATGTGTGTATAGATCTCGGTGGTTTTGCTGCTTTGGTGTCCAAGCAGGTTTTGGATGTAGCGCAAATCTGCGCCAGCCTCCAGCAAATGGGTGGCAAAACTGTGTCGCAAGAGCATTTGGCTAGCCCAGTCTCAAAATGTATCGTTTCAGACCCCTACCAGTTCTTCCACTTTGGGTTATTCTCCCACTGAGCATTCAGCTCTACGTTGTCTCTCAAGGTATCCATGGCCTTCCAAAAGCCATCGTGTCTGTAGGCGGCCAATTCACCGGCCTCGGTCAATTTCTCTAATGGATGGCGCTCCCACATGACATCATCTGCTTCATCGGGCAGGTAGTTAAAGGTCTCGGGTTCGCAAATAAAGAAGCCTGCATTGATCCAGTTGCCATCGTCTTTTGGCTTTTCGGCAAACTGCTTCACTATGTTGTTCTCATCCAGCTCAATCATGCCAAAGCGGCTACCGGGTTGCACAATGCTCATGGTGCAGGTCTTGCCTTTTGCTTCGTGATAGGCCAATTGCTTTTCCATGTCAATGTTCGAAACACCGTCTCCATAAGTCAGCATGAAGCGTTCGTTGCCAATGTATTGCTGAACGCGCTTTAATCGACCCGCTGTCATGGTTTCTAAACCGGTGTCAACCAAGGTAACCTTAAAGTCTTCGGCTGAACTATTGTGCACGGTCATGTCGTTGTTACTCAAGTCTATGGTCATGTCAGAGTTGTGCAAGAAATAGTGGTAAAAATACTCTTTGATGGCATAACCTTTATATCCACAGCAAACGATGAACTCTTTGTGGCCATAGGCGGCATACATTTTCATGATGTGCCACAGGATGGGTTTGCCACCCACCTCGATCATGGGTTTTGGCTTGAGATGTGATTCTTCACTGATGCGGGTTCCTTTTCCACCCGCGAATAATACAACCTTCATTTGTGTGGTTTTCGCGTTTCGCACAAATATAGAAGCACGAACGCAGTTGGGAAGGCGGCACGAAGAAATGATAGGATGTTTTATGCTTTTCGCCTGATTAGCCCAAGCTTACTTCGCTAATTCAACTTCTTTCAAAATCTGATCAACCCAAAGGCTGTATTGCTGTCCAGACGGGTGCAGGCCGTCTTTGGCGACCAGCTCAGGGTTTAAAATCCCTTGCTCCGAAATGGGAGTGATGTTCACAAAAGACACACCCCATTCAAGACACTTTGCTTCCGCATAGCTGTTGTAGGCATTCAACTCTTCGCTTATCAATGCTGTGCCTCGGGCTTGCCCAAAAGGGGTGTAGTAATAATCCGGAATGCTGACCACAAACACAGCTGCGGTATCGCCTCTGGCAAGTTCAATGGCCTTGGCCAGTAATTGATCAAACTCTTTGTCATACTGCAAGAAGTCGCGTTTTTGAAATTGGTTGTTCGCACCAATGAGCAAGGAAACCATGTCATAGTCCGACTTGGCAGAGGCTGATTCAATGCCGCGAATTAGGTCATCCGTTCGCCATCCAGATGTAGCAATAAAAGTGTTTTGAATATCCAAATCAGCTGTTTCCAATCTATTGGCTAACTGCATCGGCCATCGCTCTTCCTCATTGACCGCTTCGCCAATGGTGTACGAATCGCCTAAAGCCAAATATTGGATGGACTTGTGCTGAGCACTAGTGCAACCCGCAATTGAGATTAAAAGCGCCACAAAGGCAATGGAATAATATTTCATGATTAAAACAATCTCAATTGTTGTGGATGATGCGCGCCTTCGAGCCTAAGTAACTCATCCTTTCTATCTGTTCCGCCTGTATATCCCGTTAGTGATCCGTCTGCACCGATGACTCTGTGGCAAGGAACGAGTAGGAGTATGGGGTTGGCTCCAACCGCGGTTCCTACCGCTCTGGCTTGTTCTGGTGAAGCTATTTCGCTGTATGTGGTCGTGGTTCCAAAAGGAATTTCCAGCAGTCTCTGCCAAATCATTTCCTGAAAAGCCGTGCCTTCTGGTTTCAACGGAAGTGAAAATTGCTTTCGTTCCTTTTTGAAATAGGCGTTGATTTGTTCCGTAGCCTGCGATTTCCATTCGGCTGGAATGGTGCCTTGACCAATGGTTAATTCGTCTTCCGCAGCCCAGTGCGCCACTTTTATGTGGTCCTGATCTCCTTTCAAAACCATCCAGCCCAGTGGCGTGTCAATAATTTCCTGTGCAAATATCATATAGAGCATAAAGAAAGGATGGATTGGAAGGGGAAAGCTTGCTTACAGTCGAAACTTATCAATATCAGACAGTTGGTCACTTATTAGTCATACTTTTGCAGTCAGAAAACACACGTATTGCAGACTTTTGAATCCTTAGGCTTGAGCGAGCCGATCGTAAAAGCGCTCACCGAATCCAATATCATTACACCAACAGCCATTCAGCAGCAAGCCATTCCGGCATTGCTCGAAAAGGCAACGGACTTTTTGGGTCTAGCCCAAACGGGTACTGGAAAGACCGCGGCATTTGGATTGCCACTCATCGAACTCATTGATCCCAAACAACCCTTTATTCAGGGAGTGATCTTATCTCCAACCCGCGAATTGGCTCAGCAAATTGCAAAGGCCTTGGGAGAGTTCTCGAAGTATTTGCCTGGAGTATCTGTTGAGGTGGTTTATGGCGGAACAGCCATTACCAATCAGATCAAAGACCTCAAAAGAAATAAGCCAAATATCTTGGTTGCTACCCCTGGACGATTGATTGATTTAATGAATCGTAAAGTGCTTAATTTAAGCAATGTAAGCTACGTTATTTTAGATGAAGCCGATGAGATGCTAAACATGGGTTTCAAGGAGGATATTGATACCATTCTTTCTTTTACCCAAAAGGATAAAAACACATGGTTGTTCAGTGCAACCATGCCGAAAGAGATAAAGACCATTGTCAACAAATACATGACTGACCCTATTGAGGTCAGCGTAAGAAGTGATGAAAAGGTTAATACGAATATTGAGCACCGATACGCTGTTGTAAACGGACGAGATAAACGAGCTGCCTTAGCGCGCATCATTGATGCGGAGGGCGATATGTATTGCTTGATCTTTTGCCGAACAAAGTTGGCCACGCAGGCATTGGCGGGCGACATGGCCGATAGGGGATATCCCGTGGAGGCTATTCACGGTGATTTATCGCAACAGCAGCGAAATACAGTGATGCGCAAGTTCAAGGCGAAAAGCGTGAAGATTTTGGCAGCTACAGACGTGGCAGCAAGAGGAATTGATGTGGATAACCTGACGCACGTAATCCATTATGATTTGCCAGATGATTTAGCCTACTACACTCACCGAAGTGGTCGTACGGGTCGAGCTGGAAATAAAGGAATCGCAGTGGCGCTTGTCACTCCATCTGAACAACGTAAGATTCGTGATCTCGAACGTCAATTAGGAATCACCTTCACCAAGGCCGCCATTCCAAGTGCGGAAGAAGTAGTGATGAACTCACTTCAGTCGCGTATGGATGATCTGATGTTGATTGAAGAAACCGAAGAGGCTAGAGTATGGGCTAATACATTTTCGGAGCAAATGCAGGGCAAAACTGCAGAAGACATATTCGCTAAAATCTTTACTCAATACCTCGCCAACCTGAAGCAAGAGTCTAATGGTGACTTGAACGCCAGAGGAAATGATCGTGGAGATCGAAACGATCGTAATGACAGAGGTAGAAGAAACGATCGATCTAGCCGTGATTCGTCCAGAAGAGAAGACAAATTTGGCAAGAATGACCGAAATGATAGAGGCAGAAGAAACGATCGTGATAGCGGTTCATCCAGTCATGAAGAAAACATGGATCGATTCTATGTCAGCATTGGCCGCGATGATGAATTACAAAAGGCCGATATTCTAAAGATCGTGTGCGATGCTTCGGGTGTTCGAAGCCGATTCATTGGGAAGATCCAAATGTTTGGCAAGCACACATTGGTAGATATTGACAAAACGAAGTCCCAGAACTTCCCCGGAAAATTTGATGGGCTCCGTTTTAACGGTCGTAAACTCAAGGTAAGCCTAGACAATCCGTCATAGCCTTTGCCCAGTTTGGCTAACATGAAATCCCTTTGATTCAACTTCCTGTTTGATTGCTCCATCCTTTAAAAGGGGGTTGCTGTGGTTGAAGTGGATGAAGTGAACTTTTGACTTGTCTGTTTTGCTCAGCGATTCTAACTCCTTCATAGATTCAACCACAAAGGGATGAGGAATCTCACTCATGTCGCGATTGGGGAGTTCGTCTCCATTAAAAAAGGTAGCGTCAATCAAGAGAATGTCCATCATTTTTGCATAGTTAGTAATGGATTGTGACCACTTAGACCACTTGTCTATGTCGGGAACATAAAGTGCCTTCTTTTTCTGACTTGCAACAATGTATCCCACCGTTTCTGAGAATTCATCTCTATGAGGAACTTCGATAGGCGTAATCGAAATGGATGACGTTAGTGAAGTGCTTTTGCCATTTTTAATTTCGATGATTTTGATGTTGCCCAAATCAACCAATTGAGACCAAGGCCCATTGTTTCTTAAAAATTCGGCCATGCGCGGCATACAATAAACGGGAAGGCTATCGGTATTCATCGCTTCCCTACCCAAATACATTAATCCAGTGTAGTGACCAATATGAGCGTGAGTCAAAAAGATGCCCGCGAATTTGCTTGACGGAAATTCTTGCTGTGCCATTGACAATTGTTGAGTAAAATCAGGCGTAGCGTCTATGATCCAGAATTGATCATTAGAAGCTATAGCGATGGATGCTACGGGTTCTGATTTTTCTGTGTCCCTGCAGCAATCTTTAGTGCAACCAGCTTGAGGAGAGCCGGCATCTTGGGCTGTACCAAGCACAAGCACATCGAAGTCTTGTGAGTAACAATTTCCGATAAATAGGAAGGAAAACAAGAGAAAACATAACTTCATACTCGAATCTTTGCAAACGAAATTAACTCAAAGCCTAGATTGACCGTCTATTGATTAACCTAAACAAACCTAGAAATGCCGGGCGTTAAATCGCTGCTTCTTATCCTTCTTCTAAGCTTCAATTTTATCGTTGCGTTTTCGCAATTGGAATGGAGCGAAATCTCAGTGTCCCAATTACCAGAGTTGAACTCCATGCACCTGACATGTATGGACGCAGATGAAGAAGGTGTTTGGATTGGAACAGAAGCGGGTTTAATGTATTGGAGAGCGGAAACGCAAGAGTTTGAGCGCATCAGCACATTTGTTGATGTACCGATTAAAGAGGTGATCTATTCTAAAAATTGGGTTTTTGTTTTGACCAAGTCGGGTAGCGTGAGCCGTCTGGAATACAATGGAATCACAGCCAACGTTTTCAAATTGTCTCCAGATGGTGTTGGAGCAGTAGATATAAGTGTGGATGGGACAACTGTGGCAGCAGCCACACGATACGATGGAGTATATGTATATACCAATGCTCTCATTAATCATTACGAGCCAGGTAGCTCATTTGTAGGTTCCACCATATTGAATTGTGTTTCGTGGTACAATGGTCTGCTGTTCGTAGGAAATGCGACAGAACTCCGCTGTTCAAATGGTGAGGTGTATACCGACTCGACCGGCTTAGCAGGGTCTCAGGTATATAAAATGGATAACTACCTCAACTATTTATACATAGCTACCAATAGAGGAGTCAGCACATACAACATGCTTACTGGATTTGGACAGACCAGTGGAGGGCAAATTAATAATTCAATCGTCCTGAATTTCTCTTTTGATTTACCATCTCCATATATTGCTACGAGCTATGGTTTATTAATACCGAATACCGATTTTGGCAATAATACCTGGGTTACGGTCCCAACCACCGCTCAAAGCAATAGCAACATTGTCGATGCGCTGGAATATAATGGCAAAACGTTTTATGCCTTTAGAAACGAGGGTTTGATTGTAGAAGAAAACGGAGATTCAACTTCTTACCAATATACCGAAGGATATTTCGGTTTAAACGAAATATTTGAATGGAACAATCAACTATATGGAGTCGCGAATCAAACCTGGTTGTTTCAATTTGATACGGTTTTGAACCGATTGAAACTCGTAGAAGATTTCCATGATTATGGCAAAATTTACTCAACTCTGGCTTCAGAAGAGGGCAGTGCATATTTGTTTTTCAATCGATCGGTATACGATCTCGTTGAAAAGCGTTGGTATTATTTCTACGAACCTTATTATGCATGGAATGGCCTGGATCAAACCCCGGTCTTTCATCCCGAAACAGGAGCTCCTTGCCTTATTTGGCATAACAACAGTGTTTTTTGTTTGAGTGATGAGTATTTTAAAAAGATAATCGCAGGTGTATTTGTCCAATCATGCAATCATCGATTCGTAAAACAAGCTGATCCGGGAGTGGTGTTTTATTGTGAAAATGAGATTTCTGTTTGGAATGAAGGCGGTTCGACTCACACACCCATTGATTTAATTTATCCTGACGGATACAGCAGGTATACTTATTTGGAGGTTTTCTTCAATGGCAATTCGCCTCTGTTTATTGATTCAGACTCCATGTATTATGAACATATGGGGCATCAAAGCATTTTGGCCGACCACGAGGATTATATGAATCCAAAATATGTTGAGTTTATTTCCAACGACCGGGCCATCGCATATAGCAATTTGACCAATGATTTAAATGTGTATCACTTGACTGGTTTTTCTAGGGCTGCAAACTTCAAGATCCCTTTTAATCCAAGCAATGAACGTTTTACCTTCATGGATAAGGAGGAACGATTGTGGATCGCCAACGAAGAAAAGATCATCTGGACTTCTATTCCTAATACACCAAAGCCAGCAAATGAAGCTCCGATAAGGGCTTTTCCAAATCCAAATTATGGGGTTTTTAACGTTGAACTAAGCTTAAATCAGGTAGAGCATGCCGTGATGACTATTTCCAATATCGCTGGAACCATCGTAGATTCAAGAGAGGTGGATTTGCAAAGTGCTCTGGAAAATGTACAATATGACTTGCCTAATTTGTCAAATGGCGTCTATATACTTAACTTGACGGGTCAAAGCGTTGAGGCTCAGTCCCGAATCGTTGTTCTAAATAACTAGCTATGAAACAACCTATACTTCTTTTTGTCGCGCTTTTTTGTTTTCTTCTTTCAGATGCGCAGATTACAGCGTATCGACCCGATGGCGCAACCTTTTCATGGTGGACTCAGGAATGGATACTGGATGAAGTAGGCACGGGTATGGTCGATTCGTTGTATGTAGATATAAAGATGGCAGGACAAGTAGCTACAGTCAACTATCGCTTTTACCTGCGTGCTCTGCCCAATGCTCAGAATTTAAACGAAGACAATGACAGCCTGGAGTTGCGTACTTCTTTTGAAGCTCCAGACAATGTGATTTTCACAGGCATGAAAATGATGATGAACAACGAATTACGCGTTGGAAGAATCATCGAAAGATCTAAGGCGGATATTATTTATGAAAACTTGGTGTACGATCCAAGCGAGAATATCCCACCAAAGGACCCAGGGTATTTGTCCAAAGATGGCAATCAGTATGAGTTTCGGGCTTTCCCCGTAGGTGCGGATGAGCTGGCCTATTTAGAATTGCGGTCTGTAATTGAACTAGAAAATGCTAATTCATTGACCAAGGAAGCCTTGGTTTCATTGGATTTATTCGCTCAAGCACGGGAGGAGATTGAACATATAGAAATCACCTTTTCATTTAGTAATGATTTTCAAGAAGCGATTCCAACGGGATTAAACTTGGTATGGGAACAGGATTCGCTTGGGCAGTATCATGCAGAAGCATCAAACTTTGATTTGACCAGTGATTTGAACTTTGTTTTATTGAATACAGTGCCGCACGAGATAAGTTATTCTCATGCGGGCACACTGAATGATAAAACGCATTTATGGACGTTAGCTAGCAATGATATTGGTGAGGATGTGTCGTGTAAGTATTTAATTGTTCTTGACATTGATTATAACCACCTACCGGTAGGCGCTGATCAAGAAGTGTTTATCACCGAAAAAATTGAAATGGCATTAGAAGGTCTTTCCGAGATCATGACAGAAAATGATTTTTTTAGGTTTTCAACGACCCATGAATACATGTTAGATTATTACGATGATTGGGAGCCTTATACATCCAGTCAATTTGAAAGTGTTTCATATTGGGGGTTAAATCGAATGGGTTACAAGGCAGATATTGTGGCAGCTGCAACACATGCACAGTCTATTACACAGAATGAAAATGCACATACAATCATTCTAACAAACGATTTTTTCGAAGCAGATGAACACAGCCATGCTGATTTAAAAGCATTGGCTGAGAATGTGTTAAGTCACAACTCACAAACGCATACTGATATCTATAGCTTGAATCAATCGCCCAACGCGGAAGTGTTGTGGGTTGGAAAACGAAAATTTTCGGTTTACCAGACCTTTTTCAAGGAATACACTAGTCAACTAAATGGGGTTTATGAGCCCATTGTGGGTCAATCTAATGTTGGCATAAAAAAGACCATGCAGAAAAGTGCTTTGACCTTAGAGCAAATTACTACTGATGTGATGCCTAGTGCTCAAAACTATTTTCGAGTGAACGAATACGGACAGTTAAGTCTATACTCAAGTGATGACTATCAGCAATCTCCAACACAGTTAAGTTTTTCGTATTCAAATGGGCAAAAATTTGATCTTTCTTTATCCACCCCATATGCATCAGAGGTTGATACAGCCCTTCGAAACCTTATGGGTACGGCCCGTATGTTCACTGCATTACATTCTTCTGAGAAGAACTCTTTTGTTTCAAGAGACTACGAACAGATTAGTTTGGAGTATGGTCTAGTTACCGACTATAGTGCACTACTTGTTGTGGAGCATGATTCACAATATCATGATACGAATTCACTTTTTTCGGATTGGCCCCAACCATTAAGTACACAAGAGCTAGTTCACAATGAAACCGTAACACAAATTGAGGTTTATCCAAACCCCACAACTGGAAAGTTCATTGTAAAAGGGAGCATGGGAATCAGATCCATTCGTTTATGTGATATTGCAGGTAGAGTAGTTTATGCGAAAGACATAGATGATAACAGCTCAACAATAGAGGTGAGTGTCTTGGACGCTATTCCGCCTGGAACCTATGTGCTAACGGTAATACTCGCTTACGGGTCAGTGGAAAACACCAAGGTGATGCTGCGCTAGTTTTCACAGCCCTTAACATTCGTAAACGGGTTTTAACTTTTCTGTGCTTGGAGGTGGTTATACATTTGGTTCGAAATCAAATAACTACCTATGAGAACCACCATCCGCCAACACCTATATGAGATTGCATTTTTTCTAATTCTGAGTTTTGGACTCATTGCAATCGCCCAAGCCCAAACGGGCCATAGTAATTCTATGACAGTGCATAAGCATTTTCGAATAGAGGTAGAAATAACTGAAAATGGGAAAATGGTTACTTCTGCTCAAGAAATAAATCTAGATCATGAGATTATGAATGGCGATCTGGATGAAATAGTAGTGGAGATTGAGAAGATTTTAAAGGAAGCAATTGCAGAAGAGGGTGAAACCGATATTGAAATCACCATAATTAGAAATAAGGTGGAGACAGCCGCTATAAATCAACAAATGCGATGCGGAATGTTTATGACAGTGATTCCTGAGTCTTATTGGACGAAAAGTCATTCATCATAAAGCAAGACTAAAACTCCACAGGAACTATATTCATTATTCTCATCGAGACCTGTCTTTATTCAAGTTTGATTGTGTCCAAGTCAAATCTGAGTCCACGTAAAAACTCTTCTGCTTTCATTCTCTTTTTGCCGGGAGATTGCAGTTCATTGATTTCCAACCAATGGTCAATACAACTAATCAATAGCTTACCATCAAGGATTTTGAGCAATCCAGGGCTAGTACAGCAATGCTGAGTGAGACTACTATCGTAAATCTTCCAATTCTCTTTGCTTCCGTCTTCCAAAACAACTTTAGCATAAGATGTCGGGAACGGGCTCATACCTCTGATGAAATCACGAACTTTTGAGGCCGGCAGATTCCAATCAATTTGGCATGTGTCTTTAAAAATTTTTGGAGCTTCCTTTGATCCACCATCTTGCTGAGGTTTCAGCGCCACAGGTCCAGACGCAATCGCGGTTACTGAGCGTATAAGTAATTCAGCGCCTGCCTCCATCAGTTTATCGTGCAAGGTGCCTGCGTTATCACTCTCTTTAATCTCAACAGGCTGCTGGAATAGAATATTACCCGTGTCAATTTGGTGTTGCAGCTTGAATGTGGTAACGCCTGTAAGCTTCTCACCGTTAATAATCGCCCAATTAATTGGAGCTGCACCTCTATAATCTGGCAAAAGAGATGCGTGAACATTATATGTTCCAAGCGGTGGCATGTTCCAGACTATTTCTGGAAGCATTCGAAATGCTACAACGATTTGCAGGTCAGCTTCAAATCCTTGTAGCTCCTGAACGAAACTTTCAGACTTCAGGTTAGGAGGTTGCAGACATGGTATATTGTGTTCATCGACAAAAAGCTTCACTGGAGGACTCTGCATCTTATGACCCCGTCCGGAAGGTTTATCGATAGCTGTTACTGCGGCTACCACCTTAAAACCACCATCTACCAATGCTTTCAAGCTAGCTACAGCAAAATCAGGGGTGCCAAAAAACACAATCCGTAAATCTTTCATGACTGCAAAGATGCTATTCTTCAATTTCCAAACTCATCCAATCGAGCATTCGTCTCTTTGGCTAGCTTTGACCTATATACGAGATGCATGACTAGAATAAATAAGTGGTTTAATGAATACCTGGGTGAGATCGTATATGGCGGAATTGATGGTAGTGTTACCACTTTTGCCGTGGTAGCTGGTGCTGCGGGTGCCGGATTATCTAGTACAGTGGTAATCATTCTAGGTTTCGCGAATTTGATCGCAGATGGATTCTCTATGTCAGTTGGGGCATACCTGAGCTCAAAATCTGAGCGAGCCCGTTATAGAAAGGAAAAGCGAAACGAGTATTGGGAGATTGAGAATAAGCGCGAATCTGAAGTAGATGAGGTGCGGGAAATCTTTTCGGAATTAGGATTGTCAGGCAACCTACTTGATTCAGTAGTAGATAAAGTTACAGAAAACGAAGACCGATGGGTTGAGGTGATGATGAAACATGAATTGGAGATGGTAGAAGAGAAGCGATCACCGCTATGGATAGGGACCAATACGTTCGTCTCATTTTTTATATTCGGATTTGTTCCACTCATCGTATATGTGTTTGATTATGTCCGACCAATTACCTCGGATAAATTCTTGCTCTCTTCAATCCTAACTGCATGTGTATTTGTATTGATCGGCTGGTTAAAAAGCAACGTCACCCATTCAAGTAAAGTTAGAGGGGTGATAGAAACCTTGGCATTAGGTGCAATTGCCGCATTGTTGGCTTATGCTGCGGGCGATTTACTAGAGCAGTGGTTGGGTTAGTGTATCGTTAATAACTACCAAGTTTCGTTGATAATCCGCTCAAAGCGATGATTTGTGCATTGCCCGTAAAATCTACATTTGCGCATGCAAGAAATGATACTGATTCTTGATTTTGGCTCACAGTATACTCAGCTGATTGCTAGGCGAGTAAGAGAGCTAAATGTCTATTGTGAAATTCATCCCTACAACGATCACCCTGCGATTGGTGACCACGTCAAAGGAGTTATTCTAAGTGGAAGCCCTTACTCTGTAAGACAAGATGATCGATTAGTGCCAGATCTCAGCGATATAAAAGGCAATGTTCCAACACTCGCTGTTTGTTATGGTGCTCAGTTTTTGGCCCACAATTATGGGGGTGAAGTACAAGCTTCCTCCAAACGTGAATACGGTCGGGCAAATTTGAATTTTGTTGATCACAATCAGCCATTATTAAAGGGTGTTGCCAGCGAGTCTCAAGTGTGGATGTCGCATGCGGATACCATATACAAGCTACCTGCAAACACCAGTATTATTTGTAGTACAGAAGATGTGGAAATTGCGGGTTATCGTTTTGATAATGAAGATACTTACGCCATTCAATTTCATCCTGAAGTTTATCATAGTTCAGATGGAAAAACATTACTTCAAAACTTTGTAGTAGGCATATGTCATTGTGATCAATCATGGACTCCAGAGTCTTATGTGGACTCAACAGTTGCTGGATTAAAAGAGCAACTAGGAGACGATAAAGTAGTTCTTGGTTTGAGCGGTGGTGTGGATAGTTCAGTTGCTGCCATGCTGTTGCATCGAGCGATCGGAAAAAACTTGTATTGCATATTCGTTGACAATGGATTGCTTAGAAAGCATGAGTTTGAGAGTGTATTAGAACAGTATAAACATCTTGGCTTAAACGTTAAAGGTGTCAATGCCGCTGATCGATTCTACAAGGAGTTGGCCGGAGAGTCTGATCCAGAGGGCAAGCGCAAGATCATTGGTCGGGTGTTTATCGAAGTTTTTGATGATGAAGCCCATCAGTTGCAAGATGTAAAATGGCTTGGTCAAGGAACGATTTATCCAGATGTGATTGAGTCTAAGAGTGTAAAAGGACCTTCGGCAACTATCAAATCGCACCACAATGTGGGTGGATTACCTGACTTCATGAAACTGAAAGTAGTGGAACCATTAAGCTCCTTATTCAAGGATGAGGTGCGTGAAGTTGGGCATACGCTGGGATTATCTCATGAAATTCTTGGACGGCACCCATTTCCAGGCCCAGGATTAGGAATTAGAATTTTAGGAGACATCACACCAGAAAAAGTTCAAGTCCTTCAAGACGTGGATTATATCTATACTGAGGCACTGAAAGAAGATGGTTTGTATGATCAGATTTGGCAGGCAGGTTCCATTCTCTTGCCAGTTCAGTCGGTGGGAGTAATGGGGGATGAACGAACTTATGAAAATGCGGTAGCACTAAGGGCTGTTACATCAACCGATGGTATGACAGCAGATTGGTTTCACTTTCCACACGAGTTTTTAGCAAAGGTTTCAAACCGAATAATCAATAATGTAAAGGGAGTGAATCGTGTAGTTTACGATATTAGCTCCAAACCACCGGCCACCATCGAATGGGAATAAGCTTCAAGCACATACTGACCATACTGACTCTATTTATTTCAATGGGTGTTTTCGCCCAGACCACGCCTCAGGTTCACAAAATCAATGGTTCAAAATACTATCTACATGTAGTTGAACAGGGCAATACGCTCTATGGTATTTCTCGACTTTACGAAGTAAGTATAGATGTTATTCAAAAAGAAAATTCCGATGCGTTGAGGGATGGTTTGAAAGTGAATCAAACGTTACTCATCCCTGTTAATAGTGATAACAAAAAGGAATTGGCTCCAGTTGAGCAAGACGGAGCATTTTTAAATCATACTGTAAGGCCAAGCGAAACGCTATATGCTGTTTCTAGGCAGTACAATGTAAAATTAGAGGAGATACTTAAGGAGAATCCATTAGTCGCAACTGAAGGGTTGAAAGCCGGCTCAGTGATAAAAATCCCTATTGCGAAAGCTGATGTGTTACAAAAGGATAAAGTTCAGGCTAAACCCGACTCTTTGCTGGGTCATGTAGTAAGGAAGGGTGAAACACTTTTTAGCATCAAAACGAAGTATGATGTTAGTATGACAGATCTGCTTGCGGCAAATCCAGGCCTTGATCTGAACATAAGAGAAGGGTCGGTTATTCGAATTCCAGGCACGAGCGTAAAAAAGAAAAAGCCTGTTGTGGATACCACTAAGCTGGATTCAATCCCAATACATGTGCCGGATTCTGTCGGTAGTTTCAACGTTGGATTGTTGATACCACTATCTCCAAGCTTTCCAGATTCGAGTAATAGAAACGACTTCAAGATTAAATCGGTCTCTCGCATAGCACTGGAATACTATCGCGGCTTTGAATTTGCGATCGACTCATTGGATGATAAATATCCGGTGGGTATCAATTTGAAGGTCTATTCAGTTGACAATGACTCTTTCTCCATGGCTAAGGCTTACCAAGATCCGGACTTTGATTCGTTGGATGTGATAATCGGTCCTTTTTATACCTCGCAATTTGAAAGTGTAGCGGATAAGATGTTGCAGAAGGGGGTGATTGCGATTTGCCCAATAAACAAACCGAGTAAACTGTTGTTCAAGCGACCGAATGCAGTCAAAATGGTTCCGAGTGAATCCATGCAGATCAATAGCTTGGCAGAGTTTTTGGCCACCGAATTGAAAGACTCAAACCTTGTATTGGTGAATAGTAATAAGTTTCAAGACACTCAAAATATTGAGTTTTTTAAAGAACGATTTGCAAGCGCACTGAATGTTCCAGACACGTTCACAGATGATGTAATTCGTGAAATAAAGTTGTGGGATATTGACCGAACCTCTTTAAAAATGAGATTTCCAGACACTGGAGACTATATCTTAGTTGTTCCATCGAAAGATCAGGTATTTGTGACAAAATTGCTTAACGGTCTTTATGACTTCGCGGTGGATAGCAAAGGCACTTATCGATTTCAAGTATTCGGTTTGTCCGAATGGTCAAAATGGGTTGAGGGCTTGAATGTCCGTCAATTGCAAAAGCTTCACGTGACTCTGCCCTTGCCGAATCACATCGATTTTAATGACACCATTATCACCCAATTTTATCAACATTATTATAATAAGCATGGCTTTGAGCCAACTGACTTCACGCTGCAGGGGTTTGATCTTTGTCATTATTTATTCCAACAGCTTTCTTCGAACCCAACCAATTGGTTCCGAGATCCAAGCGCATATTCACATACTGGAGTCTTAAACAACATCGAGTTTGCGCGTATGTTGGAGGATAGCGGTGTGGAAAATACATATGTACGTTTTTATCAATACGATTCATTTCAACTAAACAAAATCGGTGAATGGCCCTCGACAAAGAGCAAATAGCAGCAAGACTTAGGCAATTCCAACAAACTATTTGTGAGGCTATTGAAAAAGAAGACGGCAAGGCTACTTTTCAATTAGATCAATGGCAGAGACCAGGAGGTGGAGGAGGTGATACAAGAGTCATTGAAAATGGTGACGTCATAGAAAAAGGTGGGGTGAATTTTTCCGCGGTCTATGGCGAGCTTCCAACAAAAATTTCTGGAGCGCTCGGACTAAATGCAAATAATTTTTTCGCAACCGGAGTTTCCATTGTGATGCACCCTTCTAATCCTCATGTCCCTATCATTCACATGAATGTGCGCTATTTTGAAATGGATGAAGACCAGTGGTGGTTTGGTGGGGGAATCGATCTTACACCTCATTACGTGGATGAAAAACAGTGTGAGTGGTTTCACAATCAACTGGTAGCTGCCTGTGTAAAACATGACCCTAATTACTATTCACGGTTCGCTGAATGGGCAAATGATTATTTCTACATCAAGCATAGAGGTGAGTCTAGAGGTGTAAGTGGGATATTCTTTGATCACCTAAATTCAAAGTCAGAGGGTAAGTCAAAAGAAGAGTTGTTTGACTTCTTGTTGGAAGTGGGGGAATCCTTCGCGCCAACATACACTCGACTGATGAACGAAAACAAAGGAAAGGATTTCGGAGATTTAGAGAAGGCTTGGCAAATGCATCGCAGAAGTCGCTATGTTGAGTTTAATCTCGTTTATGATAAGGGAACAAAGTTTGGATTAGACACGGACGGTCGAATCGATTCTATTCTAATGAGTCTGCCACCTGAAACAGGTTGGAAATACACCCAGTTTTGGCCTAAAGGCGGGGCTGAAATGAAAACAGAGGAGATACTTAAAACGCGCTTCGTTCCTAAGAGTTCCAAATAGCCCAACTCTCTTCGGCCTGAATTTCGAGCATTTCAAGTCCGTTTTTAGTCATGCCTCCTTGTTGAGACACTCGTTTAAGAAATAGAGTCTCACTTGGATTGTAAACTAGGTCAAAGGCAAAATGATTCTTACCGATAGAAGTATACGGAATTTCAACACACTTTTCGTTATCAGGAAACATACCTAAAGGTGTTGTATTCACCATTAAATCAGTCTGTTTGATATGTTTTGAAGTAAGGGCTTCATAGTTCAGCGAACCTGATCTTGAAACAACAGAGCATGAAATGCCTAAGTCTTTCAGTGCGTAAGTCACTGCCTTAGAACTTCCACCATTGCCGAAAACTAGTGCGTTTGAAACCTTTTCATTCTGTATGAATCTTTCCAAAGAGGTTCTGAAACCAATTACATCTGTATTGTGGCCGATGAGTTTTTCATCCAAGACTTCAATGCAATTCACAGCCCCAATTTTTTCAGCCCTTGAGCTAAGATTATCCAAATAAGGAATGATCGCTTCTTTATAGGGAATGGTCACATTCAGACCAGAGATTTCTTGAGTGATAATTGTCTCCCTAATTTTAGAAATGTCTTTCAAGTCTAGATTGATATACTGTGCTTCAACCTTGTCATTTCGAAATTTTTCATGAAAATAACGTGAAGAAAATGAGTGTGTTAGTGGGTGTCCTACTAAAGCGAAGGTTCTCATTGACCGGAGAATCGTTTTGCGAGAATCTCGGAAAGAAAAACGGTAAGAAACCCTGCAATCACCATGATGATACATCCAAAAATTTGTGGGTCGTTTCCATAAAGGAAATTGTCCCCTAATCCAGAGAAAGTCATCGGTAGCACACTTTTGCTAAATACCACCACTTTTTCGCCTCCATCCTTTTCCATAGTAGAAATGACTTCTTGCCACGGCCAAATTTTATTGAGTGAGCCAATCAAAAAACCAGTAAGGATGGCCAGTGTAAAGTCTTTGTAATGCTTGAATGTCCAAGAGATAACTCTGGAAAACAATGCCATGCCCACCAACATGCCTGATCCAAACACCATTAAAATGATGAGCTGATCGATTTGAAATGTCTTCAAAGCTGATTTTACAGTTGGAATTATATAGGTGTACATTCCTAGCAACAGTAAAATGAAGCTACCCGAAATGCCTGGTAGTAGTAATGCGCTTACAGCGATTGATCCACAAACAAAAACATACCAAAGTTCAGGATTACCAGATGCTGGGACGGCTACTGTGATGAAGTATGCGATGGCTGCGCCTAGTGTGAATAGAAATATGATTTGCCCATCCCAACCGGAGATTTGCTTACCAACCAACCAAGCGCTCACCAGTATTAATCCGAAGAAATAGGACCAAACTAATAGGGGGAAGGTAGCAAGTAGATAGGTAATGAGAAAAACTCCAACCACAATTCCAATAACCATCCCAGTTAGAAGCGAAATGAGGAAGTTACCGTCTAGCGTTTTCCACGCACCTCGAAAACCATCTTTTCTTAGCGATTGAATTAGTTCAGGACCGATGGATTTAATGACATTGATGAGCCGTTCGTAAATCCCTGTAATAAATGCGATCGTTCCTCCAGATACGCCAGGTACAACTTCTGCCATACCCATGCCCATACCTTTCAACGCATTGAAAATGTGTGCCTTCATCTCGCCTAGTACTTTGGAATAGATGGGTCAATCTGATCTGCCCATGCTAAAATTCCTCCAGTGAGGTTGATTACGTTGTCAAATCCTCTTGACATGAGTGCATTTACCATCGCACTGGACCTACCGCCTGATTTACAATGAAGTATAACATCCTTATCTCGGGCTATGAGGTCTATTTTCGACATAATTTCGCCCATTGGAATAAGCTCTGCACCGATGTTGCAGTACTCATATTCATTTGTTTCTCGGATATCTATGATTTGTATATCGTCTCCGTTGTCAATTCTCGACTTTAGTTCAAGTACACTAATTTCTTTCATAAAACTTAAGTTGTTTGGCTCACAGCCGCTATTTCATCGATTCAATTAAGAATTGTATTTCCTCCGTTTCCATTCCCTTTGGATAAAACAGAATGAATTCTTCGATCAAAGTTGGGTCTTGAACAAGCACTTGAACTAAAATCTCGAAACCATCATCTTCTAAATCTTGTCGGTACAATAAAATCGCCTTATAAAGTTGTAACATTTTATTGTCCTCATGAAGGTCAAGTCCTCTGTCAATAACTGTTTGCGCTTGCTTGTTGTTTTTTACTGTCAAACAGAGTTGAGCGTAGTCTTCCCAAACGTCTTCCATCAGATAGCCTTTTTCTATGGCCGTTTCAAAAGAAATTTGAGAATCGTCTGGAAAGTCGTATTTCATTTGAAGCCCAGCTAAGTAGCACCAGTAATCTCCATTTTCTGGATCAGCTTGGATAGCTTTCTTTCCATACTCAAGCGCTTCCAATTCACGTCCGAGCAAATCTAACGAGCTACTCGCGCCAAGCCACGCCTCTGCCATCGTTTCATCTTTCTTGAGGGCTTTTTCAAAATAGATCAAAGCATTTTTATGCTCTTCAAGGTTGTCATAACAATCACCTATGTAGAAGAAGATCAAAGAATCAAGGATTTCAAAAGCCAAGGCTTTTTTATACAAATCAATTGCCTCACGATATTTCTCCAATTGCACCAAAACATTGGCCTTGTTGAAATAGGCAGCATGAAATGCTTCGTCAATTATTATAACGTAGTCAAACGCTACCAGAGCCTTTTCATATTGTCCAACCGCTTGATAGCTCGCGCCTAGATTGAACCAAGCGTGCTCATTATATGGCGCCTGATCGATCAGCTTGTTGAAGGTGAGTATTGCGTCATCATGCCCTTTGGCTAATTCGTAACAATAGGCTAATTCATACATCGCGTCCTCGTTTTGAGGATCAAGCAGTAAGGATTTCTTTAGATACTTTACAGCCTCTGGGTAGTTTTCCAGATTCTGATATTCTACTGCTAAGTTCATGTAAATCATATCGTGCTCATCGGATGAGCAGTCTAATGCTCTGTGCAACGATTTAATGGCATCTTCATAGTTGCCGCATTGACTTAAAATAGTCGCTTTCGCTATATGAAAGTCAGGATTTGAACCCTCTAAATACGATACTTGGTTTAAGAGCTCTAGTGCCTCTGAGTGACGATTGGTTAAAGAGAGCAGTTCAGCCTCCTTAATTAATAATTGTTGATTACTTGGGTATTGCGCCTTGGCGGTGTCAACCACAAGCTGAGCTAGATCCAACTTATGACAAATCATGTAATGTTCAAGAAGCTCTTCAAGGTCATCAACTTCATAATAAAGTGACTCCCCATTTGATATCATTCTTTCGAATCTCCCCGTAAGTTCGGCAATTTTCTTACCGTAAAAGCTGTCATCAAGGTTCTCCATGCTAACTGGGTTTGAACAAATTTAAATTTTGAACATCCGGTTACCTATATGTAGAAATTCCTTTTTCAACATGGTTCTGAACATAAATGCAAAGTTTGCAATAATAGTGGACTTTAACGGCCCAATTCTGTGGGTAAGCTACATTGATTTATTGAGCCGAGCTCATAGGAACATCTATCTTTGCATTTCTTTTTATCGAACATGACATTAATATCCTCAATTTCAGGTACAAGAGGTACCATTGGTGGCAAACCAGGAGATAATTTAACTCCAATCGATGCGGTGAATTTTGCAGCTGCATTTGCCCAATTCATCAGGAAAACATCGGGCAAACCGAATCCAACTGTAGTCATCGGCCGAGATGCAAGGCCATCAGGAGGCTGGCTTTCTGACATTGTCGCATCCACTTTGATCGCAAGTGGGGTTAATGTCACTGACCTTGGATTGAGTACGACACCAACGGTAGAAGTAGCTGTGCCCGGTTTAAATGCTGATGGTGGTATTATCCTTACGGCAAGTCATAATCCTATTGAATGGAATGCATTAAAGCTTTTGAATGCCAAAGGCGAGTTTATTTCTGGCGAAGAAGGCTCAATGCTGATTAAAGCTATTGAAGCCGGTGATTTTACTTTCGCTAAAGTTCAGGATGCAGGAACCTATGTTCAAGATGATTCATGGATAGCGAAGCATGTTCAAATGGTTTTGGAGATGGATTTGGTTGATGTGGATGCCATCAGATCAGCTGACATAAAAGTTGCAGTTGACCCAGTTAACTCAACGGGTGGTTTGGCTATTCCAGTATTATTAGAAGGATTGGGTGTAAATAGAGTCGAAATGATTAACGGAGAACCCACAGGTTTTTTCGCTCATAATCCCGAACCGCTAAAAGAGAATTTAACTGAAATATGTTCTGTTGTCAAAGAGAGGAATTGCGATTTAGGGATTGTAGTTGATCCAGACGTGGATCGTTTAGCTTTGATTTCAGAAAATGGCGAAATGTTCGGAGAGGAGTACACCTTGGTTGCAATCGCTGACTACTATATGCAAGTGTCAAAAGGAGCAACTGTGTCTAACTTATCTTCCTCGCGTGCTCTGCGTGATGTGACAGCTGGCGCGGGAGCGGAGTATCATGCAAGTGCTGTAGGGGAAGTGAATGTCGTGAAGAAAATGAAGGAGGTCGGAGCTGTAATTGGTGGTGAAGGAAACGGTGGCATTATCGTGCCAGCTCTACACTATGGCAGAGATTCGTTGGCAGGCATTGCCTTGTTCTTGACTCATTTTGTACGCATGGGTAAAAAAATGTCTGAAATGAGAGCATCCTATCCTCATTATGAAATGGCAAAGAATAAGGTTCAATTAACGCCAGGGATGCTGCAGGATGACCTTATAAAGAAACTGCAGGAAAAGTACGCTGATGAAAATGTAAATACCATTGATGGTCTTAGGATTGACTTTGCAGAAGGTTGGGTGCATTTGAGAAAATCAAATACAGAACCCATCATTAGAATATATACAGAATCAACCTCAGCTGAAAACGCATCTAACTTGGCGACCCGTTTCGAGAAAGAACTAATCGCTTTGATATAAACCTACGATCATGAAAATTTACTTTGACAGCGCTGCGACTACATCACTCGATCCAGTTGTGATTGAGGAAATGTTGAAATACATGAAGGATGATTACGGTAATCCAAGCTCAACACACGCATTCGGAAGAAGAACTCGAGCAGCCATTGATCTGGCGCGTAAACGAGTTGCCGGACACATAAACGCTGAACCAGGTGAAATCATCTTTACAAGCGGTGGAACGGAAGCAGATAATATGGCTATTCTGTGTAGTGTGAATGATTTGGGAATTACGCATGCGATCACTTCAGCTATAGAGCACCATGCTGTTTTGTATCCACTAGAAGAGCTTGCAGCGCAAGGTCGAATCAAACTTTCGATTGTAAATGTAAAATCCGATGGTCATATTGATTTGGATCATCTCAAGGAACTACTGGCTACAAATGAGAGAAGCTTTGTTTCTTTAATGCACGCGAACAATGAGCTGGGCAATTTGCTTCCGATAAAAGAAGTAGGGGAGATTTGTCGAGAGTATAATGCTGTTTTTCATAGTGATACGGTGCAAACAATCGCTCATTATAATTTGAACGTTAGGGATATTTACATTCACTTTATCACGTGTGCCGGACATAAGTTTCATGGTCCTAAGGGGTGTGGATTTTTATATGTGAACAACGAAGTAAAGGTCAAGCCAATGATAAGAGGAGGAGCACAGGAGCGGAGCATGAGGGCCGGAACTGAAAATGTCTATGGCATAATGGGATTGGCAAAAGCATTGGATCTAGCCTATGAAAACTTAGACGAACACACTGCCTACATTTCAGGTTTGAAAGATTATATGATCAGTAGGCTCGAAGAAAACTTTCCAGGTGTGCGATTCAATGGAGATGCAAAAGGTGCTTCGCTATACACAGTGCTCAATGTTTGCCTGCCCGAAACGGATAAAAAGGAAACGCTTTTGTTCAACCTTGATATTGAAGGTATTTCAGTTTCAGGTGGCAGTGCGTGTAGTTCGGGAAGCAATGTTGGTTCTCATGTTCTAACCGCTATTGGTTCTGACCCCAATCGGCCATCTGTTAGATTTTCTTTTAGCAAAAACAATACTAGGGAGGAAATTGACTATGCCATCGAAAAACTTAAGGTCATCTACGAACTTCCAGTTGTAGCTTAAATGTTTCCACTTCAAATCACTTTTCTAGGGACAGGAACCTCGATGGGTGTGCCAGTCATAGGGTGTGATTGTGAGGTGTGTAAGAGTGAAAATCCACACGATAAAAGGTTGCGAACCAGCATGCTTATTGAATATGATGGGGCAAAGGTGGTTATTGATAGTGGGCCCGATTTCAGACAGCAAATGTTGAAACATGAAGTAAATCACTTGGATGCTCTAGTGTTTACACATGAACATAAAGATCATACAGCTGGAATGGATGATGTTCGGGCGTACAATTTCATTCAGCGACAATCTGTCAATGTGTTTGCTACTGAATCGGTTGAAATGGCCTTAAGAAACGAATTTCATTATGCCTTTGCCGAAACAAAGTATCCAGGGGTTCCCGAAATTAAATTCTCCCGAATAGGAGAGGAGGACTTTGAAATAAAAGGTCAAAAGTTTGAACCACTTCCAGTGTTGCATCACAAGCTTCCCGTTCTTGGGTTTAGGTTAAATGACTTCGTTTATATAACCGATGCTAACTATATACCTGAAGAAACATGGTTGAAGATTCAAAAACCAAAGGTTTTAGTAATAAATGCATTGAGAAGGACCCAACACATTAGCCACTTTACATTAGAAGAGGCGGTTTCTATTGCAAATGAAATAGGCGCAGAGAAAACCTATCTAACACACATTAGCCATCAAATGGGAAAACATGATCACGTGAATGCGGAATTACCCGATAATATTCGCATCGCGTATGATGGATTAATTGTCGATCTTGATTAGATAGGTATCACTCGTCCAATTAATTCTTGATTGTAACAAGGAGTATTAGTGGATTTCGATTTCCGATTTTCATCGCTATATGTCCATGATTGCTTAGGATCGAATAATGTGAAATCGAATGCCGCCCCTTGTTTCAACTCAGGTAGATCGATTCCAAGTAACTCTCTTGGTTTCAGTGACATCGATTGAGCGATAGCACTCCATTTAAGTTCAGTCAGAGATTCGTTCATCATACTCATAGCTGTCTCTAGCATTGTCATTCCAAAGGATGCGTGATCGAATTCTCTATCCTTATTCTCAATATTTTCGGGCGTGTGATCCGTTACGATCACATCGATAATCCCACTTTTAACTCCTTGAATCAGTGCCTCTTGATCTTCTATTCCTCGAAGCGGTGGCATTGTTTTGAAATTTGAATCAAATCCATTAAGCTCGCCATCAGTGTATAACAGGTTAGCCAAAGCAACACCACACGTCACTTTCACGCCCTTTTCTTTATACTGCTTGATTAAAGAAACTGAGTTTTTTGTGCTGATTGTGCTGACGTGTAGTTTAGAATGAGTGTATTGGGCAAGGTAAAGGTCTCTGACCAACATTAATTCCTCTGCAATTGCTGGGTTTTGTTTTAAACCAAGTTGCAATGTGTTTAGGCTTTCATGAACCATACCGCCCGGATTGATGCGTTCATCTAGGGGAAGTGAACAAACGATCCCATCGAAATTTCGAGCGTATTCCAAAGCTCGTTTCATCATGTTAGAATCGGAGATTGGATTTTTCCCATCGCTAAAGGCGACAGCACCACTATTTTTAAGATCGAACATTTCACTAAGTTCAACACCTTTAGCCGATTTTGACATGGCGCCATATGCCAGAATGGAAGTAGGGAGGTCTTTGCATTGATTTTTAATTCCTGTTAGTTGAGATTTGGAGTCTATTACCGGATCAGTAGTCGGTAGCATAACAATCGTTTTAAAACCTCCTGCCTGCGCTGCTGCAGAGGCCGATTCTAAGTCTTCCTTATGCTCTATCCCTGGCTCTCCAATTGTGCATTGCATGTCAACTAAACCGGGAAGCAGAATTAACTCGTCACCATGAACGATTGTATCGTTTTCACTCGGCTGTATCACAGCTCCAATCGATGTGATGATTCCATTCTCAATCAGGAGATCTATCGTTTTACCATCTAACTCATGCCTTGGGTAGCATACCTTGACTTCTTTTATGAGCTTTCTCATTAAGGAAATAGTTTTAGAAATAATGATTCAACTAAAAAAAACAGCAATGCTGCCAATAGAAAATATGGCCACAGTTCAGTTCCAAAATCTGCGCTGTAAATCTCCGCGCTAAAGTCTTGATTTTCATTGTCGATTAATTGAATGGGGAACCCATTGCGTTCAAAACGATTTTGGATTTCCTCTACCGACAATGCGTCAATTCTGCTTTCAGATCTATCAAAGTTGAATGCTAAATTGAATACGTCCGATGAATCTGATACAAGCCGATAAAAACCTGGCTTCAATTCTTGGTCGTGAATTGCCAGTCCATTGTATGTGACCCCCGGAAAAAATTCATTTCCGTCTCGATCGGACACTAAGGTTATGCGCTTAGAGTCTGGCAGTTTTATATTTAAATAATCGATACCTATCGGAAATGATAATGGACCAGCAATACCAGTGTAAATGGGCATGTTGATTATAGAAGGCACAAAAAGGGCATGCTTATGAAAGTTGGTAAAATCATCCGACAATGGCCCACTAATCACAAATAGAGCACCATTGTCTTGATCTAATACCTGTAATAAATCATTCCCATTAAATAATCTCAATAGACTTCTACTATTCTGAGCCTCTGCACGCCAATACCCTTTTGAATAAGGAAAGTTTAGGTTCTTTGGCTGTTGTTCAAAGACATCGAAGTACAGTTTATCTTTTGTTTCGATGCTATTCACTAAAATGCGTGTAGTATCCCATGATCTCAAGTTTAGACCTAATTCTAACCTGAGCCTGTCTTGTGATTCGCTATTTGTTTTTTCGGATAAAACAACCAAAACGCTCTTTCCATTTTCTAATTGCCTGGATATCAAGGAAAAAATACTGCTGCTAATGTTGTTCGCTTCATTGATGATCAATAAATCGGGATTTAAAATAGAATCAATGCGAATTCCGCCTATAGACATGTTTCTGTATGAATAACCATCGATATCAAATAGATTTTTGAACGGACTGGGTTTTTCGCTTCCAGATAATTCTTGGATTACTATATCATCTTTGACTTGAATTGAGAAATAGCTTTCATTGTCAAACTCTAAGGTGTTGTCTTCGATGAATACTTTACCATTTATGTTTCCACTATTGTCAGCGATCAATGTGATGCTGGTGTCTTTGAAAGAATTAGGCTCAATATCGATCAAAACTGTAGAAACATTCTCTTCCCCAATCACCAGTGAAACAGGAAGTTCTAATACAGGGATTTTTGAGAAATTCCTCACTCTAACAAAGACTTCAGCTTCGTTTCCAACTTGCACGACAGGAGATTCAATCCATAAACTATCTATTAATGTGTTAGAATTGATTGAACTCGAGTATGCGATGTATCGATATTTAAGAGAGCTATCAGATTTGCTATGAAGAGTATCTAGATTTCCTATGAAGTCTGACAATAGGAAAAGTGACTGATTTGCAACAAGGTCACTTGCAGATTGATTATGAAATTGCAAGACATCATCGATGGTTCGGAATTTTGGGGAAACTCCCACCTCATCGAGTAAAGAAACAAAGGTTTCAAAATCAACCGCTTTCCGCTGCGTGGAGTTGAAGTCATTTGTGATCAATCGAAACTTTGTTGAACTCGGGTAGGTTGCCGCTATGTCATAGGCATTTTGAGTTGCAATTGTAATTAAGTCCAATTCATCAACACGCAACTGCATACTCAAAGAATTATCTAAGTAAATGCTGACAGTTTGCCCATCACTCGCAGTGTGATTTCCTTTTGCTGGGATTTTGGGTTCTGCGAACGAAGTAATAAGCAATGCAAGGAAAAGAAGCCTTGACAATAAAACTAAAAGGTGCTTTAGCTGGTTCTTTGTCTGTGATTTTGTTTGAACCTCCTTCAATAGCGATATATCAGGAAAGTAAACAACCCGAAATCTGCGAAACTGAAAAAGGTGAATGATGATCGGAATGGCCAGTAGACCGAGCGCCCAAAGGAAAGATGGCGAGGAAAATATCATTAAAGCCCAAAGGTAAACCTTTGATCAATCTGACTGATTATTTAGTCAATTGAATTTTTAAAATAAAAAATGGTGGGGTAGTGAAGTGCACAAAAATCTCATGATCGATGGAGTGTCCGCTGATCTTTCTTAATTGCATTAGACCCGTTCCGCGAGTGTGATCGCCTTCGGCATTTTTGTTAATGTAATCATTTAAGTCTTCTGCGGTTAACACGTTGATTTCGTGCATTATTTTGTCTAAATGATCTCTTGCAGATTCCAATATGAAATTACCCGAAAGCATGGCGTAACCACCAGCCACTCTCTGCAGTAGAAATACTCCTGGTTTGCCGATATCATTAGAATGATTGTAAGCGTGCTTCGCAACGTTTCTCAGTAACTCGGTCATCACGATACCTAATCCATCTCCATCAGGGTCATCGCTTACCGCTGTATCAATTTGGTTGGAAAGGTGGTTTACATTATCCTCATTTAATAGGCCTTTGAAAATGATTTGGGCATTGCAGTCAATCATTTCATTATGTACTACAATTGCCTGATTTAAGTAACTCTCCGTGAGCGTTTCATCAAATGTCTCTTTGTCAATGGCGATACATAAATTCAGATAGTAGAAATAGCCATCATTTATTGGGACAAATTGATAGCTCAATTTTCCAGATGATTTTCTGGCCATATCAACTAACCCTAACCCAGCGCCTCCCTTCGAGGAAAAACCTGAATTATTTAAGATTTCGAAATAATATTCTTTTAGTTCCGCTTGTTCCTTGTTGCTTATTGTACCTAAGCGGTCTTCAAGCATTTCTTTGATCTCACTAGCCACCCAATTTCCATTAGTAATGCTGTAAGCTTCTTTGTGACGATTTATAATAAATAGCCCTCCTTCGTAAGACCCACCTTCTTGTGTCTTGTCTTGATGTCGAGTAATGTTTTGTAAACCCTCAACCATCAGGTAGTAAACCTTCTTTGCAATTTTTGGAGAATCAAGGCTCAACAGATTACCTTCCGTTAAAAACAGAATGTTATCTGTAATAGAGGAGTTAAAGTTTCCTCTGCACGCAAATTGAAACTGATCTGTTTCAATTGATTTCCCTGATTCGTAAATCAGATCAAATGCTTTCTTAGGGTTAGTGTCCGTCATCCGTTAATCCTCAAAAAACCTAAAAAATCTTTAATAAATTTCAATTTGCGCAATATTTGATTTTTTAAATTTTGAAACCTGCTCATTTAAAGGCCATTCAATGGTCGGAAAGTAATAAGAAAAAGCTGACCAAAGCCCTTAATACGATGAAAAGTATAAAAGGTTTTGATCAAATAATATATGACGCACACACTGAGGCGTTTGATGAGATAAATTGTTTGGAATGTGGTAATTGTTGTAGAACAACGGGTCCGCTATTATTATCCAATGACATTGCCCGAATTTCAAAACACCTTAAAATATCCTCAAAGGAATTTTCTAAACAATATTTAAGGATTGATGAGGATGGAGATCACGTTTTCAAATCTATGCCATGCCCATTTTTGGGAGAGGATAATTATTGTTCCGTATATGAGTATAGACCCAAGGCTTGTCGGACGTTTCCACACACTGATCAAAAAGGACAAGCACAAATTCTTAATTTGACTCGCAAGAACGCTAAGATTTGCCCGGCCGTTTCAAGAATTTTACAAATCGTGTCAGATTTATAACCATGGGTTGATTCATGAATCTAGCAAAGATGATTCCTCCTAAAGTGTAACATACGACATCCATCAAGTCCGCTGTAAATCTGCTATCAACTTTGGGTAAATAGAATTCGAAGTACATTGAGAAAACTAGAACGAAGATTACGATATCAATTCTTGAAATTTGAAATGAATGAAATTTTGAATGAATATTGTTGATGATAAGAAGTGATGATTTTAATATTATGGGTATCGCAATTATATCTTCGAGATAATTACTCAAAAAGGAAATCTGATAATCTGTTTGCTCAAAAACCTTGTATAGCAAGAATATAAAACAGAAGATTAGGAATATGATCCAATGTTTCTTCATCAATGGGCGAGCGAGGTAGATAGATAAATGAAGAAGCCCACAATTGTATAGAGTAGGAGCTGAACGATTTGAATAGGTCGCTTTACTGCCTTTAACCATGTAGGATCAGTTTCCTTGATACGCCAAATCGGAATATGTATGTCATCGACTTCACGTCTTTTATTTACTTCAGCTCTCCTTGCAGCGTGAATTTCGAAACCACAGGATTCGCATTGCTCTAACTTAGAGTTCGTCCATTGGTCACATGAAGGACAACGCTTTAGATGAATTTCACTGGACATTCTTCTTGCCTTTTATAGTAATTCATTGGCGAGATTAGCCAATTCGGACCGTTCCCCTTTGGCTAAAGATATGTGTGAGAACAATGGATTCCCTTTCAATCGATCAATCACATAACTCAGCCCATTGGACTGTTCATCTAGGTACGGGGTGTCAATTTGCCTAATATCACCAGTAAAAATTATTTTGGTGTTTTCACCGGCTCGAGTAATAATGGTTTTCACCTCATGTGGAGTTAAATTTTGAGCCTCATCAATTATAAAAAACACATTACTAAGGCTCCGGCCTCTGATAAATGCAAGTGGCGTGATTTCAATTTTCTTTTCTTTCAGCATGAGCATAATCTGCTTGTGTCTCTTTTCATTTTCTGAAAACTGACTCTTTATGAATTCGAGATTGTCCCAGAGGGGTTGCATATAAGGGTCAATTTTTCTCTCCGCGGTTCCTGGTAAAAAACCAATATCCCTGTTGCTCAGTGGGATAATTGGACGTGCCAGAATGATTTGTAAGTACTCTTTTCTTTGCTCCAGCGCTGCAGCTAAAGCTAAAAGCGTTTTTCCCGTGCCGGCAACTCCTTGCAAGGTGACTAGCTTAATGTTGGGATTCATTAAGGCGTGCATTGCAAAGGTTTGCTCTGCATTTCTTGGTTTTATCCCATATGAGTACAGCTTCTCAACTCGTTCCATTCTCGCGGAAATCGGGTTGTAATAGGCGAGCGAAGATGATTTTCCATTTTTGAAAATATAATAGTGGTTGTCTACTATGTTGTCGACAACAGAAAGGTCTTCGGTGGAGCCATGTGTGTATAGATCTCTAATATAATCACTATCCACATCCTCAATTGTGGCATTGCCTTGATAGAGTTGATTGATGTTTTCAATCTTACCGGTTTCAAAATCCTCGGCATGTAGATTCAATGCTTTGGCTTTGAGACGCAAATTAATGTCCTTCGAAACCAGTATTACCTTCGCGTCCTTCTCAGTCTCCGTTAGATGAAGAACTGTATTTAGAATTTTATGATCGGCTTTTTTGTCGGCAAAAACTTTTTCTGCATCCACCTTCAATGAGCCATTGCTCATTATAATTTTAAACTTTCCCTTTTTAACTCCCTCTAACGGAATCCACTCCTGCAGCAGATGTTCTGAGCTAAGTTTGTCTAAAACTCTTATAAACTCTCTTGCTTCATAGTTTTTACTATCAGACCCTCTTTTAAAGTTGTCAAGTTCTTCGAGAACTGTTATTGGAATACATATGTCATGTTCGTCAAAACTGTTGATTGATTGGTGATCGTGGAGGATAACCGAGGTGTCTAAGACGAAAATTTTTCGATTGCTTTTCTTTTTTATTGGCATTGCTGACAGGTTCTTAATGCCGAAGTTAATCTTTGCAAGTACCTAGAAATAGCATTGATTTGATAAGTAATCAACCGATTGTGTTGATAGCTAAATCTAAAAGTTAGTCTCCATCATTGCTGCTGCAGAAGGCCATGTAAAGTTCTTACGGACATAATTTGACCCATTTTTAGCTATCTTATCCGATAGTTCCACATTCATTAGAATGCTAAAAATTGCTGAGGCAAGTTCCTCGGAATTATCTCCAATTAAGATCTCGTTCTGATTCGTTGCTTTCAATGCATTATTGGCTAAGGTTGTCGTAACACAAGGAATGCCACACGCCATAGCTTCCAGAAGCTTGTTTTGTAGGCCAGTATTTACAATCATGGGGGCCACGAACATTCTTGACGAATGGTAAACTTCTGCTATATCATCAACCCACCCGGTGACTACAACTCGTTTTGAGCTTAAAGATTTAATAGAGTTTGAAGGGTTTGCACCGCAAAGACAAACGGTAGCATTTGGAATTTTGTCCCAAACCAATGGCATTACCTCTGAGATTAAGAATTTTGCACTCTCAACATTCGGTCGATATGACATGTTGCCCGTGAATAATATGTCATATCTCTTTTGTTCAATTGAAACATCACCAAGGAAACAAGGATCAATTCCATTGGGTACCACTGTTAAGTCAGATACGTAATGCAATTGTTCTCTATCCTGTTCAGATATGATATACTTTGATTGAAATTCGCGCTGTATCTCATTTTCGTAATTGCGAAGGCGATTGTGTTCGATCCTCATTAATGATTTCAATGGCCAACTCGACTTATTTGACATTCTGAGCATTCCTGTTGAAAATGCATCCATGTAATCTATGGATTTATTGATCAGCCTGTAGCGCCTTGGATATTCAGCAGTTCGGGCAAGTTGACAAAAGATATGGTCTGGAATGATTTCATCCACCAAATCGTCAAAACGCATCTGCGCTGATTTAGAATAGAAATAGTTCACTTGAAATGGCAGCTTATTAATAATCCCTAAAGCCATTCGATACAGAATGTGAATTTTTGGGATTCGACAAATCACCACATTCTTGCAGATATCATTGAGTTTTGCCTCAGCTTCAGAGTGTACCTTATTGTCCGTTAAACAGAACAGATAAATATCATGTTTGGCAGACCATTCGCGCATCAGATGATAAGCTCTCAACTTGTCACCCTTCTCCAATGGCCATGGTACACGGCTAAGAACAACAAGAACTTTCATTTATGAACCTCTGTTTCGGAGTTTCTGTAATTCTTATTGAATATTCTTATGAAACGCTCTAATGCTTTAGAATATGTTTCCATATCCAAGACTTTACTGTCTGTGCTAGCTTGATAGGTCAAGTATAACCCAATCGGCATAAGTATTAAAGAGGCAATCCACATTCCCTTTACAGGTTCCATTTCACCTTGTTTGGCCAATTTTTCGAATGTAATGGACGTAATATGGTAGGCCAAGAAGAATAAAACAGAAATTACTACAGGAAGACCCAAACCGCCCTTTCGAATAATTGCTCCGAGTGGTGCGCCAATAAAAAATAAGATAATGCAAGCTATAGACAGAGTGAACTTTCTGTGCCACTCAATTAAATGCCGATTGATGTTTCTCTTGCTCCCATCCATCAATTCTTTCTTAGCGGCCAGGTTTGTTTTTGATTGCCTCAAATTCGAAATTGCCGATTCCAGAAAGGCTAATTCATTTTTTGAGTCAAACTCCTGAAAAGCGGCTATCGTTGTGCTATCGGTCACATATTTCTGATTGATAGAATCTAGATGCTGAAGTTTAAAGGTGCGATTGAACATTTTTGTGTCCAGGGTTAACTTTTTTTCGGCTCTTCGAATCCTGTGAGTGTCAATGGCAAGATCTAATTGTCCCAGAGTGAGCATCTGATAATTGTCCTTGAATATCTCTTTGTCCGTGCGCTCCATCTGGAATCCGCTCAAATCAAAACGTAAAATTTCTGAATCAAACTCGCTTAACATATGGGGTTTATCCTCACCTTGAACCTCCTCGTAACTTGTGCCATTTTCTAATTCGAAGAGTAGATAGCGTTCGTCAGCACTCATTTCCATTCTGCCTTTCTCCGCTCTAATTACGTGTGGATTACCACCTTCGTCTTTTGTATGATCATAGATCAAAATATCATTCAATCCGCGTCCATCTTCATCCTTTTTGCCTATTCGGATTACATATCCTTCAATTCCACTGTAATAGGTCCCATCAGTGATATCGAATGCTGGCTTCTTATGTCGAATGTCATAGAGTAGGGTTGCAAACTCCAAATTTGCCTTTGGCCAAACATAATTTGTAAACATGAAAGCCGACATGCTAGTTAGCAAGGTGACAATGAGCAATGGAAACATGATTCGAAACAATCCCATGCCGCTTGATTTCATAGCAACGAGTTCGTAATGCTCACCAAAACTTCCAAATGTCATAATGGAGGCGAGCAAGATAGCTAATGGTAGAGCCATAGGAACTAAATTGGCCGAGGCATAAAACAGTAATTCGGCAACCAGATACCATTCAAGTCCTTTACCTACAAGTTCATCAATGTACTTCCATAAAAACTGCATCACAAATATGAATAGTGTGATGAAGAAGGTAAGTACGAATGGTCCTAGGTAGGACTTAATAATAAGAAGGTGGAGCTTTTTCAACCAGTGAATGCTATAAAAAGCGAAGATATGTTCTGAAGCAATTCGGTATTAACCACCAAGAATATGACGAAGCTCTCCAATCTGAGATTCCCATAGTCTGCTTTGTTCTTCCATTTCATCTTCCTCTGCGAAATCAGTGATGAAAAGTCCAACATCACCAGTAAGAGGATCAGTCTTGATAGAAAACTCAAAATAATAGTCAGTTCCCTCATCATCAAGGAATTGATATCGAATATACTGGTCGGTTTTCTTTGATAAAATCACAGCTTCTTCAACGCTGCCATCCCATTTAAACTTGGCTTGATCATTCTTTATGGTTACATCGTCTGCAAACCATTCTGACAGCCCGCTGCTCGTAGATAAACATTGATAAAGAATCTTAACGGAAGATTTTACGGTAAATTCCAGTTCTATTTTCTGCTTTTCAGCCATTTGATTTCACTTTAATAACTCGATTCGAGTACGGGTCGCAATATAAACTTTTGACTGAAAAAACAAAGGTTTAAGCGAAATGAGTGATCAACAGGTTATCACCATTTCAATAATGTCTTGAACGCTTCTTAATGAATGTCGCAAAAAAGCCAACAAATAGTTGCTGGCTTTTTAAGTAGCGAAGGGGGGAATCGAACCCCCGACCTCAGGGTTATGAATCCTGCGCTCTAACCGTCTGAGCTACCTCGCCAAAATGGGTGGCGGTTACATCCACCCCAATATTATCGAATTCCCGTCCGCCTGAGGCGGATATGAATCCTGCGCTCTTCCTGATCACTATCGGGACGTCTGAGCTAACTCGCCAAAATTGGGCTGCAAATATAATTTTAGTCTTAAATAATATGGGCCAAAATGAAAAAAGCCCCAATCTTTTTGATTGAGGCTTTTATATTGTTGATTGATACTATAAATGAATCACTTCATCATAGGCTGCCGCAGCTGCTTCCATGATTGCTTCGCTCATAGTAGGGTGAGGGTGAACCGTCTTAATTAATTCGTGCCCTGTAGTCTCCAACTTACGAACGGCCACAAGTTCCGCCACAAGTTCTGTGACATTGTAGCCAATCATGTGACCACCTAACAACTCACCATATTTGGCATCGAAAATCAGTTTAACGAAACCATCAGAATGGCCGGCAGCCTTTGCCTTACCAGATGCACTAAAGGGGAATTTACCCACTTTGATTTCATATCCAGCTTCTTTTGCAGCCTTCTCCGTCATACCTACACTAGCAACCTCAGGGGAACAATATGTACAACCTGGGATGTTGCCATAGTCGAGAGCCTCAGGGCTATGACCTGCGATCTTTTCAACGCATATTATTCCTTCAGCAGATGCAACGTGAGCAAGTGCCTGGCCAGGAACGCAATCTCCGATGGCGAAAATGCCCGGTATATTTGTTTCATAATACTCATTGACCATGATCTTACCACGATCAGTGGCCACGCCTACATCTTCTAGACCAATGTTTTCGATATTAGCGATAACTCCAACCGCAGAAAGAACGATATCACATTCGATAGTTCCTTCACCTTTTTTGTCCTTGTAACTTACAGTGCACCCTTTTGATGTAGTCTTAACCTCCGTTACTTCTGTGCCTGTCATGACGTTCATGCCAGACTTCTTGAAACTGCGACCTAGTTGCTTACTTACTTCTTCATCTTCCACAGGCACAATGTTGTCCATGTATTCAATCAGTGTTACCTCAGTGCCCATTGTTTGATAGAAGTATGCGAACTCCGAACCGATAGCACCAGATCCCATGACAACCATCTTCTTTGGTTGCTTAGGAAGGGTCATTGCTTCTCGGTATCCAATGATTTTCTTTCCGTCTTGCTTAATGTGAGGAAGCTCTCTGGATCTCGCTCCGGTTGCTACAATAATACTTTTTGCAGTAACCTCCTTCACGCCACCCTTTTCATCAGTAACCTCCAGTTTTCCAGCCGCTTTTAGCTTACCACTGCCCATAATTACTTCAATCTTGTTCTTTTTCATCAAGAACTCAACTCCTTTGCTCATACCGCTTGCAACATCTCGACTTCTGCTTATGACCGCATTGAAATCAGCCGAATGCTCTTTGACATTAATGCCAAAGTCACTTGCGTGATTTAAATAATCAAAAACTTGTGCGCTTTTCAATAAAGCTTTGGTAGGTATACACCCCCAATTCAAGCAAATTCCGCCCAACGATTCTCGCTCAACGATGGCTGTTTTTAAGCCTAATTGTGAAGCACGAATGGCGGCTACATATCCGCCCGGGCCACTTCCTAAAACTATAAGATCAAAATCCATGGAATGTTATTGTTTTTGTGTCAAACAGACCGCGAATTTAAAGGAATAGAATATTACCCAATGATATTTGGCTTGGAAATGCGAGAAAATGAAATCCACAACAATGTCTTTGGTTTCGGAAGATGGCTATAGTCTTGAAAATCAATAGATATAAAACATGCTCGTTGGTATTTCTAATGATCAGTTGAGATTAGCTATGGTTAGATTGGAAATCACTTGATTGGTGAACAAAACTTTCGATGGAGAATTTACAAACCAGCTGGATTAATTATTTCATTCTTTAAACACGAAATGATGTGTATCTAGATTGGAATTATGTATGGTTCAACTCGCTCAAAAGAATGATTGACCGTTCATAACTAATAACGTAGAAGATTAGACAAGTCGTTTTATTATTGGAATATCAACAAACCAACTTACTATGACAACTATTGATATAAAGCGACAGGATCATTATTCGCGAGGTGAACTGTTATTACCAACCTTCTTTGGCCTATTCTACATAATGATCCCTCATGGCATCGTGTTGATGTTCGTTGGAATTGCGGCACTTGTAGTAGATTTTTTAGCGTTTTGGGTTATCCTGTT
>Ga0181601_10000037_pt1 | contig 93015 bp, 35 predicted proteins | sample 041ome_8_FD_133020 | JGI IMG/M metagenome (GOLD analysis project Ga0181601, IMG submission 133020) | Coastal salt marsh microbial communities from the Groves Creek Marsh, Skidaway Island, Georgia - 041407BS metaG (megahit assembly) | ecosystem: Environmental > Aquatic > Marine > Intertidal zone... | reverse complement strand
CCTTACCGTATTCCATCTTGATGATGCGGTCGGCGCAGTGGAAGTAGCGATCGTCATGGGTCACGGCGATCACGGTTTTGCCGGCCGCCTTCAGCTCGGGCAACAGGGTTTCGTAGAAGAAACGACGGAATTCCGGGTCCTGGTCGGCGGCGAATTCGTCGAGAGCGAAGACGGGGCGGTCCTCCAGGCTGGCGACCAGCAGGGCGAGGCGCTTCCGCTGGCCGGTGGAGAGGTTGAGGTTGGTGAAGCGCCCGTTTTCAAAGGAGGTCTTGTCCTCGAGCTGCAGCCGCTGCAGCAGGGTGCCGAGCTGCTTTTCGTCGACTTCACTCAGGCCGTAGAGCCGGTCGAACAGGTGGAAATCGGTGAAGATGATGCCAAACAACTCCCGGAAGGCGGCGTAGTGGGCGGGTTGCAGCCGTAGGCCGTCAACCCGGATGGCGCCCTCCTGCGGAAAATAGAGCCCGGTGAGCAGCTTCAGGAAGGTCGATTTGCCGGAGCCGTTGCCGCCGATGATGAACACGACCTCCCCGGCCTGGACCGAGAGGTTGAAGGGGCCTACTGCGAAGCCCGGCACGCCCGGGGTGTCGCTCGGGTAGGTGAACGAGACATTCTCGACCGTGATTTCCTTGAAGCCGTGAAAATCGACCTTCGCGGGCTCGACCCGGCGTTCGGCGGAGGCCTCCGGGGTGTCCAGCAAGGCATCGAGCGCCGTGATGTTGTGGAGGGCGACACTGGCCCGGGCGTAGATCGGGATTGACCCGACCAGCGAGGTGAGCGGCCCGATGATGAACAGGATGATCGCGGTGGCCTTCACGATGACGTCGGCGTAGGCCTCGCTGACGCTGGGCAGCAGGAAGACCAGCACGGCGATGAGGATGTAGAAAAAGACCTGGGAGAAGATGAAGTTGCGGACGTAGGCCAGGCCGGTGCGGACCTTCACCGCCTCGGCATCGCGGCAGATGCGGGTGAAGTGGTTCTGGAAGATGTCGTCCGACTTGGTCTGGTTGACCTTCAGCTCCTTGAAACCGTCCATCAACTGACCGAGCGAGCCGAAGAACTCGGTTTCCTTCTGGGTGGCGGCCTGCAGCTCGAAGTTGAGGCGCCGCTGGTTGCGCAGGTAGATCGAGACGCCGCCGACGATCATCACAATGGTGATCACGAACGCGATCTTGGAGAGCACCGCGAGGTAGAATACGCAGACGATGATCATGATCGCCGACTGGGCGGCGTTGACGATTTCGCCCGCGGCCTGGGAGAGGGTGACCGTGTCCTGCGCGAGGCGGGCCTCGACCTCGGGTTTGCCGATGCGCTCGGCCACCAGCAGGTTGGAACGGCGCAGCTTGTCGGCGATACGCTGCCGCAGTTTGGAAATGATCTCCTCGGTGACGACGTAGGAACGGTCCAGCGCGACGCGTTTCGAGAGGATGAAAATGGTGATCGCCAGCGCGAACATCACCAGGTGACGAAAGTTCAGGTCCGGGAATGCGGCGGTGGAGGCGGCTGCGTTGATAATCGCCAACAGCACACCCTGCGCGATGCCCGAAAGGACGGTCAGCGCCATGATGGAATTGAGCGGAATCGAGCTCTCGCGCCTGATAAAAGTGAGCAGATTCATGGACCTAAACCCGGGCGATGGGAAGGCCAGCAAGTCCAGCGACCGAAGGGGAAGCAAGTGTGGAATCACCGCCCGCCGGCAGCGATGCGGTTGCTAATTAAAGTTAAGATTCTGCTCCGGACTCGCTTCCGGGGAAGAATTTGCCCTAAACAACTGGACAACGGGAGGCGCGGTACGAAGATCAGACCGACCTTCCGACGAAAAGGACATGTCTACTCCCGCTTCCGTATCGATCACCGGCCACGTTGCTCCGCCCGAGTATTTCAAGATCAACGAATTCAGCGAACTCCTGCCGGCTGAAATTGTCCGGGTGATGCGCGGGGAAGTGGCGGGGTGCATTTTCCGCGGCGCAATCGACGGCGCCCTGTGTGAGCGAATTCAGAAGAATTTCTGGGCCAGCCCGAAGCTGCGCCAGCGCGGCGACGCCGTGCCGGCGTATTACGTGGGCACCTATCACTACGCCAAGGAACTCGGCCTTTATTGCGACGAGGCGGAGAATACCCGCGAGGCGCTGCACGACCTGTTCGAAGGCGGGCGCAACGTGTTCAGTGAATTGCTGGACGAGGTGCGGGCGGAGCTGGGCAAGACCGGGGTGACGCTGCGCGTCGCCGAACACGAGGGCCGGGCCGCCAGTGAATTTGTGGCCCGTGCCTGGAGTGGAGACGGCAAGTTCGCCCTCGCGGCGCACGATGACGCCGCGCAACTCGCGGCCAAGAAGCAGGCGGGCTTCGAGATTCAGCAGGTGGTGGCCAATCCCCTCACGGCGGTCAACATGTGCCTCCAAAACGGCGAGGCGGGCGGGCAGCTGGTGTATTGGAACATCGAGCCGGATGCGGCGACGCGGAAGGCGTTGGGCCTGGAGGAAACCGGCTATCCCTATCACGCCGAGTGGCTCGAGGAGTTCGACCGGATCGAGCTGCCGATCCACGCGGGCGACATCTACTTTTTCAACGGCAAGCTGATCCACGCCGTTCAGGCGCAGTCCAACCCGGGGGAGTTTCGTTCCACGATCTCCTTCCTGATGGGCATGAAGGATCCGTCGACCGCGATCTACTGGTCTTGACCTGAGCCGCCGCGTTTCGCGGCGAGCAGGCGCGCAACCGCTTCCGGGGGGAGATCGCGCACCTGCAGATGCACGCGAGCGATCGCCAGGGCGCGTCCGGGCCGGCCACTGGACCGATCCACGCTTTCAACCAGTGCCGCGGCAAACCCTGACAGCGTCGGGCGCTCAAAGAGCCAGCGCAGCGGCAGCTCGACACCGAAGATCTCGTAGAGTCGCCACATGACCTGGGTGGCGAGCAGCGAATGCCCGCCAAGGTCGAAAAAGCTGTCGCGTCGGCCGATGCGTTCTGCTCCGAGCACGCCGGACCAGACTCCCGCCACCGCGTCCTCGACCGGATCACGAGGCGCCTCGTAGGGCGTTCCGGGCGATGCCTCCGAGGTCGAGGCACGCTCACGCAGCGCCTGGCGGTCGATCTTGCCATGGGCGTTCAAGGGAAACTGCTCCACCACGAGAAAGGCCGCCGGAATCATGAAGTCCGGCAACCGGGCGGTGAGGTGGGTGACCAGCTCGTCGTCCGCCGGGGCGGTGGCGCCGGGTTCGGTTTGCACGCAACCGATCAGGCGCTTGTCGCCGGGCCGGTCTTCCACGACCAGCACCAGGGCTTTCTCGATCGCGGGATGGGCGACAAGGGCCGCTTCGATTTCCCCCAACTCGATGCGAAAGCCGCGCACCTTCACCTGGAAGTCGCGGCGGCCGAGAAACTCGACCGTGCCGTCGGGCGCCCACCGGGCGAGGTCGCCCGTGCGGTAGAGTCGTTCGCCGGGCGTGCGCGCGTGCGGGTTGGGTACGAAGCTTTCCGCGGTGAGGTCCGGCCGGCCCAGGTAGCCGCGGGCGTTGCCATCGCCGCCGATGTAGAGATCGCCGGGAATGCCGACCGGTACGGGCTCGAAGTGCTCGTCGAGCAGGTAGAGCGTGGTGTTCGACATCGGCGGGCCGATCGTGACCGAGTGACCGACGTCGTCCGGCTGGCGCAGCATGCCACAGCTGGCGAAGGTGGTGGTCTCGGTGGGCCCGTAGCCGTTGATGAGCGTGAGCTGGGGATGGGCGGCGAGCAGTCGCCGGGCATGCGGGGCGGAAATGATGTCACCCCCGACGAGGAGATGGCGCACGCCGGCAAAGGCGCCCACGCGTTCGTCGACCATCAGGTTGAACAGCGCCGAGGTCAGGTAGAGCGTGGTGATGCCCTCCTGCTCTATGGTGTCGGCGAGTTTGCGAATGGAAGGCGGCCCCGGCCGCCAGACGACCAGCAGGGCGCCGTTGCAGAGGGCCCCCCAGATCTCAAAGGTCGACGCGTCGAAGGACACCGGGGCCAGCTCGAGGATGCGCAGGTCCGGGGTGTAATCCAGATAGTTGGTGTCGCGGACCAGCCGGACGACCCCGCGGTGGGGAATACAGATGCCCTTGGGTTGCCCGGTCGATCCGGAGGTGAAGGTGGTGTAAGCCAGGTGTTCCGGAGTGATCGTGAGGTCCGGCGGGGTGGCGGGCGCACTGCGCAAGCCGGAATTGTCCAGGTCAACCGGATACACCGACAGTCCGAAGTCGGGCAGCTCGCCAACGATCGAGGCGGGGGCGAGCAGCAGGCCCGGGGTGGCTTGGGCGAAGATTTGTTGGAGCCGGGGGAGCGGGTCGCCGGGATCGAACGGCAGGTATTGGCCGCCCGCCTTGAGTACGGCCACGAGGGATACGATCATTGCCAGCGAGCGCTCGGCACAGACCGCGACAGGCACGTCCGCAGTCACCCCGTGTTCACGCAGCCGGTGGGCCAGCTGGTTGGACAGGAGATCGAGTTCTCCGTACGTGAGCTGCCGATTGCCCGCCTTCACCGCCGGCGCGGCAGCATGGCGCCGCACCGTCTCGGCAAACAAGTCAGTGATGCAGGCATCGCGCGGGTACGGCGTGGCGGAGTTGTTCCAGTCGTGCAGCAGTGTATGCCGGTCGGCGGGCGTCAGCAGGGGCAGCTCCCCGATGGGGGTGACGGGAGCGGCGGTGATGGCCTCCAGCAGCGTCCGGTAATGGTCGAGCAGTCGCCGGATCGTGCCCGGCTCGAACAAGTCCCGGCTGTACTCCACCGCGACGAGCAACCCGGCCCGGGTGTGCTCCACCGTGACCGTCAGGTCGAACCGGGCCGTGGCGCTGTTGGCGTTGAGTTGCTCCAGGGTGAGACCATCGCCGAGACGCAGGGTGTCACGGTGTGCCTGCAGCAGCGAGAAGCACACCTGGAAGAGCGGATTCTGGCTCATGCTGCGCTCGGGCTGGAGCTCCTCGATGATACGTTCGAGCGGGGTTTCGGCGTGGGCGTAGGCGTCCGTGGCGACCCGGCGGGTGCGGGCCAACAGCTCGGAGAACGCCGGGTTCCCGCCGAGGTCAGTGCGCATGACCAGGGTGTTGGTCAGGAAGCCGATGAGCGGATCGAGGTCAGGGTGGGTGCGATTGGCGATGGAGGTCCCCACCGCGATATCGGTCTGCCCGGTGTAACGGGACAACAGCACCTGAAACGCGGCCAGCAGCACCTGGAACAACGTGGCCCGTTCGGTCTGCGCCAGCGACTCCAACGAATCGGCGAGCGTCGGGGCGAAGGTTTCGTAGACGGTATCGCCGGCGAATGTCATCGCGGGGGGTCGCGGATGATCCGTCGGCAGGTTAAGCACGGTGGGGTTCGCGAGCGTGGTCTTCCAGTAGTCCAGATCGGCGGCGGCCGCGGGGGTGGCGAGCCGGTCGGCTTGCCAGGCGGCGTAGTCGGCGAACTGCGTACGCAGGGCGGGCAAGTCGGCGACGCGTCCGGCGGTGGCCGCTTCGTAGAGCGCCGCGAGGTCGCGGATGATCACGCCGGAGGACCAACCGTCTGAAACCAGGTGGTGAATGGTAAAAATGAAAACGTGTTCCTGCGCTTCGAACCGCAGCAGGGTGGTGCGTAGCAACGGTGCCCGGGTGAGGTCGAACGGTCGTTCCGCCTCACGCCGCAGCGCGGCCGTGATGGCGGTTTCGCGGGCATGCGCCGGCTCGTTCGACCGATCCTCCGTGGCAAAAGGCACCGCCACGGTCTCGGCGATCTCCTGCTGGGGCTCGCCCACGATGCTGCCGAATGCGGTGCGCAGCGTCTCATGGCGGACGGCCAGGGCATCAACCGCGGCGCGCAGGGCGTCGGATTGCAGGGGGCCGCGAATCCGCACGGCGGCGACGATATTGTAGGCCGGGATGCTGCGGGGGTCGAGTTGGTTGAGGAACCAGAGCCGGGCCTGAGCGGAAGACAGAGCCGCGGGCCGGCCCGCCGGTCGGGGGGGAATGGGGGTGTTGGTGGCGTCGTCGTTCTCGCGGGCTTCCAGCAAGTGGATGAGGTCGGCCTTGTGGGCTTTCAGCCGGGTCTGCAGCTCGGCGGTGAGGGCCCCGGCCGGGGCGCGGACCTTCAGCGTGCCGTTGTCGCCCAAGGCGACGCGAACCCCGCGGGCGGCGCAGGCATCGAGCAGGGCGTTCAGATCGGGCGATTCAGCGGTCGGCATGAGGCGGCGTATCTAGGCAGATGGGTGGTTGGGGTCTGTCAACGGGTTTGCGGACGAGGAAGCGAGCGGCGGGCCGGGCGACCGAGTCAACGCGGCCGCCCGGAGGCGTTTCGATTTACCTGTTGCCGCGGTGATTGGGGGGGCTACAATTTCGAGTCCAGTGTCGCTAGCTTCGACCAGTTCCGCGCCGGCTTGGGGCACGCATTCGGATACCACCTTGGCGGCGATTTTGCGGTGGCGCGCGGAGCATGAACCCGCGCGGCTGGCGCACGTTTTTTTGGCGGAAAGCGAGGTGGGGGAGGCGCGGCTGACCTACGGGGAGCTCGACGCGGCGGCGCGAATGATCGCGGCCGAACTGGCCACCCGCTGCTCCCGGGGCGACCGGGCGCTGCTGCTGTATCCCCCTGGGCTGGATTTCGTCGCGGCCTTTTTCGGCTGCCTCTACGCGGGGGTGGTGGCGGTGCCGGCCTACCCCCCGCGCAATCCCGCGCATTTGCCGCGCCTACGGGCGCTGTTGCAGGATGCTGCGGCCACCCTGGCGCTCTCGAACGCGAAGACGGTCGAGGCGATCATTCGCCAGACGGCGGAGCAACCGGAGTGGAACGGACTGAACCTGGTGGCGACCGACACGCTCGACCCGGCCCGAGCGGCGGCATGCCACCCGGTCAAAGTGGCGGCAAACGACCTGGCTTTTTTGCAGTACACCTCCGGCTCCACCGGCGCGCCCAAGGGGGTGATGGTGACGCACGCCAACATCGTCTACAACACCCACTACATCCAGGAGTCGTTCAGCCTGGATCGCGACAGCGTGTCCGTGAGCTGGCTGCCGGCGTTTCACGACATGGGTCTGATCGATGGCGTGCTGCGCCCGGTCTATACCGGCCATTGCGGCGTGCTGCTGTCGCCGGTGAGCTTCATTCAGCGACCGGTGCGTTGGCTGGAGGCGATCACCCGGTTTGGCGGCACGCATGGGGGCGGGCCCAACTTTGGCTACGACCTGTGCGTGGAGAAAATCGGACCCGAGGCGCGGGCCGGTCTCGACCTGTCCACCTGGCGCAGCGCCTACAATGGGGCCGAGCCCGTGCGGGCGCACACGCTGCGGGCCTTCACGGCGGCTTTCGCGGCGTGCGGGTTCCGACCACAGGCGCACTACCCGTGTTTTGGCATGGCGGAGACCACACTGATGGTGTCCGGCGGCGACATCGCGGAGCAGGCGGTGGTCACCCCGGTCGACCGGACGGAACTGGAGGCCGGCCGTTTCGTCGCGGCGGCGGCCGGGGCGGCGGCCGACACGAGCCTCGACCTGGTGAGCTCGGGTCGCATGATTCTGGATACGAAAGTGGCGATCGTCGATCCGGAGCGCGGTGAGCGCACGGCGGCGGGAGTCATCGGCGAGGTCTGGGTGGCCGGTCCGACGGTGGCGGCGGGCTACTGGCGGAAACCGGAGGAGACGGCGGCGACCTTTGCGGCGCGCCTGCCGGGGGAGGCGACCGAGTGGCTGCGCACGGGCGATCTCGGTTACTTGGACGAGGCCGGTGAACTGTTCATCTGCGGGCGCACCAAGGACCTGATCATCATCCGCGGGCGCAACCACTACCCGCAGGACCTGGAGTTCACCGCGGAACGGGCGCACCCGGCGCTGAAGCCGGGCGGCGGGGCGGCGTTTGCGGTGGAGGTGGACGGACAGGAACGTCTGGTGATGGCGCAGGAACTCCTGCGCACGGCCTTGCGCCAGGCCGATCCCGAGGAGATTGGCGCCGCGATCGCTCAGGCCGTACTGGAGGAACACGAGGTGCAGCCCTTCGCGGTGGTGCTGCTGAAAACCGGCACGGTGCCCAAGACTTCTTCGGGCAAGATTCAACGGCAAACGGCGCGCCGACAGTTCCTGGCGGGTGACTTGGCCGCGGTGGGTGAATGGCGTCCCCCGGCGCCTTCGGCGTTGTCGGCCGAACGCCCGAAACGAGAACTGTCGGCGGCCCCGGAACTGATGGCCTGGCTGCGCGGTCGTTTGGCGCGGGAACTGGGGAGCACGGCAGAAGCCATCGATGTGCACGCGCCTTTTTCCGCCTACGGACTCGACTCGGCGACCCTGGTCGCGCTGTCCGGGGAGTTGCAGGACCAGCTCGGGCGCGACGTCCCGCCAATGCTCCTTTACGATTATCCCGACATCGCTCGGCTGGCGGCCCATTTGACGGGAGAACGCGAAGCTCCGCGCGCTGCGCCCGATCCGGCGGATGCCGGAGGTGATGACGGCATCGCCATTATCGGCCTAGGATTGCGTTTCCCTGGCGGAGCCCACGATGCGGCTTCGTTTTGGCAATTGTTACGGGAGGGGGCCGATGCGATCAGCGAAGTGCCGCCGGACCGCTTTGACCTCAATGAGGTTTATGCCCCCGAAGCGGCGACTCCCGGAAAGACGAATTCGCGCCACGGCGGATTCCTGCAGGGGATCGACCGGTTCGACGCCGAGTTCTTCGGCATCGCTCCCCGCGAGGCCGCGGCATTGGACCCGCAGCAGCGGTTGCTGCTGGAGGTGGCGTGGCATGCGCTCGAGAACGCGGGCATCGCACCGACCTCGTTGGCAGGGAGCGAAACGGGCGTGTTCGTGGGCATCAGCACCCAGGACTACGCGCGGCGGGCCCTCCCGGCCACGGAGCTCGGCCGCATCGATGCCTACGGTGGCACCGGCAACGCCCTGAGCGCCGCCGCCGGTCGGCTCGCCTATGTGCTCGGACTGGAAGGTCCGGCGGTGGCGATCGACACGGCGTGTTCCTCATCCTTGGTGGCGGTGCATCAGGCCAGTCAGGCCCTGCGCGCGGGTGAGTGTCGGCTCGCGATGGCGGGTGGGGTGAACGTGATTCTGGGCCCGGAACTCGCGGTGAATTTTTCCCAGGCGCGCATGCTGGCGCCGGATGGCCGCTGCAAGGCTTTCGCGGCCGGGGCTGACGGCTATGTGCGGTCCGAGGGCTGTGGGCTCGTGGTGTTGAAACGCCTGGCGGAAGCGCGGGCCGACGGCGACCCGGTGCTGGCGGTCATCCGTGGCAGCGCGGTGAACCAGGATGGTCGCAGCAATGGCCTCACGGCGCCGAATGGACCGGCCCAGGTAAAGGTGGTGCGGGCGGCGTTGCGCCGGGCCCGGCTGCAGCCGGCGGACATCGGCTACGTCGAGGCGCATGGCACCGGGACCGAACTCGGTGACCCGATTGAAGTGAAGGCGCTGGCGGAATCGATTGGGAGCGAACGGGGCCCGGCCGGGCCGTTGCTGCTCGGTTCCGTGAAGAGCAATCTCGGCCACCTGGAGGCCGCGGCGGGGGTGGCGAGTCTGATCAAGACGGTGCTGGCCCTGCGGCACGGCGAGTTGCCGGCGAGCCTGCATTGCGCAGCGTTGAATCCGCACCTGCCGTGGGACGAATTGCCCCTGGCGGTGGTGCGGCAGCATCAGGCCTGGCCGGAGTCAGCACCCCGGCGCGCAGGGGTCAGTTCCTTCGGCTTCGCGGGCACCAATGCCCACGTGATTGTGGAGGCGGCGGATCCCGCCCCGGTGCCCGTGGCGCCGGCATCGCCGGGAACCCTCCTGGCCTTGTCGGCGCGAACCGCGCCGGCGTTGGCAGAACTTGCCTCGGCCGTGGCCGCACGACTGGAAGCCGAACCGCAACTGCCGCTGGGCGACGTGGCGCACACCCTGCATGCGACGAGGACATCGGAGCCGTTCCGTTGCGCGGTGGCGGGTGCCGACGCCGCGGCCATCGCGTCGCGGTTGCGGGCGGCCCAAACGTTGGCGCCGCCGCCGGAGCCTCCGCGCGTGGCCTTTCTCTTCACCGGCCAGGGGTCGCAGTACCCAGGCATGGGGCGGACGTTTTACGAGACGGAGCCGGTTTTCCGGGCCGCCTTTGACCGATGTGCCAAAATATTGGATACAATGCTGCCGCTTCCTCTGGGCGAGGTCGTTTTCGCCGCTCCGGACAGTGAGGCGGCGGCGCGGCTGCACGAAACCGGTTTCACCCAGCCGGCGTTGTTCGCGCTTGAGTGGTCGCTGGCGGAGCTGTGGCGATCCTGGGGACTGGAGCCGGCGGTGGTGACGGGGCACAGCGTGGGCGAGTATATCGCGGCGGCGGTGGCCGGGGTGTTTTCGGTGGAGGACGGGCTGCGGTTGATCGCCGCCCGCGGGCGTTTGATGCAGGCGTTGCCGGCGGGAGGCGGCATGCTCGCCGCGTTCACCGATGAAGCCACGGCCCAGGCGGCGCTACGCGGCTATGCGAACGTGGCGGTGGCGGCGGTGAACGCCCCGAACGAGATTGTGCTGGCGGGCCCCTCTGGGGATTTGACCGCCATCGGCCTGGCTTGGGCAAAGCAGGGCATTGCCAGTCAGCCGCTGACGGTGTCGCACGCGTTTCATTCGCCGCTGATGAAGCCCATGCTGGCCGAATTTGAAGCCGTGTTGGCGGGAGTGACGTTCGCGTCACCGCGCATACCGCTCGTCTCAAATTTGGGCGCCAACGCAAACCCGGCGACCGCGAGGCATTGGCGGGATCATGTGCTCGGCACCGTGCGTTTCGCTGACGGCGTGGCGGCGATCGCACGATCGGAAATCGATGTCCTGCTCGAGGTGGGCCCCAAACCCGTCCTGACCGCCCTGGCGAGCAAGAGCTGGTCGGGAGATGTGCGCGTGGTCGCGTCGCTCCGGCCGAGTCGGGACGAAGGGGACACCCTGCTCGCAGCGGCGGCGGAGTTGTGGGTGGCCGGCGCCCTGCTTGAGCCGGTGCACGTGTCGGCACCGCACGGGCGACGTCGCGCGGACCTGGATCTGCCGGGCTATCCTTTTCAGCGCCAGCGGCACTGGATCGAGGCAGCGCCCAGGCCGGCGCGCCGACCCGCCCAGGCCCGGGTCAACCCGACGCTCGGGGCTTGGACGGCGCCCGCCTCGGCGCAGGAGATGGCCTTCGGCATCATGTTCTTCAACGGTCAGGAGGCGGTGGGGGATCGCGACAAATACCGGCTCGTGCTGGAGGCGGCCCGCTACGCCGACGAGCATGGCTTCAGCAGCGTGTGGGTGCCCGAGCGGCACTACACCAAGTTCGGGGGACTGTATCCCAACCCGACCGTGCTGGCGGCGGCGCTGGCGCGCGAGACGCGGTCGCTGCGCCTGATGGCGGGTAGCCTGGTGGCACCGTTGCACCATCCGCTGCGCGTCGCGGAGGACTGGTCGGTGATCGACAATCTGTCCGGCGGCCGGGTGGGCATTTCGTTCGCGCCGGGCTGGAACCCGGGGGATTTTGCGATGGCGCCCGCGGCCTATGCCGGCCGGCGTGACGCGGTAACGCAGGCGATCACCCAGGTGCGGTCGCTGTGGCGGGGGGAGACCGTGACGTCATCGTTGCCCGACGGGGAGACCGCTGACGTGCGGATCTACCCGACGCCGCTGCAACCGGAACTGCCGGTTTGGCTGACGGCCGCGGGCAATCCCGAGAGCTTTGAGCGCGCCGGCGCGCTCGGGGCGAATCTGTTGACGCACCTTTTGGATCAGGAGCCGGCACAATTGGCCGAAAAGATCGCGCGGTATCGGGCCGCCCGGGCGGAGGCGGGACACGATCCGGCAAGCGGTCGGGTGACCGTGATGCTGCATGCCTTTTCCGGTCCGGATGATGCGACGATCAAGGCGCGGATTCGGCCGCCCTACATCGAGTTCCTGAAGGAGAACCTGCACCTGCTGCGCGGGCTGGCCGTCAGCCGGGGGCGCGACCTCGATCCGGCGCAGTTGAGCGAGGCGGACAAGGAGGATTTTGCCGGGATGCTGTTCGACCGGTTCTATGCCCGGCGGGCGTTGTTCGGCACCGTCGACGCGTGCGCGGAATTGGTGCGACGGCTGGGCGAGGCCGGGGTGAACGAGATCGCGTGCCTGCTGGATTTCGGCGCGAGCACGACCGATGTGCAGGAATCGTTGCCTTACCTGAACGCGCTGCGCGCGCAGTTCGCGGCCACGACCGAGCCGGTCGGCGATGTGACCGGCATGCTTCCTGAAGGCCGGCCGCCGGCGACGAAGATGAGCGAGGTGCTGCATCGGGTAACGTGGCATGAAACCCCGGGACCGGCAGCGTTGCCGCAGGAAATGGCGGGTCGTTGGATCGTGTTGGCCGCCGGTGACGGCTCGGCCGAGGCGGTCGCGGAGCGGTTGGTCTCGCTGGGGGGCGATGTGACGGTGGTGGAGCCCGGGGTCGCCTTTGCGGAACCATCGCCCGGCCGCTATCAGGTCGATCCCGCGGACCCGAACGGGTTCGATCGCGTGGTCGCGGTGGGGGAGGGTCCCATCCGCGGGGTGGTGCACGCGTGGTGTCTCGGTTTGAGTGCCGGCGATGATCTCACCGAGGAAGCCATGGCGGCGGGGCAGCGGCTCGGCCCCATGGGTATGTTGCATCTGGTGCAGGCCCTAGAACGGTCCGGCCGGGTGGCGCCGATCTGGTTGGTGACGCGCGGTGGTGAAGGCCCGGTCGGGGGCGATGACGCCGTGGTGGGCTCGCCGGCCCAGGCACCGGTGCGGGGTCTGACGCGCGTGCTCGCGATCGAGCACGCGGAACTCTGGGGCGGGGTGATTGATCTGCCAGTGACCGCCGGACCTGAGGACGCGGCACGGGTGGTGCAGAGTCTGGCTGATCCGAGCGGGGAGGACGTGGTCGCGTGGCGCCAGGGCAAGCGGTGGATTGCCCGCCTGGAGGCGGAGGCACCGGCCGGGCTTCTGCCTTTGGAAATGCGACCGGACCGCACTTACCTGGTGACCGGTGGTCTCGGTGCGATGGGCCGGGCCTTGTTGCGTTGGCTGGTTGCGCGCGGCGGGCGACACCTGGTGGTGACGGGGCGTCAGTCGGGTGACGAACTCGATGCAGCGAAGCGGACCGTGCTCGCTGAGCTGGAGGCCGCGGGCGCCACGGTGACCTACGCGGCGGCCGATGCCGCGGATGAGACAGCGATGGGTGGTCTCTGTGATCGTATCGCCGCGTCGGGCGCGCCGCTGGCCGGGGTGCTGCATCTGGCGGGGCGCGCAGAGGATCGGCCGATTCGCGAGGCGGACTTTGCGCGGGACGCGCCGGTGCATGATGCCAAGTTGCGCGGCGCGTGGATCCTGCACGAACGGACCAAGGAGCTGCCGCTGGACTGGTTCGTGGCCTTTTCCTCCATCACGGTGGTGTGGGGCACAACGGGTCTGCCGCTCTACGCGGCGGCTAGTCAGTTTCTGGATGCACTGGGTGACTATCGCCGCGCCCGCGGACTGCCGGCGACGATCATCAACTTCGGTCCGTGGTCGGAGGGCGGCATGGTCGCGGGCGAGACCCGGGCGCGCTTGGCGCGGGTGGGCGTGCACACGATGACACCGGAAGCGGGGGTTGCCGTCGTCGAGCAGGCGATTGTCGCCGGGCGGACCCGACAGGTGGCGGCAGCGATTGACCGGGAGCGACTGCGTGATCTGTTCGCCGTGCGCGGGCGTCGGTCGCTGTTCAGCGAGGCGGTGGCGACGGTGGTGACGCCCTCGATGGCGGAAACCGCATTGAGGCGCGAGTTGGACGCCCTGGGGGCGCCCGCGCGGATCGGTCGGCTGATCGGCTGGTTGCAGGACGCCGTGGCGGCGACCCTGCGGCTGCCGGCCGGACAACCGCCCGCGCCGACGCGCGGCTTTTTTGAAATGGGGATGGATTCGCTGATGGCGATCGAGATCAAGAACCGCTTGCAAACCGAACTGGGCGTGCCACTGCGGGCGACCGTGGTCTTCAACTATCCCAACATCGCGCAGCTGGCGGACTACCTGGCCGCGCTGCTGCCGGGGGAAGATGCGAAGGCGACCGGAGCCGCGGCGGATGATCTTGATGCACTCTCGACTGACGAGCTGGCCGCCCTGCTGGAGAACGAGTTGGAAGCGATCGATGGCGCGACGGAGGGCCGCGCGCCGTGAGCGCAGCGGGCTCCGATCAGGCGGGCACGCTGCGGGCGGCGCTCAAGGCGATCCGCCAGCAACAGGCGCGCATTGCTGAACTCGAGGCGGAGCGCGACGCGGCGCATGAGCCGATCGCGATCGTGGGCATGGGTTGCCGGTTTCCCGGCGATGCGCATGGCCCCGCTGCGTTTTGGGAGAAGCTGCGGACCGGCTTCGACGCGGTGGGAGAGGTGCCGGCGGATCGTTGGCCGGCCGCAGCGTACTTCAACGCCGACCCGGAAAACCCCGGCACGATGTATTCGCAGCGCGGGGCGTTCCTGCGCGATGTCGACAAATTCGACGCGCGTTTTTTCGGCATTTCGCCGCGCGAAGCCGCGAGCATGGATCCCCAGCAGCGGCTGCTGCTGGAGACGGCGTGGGAGGCCTTCGAGGATGCCGGGGTGGTGCCGGAACAACTGCGGGGCAGCGCGACCGGCGTCTATGTGGGACTGACCGTCATCGACTACCTGAAACTGCTGTATCGCGACGACCTGACCCGGCTCGATGCCTATGCGGCCACGGGCAACGTGGCCAACATCGCGGCGGGCCGGCTGAGTTATTTCTTTGGCCTGAACGGTCCGGCGATGACGCTGGACACGGCCTGCTCCTCCTCACTGGTGGCGGTGCATCTGGCCTGTCAGAGCCTGCGGCACGGCGAGAGTCAGCTGGCCCTGGCGGCCGGCGTGAACCTGATCCTGGCGCCGGACAATTCGGTGGCCGTGTCACGGGCGCGCATGCTGGCGCCGGACGGGCACTGCAAGACCTTCGACGCGCGCGCCGACGGCTATGCCCGCGGCGAGGGCTGCGGAGTCGTGGTGCTCAAGCGCTTGTCGCAGGCGCAGGCCGACGGCGACCGGGTGTGGGCGGTGATCCGCGGCACCGCGGTGGCGCAGGATGGTGCGCGGAGCGGGCTCACGGTACCCCATGGTCCGTCGCAGCAGGCGGTGATCAAGTCGGCGCTGGCCGCGGCGGGAGTCACGCCGGCCGAGGTCGGTTACGTCGAGGCGCATGGCACCGGCACCGCGCTGGGCGACCCCATTGAAGCCGAGGCGCTGGCCGGGGTGTTCGGCCGGGACCGCGCGCGGGGGACGCCGCTGGTGCTCGGCTCTCTCAAGACCAACGTCGGTCACATGGAGTCGGCGGCCGGCATCGGCGGGGTTATCAAGCTGGCCCTGATGCTGCAGCACGGGGAGATCCCGGCGCATTGTCATTTTGAGACGGAGAACCCCGAGGTGCGGCTGGGTGACATCCCCGCGAAAATTCCGACCGCGTTGCAGTCATGGCCCGATGGATACGCCGGACGGGTGGCGGGCGTGAGTTCGTTTGGATCCTCCGGCACCATCGCGCATGTGGTCATGGCGGCACCACCGGTGGAGGCGGCGACCGGGCGCGCTCCGGGGCCCCCCGCTCAGCCGTTGCGACTGTGGTTGTCGGCGAAGTCCCCGGCGTCGCTGCGCCGCTTGGCGGACCGCTTCGCTGACTACCTTGAGAAGCTTCCGCCGGGGGTCGCGGCGGTCGATGTTTGCTGGACGGCGGCGACGGCGCGGACACGTTTTGCGCATCGGCGATGCGTGACCGGCAACAGCGCGGGCGAATTGGCGCGGGCGCTGCGGGAGGATGAAGCTGATCCGGCCCCGGTGCCCGAGCCCGATGTCGCGTTGTGGTTTGGCGACGGGGCGGGCCGGCGGGTCAGCCTGCCGACCTACCCGTTCGAGCCGGTGCGGCACTGGGTGGAGCCGGAGCGACGGGCCGGCCCGGCGGCGGCCGCGACTCCGGCGGCCCTCGATGTCGGCATCATGTTCTTCAACGGCACGGAGCGACCGGGCGCGGACAGTTACCGGCTGCTGTTTGCGGCGGCGGAATTCACCGATGCACGCGGGTTCTCGAGTGTGTGGCTGCCGGAGCGGCATTTCACGGCATTCGGCGGCGTGTATCCGAACCCGGCGACGCTGCACGCCGCCCTGGCGCGTCAGACCAAGCGCCTGCGGCTGATGGCCGGGAGCAGTGTGCTGCCGCTGCACGACGCGCGGCGGCTGGCGGAGGAGTGGTCGGTGGTCGACAACCTGTCGGGGGGCCGGGCGGGGATGTCGTTCGCGTCCGGGTGGAATCCCGCGGATTTCTCGCTGCGGCCGGAGAATTACGAGGGCCGGCGTGACGCGTTGTTTGCCGGCATCGAGGAGCTGCGCCGGCTGTGGCGCGGCGAGGCCCGGCCGACCACGGACGGGGCCGGTGCGCCGGTGGACCTGCGCATTTACCCGACGCCGGTGCAATCGGAGCTGCCGTTGTGGGTGACCGCAGCCGGCAATCCGGCGACTTTTGAACGGGCCGGCACGGCGGGGGCGCACCTGCTGACCCACCTGCTCGATCAAGACGTTGCCGAGCTGACGGAGAAGATCGCGCGTTACCGATCGGCGCGCGAGCGGGCCGGTCATGATCCCGCGGCCGGGCGGGTGACCGTGATGCTGCACACGTTCGTGGGCCCCGAGGCTGCGGCGGTGCACGCGAAAGTGCGCGGACCTTTCACCGCCTATCTGCGGGAGAACCTGCACCTGCTCGGTGGTCTGGCCGCAAGTCGGGGTCAGTCGGTCGATGTCACGGCATTGTCCGATGCCGAGCAGACGGCATTCGTCGAGTTCCTGTATGACCGTTTCGCGAACACGCGGGCGTTGCTGGGCACGCCCGAGCAATGTCTGCCGTTGGTGCGGCAGTTGGCGGAGGCCGGGGTCGCGGAGATCGCGTGCCTGTTGGATTTTGGTCCGGTCGACGATGACGTGATCGCGATGCTGCCGGACCTGGCGGCCTTTCGGGAATCCATTGCCCGCCTGCTCCCGGCGGGGGAAGCGCGGCCGCTGCCGGAAGCAAAACGTGGGAGGGCGGTGGGGGTGGCGGACCCGCTGGCCGGCTTGCATGAGGTGGCGTGGCGCCCCGTCGACCGACCGACGGCTCCGGCTTCAACCGTGGGTGAACCCTGGGTCGTCCTGGTGGACCGCGGTGGTTGCGGCGAGCGGCTGGCCGCGGCCCTGCGCGATGAAGGCGTTGCCGTGGAAGTCAGCGCGTTCGATCAACCCGCGGGTGCAGTGACCGCGGCATCGGTGGTGGTGAATTGCCGGCCCCTGGATGGCGACATCGAGGCGGAGGATACCCTGAAGGTGCTGCAGACCACGCGCGGCCGCCTGTGGACCATCACCCAGGGGGCGCAGGGGCTGGGCGGTGTCGCCCCCGTTGCGCGGGCGGCGGCCCATTGGGGACTGCTGCGCGTGCTGCCGGTGGAGCAACCGCCGCGCTGGGGTGGCTTGATTGACTTGGATCCGGGCAAGGCTGCTGCGGATCAGGTGTCCGTGCTGGCCCGCTGGCTGGTGACGGAGTTGGAAGAGGACCAATTGGCGATTCGGAACGACGAAGTGAACGCCGCCCGGTTGGTCGAACGGCCGCCGGCCGGCCTGGCCGCTGCGCGTGCCTTTGCCGTGAAGAAGGACGCCGCCTACCTGGTCACAGGCGGACTCGGTGGCGTAGGGTGGGCAGTGACGCGCTGGCTGGTCGATCAGGGAGCGCGGACGATGCACCTGCTGTGTCGCCACGAGCCGAATCCGCAGCAGCAGCAGCAGCTTGAGACCTGGCGCCTTGGCGGCAACAATGTCACGCCGTGGTCGGTGGACCTGGCTGATCGCGCCGCGCTGGAGCAGATCTTGACGTCCCTCCGAGTGGCAGGGCAGCCAGTGCTCCGCGGGGTGTTTCATGCGGCCGGTGCATGGTGCGACTGTCTGCTGGCGGACCTGACCCCAGCGGAATATGCCCGGACTTGGTCCGCCAAGGTCGAGGGAGCCCGCCACCTGGATGCGTTGCTGGAGGATGCGCCGCTGGATGCCTTCGTATTATTCTCGGCGTTCTCCGCGCTGCTACCCGCACCCGGGCAGGGCAATTACGCGGCCGCGAACGCCGCGTTGGATGCGTTGGCTCATCAGCGCCGGGCCCGGGGCGGCCACGCGCTCTCGATCAATTGGGGGCCCTGGAGCGAGGTGGGGTTCGCCACCACCGACCATGGCCGCCGGGCGCATGAACGCCTGGAGTCACTGGGGATCAGTCGATTCAATCCCCGTGAAGGCATCGCCACCCTTGAGGCGGCCTTGCATCGGGAGGCCGCGCAGCTGGCGGTGATGCGGGTGGATTGGGGCCGACTCTTCACGGCCGATCCGCAGGCGCGGCTGTCACCGTTGCTGCGCGAGTTGCGCGATGCCCATGCGGCGCCCGCGGCCGCGGCGCCGGCGGAGGCGGGTCGGATTGTCCAGACCGTGGCGATGCTGCCGGCCGCCGAACAGCTGGACGGACTCGCCCAGGCCTTGGGGGAGATCGTCGCGGCGGTGTTGCGCATGCGGGTCGAGGAGGTGGTTTCTGAGGTTCCGCTGACGGACCAGGGCGTCGACTCCCTGGTGGCGATCGAAATCAAGAACCGTATCCAAACCGAGGCGACGGTGGACGTCCCGCTGACCCGGTTGCTGGAGGGACCGACCCTCCAAGCCCTGGCTGAGGAGCTGTTGCCCCGGATCAAGTTGGCGGCGCTGGCGACGGGAGAGCTCACGGGTGAGGTGGAGGAGGTCGAAATTTGAAGGCCGGCGACGAAACCGATCGCAAGGCGTTGTTCGATCTGCTGCTCGCCGAGGAAGCGCTGGCCGCGGAGGCGACGGATGCGTTGATCGCGCGGGCCGACCCGAAGGCCTCAGCTGAACTGTCCTATGCGCAGCAGCGGCTGTGGTTTCTCGACCAGTTCGAGCCGGGGGGCGCGGCCTACAACGTACCGGGGGCGCTGCGCCTGCGCGGGGAGCTCGACCCGGCCGCACTGCGGGCGGCGGTGGAGGCATTGGGCATGCGGCATGATGTGTTTAGCACGGTTTTCCGAGCGGAAGGCGACCAACCGGTCGCGCGGGTCGAGGCGGACGTTCGCCCACACTGGACGGAGGAGGATTTGACGGCTCGGGCACCGGCGCAGCGCGAAGCGGCGGCCCAGCAGCGCCTCGTCGAGGAGGCTGCGGCGACGTTCGACCTGCAGCGCGGTCCGCTGGTGCGGGCCGTGCTCATCAAGGTCGCGCCTCGTGAACACCTGCTGTTGATCACGATGCATCACATCATCAGCGATCAATGGTCGCTGGGCCTGTTGGCGGGAGAACTGGCCGGGGGCTACCGGGCCGCGCTGGGGGAGGGGGAGTCCCCGGCACGGCCGGCGGTGCAGTATGCGGACTACGCGGCCTGGCAGCGCCGCTGGCGGGAAACGGCGGCCTGCGCCGAACAGATCGAGTTCTGGCGCGGCCAGCTGGCCGGCGCGGCCAGCCTGGAGCTGCCGACCGACTTTGGACGCACCGGCGCACCGTCGGTGGCCGGAGCGACCGTGGCCTTCAAGGTGCCGGCGGCCGCGCTGGGCCGGCTCGAGGCCGTGGGCAAGACGGCGGGAGCAACCCGGTTCATGGCCCTGCTAGCTGTATTCAAGGTTTTGTTACACCGGTACACCGGTCAGGCCGATCTGGCGGTCGGGTCGCCGGTGACCGGGCGTTCGCGGCCGGAGACCGCGCCGCTCATCGGATTCTTCACCAACACGCTGGTCCTGCGGACCGAAGTCGTGGGTGAGCCGACCTTCCGGCAATGGCTGGAGCGAGTGCGGGAGACCTGCCTGGCCGCCTACGCGCACCAGGACGTCCCGTTTGAATTGCTGGCGGAGGTGCTGAGCCCGGCGCGCGAGCTGGACCGCACGCCGTTCTTCGACGTCATGTTCGTGCATCAGACGGAACTGCCGGCCCTCAATCTGCCGGGGGTGACGGCGGAGTTCCTGCCCACCGAGATTCCCGAGGCGAAGTTTGACCTGACCCTGACGGTACGGGATGCGGCGGACGGATCGCTGGAGGGGTGGATCGAGTTTCGCACGAGCCTGTACCGGCCGGAGACGATACAGCGAATGGCGCAGCACTTTGTCCGCCTCATTGGCGAAACGGGCCGGCGGCCGGATGCCGCCCTGCTGGAACTGCCGATGCTGAACGAGACGGAGCGTGAGCGGGTGCTGCATGGATTCAACGCGACGGAGCAGACGTTCGCCCGCACCGGCGAGGCGCTGCTGCATCGTTACATTGAGGGTTGGGCGGAGCGGGCGCCGGACCGGCTGGCGGTGGCCGACCGGACCGAACGCCTCACCTATGCCGAGCTCGACCGTCGGGCCAATCAGCTGGCACATCGGTTGCGTGGGTTGGGGGTAGGGCCCGAGGTGATGGTCGGGCTCGGTCTTGGTCGCACGGTGGACATGATGGTGGCGGTGCTGGGGGTCATGAAGGCCGGCGGCTGTTACCTGCCGCTGGATCCGGGGTATCCGGCGGACCGACTGGTCTACATGTTGAAAGACTCCGCGGCCCCGGTCCTGATCACGCATGCGGAGTCGCGGGAGCAATTCGCGGCCCCCGCGGGCGTAACGGTGCTGGACCTCGATCTAACTGCGGCCGAATTGGCCGCCCAGCCGGCGACGCGGGTCAACTCCGGGGTGGTGGGGGCGAATCTGGCCTACATCATCTATACCAGCGGATCCACCGGGAAGCCCAAGGGCACGACGCTGAGTCATGCGGCTATGTGCAACCTGATTGATTGGCATTACGCCACGCTGCGCCGGGGATCCCGGGCGGTGTTCTTTGCCTCGCTCAGTTTCGACGTCAGTTTTCACGACATCTTCGCGGTGCTGGGCAGCGGGGGGGAGTTGCATATCGCCGATGAGGCGGTGCGGGCTGATCCGTCCCGGCTGGTCGAACTCATCGAACGCGAACGTATTGAGAAGATCATCCTGCCGGTGGTGGTGCTGCAGCAGATCGCGGCCGATCATGGCGATGCGCCGAGGAGACTGGCTTCGTTGCGCGAGCTGACCACCACGGGCGAGGCGCTGATCCTCACGCCGGCGATCGCGGCGTTGGCCCGTCAGCTGCCCGCCTGCGTGTTCCACAATCATTACGGACCGTCGGAGACCCACGTGGTGACCGCCTACACGTTTGACGGCCCACCTGCGCAGCTCAGTCCTCCGCCGCCCATAGGTCGTCCGATAGCGAACACGCAGATCTATCTGTTGGATGCGCGGGGGCAACCGGTGCCGGTCGGCGTGCCGGGCGAACTGTTCATCGGCGGGGCCAACCTGGGGCGCGATTACCATCGCCGCCCGGAGCTGACGGCGGAACGGTTCGTGCCGAATCCGTTCGCGGCGAACCCGGGCGAACGGCTTTACCGCACCGGTGATCGCGCGCGTTGGCTGCCGGATGGCAACATTGAGTTCTATGGCCGCCTGGATGATCAGGTGAAGATTCGGGGATTTCGCGTCGAATTGGGCGAAGTGGAAACCCATCTCGTGCAACACCCCGCCGTGACAGGAGCGGCTGTGGCCCGCCGGGAGCGGCCATCGGGGGATCCCTGTCTGGCCGCTTTTTTCACGACCGGGCCGGGCGTCGCAGTGAGCGGTGCCGAACTGCGGACATTTCTGGCTGACCGGCTACCGGACTACATGGTGCCGGCCGTGTATGTGCCGTTGCCCACGTTGCCACTGACACCGAGCGGCAAAGTCAATCGGCGGGGACTGCCCGCGCTCGAGGCGGATGCCTTCACCCGGACCGGGCCGGCCACGCCGCCGGCCGACGAGGCGGAACAGTTCGTCGCTGAGATTTGGTCGGAGTTGCTCGGAGTGCCGACCATCGGTCGCGACGACCAGTTTTTTCATCTGGGGGGGCACTCCCTGCTGGCCACCCGGGTGATCGCCCGTATCCGCCAACGCACGACACTGGAGGTGCCGCTGCGCGAACTCTTTGAACGGCCGATCCTGGCAGAATTCACCGCGGCGCTGGCCGACGTGGCGGGAAGCAGGGAAACGCTCGCAACGATCGTGGCCACGGTGCGGGAAATCGAAGCATTGCCACCCGACTAGAGCCCCCTAAAACCGACGATGTCGGAGCAAGGGTGAACTCCCCAATCGCGAGCGGAAGTGTGGTCGTAGTCACGATTTTACGTAGATTTGAACCATTCTGGCATCAGTGTGCTTGCCGATCCCCCGCGCGGTTCTTTACGCTGGGTTGGGTTTTTGCATTCCATGGAACTTTCCAGCGAACAACTACGGCAATACCGGGAAGAGGGATTCCTCTTTTTCCCGGCAATATTCAATGATTCCGAGGTCGACCGATTGCGGGAAGAAACGCGGAGCATTGCGGCGATCGACCACCCCAGCCGGGTGCTGGAAAAAGACGGCCGGACCGTACGCGCGCTGCACGGCTGTCATCTGACCAATGACCTGATGGCGCGCCTCACCAGGCTGCGGCGGATGCTGCGGCCGGCGGAGCAGTTGATCGGCGCGCCCGCCTATGTCTACCAGTTCAAGGTCAACTTCAAGGCGGCCTTCGGCGGGGACGTCTGGAAATGGCATCAGGACTACATTTTCTGGCGTGAGGGCGACGGCATGATGGAGGCCGACTGCATCAACGTCATGGTCTACCTCGACGAGGTGACCGAGTTCAACGGGCCGCTGATGGTGATCCCCAAGTCCCATCGGCATGGCCTGGTGTCGGTGCCGGCGGCCACCGGCCGGGGCGACTGGCAGGACAACGTCAGCGCCGACCTCAGGTATTCACTGGATCGCGACACGATCGCCCGACTGGTGCGGGAGGGCGGCATCCAGGCTCCGAAGGGGCCGCGCGGCAGCGTGCTGGTGTTTCATCCCAACTTGGCGCACGGTTCTACGCCCAATTTGTCGCCCTGGGATCGCACCATGATGATCGTGACTTACAACAGCGTGCACAACGTGCCGGTGCCGGTCGGTGAGCGCCGGCCGGAATTCCTGGTCAGTACCGACACGCGGCCGTTGCAGGTGGCCGGGGAGGCGTTGGTCGCGTGAGGTGCCCCGGCGGCGTGTGCCGCACCCGGTCAGCGTTTCGGTTTTGCAGTCTTCCCGCCGGGTTCGCGCTGGTCGCCCGCCCGGGCGAGACCCAAGCTGCTGGCCTGATGCTGATCACGGTTTCCGTTCCTGCTTCGCCGGCATGACCCCCGATCGACAGGCCCTGCTCAAGCAACGCCTCGCGCAAAAGGGCGTGTCGCTCCCCGTGCCGTCGGGCGGCCGCGCCCCCGTGATTCCGTTGACCGCCCGGGCCCCGGGTTCGCCGCGCGTCCTGTCTTTTGCGCAGGAGCGGCTGTGGTTTGTGCAGCAACTGCAGCCCGCCAACACGGCCTACCACCTGGGGCAGGCGTTTGCATTGCACGGCGATCTGCAGGAGCCGGCTCTCGTGGCGGCCTTTGCCGAGTTGTGGCGGCGGCATGAGGTGCTGCGGGGTTACTTCCCGGAACGGGACGGACGGGGCTGCGCCGAAGTGCAGCCAGCGACGGAGGCATCTCCGTTGTCGGTGGTGGACTTGAAGGCGGTCCCGGGCGTGGAGCAGGCGGCGGAGATCGCGCGACATGAGCAGGAGGTTTTGCAGGCCCCGTTCGACCTGGCCGTGCCGCCGCTGGTGCGCGTGCGATTGCTGCGGCTGGGTAATAACGAGCACCGGTTGTTGTTCTGCGCGCACCACATCGTCTTCGATGGCTGGTCCATCGATGTGCTGATAAGGGAATTGGGGCAGGTTTATGCGACACGGGCGTCAGGTGGCGCGGTCTCCCCGGCGGCGACTCCCGGTCTCCAATATGCGGACTATGCCGCGTGGCAGCGCCGTCGGGCGCAGGAACCGGCGTGGCGGCAGGCAATCGATGCCTGGGCCGACACACTGAGCGATACGCCGATCCTGGCGCTGCCGACGGACCGGCCGCGGCCGGCGACTCTGTCCGGTGCGGGGGCGGGGGCGCGCTGGGAAATGCCGGCGGCGTTGGCGGATTCACTGCGGGCGCTGGCCCGCGAGGCCGGCGTGACCGTGTTCACTACCCTGCTGGCCGCCTGGCGTACTTTGCTTGGGCGTTACTCCGGCCAGACGGACTTCGCCATCGGTTCACCGGTGGCCAACCGACGCGAGGTGGCCCTGGAGTCGATGGTGGGTTTTTTCGTCAACATGGTCGCACTGCGCACGGATGCGGGCGGCGATCCGGCCTTTCGGGACTTGCTGAAACGCACGGCCGCCACCGTGCAGACAGCTTTGGCGCGCGACGAGACTCCGTTCGAGCAGATTGTCGACCGGCTGCAATTGGCGCGAACGGCCTCGCATCATCCGATTTTTCAGGTCGGCTTCACCTACCAGCATGCGCCGTCCACGCAGATGGCGTTGGCCGGGGTGGCATTGACCCCCATCGAATCCGAACTGAAAGCGGCGAAGTTCGATGTACTGTTGCTGATCGAAGATGGCGGCGCGGGCCAGTCGCTGCGGGGGTTGCTGGAATACAGCACCGATTTGTTCGAACCCGAAACCATGCAGCTCATGGCGGAAAATTTCCGCACCCTGCTGCAGGGTATCGTGGATGCGCCGGACACGCCGATTTCGCGACTGCCGCTCGTGTCAGCCGCGGAACGGGCCCGCTGGCCGTCCCTGCCAAGCGCGGTCTCGGCCGAGGCGGACTTTCCTTCGCTCGTGGCGTGGTTCACGGCCACGGCGACGGCCCATCCGGACCGGGTGGCGGTGACCGGTCCCGGTGGCGACCTGACTTACGCCGAACTCGCGCAGCGTTCGGACCAGCTGGCCTATTTTATTTCCCCTTACATCGATGGTCCCGACCAATTGGTGGGGCTTGTGATGGAGCGGACTACGGCTGTGCTGGTGGCGATTCTCGGCATCCTCAAGGCGGGGGGGGCCTACTTGCCGATCGACCCGGCCTATCCGCCGGAGCGCAAGCAGTTCATGCTCGCCGACGCCCAGGTGAAGCTGGTGCTTACCGATGTCGCGCTACGGCCGGAGGTGGTCGCGCCTGCTGAAGTGCCGGTGGTGGCGGTCGACGAAGAGTGGGACCGGATCGCCGTGGCGCCGGCGGCGCCGCGGCGCGAGCCTCAACCGGGTGACACGGCCTATGTGATTTACACGTCCGGCTCCACCGGGCGCCCGAAGGGCGTGCCGGTGACCCATCACAATGTAGTCCGGTTGTTCACGTCGACGGAGCCCTGGTTTGGATTTGGTCCCGAGGAGGTGTGGACACTGTTCCACTCCTTTGCCTTCGATTTTTCCGTCTGGGAAATATGGGGGGCGCTGCTCTATGGCGGTCGCCTGGTGGTGGTGCCGTTCGAGATCAGCCGGGCGGTGGACCGCTTTCACGATTTGCTGGTCGATGAGGGGGTCACGGTCCTCAGCCAGACCCCGTCCGCGTTCCGGCAATGGGTGAGTCACGAGGGAGCGTTGCCGGCGCCTGCGCCGCTGGCGCTCCGCTGGGTGGTCTTCGGCGGCGAGGCCCTCGATCTGCAGATGCTGGTGCCCTGGTTTGCCCGCCATGGCGATCGCTCGCCGCGGTTGGTCAACATGTATGGCATCACCGAGACCACGGTGCACGTGACCTACCGGGAGATCCGGGAGGCCGACGTGTGGGCGAATGCAGGCAGTGTCATTGGCGAACCGATTCCCGACCTGAGCCTGCACTTGCTCGATGCCCATCTGCAGCCGGTGCCGCGCGGGGTGCCCGGCGAGATCGTGGTCGGCGGGGCGGGCGTGGCGCGCGGCTATCTCAACCGGCCCGAGCTGACGGCGGAGCGCTTCATCGAGCATCCGCTCGCGGGCGAGCCAGGCGGTCGGCTGTATCGCTCCGGTGACTTGGCCCGACGGCTGGCCAACGGGGATCTCGAATACCTCGGCCGGATTGACTTCCAAGTGAAGGTGCGCGGCTTCCGCATCGAACTCGGCGAGATCGAGTCGGCGCTCACGCGGCATGACGCCGTGGCGGCCGCGGCAGTGCTGGCGCGGCGGGATGATGCCGGTGAAACCCGCCTGGCGGCGTGGCTGGTGGCTGCGGGGGAGGGTCGTCCCGATGCCGCGGAACTGCGCCGGCATTTGCTGACCTTTTTGCCGGACTACATGGTGCCCGCGAGTTTCACGTTGGTCGCCGCGCTGCCGTTGACCACCAACGGCAAGGTGGACCGCGCGGCGTTGCCCACCTTGGCCGGACAACGCGTGGAGGCGGTCGCGGAACGGGTGGCGCCCGTGACGGAACGAGAACAGGTGCTCGCGGGGGCCTGGGCCACCGTGCTGGCCACCCCGGACGTGGGGGTGACGGACAATTTTTTCGCTCTGGGCGGAGACTCGATCCGCAGCATCGAGGTGCGGGCGGCGGTGCGCCGGGCGGGCTGGGATTTCCCGTTGCAGGACCTTTTCCAGCACCAGACCGTGCGGGAACTGGCCGTGCGGCTGGTGCGGCGAGCGCAGGATGAGGTCGCGCCGACGGCGGATGCGGAGGCCTTCACGTTGGTGGCGGAAGCGGATCGACCCCGGCTGCCGGCCGGAGTGGTCGACGCCTACCCGCTGGCCGCGCTGCAGGCGGGCATGGTCTTTCATGCCGAGTTGCATCCGGAGTCGCCGGTGTTTCACGACCTGTTCTCCTATCACCTCCGGGTGGCGTGGAGTGAGGCGGCGCTGCGCGAGGCGTTGGCTGCGGTGACCGCCCGGCATGCCATGCTGCGCACCTCCCTGCATCCGGACGGCTTCAGCGAGGCGCTGCAATGCGTGCATGCCCGGGCGGAGGTGCCGTTGGCCGTGCATGATCTGACGGATTGCAGCGTAACGGATCAGGAGGCGCGGCTGCAGGCCTGGGAGGAGGAGGAGAAACGGACGGGTTTTGCTTGGGGCCAGGCACCGCTCATGCGGGCCGCGGTGCATCTTCGCTCCGACCAAACCCTGCAATTCTCCCTCAGCCTGCACCACGCGATCCTGGACGGCTGGAGTCTGTCGACCCTGTTGGCGGAGTTGTTCACCCACTACCTGGAACGTCTGGCGGACCGGGTGCCACCGGCGAGGAGCCTTCCGCTCCGATTTCGCGATTTCGTCGCTTTGGAACGGGCGACGCAGCGTGATGTGGACAGGCAGCAATTCTGGGCAACCGAATTGGCGGATCCGCCAGCGGCCTGTCTGCCCCAACGGGCGGGTCGGCGGGAGTCGGCTCAACCGGTGCAGGCCGCCGTGTTTCATCGTTGGGAAGCCGCCACGGTACAGGGGTTGGAGACGCTGGCGCAACAGGCCGGAGTGGCCATGAAGCATGTGTTGCTCGCGGCCCACGCGAAGGTGGTGGCGTATTTGGCCGGATCGCGGGAAGTGATCACTGGCGTGATCAGCAACGGCCGGCCGGAAGCAGAGGGCGCGACCGGATCGCTCGGTTTGTTTCTGAACACGGTTCCGTACCGCCTGCCCGTGACACCCGGCACGTGGATCGATCTCGCCCGCACCGCGTTGGCGGCGGAGCAGCGCGTGCTGCCGCACCGGCGGTTTCCGCTCGCGGAGCTGCTGAAGACGAGCGGGCGGGCCGCGCTGTTCGAGACGTCGTTCAACTATGTGCACTTTCACGTGCTCGATGCCCTGCAGGCGCGCGAGGATTTCGCGGTGCTGGACGCCCGCTATTTCGACCAGAACACGTTTCCATATTTCGCCCAGTTCAGTGCCGATACGACGACCGGCTCGCTGCAACTCGAGCTGCGCTTCGATCCGGCGGTGTTAACGCGGGAGCAGGCCGAGGCGTTCGTGGTCAGTTATGCCGCCGTGCTTCGGACCATGGCCCAAGCTCCGGGGTCCCGGCACGAAGCGGTGGGGTGGCTCGGTGAGGCGGAGCGCCGGAGGGTCGTGGATGAGTTCAATGCCCGGCCCCTGCCGGCCGGGGCGACCGAGCGGTTGCACGACGGGTTCCTGATTCAGGCGGCAGCCCGGCCGGAGGCGGTGGCGCTGGTCGATGGCGACACGCGGTTGAGTTATGGCGAGCTGGCGGCGCGGGTGCGGGCGTGGGCGGCGATGCTGCGTGCCCGTGGCGCGGGACCGGAGCGTCTGGTCGGCGTGTGTCTGGAACGGGGGGCGGATTTGGTGACCGCCTTGCTGGCGGTGCTGGAGAGTGGCGCCGCCTATGTGCCGCTCGATCCGAGCTATCCGGCGGACCGGCTGGCGTACATGTGCGAGGATGCGCAGATCGGCACGCTCATCAGCCGAGCTGAGCTTGCGGCCAAATTGCCCGCCGGTAACTGGTCGGTGCTGGATCCGGTTGAGATAGCGGACTCACCCGATCCCTCGGCGACGGAGTTCGGTGCGGTCGGGGCCAACCTGGCCTACCTGATCTACACGTCGGGTTCGACCGGCCGGCCCAAGGCGACGGCGATCGAGCACCGGCAGGCGGCGGCCTTGGTGGCGTGGGCCCGGTCGGCTTATGGCGACGCGGACCTGGCCGGCGTGCTGTTCTCGACGTCGGTGTGCTTCGACCTGTCGATCTTCGAGTTGTTTGTCACGCTGGCCAGCGGAGGGAAGGTGATCGTGGCGGAGAACGCGCTGGCGTTGCCCGAACTCGCGGCGCGGGACGAGATCACCCTGGTCAACACCGTGCCGTCGGCAGCCGCCGAGTGGGTGCGGCAGCAGGCGATCCCGCGCAGTGTGCGGGTGGTGAATCTCGCGGGAGAGCCGCTGAGCGCGCGGCTGGCGGATCAGATCTACGCGACGGAAACGGTGGCGTCGGTGTTCGACCTGTATGGGCCGTCCGAGGACACGACCTACTCGACCTGGGCCCGGCGCGAGCGGGGCGGGGCGGAGACGATCGGGCGGGTGTTGCCCGGGTCGCAGCTCTACCTGCTGGACGAGGACCTGCACCCGGTGCCGTTGGGCACCGTGGGCGAAATCTTCCTCGGCGGGGCCGGTGTGGTGCGGGGTTATCTGGGCCGACCGGAGCTGACGGCGGAACGCTTCGTGCCGGATCCCTTTGCCCGCCAAGCGGGCGGGCGTTTGTACCGCACGGGTGACCTCGCGCGCTGGCGCGAGGACGGGCAGTTGGAATTTCTCGGCCGGCGTGACCATCAGGTGAAGATCCGGGGATTCCGTATCGAGTTGGGCGAGATCAAGGCCGTGCTCGAGCAGCACGCGGCGGTGCGCGAGGCGGCGGTGGTGGCGCTTGGCGATGAGCGGGGAAGCCAGCGCTTGATCGCGTATGTCGCCGGTCAGACCTTGCCCGGAGGAAGGGACCTCGACGGAGAGTTGCGGAAATGGCTGGGGGCGCGGTTGCCCGAGCATTTTGTCCCGGCGGTGTTCGTGCCGCTGGAGCGTTTGCCGCTCACTCCGAACGGCAAACTCGATCGCAAGGCCCTGCCGCCGCCGCCCGATCCGGTGGCGACGACCGCGGCAGAGGAGGACGCGCCGAGGAACGCGACCGAGGCCACGCTGGCCCGGGTGTGGGCCGAGGTGCTCAAGCTCCCGCGGGTGGGCATCCACGACAACTACTTCGCCCTCGGCGGTGACTCGATCCAGGTACTCCAGCTCGTCGCGCGGGCGAAGGCAGCGGGCTTGGCGATCACGCCGCGCACGGTGTTCGAGCATCCTTCGGTCGCCCAGCTGGCGTTGGTGGCGGTACCCATGTCCGTGCAGGCAGCTAAGCCGAACGATGCCGAGGCGGACCTCACGGCCCCGCTCACACTGACACCGATCCAGCAGTGGTTTTTTGCGCAGGCATTCGCCGAGCCGCATCACTGGAATCAGTCGATTCTGCTGCAACCGCGCGAACGGATGGATCCGGAGCGTCTGGCGTCGGCGCTGCGCCGGGTGGTGGATCACCACCCGATGCTGCGGGCCCGTTTCGTACAGCAGGCTGACGGCGCCTGGACGGCGCGCGTGGCGCCTGCTTCATCCGGTGATTTGGCGTTTCGCGTCGTGGCGGATGCGCAGCCTTGGGAAGTCGAGGCGGTGTGCGCGGTGGAACAGGCGGCCCTCGATCTGGCCCACGGTCCCTTGGTGCGCGCCGTCTGGTTCGAGGGCGGCCCTGGCCATGGCCATCGCCTCTTCATCGTGATTCATCACCTGGTGATCGATGGCGTGTCATGGCGGGTCCTGCTTGAAGACCTGCTGGCGGCCTATGCCGACACGGCGGCCCTGTCGCCGATAACCGTCTCTTCGTCGGCCTGGGCGCGCACCCTGGCCCGGGAGTGGACGCAGGGGGCGTTTCGCGGTGAGCAATCCTTTTGGTCGGCTCTGGCGGCCGCTCCTGTCACCGCCTGGCCCCGTGATTTTCCGGCGGGGGGCAATGCCGTCGCCGATGCGGCGATCACGGCGACGGCACTCTCCGGTACGGAAACCCGGACACTGTTGCGTCGGGCCCTGGCGGCCTTCGGCTGCCAGATCAACGATCTGCTGCTCGCCGCGCTGGCGGTCACGCTGCGGGAATGGTCCGGGCAGGAGGCGATGACAATCCACTTGGAGGGGCATGGTCGCGAGGAGGAGGCGCGCGTCATTGATCTGTCCCGCAGCGTCGGCTGGTTCACCGCCCTCTATCCGGTGCGACTGGATCTGCAGGGCGTCGGCGATGCGGTGGCTGCCGTGACCCGGGTGAAGGCCCAACTGGCGGCGGTGCCCGGCCGGGGTTTGGGCTACGGGGTGGGGCGTTGGCTGGCGGAATCGCCGGCGTGGGACGTGCCGCCGGCGGAGTTGTGTTTCAATTATCTCGGACAGTTCGACGGGCTCGTGGATGACGAGGCACCGTTTGCGCCGGCCCCGGAAAACGTGGGTCCGCAAACCTCACCACAGGGTCAGCGCCCGCACCTGCTGGATGTGAACGGGCTGGTGGTCGGCGGGGCGCTCAGGTTCGAGTGGCATTATGCGTCGCAGGTGCACCGGGAAGCGACGATTGCGCGGCTTGCCCAACGGCACCTGGACGTGCTGCGGGAATTGCTCGCCGCAGTGGAGGCAGGGACGGTAAAGGTCACGCCGGTCGCCGCGGGGCCGACGGTCGACCGTTTCGACCTCGCGGGAGCGACGGAAGAGGAATTGGACAGTGCGATCGAGGAGATCGAGTTTTAACCAGGCGCGACGCAGGGCATGGCGACCAAGGCAATCGAGGACGTATATCCGCTGACCCCCCTGCAGGAGGGGATGCTCTACCATGCCATCCTGACGCCGGGCGACGGCGCCTACCACGATCAGTTCAGTGCGGTGCTGCGCGGACCGCTGGATCCGGATCGTCTCGTGGCGGCCTGGCAGGCGATGGCGCGGGGCCATGCCGTGTTTCGGACGGCGTTTGCCTGGAAGACGGGCCAGGCGCCGCTGCAGGTCGTGGGCCGGAGGGTGGAGACGCCGGTGGTGCGGCTCGATTGGCGCGACGCGGCGCGGGATGAGGCGGAGCAGCTGCGCCGGCGGGAGGCATTGATCCGCGACGACGCAACCCAGGGATTTGATCCGGGCAAGGCGCCCTTGACGCGGCTCACCCTGGCCCGACTGGCCGACGATGCGTGGTTTTTGTTATGGAGCCGGCATCACCTGTTGCTGGACGGCTGGAGTGTGGCGCATGTCCTGCGCGAATGGCTCGCGGCCTACGCGGCCTTGGGTGAGGGCCGACCGGTGGTACCGACGACCGCGCGGCCGTTTCGGGATTACCTGGCGTGGCTGAAACAGCAGGACGGTGCGCGGGCGGAGGCTTATTGGCGAAACGAGTTGGGCGACCTGGAGCAGCCCACGACTCTGGGGCTGGCGCTGCCTCCGGACGCGGTGAAGCCGAGCGAAGGCGAACGGCACGGCGAGCTCACGCTTAAGCTGACGGCGAATGAATCCGCGGCGCTGCGGGCGTTGGCGCGATCCGCGGAGGTGACGCTGGCGACGGTGCTGCAGGGCGCATGGGCTTTACTGTTGGCGCGATGGGGAGGCGAACGGGACATCGTTTTCGGCCACACCGTGGCGGGGCGACCGGCGGATCTGCCGCAGGTGGAAACAATGGTGGGCCTGTTCATCAACACGCTGCCGCTGCGGGCGCGGATCGATCCCGGGATGGAACTCGGAACGTGGCTGCGCGCCCTGCAGGCGCGGGTGGCGACGGCCCGGGAATTCGAACACACGCCGCTGGTGAAGATTCAGGGGTGGACGCAGGTGCCGCGGGACCGCGCGTTGTTTGAAACCCTGTTGGTTTACGAGAACTACCCGGTCGATGAGGCGTTGGCCGGCGGGTTGGGCGATTTGCGGGTTGAAGACGCGCACAGCCATGAACGCACGCACTACGCGGCGACGATGATCGTCGCGCCGGGCGATCGGCTGACGTTGCTCATGCTCCATGATCGGTCGCGGCTGACGGATGCGCTGGCCCGGCGCTGGCTCGGCTACTTTCGGGCGCTGCTCGCGGCGCTGGCGCGGGGCGCGACGCAGCCCTTGGGGCTGCTGCACGGCATGACGGCGGCGGATACCGAACTCGTCGTGCAGCGCTGGAATCAGACGGCGCGGGATCACGCGCGCTCGGAGACCCTGGCGAGTTTGTTCGCGGCGCAGGCCGCGCGCTCGCCGGAAGCGGTGGCATTGGTCGACGGAGAGCAGCGTTGGACGTACGCGCAGGTCGCGCAACGCGCGGCGGCGGTGGCGACGGAGTTGGGCGCTCTGGGGGCGGGCCCCGAGTGCTGCGTCGGCGTGTGTTTGGAGCGTGGCGCCGATCTGATCGCGGCGCTGCTGGGGGTCTTGGAATGTGGCGCGGCTTACGTGCCGCTGGACCCGACCTATCCGGCGGAGCGGCTGGGCTACATGTTCGGTGACGCCCAGTTGGTGGCGCTGGTATCCCACCGCGCGGCGGCGAAAGCTCTGCCGCCGCACGACGTGCCGACGGTGTGGCTGGATGATTTGGCGGTGAGTCCGACGACGGCGTGCGGGCGCGGGCCGGCGGTGCCGGCCAACCTGGCCTACCTGATCTACACGTCGGGCTCAACCGGACGACCGAAGGCCACGGCGATCGAGCACCGGCAGGCGGTGGCGCTGGTGCATTGGGCGCAGGAGGCCTTCACCCGCGAGGAGCTGGCGGGGGTGCTGTTTTCGACCTCGGTGTGTTTCGACCTGTCGGTGTTCGAATTGTTTGTGACCTTGGCGAGTGGCGGCACGGTCATCATCGCGGAGAACGCGCTGGCGCTGCCGACCCTGCCGGCGCGGGATGAAGTGACGTTGATCAACACGGTGCCTTCCGCGGCGGCCGAGCTGGCGCGACAGGAGGCCGTGCCGGCGTCGGTGCGCACGATCAATCTGGCGGGCGAGCCGTTGAGCGCGGCGCTGGCGGATCGGTTGTATTCGTTTTCCGGAGTCGAAAAGGTGCAGGACCTTTACGGGCCGTCGGAGGACACGACGTATTCGACCCATGCCCGCCGCGAGCCGGCCGGGCCGGCGACCATTGGCCGGGTGATCGCGAACTCCCGGTTGTATCTGGTCGATCCGGATCTGCAGCCGGTCCCAGCCGGCGCGGTGGGCGAAATCGTGCTGGCGGGCGAGGGCGTGACCCGCGGGTATCTGGGGCAACCCGGACTGACGGCGGAGCGTTTCGTGCCGGATCCTTTTGCGGACGAGCCCGGTGGCCGGCTGTATCGGACGGGTGACTTGGCCCGGTTTCGCGAGGACGGACAATTGGACTTTCTCGGCCGCAGCGATCATCAGGTAAAGATCCGCGGTTTCCGCATCGAACTCGGCGAGATTCAGGCCCGTCTCGAAGCGCACCCCGGGGTCTTGGAAGCTGCGGTCCTGGCCCGCGACCATCGGCAGCGCGGCAAATACCTGACGGCGTTCGTGGTGCCGAAGCCGGGCGCCACGGTGGCGCCGGAGGAATTGACGGTCTGGGTGAGAGCCGTCGTGCCCACGCACATGGCGCCGACCTCGTGGCATGTGTTGGAAATCCTGCCCCGCACGCCCAACGGCAAGCTGGACCGCCGGCGATTGCCGGCGGATTCCGATGCGGGAAAAATCGCTGCCGGCGATGCCCCCGTGCGGGCGGAGCTTGATCCGACCGAGGAGATCGTGCGGGGCATCTGGACGGAGGTGCTCGGGGTAGCGGAGGTTAAATGCGAGGACAATTTCTTCGACTTGGGCGGACATTCGCTGCTGGCCACCCAGGTCATCGCCCGCGTGCGGTCGGCCTGCCAGGTGGAGTGTCCGCTGCACCTGCTGTTTGACCATCCGACGGCCAGCGCATTCGCTCGACGGATACGTGAGCTCGGGGCCCTGGCGGAGGCGCCCGCGCCGGCGGCCGGTGCGCCGCCCGTACTCTCGTTTGCGCAGCAACGCATGTGGGTGCTGTGGCGCCTCGAGCCCGGCAGTGCGGCGTATCACATTCCCGTGGTTTTGTCCCTGCGCGGGGCGATGCGCATCGATCTGCTGCAAGGGGCACTGGCCGCGGTGGTCGAGCGGCACGCGGCGTTGCGCACGCTGATCGGCTCGGTCGACGGCCGGCCGGAGTTGACCGTAGCCGACCGCGCCGACGTGCCGTTGTCGGTCGAAACAGTCGCCAGTGCGGCGCAGGCGGAAGCGGCGGCCTTGGCCGAGATCGCGCGACCCTTCCATTTGGACACGGGTCCGTTGTTGCGGGCCAAGCTCCTCGAACTCGCGCCGGACCACCACTGGCTCGTGCTGACTCTGCATCATATCGCCGGCGATGGATGGTCGTTGGGCGTGTTGATGCGGGAGGTCGCGGCGAGTTACGAGGCAGAGGCCCTGCCGGCCCTGGCTTACGCGTACAGCGATTACGCGGCCTGGCAGCGGACGTGGCTGACCGCGGGCGGCCGCGAGCGCGAGCTGAGTTACTGGCGGGAGCAACTGGCCGGCGTGCCCGCGCTGGAGTTGCCCACCGACCGGCCCTATCCGGAGGAACAATCCTACGCCGGCGCGATGGAATGCCGGACCCTGGGCGCGGATCAGACGGCGGCGGTCAAGTCCCTGGCGCGACGGCAGGGAGCAACGCCGTTCATGGTGTTGCTGGCCGCGTGGCAGACGTGGCTCTGTCGCGTGACCGGGCAGGGCGATTTTGCGATTGGGGCGCCGGTGGCCGGGCGCACGCGACCGGAGTTTGAACCGTTGATCGGACTCTTCGTGAACACGCTCTGCCTGCGCGCCAACCTTGCGGACGACCCGACGTTTGCCGAGGCGTTGAAACAGGTGCGGCACACGACCTTGGCCGCGCACGCGCATCAGGCGGTGCCGTTCGAACAGGTGCTGGAGGTGGTGGAACCGGCGCGCGACCCGCGTCGCCCGCCGGTGTTTCAAGTGATGTTCGTGTTGCAGAACACGCCTTTGGGCGACGTCGCCTTGCCGGGGCTCGCGGCGGAGCCCGTGACGCTGCCCACGCGGACGGCAAAGTTCGAACTCACCCTGGGCGTCGAGGAACGCGCGGAGGGGTATGCGTTGTCGCTCGAATACAGCACGGCCTTGTTCGCAGCCAGCACGGCCCGCCGTTGGCTGGATGGGTTTGTCGTGTTGCTGTCGGCCGCCCTGGCAAACCCCAAGGGGCGCATTGCCGCGTTGCCGGTGCTCACGCCGGAGGATCGGTCGCGATTGACGCAATGGAATGCGACGGCGGTGACGTATCCCGCTGATCGCTGGGTGCACGAGTTTGCGGGGGCGCAGCCGGCGGAGGCGGTGGCATTGGTGGCCGCCGGGCGCACCCTGACGTATGGTGAGTTTGAACAAGCCACCCGGTCCTTGGCGGCGCGATTGCGTCACGCGGGGGTGGGGGACGAAAGCTTGGTCGCGGTTTATTTGGAGCGTTCGGTCGAATTGGTGGTCGCGCTGCACGCGGTCATGCGGGCGGGGTCGGCCTACGTGCCGCTCGATCCCACGTATCCGGCCGAGCGCGTGGCCTACATGCTGGCGGATGCGGCGGCTCCGGTCGTTCTCACGAGCGAAGCACTCTGGGCGCGATTCCCGACGAAGGGATCGCCCCGGCCGATTTGGGTGGGCGCGGCCGACGAGACCGGCGTAGCGACGGAGTCGTTGGGGTGGCCGCGCGTGGATCACGGCCAGCGGGCGGCCTACATGATCTACACCTCGGGCTCAACCGGACGCCCGAAAGGGGCGGTCAACACGCATGCGGCGATCCTGAATCGGCTGCAGTGGATGCAGGCCGTCATGCCGATCGGTCCGGAGGATCGCGTGCTGCAGAAGACGCCCTTCAGCTTCGATGTGTCGGTCTGGGAGTTTTTCTGGCCGATGATGGCGGGCGCGACACTGGTGGTGGCCGAGCCGGAAGCGCACCGGGATCCCACCCGGCTGATTGACCTGATCGTGCAGGAAAGGGTGACGACGGTGCATTTCGTGCCATCGATGCTGCGGGCTTTTCTCAACGCCGAGGGGGTGAGCCGCTGCTCGTCGCTGCGGCGGGTGATCTGTTCGGGCGAGGAGTTGTCGCGGGATTTGGTGGACCAGTTTCACGCCACCTTCGCGCAAACGGAATTGTTCAATCTCTATGGTCCGACCGAGGCGGCGGTGGACGTGACCTGGCACCGCTGCGAACGCGGGGAGACGGGACCGGTGCCGATTGGCCGACCGATTGCGAACCTCGAAACTGTGGTTGCCGATGCCCGCGGGCAACTGCTGCCGGTGGGCGTGCCGGGCGAACTCTTGCTCGGGGGGGTGGGGTTGGGACGCGGTTATCACGGCCGGCCGGAGCTGACGGCGGAGCGCTGGGTGCCGCATCCGTCGTCGACCCACCCCGGGACGCGGCTCTACCGCACCGGCGACCGGGTGCGGTGGCGGGAGGACGGTTCGCTGGAGTACCTGGGTCGCTTGGATTTCCAGGTAAAGCTGCGGGGCCTGCGCATCGAACTGGGCGAGATTGAATGTGCGTTGCGGGACCATGCCGCGGTGGCCGATGCCGCGGTGGTGATGCGGACGGACGAAGTGGCGTCGCGCCTGGTGGGTTATGTGGTCGGCCGGGGTGATGAGGTGGACAGCGCTCAGCTGGCGACCTGGCTCGGGCAGCGGCTGCCGGACTACATGGTGCCCACGGCGTGGGTGGCGTTGCCGGCACTCCCGTTGTCACCGGCCGGCAAACTGGATCGCCGGGCGTTGCCGGCGCCGCCGCGCGGACAGCCGTCCGGGACGACGGATGAGGCGCCAGTCGGACCTATGGAGACGTTGCTCGCGGGGTTGTGGCGCGATCTTCTCAAAGTGCCGGTGGTGGGCCGGACGGACAATTTCTTCGCCTTGGGAGGGGACTCGATCCTGGCCCTGCAGGTGGCGGCGCGAGCGGCCAACGCGGGGGTGCAGGTGCCGGCGCAGGCGGTGTTCTCCCATCAGACCCTGGCGGACCTAGCGCTGGTGGCCACGGCCTCCCGCACGGATACGGCGGGCGCGGCCACCGCAGCGGAGGGCCCCGTTGGACTGACCCCGGCGCAACATTGGTTTTTTGCGCAAGGCTTCGCGAACGCCGCCCATTGGAACCAATCGACGCTGCTGGTCACGCCGGTGGATTTCGACGCGGCGCGCTTTTCCACCGCCTTGCGGACGGTGGTCGCTCGCCATGAGGTGTTGGCGCAGCGCTATGACCACCGGGAAGGTCACGGCGTGGTCCAACCGGCGTCGACTGACGAGATGGTGGCAGTTGAACAGGCGCCGCTGACGGACCTGGCGGCGGCCAGCGAACGGGCGCAGGCGGGGCTTGATTTGGCGCGTGGCCCGTTGCTGCGGGCCGTGATTTTTGAGCCTGAAGCGGGCGCGGGTGAAGGTCGTCTGCTGCTGGTGGCCCATCACCTGATCATCGACGGGGTGTCCTGGCGCGTCCTGTTGGACGAACTGGCGCGGGCTTACGCCGGTGTGACGATCACGGCGACGAGCGATGGATGGAAAGCCTGGACCCAGGCGTTGGCGGCGGAGGCCGCGCAGGCGGAGACGATGGCGGAACGGGACTACTGGTCGGCGGTGCCCATGGGCGAATCCTTGCCGCGGGACACGGATCGACCGGATCGAGGCTACGTGGCGGATGAAAGCGAGGTCGTGACGACGCTGTCGTCCGACGAGACGACCGCACTCCTGCAGGCGGCCGGGGTCGCCTATCGCACGCAGATCAATGACCTGCTGCTGGCCGCGCTGGCCGAGGCCCTGCGAAATTGGACGGGGCGTCGGCAACACGTGATCACGCTTGAAGGCCATGGTCGCGAAGCAATTGCCGGGGCGCCGGACGTCGGCGAAACGCTCGGTTGGTTCACCACGTTTTTTCCGCTGGCCCTGGAGGCGAACGACGCCGACCTGGCGGACTGGGGTACCTTGATCAAGGCCGTGAAAGAGCAGCTGCGGGCCGTGCCGCGCCGGGGACTTGGCTATGGCCTGCTCCACCATCTGGGCGTGCCCGCCGGTGAGCCGTTGCCGGAGTTGGTCTTCAATTACCTGGGTCAGCTTGATGCCGCGCCGGCAGTGACCGGGTTTCGGGCGGCGCACGAACCACGGGGAAGCGACCGCGCCGCGAACAACGCGCGCCCGTTTCTGATCGAGCTGAATGCCGCGGTCACGGCCGGGCACTTGCGGTGCAACTGGGCCTACAGCGCGGCGCATCATCGGGCTGAAACCATCGCGCAGCTGGCGACCGCCTTTGACACTGCGCTGCGCGCGATCATCGCCCACTGCACGAGCGGGGAGGCCGGCGGTTTCACGGCCTCGGATTTCTCGGCCGCCGACGTGAGCCAGAGCGACCTCGACAAGCTATTCGACCGGCTGCAATGAACTCGAAGTCCATGCCTCCAGCCGACCCCCGCGCCAACGTGGAAGACGTGTATGAGCTGTCCCCGCTGCAGCAGGGCTTTCTCTTCCATCATCTCCGTGATCCGGCGGGAGGAGACTACATCGAGCAGATGACCTTTCGACTGGAGGGCCCGCTCGAGGTGACGACTTTCGGCGAGGCCTGGCAGCGGGTGGTGGACCGCCATCCCGCGCTGCGCACCTCCTTTCAATGGGAGGGCCTGGCGCAGCCGTTGCAGGTGGTGCATCGTCGCGTGACGGTACCGGTCGAGACGGCGGATTGGTCAGATCTGGGGAATGATGAAGTCGCGGAGCATGCCCGGTTTGCGACGTTTCTGCAGGATGACCGGGCGCGCGGCTTTACCCTCGGGCAGGCGCCCCTGCTGCGATTGACCGTGATCGATTTGGGAAGCGCACGCTGGCGCGTGGTGTGGACGCACAGCCATCTGCTGCTCGACGGCTGGAGCCTGCCGCTCGTGCTGCGCGAGGTGCTGACGGCCTACGGGAGCGGCGCGGGCGGACTCCCGGCGGCGCCCAAGTATCGCGAATTTGTAAAATGGATACGCGGACAGCCCCGGGACGAGGCGGCGACGTTCTGGCGGCAGGAACTGGCCGGGTTCGACGAACCGACGCCTTTGCCGGTGCCGACTACGCGAGGATCTGCCGCCGTCGGCGTCGCCGGCGAAATCACGATCCGCTGGACGACGGCCGAAACGACGGCCCTGCGCGACTGGTGCGGGTCGCATGGGCTGACCTTAAACACCCTCGTGGCGGGCGCCTGGGCTTTCGTACTGGCCCGATCCAGCGGACGGGAGGACGTGGTGTTCGGCGGCACGGTGGCGGGGCGGCCGCCGGACTTGGCGAGGTCCGAGGAGACGGTGGGCCTGTTCATCAATACGATCCCGTGGCGGTGGCGGCTGCCCGAAGCGACGCCGGTCGGCGTCTGGTTGGCGCGGGCCCAGGCCCATATGGCGGCGGGACGCCGATTTGAGCACACTCCGTTGGCGACGGTGCAGACACACAGTGAGATCACCGCCGGCCGGGAGTTGTTTGAGACGCTGTATGTTTTTGAGAATTACCCGGGGGCCGATGACGCCGGCGCGGCCTTGCCGGGCGGATTACGTCTGGTGGAGGCGCAGGGGCTTGAGCGCACTCACTACCCGTTGACGGTGGTGGCCGCCTTGGCTCAGGGGCAGCTGGTCGTGAGAGTGCTTTATGACGGGGACGTCGTGGCGGGCCCGGCGGCCGGTGAAGTCGCGCAGCGGTTACGACTGGCGGTGGATCGTTTGGCCGCCGCCGACGCGGAGATCGCGCTCGGCGCGTTGGAGTTGTTGTCGGCCGCGGAGGAGACCCAGCTGGATATCTGGAGTCGGGCCGAACATGCCGTGCCGGATGCGCCCGACTTGGTGGAGCGGTTTCTAGGCCATGCCGCCGCTAGGCCGGAGGCTCCCGCTTTGGTCAGGGTCGCCGGAGAAGTGAGCTACGCCGCCGTCGCCGCACGGAGTCAGCGCCTCGCGGCCACGTTGACGGAAGAAGGCGTCGGCCCCGAGTCGGTGGTTGCGCTCTGTCTGGGGCGAATTCCGGACTGGCCGGTAGCCGTGCTGGCGGTGCTGCGGGCCGGCGGGGCCTGGCTGCCCCTGGATCCCACATACCCCGCCGAGCGGCTGCGTTTCATGCTGGAGGACAGTGGTGCGAGCACGGTGCTGGTGGCCCGTGAGCATGTCGACGCGATAGCCGGAGGAAACGGGCGGGTCCTGATCTGGGAGGATTTGACCGGCGAGGAGGCCGCGGCGGTGGCCCCGGGGGAAGTCCAGGATACCATTCCCGCGCCCAACCAGACCGCCTATGTGATTTACACCTCGGGATCGACCGGCCGACCCAAGGGGGTGGCGGTTTCGCGGCATTCCCTGGCCGTGCTGGCAGCACATCAGGTGGAAGCCACCGGCCTGAGCGTCGGGGATCGGGTGCTGCAGTTTGCCTCATCTAGTTTTGACGCGTCGGTTTGGGAAATCGCCCTGGCGTGGGGCAGTGGTGCGGCGCTTGCGGTCGCAACGGCCGAGGCGGTGAGGCCCGGTGAGCCCTTGGGAGAGACGATTGATCGACTGGGGGTGACCGCGACGTTGTTGCCCCCGAGCACCTTGGCCCACCTGCCGCCTGGCGCCGGCCGGAGCTTGCGCTGGTTGTTCACCGGTGGCGAAGCCTGTCGGCCCGGATTGGTGGATCGTTGGACGCAGGGAGGTGTCCGGTTGGTAAACCTATACGGTCCCACCGAGAATACCGTTTTGGGCACGGGCGCCGAACTGGCCGCGGCGGACCGTCACAGTCCGATTGGCCGGCCCGTGCCGGGCACGCGGGCCTGGGTTTTGGATCCCCAGGGCCGGCGGTTGCCGCCGGGTCGGCCGGGGGAGCTGGTGTTGTCCGGTGAAGGCGTGGCGCGCGGCTACCTGGGGCGACCGGGATTGACGGCGGAACGATTTGAACCGGACCCCTGGTCGGACGCGCCGGGAGCACGCCGCTACCGCACCGGCGATCTGGTGCAGTGGGAAGCGGATGGCCGGCTGGCTTACCTGGGCCGGATCGACGACCAGGTGAAATTGCGCGGATTTCGGATTGAGTTGGGTGAGGTGGAGGCGGCCCTGACGACGCATCCGGCGGTCAAGGAAGCGAAGGTGCTGGTGCAGGGCGGCGAGCAATTGGTGGCCTGGGTGGTGTCAGTCGAGGCGGCGGACGTTGCGACCGCCGAGCTGCGGGCGTGGCTGGCGGAGCGGTTGCCCGCCCACATGGTGCCGGGGGAATGGGGTTTCCTGGCGGCGTTGCCGCTGACTCCAGGAGGCAAGGTGGACAAGGCGGCGTTGCCTGAGCCGGGCCAGACGAGAGCGCTCGCTCAAAGCGACGGCGGGATGGCCGGCGAGGGAGCTCCGCTGGTGGCCTGGGTCGCGGAAATCTTCGCTGAGGTGTTGGAGAGGGAACACGTCGGCGCGCACGACGATTTTTTTGAATGTGGCGGGCACTCGCTGCGGGCGACGCAATTGGTCTCACGCCTCCGGGAACGCGTGGCTCCCGGTTTGCCGTTGCGTGCGGTGTTCGATGCGCCGACTCCGCAGGGGTTGGCGGAGGTGGTGACGGCGCAGCGGTCGGGTCGGTCCGGGGGACCGCCTCCCGTGGTGGGCCGCGAAGACGATGAGCCGCCCCCGGCTTCGTTTGGCCAGCAACGCTTCTGGATGTTGGAGCGACTGGAGCCGGGCAACGCGGCGAACCACCTGCAGCTGGCGGTGCGGCTGCGCGGGGAATTGGATCCGGTCCGGTTGCGGGCGGCCCTTGAGAGAGTGTGGACGCGGCATGAACCGCTGCGCAGCAGCTTGGTTGAGATCGAAGGACGGCTCCGGCAGGTGGTGGTGGAGGACGTGGAGATGCCCTGGGTGGCAACGGCGGAAGGCGACGACCTCGCCTCGTTCGCGGCGGACGCCGTGGCGCCCTTTGATTTTGCCCGAGGTTCGCTTTGGCGCGTGCGACTGGTGCGGGTGGGACCGGCTGAGCACCTGCTGGGATTCACGTTTCATCATGCGGTCTTCGACGGTTGGTCGGCCGCGGTGCTGGTGCGTGAGTTGGTGGCGGGTTACGAAGGCAGGGCGGTGCCCCCGTTGCCCGTCAGCTATGGTGACTTTGCCGCGTGGCAACGGCGCTGGCTCGAGGACGGCGAGTTGTCGCGTCAGCTGGATTTCTGGAAGGAGCGGCTCCAAGGGCTGCGATCACTGGACCTCCCGACGGATCGACCGCGGCCGGCCGTCCAGACCTATGCCGGAGCGGTGGTGCAAACGCGGGTGACGGCGGAACAGCTGACCGCGGTGACCAAGTTGGCGAAGCAGGAAGGCGTGACCTTGTTCATGCTGCTCCTGGCGGTGTGGGAGGCGTTGCTGGCGCGCCATACCGGCCAGGATGATTTTGCCGTGGGCACGCCCATCGCGGGCCGCACGCGGTCGGAGTTCGAGGCGTTGATCGGGCTCTTTCTGAACACGCTGGTGCTGCGCGCGGACGTGGGGGGCGATCCGACTTTTCGCGACCTGCTGATCCGGGTGCGGACGACGACCCTGGACGCCTACGCGAATCAGGCCGCGCCCTTTGAGCAAGTGGTGGAGACCCTCAATCCGCCGCGCGACCTTTCGCGCCCCCCGCTGTACCAGACCCTGTTCGTACTGCAGAACGCGCCCACGGCTGCAGCAGACGTCGGGAGCCTCAAGCTCGAGCCCCTCGAGCTGGCGGCAGGCACGGCGAAGTATGAACTGACGTTGGCGGCGCGCGAGGAGAACGGCGGGCTCGCTCTGTCTTTGGAATACAACACGGCGTTGTTTGACCCCGCGTCGGCGGAAGCGTGGCTGGCGCGTTTCACCACCCTGCTCGAAGCGGCGGTGAGCCAGCCGCGGCGACGACTCTCGGAACTTACCCTCATGCCGGAGCCAGAGCGGCAGCGGCTGCAGGACTGGAACGCCACGGCCCGCGCCTTCGAGTCGAACGGTTGGATTCACGACGGCCCCAGGCAGGCCGGGAGCGACGATGCCGAAGCGGTGGTCTTTGCGGGGGCGCGCCTGACCTATGCGGAGTTCAACACCAAGGCGGACCGAGTGGCGGCGGAATTGAGCCGGCGCGGCGTCGGACCGGAGGCCCTCGTGGGCGTTCTGCTGGAGCGATCCGCCGATCTGGTCATCGCCTTGCACGCGGTGCTGCGCGCGGGCGGCGCCTATGTGCCGTTCGATCCCGGTTATCCCACCGAGCGACTGGCGCACATGCTGCGCGACTCAGCGGTGCGCTGGGTGATCACCGCCGGGAACCTGGCCGACCGACTGCCGACGGGAGAGGCGCAGCTGCTGGAGATGGCGGCGTTGGCCGGTGGCGGCGGGGTCGCCATGCCGTCGTATCCAATCCACGATGACAATGCGGCCTACATGATCTACACCTCGGGGTCGACGGGTCGACCGAAAGGGGCGGTCAACACCCACGCGGCGATCCGCAACCGCCTGCAGTGGATGCAGGCGGCCTTGCCGCTGACGGCGGAGGACCGGGTGCTGCAGAAGACGCCGTTCAGCTTCGATGTGTCCGTCTGGGAGTTTTTCTGGCCGCTGATGACGGGGGCCACGCTCGTGGTAGCGGAACCGAATGTGCACCGGGATCCGGCCCGCCTGGTGGCCCTGATCGTGGCGGAGCGCGTGACGACGCTGCACTTCGTGCCGTCGATGCTGCGGGTGTTTTTGGCGGCGCCCGGGGTCGGGCAATGCCAGAGCCTGCGCCGGGTGATTTGCTCGGGCGAAGCGTTGCCGCGCGATCTGGTCGACCGGTTTCACGCCCGGTTTCCGGGGGCGGAATTGCACAATCTCTATGGTCCGACCGAGGCGGCGGTGGATGTGACCTGGCATGCCTGCCGCGCCGGGGAAGGCGGACCGGTGCCGATCGGCGCGCCGATCGCCAATGTCACGGTGCACGTGTTGGACGCGGCGCTGCGGCCCGTGCCTCCCGGGGTGACCGGGGAGGTTTACCTGGGCGGAGCGGGGCTGGGACGAGGCTATCATGGCCGGCCTGACCTGACGGCGGAGCGCTGGGTGCCGGATCCGACGTCCACGTCGCCGGGGGCCCGGTTGTATCGCACCGGTGACCTGGGCCGGTGGCGGACCGACGGTGAGGTCGAGTATCTGGGCCGAGCGGATTTTCAGGTGAAGCTGCGTGGGTTTCGCATCGAACTTGGCGAGATTGAAGCGGCCCTGGGCGCGCATGGGCAGGTGAGGGAAGCGGTCGTGATGCTGCGCGAGGATGGGGTTGGTGACGCGCGGCTGGTCGGCTACGTGGTGGCCGCCCAGGGCGGGGAGCCGCCCACGGTGGAGGCGTTGCGCGCTTGGCTGGCCGCGCGGTTGCCGGACTACATGGTACCGGCGGCGTGGGTCTTCCTGGACGCGATGCCCCTCTCGCCGGCAGGCAAAACCGACCGGCGGGCGTTACCGGCCCCGGCAGCGGGAGCGGCCGACCCGGCGGCGGCGGCCCCGGTGGGACCGCTGGAGGAATGGATCGCCCTCACCTGGGCGGAACTGCTCGAACGGCCGGGGGTCGGGCGCGACGAGAATTTTTTCGTGCTTGGCGGCCACTCACTGCTGGCGACGCAACTGATCTCGCGACTCCGCGACCAATTGCAGGTCGAGCTGCCGCTGATGCAGTTTTTCGAGGCGCCCACCGTGGCGGGGTGTGCGGCGGGGCTAACCGCGCTGGAGCCCTCCCCGGGACAGGCGGAAAAGTATGCGCGGGCGCGGCTGCGGCTGCGGGCCATGTCACCGGAGGAAAGGGCGCGGCTGCTGGCGGCGCCCGGGTCTTAGCATGAGCACCGGGGACGATGATGCATTGCTGGCCCGGCTGCTTGCCGAAGAGCAGGGGGAGGCCCCCCTGGCGCTTGGCATGGCAAAAGCGATTCCGCGGCGACCGGCCGGCGTCGAGGTCCCGTTGTCCTTTGCGCAGCAACGGCTGTGGTTTCTCGACCGGTTGGTGCCCGGCAACGCGGCTTACAACGTGTCGGCGGCGTTTTGCCTGTCGGGCGAACTGGATACTGTCGCGCTGGAGCGCAGCGCGCGGCGGGTAGTGGAACGGCATGAGATTTTGCGCACGGTCTTCACGGAGGATGTTCACGGTCGGCCGCGGCAACGCGTGCTTGCGGCGGCAGATAAAGCTTTGGAAGTGGTGCGGGCAGATTTATCCGGTGATCCGGATCCGTTGACGAAGGCGCGGCGAGCGGCGGACGAAGAGGCGGCGAGGCCGTTTGATTTGAAGTCCGGACCGCTGGTGCGCGTGCAGATTCTCCGTTTGGCGGCGCGGGAGCATGCGGTGATCTTTACCCTGCATCACATGATCTCCGACGGCTGGTCGACCGGCGTGCTGATCCGGGAGATGGGCGCCTGTTACGCGGCGGAGGTGGCGGGCAGGCCGGCGGCTCATGGTTTGCCGGACCTGGTGATCCAGTTTGGTGACTTTGCGCACTGGCAGCGGGAGCGGCTGGCGGCGGGTGGGCTGGAGGAACCGCTTGCCTGGTGGCGGAGCGAACTGGCCAACCTGCCGCGGTTGGAGTTGCCGACCGACGGGGTGCGGCCGACGGTGCAGGGATTTCGCGGAAAGCGCGTGCCGTTTGCGACGGACGCGGCGTTGCGCGATCAGCTGCATACGTTGGCCCGGGCGCAAGGGGTGACGTTGTTTGCCACGTTGCTGGGGGCGGTTGAGGTGGCGCTCGGGGCGTGGAGTGGCCAGCAGGATTTCGCGGTGGGGGCGCCGGTGGCGGGCCGCACGCGCGGGGAGCTGGAGCCGTTGATTGGGTTTTTCGTCAATACCCTGGTTCTGCGGAGTGACTTACCGGCCGCGCGGACTTTTCATGATCTGCTCGCCCGCAAACGGCAGCGGGTGCAGGCGGCCCTCGCGCATCAGGACGTGCCCTTTGAGAGGCTGGTGGAAGCGCTCAACCCCGAGCGGGAGCTCGGCACGACACCCTTGGTGCAGGCGGTCTTCTCCCTGGAGAACGCGCCGGACGGCGGCCTCGCGCTGCCGGGACTTACCCTGACTCCGCTGGAGCCGGAGGAAGTCGTCGCGAAATTCGACCTGACGATCGCATTGACGGACTCACCGACGGGGCTGAGCGGCTCGATCGACTACGCCGAGGACCTGTTCCAGCGCGGCGGGGTGGAGCGGTTCGCCCGGTTGTTGTCCCGGGTGTTGCAACGGGCCGTGACGGAGCCAGACGCGCTCCTGGCGCGCTTGGTCGCGCCGGACGAGAACGAAAGGGGCATGCTCCAGCGCTGGGGCACCGGGGAGCGGTTGGACTACGATGCCACCAAACCGGTGCCGACGCTGCTGGCGGAACGCGTGGCGGAGACTCCCGGGGCAAAGGCCGTGGTCGACGATACGGAGGCATTGACCTATGCCGAACTGTGGTCACGAGCGGGACGATGGGCCGCCGGCTTAAGGGCGCGGGGCGTGGTTGCGGGTGATGTGGTCGCAGTTTGCCTCGAACGTTCAGTCGCGCTGGTGGTGGCGGAGTTGGCCATCTGGCGCGCGGGGGCGGCCTACCTGCCGCTGGATCCGGCGCATCCGGTGGCACGCCTGCAGGGCATGGCCGAGGATGCGCAGGCGCGGTGCGTGATCACGGCGGCCGAAGTGCCGCTGGCTCTACGCTGTTCCCCGTGCGAATTGGCGGACGGCACTGCCGGTCTCGGTGATGACGAGCCAGGGCCGGCGGCCGACGCGCTGGCTTATGTCATTTTTACCTCTGGCTCGACGGGTCGGCCCAAAGGCGTGGCGGTGACGCATCGAGCACTGCTCAATCTGGTCCACTGGCATCGGCATGCCTTTGCGCTGGCACCGCAGGACCGGACCACGGTGGTTGCCGGGGTGGCCTTCGATGCCGCGGTTTGGGAAACCTGGCCCACTCTGGCGGCGGGCGGCTGCCTGCACGTGCTTCCCCCGGAGGTGGTGGCGGACCCGGAGCGGCTGCGGGACCGATTGGTCGCCGAACGCATCACGGTCAGCTTCGCACCGACGCCGTTGGCCGAGCGGCTGCTGGGTTTGAGCTGGCCCGATCAGGTGGCCCTGCGGGTCCTGCTGGCCGGCGGCGATCGCCTGCGCAAGGCTCCGCCGCCGGGCCTGCCGTTCGCCTTGAGCAACAATTACGGCCCGACCGAGCATGCGGTGGTGGCGACTTCCGGGATCATCCCGGCGGGATCGGGCGAACTGCCGAGCATCGGCCGGCCCATTGCCAACACGGAACTGTGGTTGGGTGATGCCAACCTGGATCCGGTGCCGGTGGGGGCGATCGGCGAAATCTGTCTCGGGGGCCCCAGTTTGGCGCGGGAGTATTTCGGGCGGCCCGAGCACACGGCCGAGCGCTTCGTCGCGACTTCCTTGATACGCTCGGGCCGGTGCTACCGCACGGGTGACCTGGCGCGCTGGCGGGAGGATGGAACGCTGGAGTTTCGCGGCCGGGCCGACCAACAGGTCAAGATTCGCGGCCAGCGCATCGAGCTGGGCGAAATCGAGGCGGCGTTGCTGGAGCTGCCGCGGGTGACGGAGGCGACCGTGGAGGTGCGGGATTGGCAGGGCGAACCCACCCTGGTGGCCTTCGTGGCGCCGCCGTGCGCGGAGCAGGCACTGCGGGAGGCGCTGCGGACGCGGCTGCCGGCGGCGATGGTGCCGACGATTTTTGTGGGATTGGCCGCCCTGCCGGTCACGCCGAACGGGAAGGTGGATCGGCGGGCGCTGCCCGATCCGATCGAGACGAGGACTGCGGCGGAAGCGGCCGGGGTGGCTCCGGCATCCGACTTGGAAGTGACGATCGCCGGTGTGTGGCAGGCCGCGCTGGGCCGCGAGGCGGTGGGCGTGACGGATAATTTCTTCGACCTCGGAGGTCACTCGCTTCTGCTGGTCGATGTGCAAAAGCGCCTGCAAACCGTCTTGGATCGACCGATTGCGGTGGTGGACCTGTTTGCTCATCCCACGGTGCGATCGCTGGCTCAGTCTCTGCAACCGGCCGAGGCGGCTTCCGCGGCCACAACGGCTACCGATCGGGCGGCCCGGCAACGGGCGGCGCTGGCCCGCCGGCGCGCGGGACGAAGGGAGGCCTCGTGAGCACCTCGCTGCCGCCGGATGCGATCGCCATCGTCGGTCTGGCGGGACGTTTCCCGGGTGCCGAGAATGTGGAGGCTTTGTGGGAGATGCTCGGTGCGGGTCGGGAGGGGTTGACGCCGTTGAGCGAGACGGAGCTCCGGGCCGCGGGAGTCAGCGCCGCCGAGCTTGACGATCCTCGTTATGTGCGGGTGGCGGGGTCCATTGCCGGTCACGATTGTTTTGATGCGGCGTTTTTCGGCCTCACCCCGCGGGAGGCGGAGGTGCTCGATCCCCAGCACCGGGTTTTCTTCGAGTGTGCCTGGGCGGCGCTGGAGGATGCGGCGATCGATCCGACACGGTTCGCGGGTTCGGTCGGGGTATTTGGGGGAGCGAGCCTGAACACCTATCTGCTCTACAACCTGATTTCGAATCCGCAGCTATTGGGTCAGGTCGGGGTGTTCGGGGCGGCGATTGCGAACGACAAGGATGCGCTGACGCAGCGCTTGTCCTACCTGCTCGACCTGAAGGGGCCGGCCGTGACGGTGCAGACGGCCTGCAGCACTTCGCTGGTGGCGGTGCAGCTGGCCTGTCAAAGCCTGCAGAATTTCCAGTGCGATCTGGCGCTGGCCGGTGGCGTGTCGATCAAGGTGCCGCATCGGAATGGCTATTGGTTTACCGAGGGCGGGGTGGCCTCGCCGGACGGCACATGCCGGCCGTTCGACGCCGAGGCGCGCGGCACGGTGCCGGCGAGCGGCTGCGGGGTGGTCGCCCTGCGGCGGCTCGAGGATGCCCTGGCGGAAGGTGATCCGGTGGTGGCGGTGATCCGCGGGGCAGCGGTCAACAACGACGGGGCGGTGAAGGTGGGCTTCACGGCGCCGGCTGTGCAGGGACAGGCGGACGTGATCGAACTCGCTCTCGCGGCGGCGGACGTGGCGCCGGCGTCGATCGGATTTGTCGAAGCGCACGGCACCGGGACTCCATTGGGGGATCCGATTGAGGTCGAAGCACTGAGCAAGGTGTTTGGACGAGCGCAGACGGATGACGGCCCCTGTTTGCTGGGGGCAATCAAGTCGAACATCGGCCACCTCGATGCCGCGGCGGGGGTAGCCGGCCTGATCAAGGCCGCTTTGGCGGTGCAGCGGGGCAAGGTGCCGGGGACGGTGCATTACACGGCACCGAACCCTGCGGCCCGGTTGCCAGAAAGTCCTTTTACGGTGGTGGCGGAGACAACGGATTGGCCACGGCGAAACAGCCCTCGGCGCGCGGGCGTCAGCTCGTTTGGCATCGGCGGCACCAACGCCCATGTGGTGCTGGAGGAGGCGCCGGCTCGATCAGGTCCCGGGAGCCCCGATGGGGTGGACTGTTGGCTGCCGATCTCAGCGCGGTCGGCCGCGGCGTTGACGCGCAGCTGCGAGCGATTGGCGGCGTGGCTGGAAGCGCACCCCGAGGTGGTTCTGGCGAATGTGGCCTGCACGTTGCAGACCGGCCGCCGCAGTTTTGAGCATCGACGGATCGTGCGGGCAAAGACGGTGGCCGAAGCGATTGCTGCGTTGCGGGCGACGACATCGTCGATCGAACCCGATGGGCCGGCGGCGATAAGCGAGTGGGTGGAGGGCCGGCAGACGCATTGGCCGGAAGCGGCGCGGACACCGGGCCATCGCATCCGCCTGCCCACCTATGCGTTTGCCCGGGACCGTTATTGGGTGGAACCGGGTCCGGCGGCGCAGCCAGCTGAGTCGGCCGTGCCTGCGCAGCCGGCGGCGGGGTTGCAGTTTCAACGAGCAACTTGGCGCGTGGGCCGAACCCCGGGTGGCGAGGGCCCCGGCGTGGTGCTGGACGTCACCGCCATGCCGTCGATCGAGGCCATGGAGGCGGTGCGGAAGCTGGGGCTGAAGTCAGCCGATCCGTTGGTGGTCGTGACGAATGGCGTGTTGCCCATGGCGTCAGACGAGCCCGACAACGCGACGTGTGGCGGGGTGCTGGGGCTGATGGCGGTGCTGCGACATGAGGCTCCGGCGGCGCAGGTACGATTCCTCGACGCGGGGGGGCTGGATCCAGCCGAACGATCGTTGTCGGCTCGACGTGAATTGTCCGCGCCGGCGGACGAAACAGTGGTGGCCCTGACCGCAGGGAAACGGTGGATCCGGCAGTGGACGGACGTGCCGGTTGCGCCGATCAAGACCCTGCCGTGGCGTGAGCGTGGCGTTTACCTGATCACCGGCGGATTCGGGCGGCTGGGGAGGATACTGGCAGGCGAATTGGCGCGGGCATGCCGGGCTCGTTTGGTGCTCGTTGGGCGTCAGGGCGGGGCGGGGGCCCAGGAATTTGTCCGCGAGCTCGAGCGCACGGGCGGAGAAGTGATGGCCGCCGCGGCGGACGTGGCGGACGCGGTCGCGATGGAGCGTCTGCTGGCGGAGGTCGAAGCGCGCTGGGGCGCGCTGCACGGCGTGATTCATGCCGCGGGATTGACCGGATCGGAATCAGTGCGGGAACTGAAGTCCACGGATGCGGCCATGCTGCAGACGCTTTGGCGGGCCAAGGTCGAGGGTTGGCGGGTGCTGAATCGATTGACGACGGACCGGTCGCTGGATTTCCGGGTGGCGATCTCATCGCTCGTGACGGTGGAAGGTGCCCCGGGCTTGGGTGCCTATGCGGCCGCGAACGCGGCTCTCGACTGCCTGGTGGATCGTTCCGCGGATCGGGCGGACGGTGGCGGTTGGATCGGGATCGCCTGGGGTGGGACCGGCGCGGCAGCCCATCTCGGCGAGGTGGCCATCGATATTCTGGGCCGATTGGTCACCCGCCGTGAACCCGGCACCTGGGTGGTAAGGGTGGGCGCGACGGCCGCTGAAGTCTCTCCGGTCAAACCACCGGTCGAATCGCAGGCGGTTTCACGGGCCGAGGCGGAGCGGCGATTGGCGACGATCTGGCGCGAGGCGATCGGCAACGATCCGGCGTCGCCGGATCAAAATTTCTTCGAGGCGGGCGGTGATTCGCTGGCGGCGGTACAGATCGTGGCGCGGATCAATCAGGAATTCGGCATCGAACTATCCGTGGCGGGCTTCCTGGACAAGCCGACCGTGCGGGAGGTGGCGGCCCAGGTGGCACCGGCAGCGAGCGAGCCCGCGTCCGGGCTCACGGCACCGCTGCGGCGTGGGGCATTGCGGCGGCAACGACGGCTCGGTGGAGGTGACGCATGAGTGGCGGGGGCGACGAGAACGCCATTGCGATCACCGCAGTGGCCGGTCGCTTCCCGGGCGCGCCGAACGTGGAGACGTTCTGGGCCAATCTTCGCGAGGGGGTGGAATCGATCCACCGGTTCACCGACGATGAGTTGCGGGCGGCGGGGGTGAGCGAGGCGCACCTGGCCGATCCCAACTATGTGAAGGCGCGTCCCCGTCTGGCTGACGTCGATCAATTCGACGCGGCGTTTTTCGGCATCCCGCCGCGGGAGGCGGAGGTGATGGATCCGCAGCACCGGCTGTTCCTCGAGGTAGCGCACGAGGCGCTGGAACGGGCCGGCATCGCGCCCGGGATGTTCGACGGGCTGATCGGGGTTTTCGGCGCGGCGGCCACCAGTTCCTATCTGCTGCACAACCTGAACGGCAACGGGCGGGCGGCCGCGGCCGGCGCAGTGCTGGGAACCGGCAACTTCGCGGATTTTCTGACGACGCGCGTGAGCTACAAACTCAATCTGGGCGGGCCCGCGTTCACCCTGCAGACCGCCTGCTCAGGATCGCTGGTGGCGGTGCATGTGGCGGCGCAGAGCCTGTTGAATTTCGAATGCGACGCGGCGCTGGCCGGGGGGGTGGTGGTCAACCTGCCCCAGGATTCCGGATACATCTATCACGAGGAAGGTGTCACTTCGCCGGACGGGCGTTGCCGGCCGTTCGACGCCCAGGCGCAGGGGACCATTTTTGGCAGCGGAGTCGGCGTGGTGGCGCTGCGGCGACTGGCGGATGCGCAGCGTGAGGGCGACCGGGTGCTGGCGGTCTTGAAAGGGTCGGCGATCAACAACGATGGGGCGGTGAAGGCGGGGTTCACGGCGCCGGCCATCGCGGGGCAGGCCGAGGTGATCAGCGAGGCGCTGGCCAATGCGGGGGTGACGGCGGATGAGATCAGCTATGTCGAGGCGCACGGCACGGCGACGCCGCTGGGGGATCCGATCGAAGTCGCCGCGTTGACCAAGGCCTTTCGCGAGACGACGAACCGCCGCGGGTTCTGTGCGCTGGGTTCGGTCAAATCCAACATCGGGCACCTCGATGCGGCCGGGGGGGTGGCGGGCCTGATCAAGACCGTGCTGGCGCTGCATCACCGCGAGTTGCCGGCCTCGCTGCATTTCCGGACCCCGAATCCGAAAATCGATTTTGCGAACAGCCCTTTCACGGTGAACGCGACGCGACGCGCCTGGCCGGTGCCGGCGGATAGTAAGCCGCGTCGGGCCGGGGTCAGCGCGTTCGGGGTCGGCGGTACGAACGCCCATGTGATCCTGGAGGAAGCGCCGGCGGTGGCAGCACGATCAGCAAGTGAGCGGCCGGGGCGACGCCATGTCCTGACCCTGTCGGCCCGCAGTGAAACGGCCCTGGCCGCGGCGACCACGGCGTTGGCGGAGCGGCTGGAGCAATGGCCCGACGAAGCCCTCCCTGCTGCGGTCCAGACGCTGCGCGAAGGTCGGCGGGCTCTGGAACATCGCCGGGTGGTGGTGGCGGCCGACCGGACCGATGCCGTTGCGGCGCTGCGCGAACGGGATGCGGCGCGCGTTGCGACCGGAAGGGTGAAGCCCGGAGTGCGGGAAGTGGCGTTCCTCTTCCCTGGTCAGGGGGCCCAGGTGGTCAACATGGGCCGTGAGTTGGCGGAGGCGGAGCCGGTGTTTCGCGCGGCTTTCGAGCACTGCATGGCGTTGTTCGCGCCATTCCTGGGCGAATCGCTGGTGGCCGTCGTGCATCCGCCGGGCGAGGCGAACGCGGCGGCTGAGGCGAGGCTGCGGCGCACCGACCTGGCGCAACCCGCGCTCTTCGCGGTTGAGTACGCGTTGGCGCAGCTATGGCAGTCGTGGGGCGTGAAGCCGGCGGCGCTGCTCGGACACAGTCTCGGGGAAGTGACGGCGGCGTGTGTGGCCGGAGTGTTTTCGCTGGAGGATGCCGTGCGGATCGTGGCGGCGCGGGGTCGGTTGATGCAGGCGCTGCCGGAAGGCGCGATGCTGGCCGTCACCTTGCCCCCGGCCGAGCTGAAGCCGCACCTCACGCCCGTGCTTTCGCTGGCGATTGTGAACGGGCCGCGAGCCTGTGTGGTCGCGGGCGCAGACCCCGAGATCGCGGCCCTGGAAGACACGCTGCGCGAGCGTGGGGTGATGGCCCGCCGGCTGCCGACCTCGCACGCATTTCAGTCGCACCTGATGGAACCGGTGGTGGCGCCGTTACTGGCAGAAATGAAGCAGGTGGAACTGCACCCGCCCAAGGTGCCGTTCCTGTCGAATGTAACCGGCCGCTGGATCACGGCGACCGAGGCGACGGATCCGGCCTACTGGGCCCGGCAGCTTCGTCAAACGGTGTATTTTGCTGACGGTCTGCGCGAGCTGGCCAAGGAGCCCAACCGCCTCTTTGTGGAGGTAGGACCCGGCCGGATTCTGGCGGGTCTGGCCCGGCCCAACATGACGGCGGGCGATACCCGCAGCGTGTGGGCGTCGCTACCCGATGCGCGGGAGCGCAAGTCGGAGGCGGCCACGGTGCTCGGCACGCTGGGCCGGCTGTGGATCGCGGGCGCGCCCGTGGATTGGCGGGCGTTTCGGGGTGCGGAGCCGCCGGCGCGGCTGGAGCTGCCCACCTATCCGTTCGAACACCAACGTTTCTGGATCGATCCGGAACGGGCCGAGGAACGGAACCCCGCGCAGGGGCCGCTTGAACGCGCTCCTTTCGAGAAATGGTTTTACGCTCCGGTTTGGAAGCAGGCGGTGGCGGCAAGGCCTTTGCCGATCGCGGGCGCTTGGATTGTCGTGGGGGATGCGGATGGCGTCGGCGCGGCGCTCGCGGCGAAGCTGACGGAAGCGGGGGCAACCGTAGTGGAGCATCCGGCAGGCGTGGCATGGGCCGAGACATTGCGGAGGGCCCAGTCGAGCGAACAACCGCTGCGGGGTATCGTTGCGACCGATTTCCTGGCGGTGCGGTCCGAAGCGGCCGCACTGGAAGCATTCAACCAGCTGATCAGTCTGGCGGCGGCGTGGATGGAAGCGGGCGCAGGCCAGTCCGTGGACCTGTTGCTGCCGACGCGAGCCGTGCATGCAGTGCTCGGGACCGATGCGGTGGAACCGGCCGGGGCGTTGGCCGCGGGTTTGGCGCAGGTATTACCCATGGAGCTGCCGATGCTGAACACCCGGCAAGTGGATTTCCCCGTGGAAGCGGATTCGCAAGCGATCGCCTCGCACCTGTTGCGCGAAGCGGTCCGGGCGGATGACGTGAGATTGGCCGCGTGGCGCGCCGATTCACGCTGGGTCACGCATTTTGAACCATTGCCCGTGCCGACGTCCGCAACGGGTCTCGCGCGGGATGGGGGTGTTTATGTGATCACGGGAGGCTTTGGCGGCATCGGGCTGGCGTTGGCCGGGATGCTGGCGAAGTCGGCGCGGGTCAGATTGTTGTTGGTCAGTCGACGAGGAGGCGCCGGTCAGGCGGCGACGATTGACAAGCTGCAAGGTCAGGGGGCCGAAGTGTTGCCGGTGGCGGCGGACATTGCCACGGCGCGGGGCTGGGCGGACGTGTTTGACGCCGCGAAGGCGCGGTGGGGTGCGGTTACCGGATTGATTCACGCCGCCGGGGTTCCGGGCAAGACCATCGCGGCCCGCAAGACGGCGCCGGAAGCGGCCGCGGTATTCGCGGCCAAGGTAAACGGCACGGCGGCGCTGGCGGAGGTGCTGCGAGGCGAGACGCTCGAGTGGGTGGTGTTGTGCTCCTCGCTGGCGGTGTGGTCCGGCAGCGCCGGTCAAAGTGATTACGTGGCGGCCAACGCCTATCTTGATGCGCAGGCGGCGCGGTGGCGGAAACAAGGAATCCGGGCGACGTCGATCAACTGGGACCTGTGGCGCGACGTGGGCATGGGCGTGAAGGAAGCCCAGGGCAATCCGTTCGCGATTTCACCGGCCGAGGGGGGGGCGGCCTTGCAACGAGCCTTCGCCGCGGACCGGGCGCAGGTGATCGTATCCACCGGCGCCTTGCCGCAACGTTTCGCGGCGGTGACGGTAATGGCGAAATCCGGTGACGACCCCGCCGCATCGCGGCCCCGCTACCCGCGGCCGGCGCTCACCACGGAGTTTGTCCCGCCGGCGCCGGGGCTGGAGGAGCAGGTGGCCGGGCAATGGGCGGCCCTGCTGGGCCTCGACCGGGTGGGGGCTGACGACAATTTCTTCGAGTTGGGTGGTGATTCCCTCACGGCGATGCAGGCGATCGCCGCCATCCGTGGGGCTACCGGAGCGACGGTGGCGGTCACCACGTTTTATGATCAACCCACGCCGCGACGCCTGACCCCGCTGGTGCGCTCCGCCCAGCCCTTGCGCGACGCTCCTTAATCCGCTTTCCTTGCGTCCGGGCTTGGCCCTCATCGCCAAGCCCACTTTGGTTTTCGATCCCCGACCCTACTTCATGAGTAAATCCGACGCCCCCTCCCTCGATCCGGCCAAGCATGTTGCGATCGTGGGCCTGCAGTTACGGTATCCCGGCGCGAACACGCTGGCGGAATTCTGGCAGAATCTGCGCAATGGCGTTGAATCCATCAGTTTCTTCAGCGCCGAGGAGTTGCGGGAGGCGGGGTTTCCGCAGGCCCTGATCGACAATCCGGCCTTTGTGCGGGCAAATCCGCACGTCGGTGACACGGCGGGCTTTGATCCGGCTTTCTTCGGCTTTACGCCGCACGAGGCGGAGGTGATGGATCCGCAGATTCGCCTGATGCTGGAGAGCTCATGGCAGGCGCTGGAGGACGCGGGTTACGATGCGGATCGGTTTGACGGACGGATCGGCGTCTTCATGGGGGCCAACCTCAGCAATTATTTCATGGCGAACCTCATGCCGCAGATGGACGACCTGCTGGCCGGACAAGGCGGCATCTCGGCCATGACGCTGTTCAACGACCGCGATTCGCTGGCGACGATCGTTTCCTACAAGCTCAACCTGAAGGGGCCGAGCGTTACGGTGCAGACCTATTGCTCGACCTCGCTGGTGGCGGTGCACCTGGGCTGCCAGAGCATCCTGGCCGGCGATTGCGAGATGGTGCTCGCGGGCGGCGTATCACTCAACAACGAGTCGGTGTCGGGCTACTCCTACGAGGAAGGCAGCATCAAGTCACGCGATGGGCACTGCCGGACGTTTGATGCCCAGGCGAGCGGCACGGTGTTCGGCAACGGCGTCGGAGTGGTGGTGCTGAAGCGACTCGATCGGGCTCTGGCCGACGGTGACACGGTGCACGCGGTGATCCGCGGTTCGGCGATCAACAACGACGGAGCGATCAAGGCGGGCTACACCGCTCCCAGCGTGCAGGGCCAGATCGAATCGATCTCGGCGGCAATCGCGCGCTCGGGGGTCGATCCGGAGTCGATCGGCTTTGTGGAGGCGCATGGCACGGCGACCCTGGTGGGGGATCCGATCGAGGTGACGGCGCTGACGCGCGCGTTCACGGCGGCTGGCGCGAAGCGCCACCAGTATTGCGCCCTGGGTTCGGCCAAGACGAATTTCGGCCACCTCGATCGGGCGGCCGGCGTGGCGGGACTGATGAAGACGATGATGGTGGTGAAGGAGGGCCTGATTCCGCCGTCCCTGCACTACGAGAATCCGAATCCCAAGATCGATTTCGGCAGCAGCCCCTTCTTCGTGAACACCAAGCTGCGCGACTGGGAACGCCACGGACCGCCCCGTCGCGCCCTGGTGTGCTCACTGGGCGTCGGGGGCACGAATGCGCATGCCGTGGTGGAGGAGCCGCCGGCGTTGGATCCGTCCGGTCCCTCGCGCGCCGCGCAACTCGTGGTGGTCTCGGCTCGTTCGGAGAACGCGCTCGGCACCGCCACGGACCAGCTGGTGACCTTCCTCAACCAGAACCCGGCCGTCCCGCTGGCCGACGTGGCGTTCACGCTCCAGCGCGGTCGCAAGAAGTTCGCGCGCCGCCGGATCGCGGTGGGTCGGGACGCGGCGGAGATCGTGGCGGCCCTGGAGGACAAGCGGGCCGGCCTGGGCTGCGCGGGCGGCGGGGGCAAACAGCGCGAGGTCGCCTTCCTTTTCCCGGGGCAGGGCGCGCAATACGTCGACATGGGACGCGGGCTGCATGCGACCGAACCCGTGTTTCGGGAGACGGTCGACCGCTGCGCCGAGGTCCTGCGGCCCCACCTCGGGCTCGATCTGCGCGACGTTCTGTATCCGAAGAATGATGACATCGAGGCGGCGGCCGAGAAACTAAAGCAGACGGCGCTCACCCAGCCGGCGCTGTTCGTGATCGAATACGCGCTGGCCCGGCTCTGGATGAGCTGGGGCGTGCAGCCCGTTGCGATGATCGGTCACAGCATCGGCGAATACGTGGCCGCAACGCTGGCCGGAGTCTTTACGCTGGAGGATGCGCTGGCGCTGGTCGCCGTGCGGGGCCGTCTGATGCAGAGCCTGCCCGCGGGATCGATGCTGGCGGTGACGCTGACGGAGGAGGAGGTCGGCCCGTTGCTCACCGCGGGGGTCTCGGTGGCGGCGATCAATGCCCCCGGGTCCTGCGTGGTCTCCGGTCCGACGCCGGCAATTGAGGCGTTGGAGGAGCGCTTGAAGGAACAGGGCGTCGGCGCCCGCCGCCTGCAGACCTCGCACGCGTTTCACTCCGCCATGATGGATCCGATCCTGGAGGCATTCACGGCGGAGGTGGCCAAGGTGACGCGGTCCGCGCCCCGACTGCCGTACTTGTCCAATTTGACCGGAACGTGGATCACCGAAGCCCAGGCGATGGATCCAGCGTATTGGGCGCAGCATCTGCGCAACGCGGTGCGATTCACCGAAGGGGTGGGGGTGCTGCTGGGCGAGGGCCAGCGCATCGGCTTGGAAGTCGGCCCCGGTCGCACTCTCAGCACGCTGACCCGCCAGCGGCCGGAGATCGGGGCGGCCGGAGCACCGGTCACCTCGCTGCGGCACCCGCAGGAGAAGACCGCCGACGACTTGTTTGTGCTGAGCGCGCTGGGTCGAATGTGGGTTGAGGGGGCGGAAGTGGATTGGACGGCGTTTTCCGCCGGGGAGCAGCGGCGGCGGGTGGCGCTGCCAACCTATCCCTTTGAGCGTCAACGCTACTGGGTGCAGCCCAAGAAGGTGGAGCCGGTCGTGTCGGCGGCCGGCGGCGGCAAGGGGGCGGCCACCCCGACCGCGTTCGCGCGGCAGGCGGATTTGGCGGATTGGTTTTATTGTCCGGTCTGGCGCGAAGCGCCGCCGCCGGTGGCAACCGCGGCCGCGGGCAACGACTGGCTACTGTTGGCCGAGCCCGGGGCCCGACGCGAGGCGTTGGTGACGCGGATCGAGGCGGAGGGCGGACGGGTGACGATTGCCGAGACGGGTGCGGCCTTCTCGCTGGTGGCCGACGCGCACTATGCCGTGAACCCGACCAGCCGGGATGATTATGCGACGCTGTTGACGATATTACGCGGGGAGAAGCGATTCCCGAGCTACGTCGTGCACGCCTGGAGCGACCATCCGGTGGAGGGCGAAGTTTTGGCTTCGTTCGAAGCCACGCAGGATCGGGGATTCTTCAGCCTGCTGCAGCTGGCGCAGGTGCTGGGGGATGAAAACCTGTCGGCGCCGCTGCGCCTGGCGGTGCTCACGCAAGGCATGCAAAGTGTGAACGGCGAAGCGATCCTCTCGCCGGAACGAGCGACGGTGATCGGTCCAGCCAAGGTGATGGCCCAGGAGTATCCGGAAATCGCCAGTGTGGCGTTGGATGCGGCCGGCGCGGCCCACGAAGTGGCGGCGGCGGTGGTGGCCGAACTCGGGGCGACGCCGACCGAGCCGGTGGTGGCCTGGCGAGGGCAGCAGCGGTATGTGCAGCAGTTCGAAGCACAGCGGCTGACTGCTCCGGGCGCGACGGTGCCTTTGTTGAAGACGGGGGGAGTGTATCTGATCACGGGGGGGCTGGGCGGCATCGGTTTGAAGGTCGCGGACTGGCTGGCGCGCACGGTGCAAGCCCGGCTCGTACTCACCAATCGTTCGGCGCTGCCGGCGAAGGAGGAGTGGGAGGCTTGGATTGCCGGTCACGGCATAGAGGATCGGGTGAGCCGGCGGATCGCGGCCGTGCGTCAGCTCGAGGCCGGTGGAGCAGAAGTGATGATCGCCACGGCGGACACGGCGGACCTTGCCGCGATGCAGGCCGCGGTGGCGGCGGCCCGCGAGCGATTTGGACGGATTGACGGCGTCATGCACTCGGCGGGTGTCGCCGGTGATGGCGTCATGCAGCTGAAGGAGAAGTCCACCGCGGCGGCGGTCATCGACGCCAAGATCAAGGGTGCACTTGTGCTGGCGGCGGCGCTGGGGGAGGAGAAACCGGATTTTGTGGTGCACTTCTCCTCGATCGCGGCGGTGGTCGGTGGCTTCGGCCAGGTCGACTACTGCGGGGCCAACTCCTGTCTCGACGTGATGGCGGCGGCCGCAACGCAGGCGGGCGGCCCGCCTACGATTTCGATCAACTGGGACGCCTGGGCCGAGGTGGGCATGGCGGTGGAAACCGTGGCGCGACCCAAGGCGACGCAGGCCCACCGGGCCGCGAATGAGTTCAAGCCGATCGATCATCCGCTCTTCCAGCGCGTACGCGAGACGGGGGATGAGATTCACTACGTCGGCACGTTCAGCACCGAAGGGCCCTGGTTGATCACGGATCACGAACTCTACGGCAAACCCACGCTCCCGGGCACCGCCTATCTGGAGATCGCGCGTTCGGCGTTTGCCCGGCACATCACGGCGGCGGCCTACACGTTCTCCGAAATGTTCATCCTCGCCACCTTCTCGGTGGAGCCCGGGCAGTCGCGGGAGCTCCATGTCGTGCTCACGCGCGAGGGAGAGGGGTACGACTTTGCGATCAAGAGCGAGGTACCCGGGGCGGCGGGTGAATGGCTGGAGCATTCGCGCGGACACCTGGCTGCGGGGACCGAGCAGGAGCAGCGCACGCATGACCTCGCCGTGATCGAGGCGCGTTGCACAGTGGAGCACATCGAGATCAACGCCGCCGACAAGATCCAGCCCGGCCAACTGATCCCGCAGGCGGCGCACCTCAGCGTGGGCCCGCGGTGGATGACCCCGGACTGGGTGAAGCTCGGGGAGCGCGAGGGCATCACGGGTCAGCGGCTGGCGGACGCCTACGTGGGGGACCTCGCGGATTTCCCGCTGCATCCCGGGATGGTGGATCTGACGTCGTTTTTCCCGTTCAAGACCAGCAGTGTCTACATCCCGTTCTCGCATGGGACCGTGCGGGTCTATGGGCCGCTGCCAGCGCGGATCCGCTCCTACATCAAGCAGCACGACGATCTGATGAGCGGGAAGCCGACCGCCAATTTCGACGTGCTGATCTGCGACCCCGCAGGCCGGGAACTGGTGGTCATGGAGGACTACCTGCTGAAGAAAGTGGAGCAGAGCAGCGTGGCCGCCGCCGCGGGATCCGGTGCGGGCGTATTGTCATCGGAGGACCGCTTCCCGTTTCTGCCGGGAGCGGAGAATTTCCAGGTGAACATGGCGGCGCTTGGTCAGATTGACACCCTGGCGCTGGCCGACTCCGAGCGGCAGGCACCCGGAGCCGGTCAGATCGAGGTGCAGATGCATGCGGCGGGTCTGAACTTCAAGGACGTGCTGCGCGCGCTGGGCATGCTTTCGTCGGAGCACGACGCCGGTCTCGCGCAGGGCTTTGGCGGCGAAGGTGCCGGCACGGTCGTGCGGGTGGGTCCGGACGTGACTGAATTTTCGCCGAGTGACCGCGTCATCGTGATGGGCGCGAAGTGTTTCAGTGGTTTTGTGACGTTGGCCACGAATGCCGCGGCGCCGATGGCGGAAACCCTGAGCTTCGACGACGCGGCGACCATTCCGCTGGTGTTTCTCACGGCCCACTATGCCCTGCACGTGCAGGGCCGGCTCGCGCCGGGCGAACGCGTCCTCATCCATGCCGCCGCGGGCGGAGTGGGCCTGGCCGCGATCCAGTGCGCGAAACGCGTCGGGGCGGAGATCTATGCCACCGCGGGCAGCCCGCAGAAGCGGGACTACGTGAAGTCGCTCGGTGTCGAGCACGTGTTCGATTCCCGTTCGCTGTCGTTTGCCGACGACCTCATGGCGGCCACCCAGGGCGAGGGCGTTGACGTGGTGCTGAATTCGCTGGCGGGTGAATTCATTCCCAAGGGCCTGGGCGTATTGAAGCAGTTCGGCCGTTTCATCGAGATCGGCGCACGCGACATCTACCAGAACAGCCAGCTCGGGTTGCGGCCGTTTGCGAACAACCTGTCGTTCATTGCGATCGAGCTGGGGCCAGTGATGTTGCAGCGGCCGGCCTACGTGCGGGAGATGCTCGACGAAATCATGGGCTATTTCCGCAGCGGAGAGTTCCAGCCACTGCCGACGGAAGTGTTCCCGATCACCGCCGTCGCGGAGGCGTTTCAGACGATGGCCGGAGCCCGGCACATTGGCAAACTGGTGCTGGCGATCACGCCGCCGGCGAAGGCGATGGAAGGTATGATACGCCGCGAGCCGACAACCGCGGGCGGGGGCGGCAGTGCGACCGCCGACTCCATCAAACCAACCGAAGGCATCGATGCGCTGGCGCGCATCCTGACCGCGGTGCCGGTCCAGATGGTGGTTTCGCCGCGACCGCTGCAACCAATCATCGATCACGTGCGCGGACAGTTGGCGGCCCCCGCGCCGGCGGCGTCGGCGGACCTACCCAAACCCGACGCGCGCAAGCGGTATCCACGGCCCTCGCTGGGCAACGCCTACGTGGCCCCGCGCAACCCGGTCGAGACGGCGTTGGCCGAGGCCTGGCAGGGGTTGCTCGGCATTGAAGAGGTGGGGGTGCAGGACAACTTTTTCGAGCTGGGGGGCGATTCCCTGATCGGCGTGCAAGTGATTTCGCGGGTGAAGAAGGAGTTCAGCATCAACCTGCCGTCCTCCGCCCTTTACGAAGGTCCCACGATTGAAGAACTCGCCCGCGCCATCGAAGCGGCCCCATCCTAGCCCGGAATCATGAGCACCCCCTACGAGCGCACCATCCGCTTCGCCGACGTCGACGGCGCCGGCTTCGTCTATTTTTCCAACTACCTGTCCATCTGTCATGAGGCGTATGAAGCCAGCGTTGCGGCGGCGGGCTTGGAATTGCGGGAGTTCTTCGCCACGCACCGCCTGCTGGTGCCGATTGCGAAGTGCCAGTCGCAGTTTCTCGGTCCGTTGCAAAGCGGCAACCGGGTGCGGGTCGAGTTCACCAAGTCGATGACCGGGTCGGACAGTTTCAACCTGAACTACCGGGTGATCAACGTGAGTGCGGGCGACAAGCTGGTGGCGATCGCTTTTACCGATCATGTCTCGATCGACCTGCAGACCCTCGAGCGGAAGCCGCTGCCGCCGGTCTTTGTGAATTGGTTGAAGGGAACCGCGGGGGCCTGATCACATGTGGGTGCTCGGATTCACTGGCGGGCTCGACGTGGCGCACGACAATGCGCACGCGCTGCCCTATGACTTCATCCATGACGCGGCGGCGGTGCTGCTCCGCGACGGCCAGGTTGTGACGGCGATCGAGGAGGAGCGGCTCAACCGCATCAAACACACCAACAAGCGTCCCCACCGGGCGCTGCGGTTCTGCCTGGAGACGGCCGGCATCGGCGTGGCGGACCTTGACGCCGTGGTCTTTTACGCGACCGAGCCGTATGTGAAGCGGGTGCTGCAGACCCTGCACCTAGGTGACCTGGGGCAAAAGGAGCTGCTCACACCGCGCGGCATGGTGCAGCGGATGATCCGGGATGAACTCGGCGCCGACCTCGATCCGGCCCGGATTCATTTTTGCGACCACCACACGGCGCACGCGGTCAGCGCCTATGCCATGTCGGGCTACGACGAGGCGTTGGTGGTGACGTTGGATGGGCAGGGCGAGGGCGTGGCCGGAGTCATTTACGATGGCCGCGGCCGCACTCTCAACCGGCTGCATGCGTATCCGGAGCAACACTCGCTGGGTTATCTCTACCGTGATGTGATTCGGTTCCTCGGCTACGAGATGTTCGACGAATACAAGGTGATGGGCATGGCGCCCTATGGCGACCCCGCGCGCTACCGCGCTATGTTCCGCACCTTCTATGAGCTGCTGCCGAACGGCGACTACCGCCTGCATCTCGACCGGGTGGCGGGCCTGTTCCAAGTGGCCCAGCCGCGGCGCAAAGGCGAACCGTTTACCGAAGCGCATCAGCACATCGCGGCGGCCCTTCAGGAGGCGACGGAGATCATCGGCCTGCATGTATTGCAGCACTTCCGGACGGCGACGGGCCATCGGCGTCTGTGTCTCGCGGGTGGGGTGGCGCACAACTGCTCAATGAACGGCCGGGTGCTCTATGAGGGTGGCTTTGAACAGGTCTACGTGCAGCCGGCGGCGCATGATGCGGGCTGCGCGCTGGGCGCAGCGCTGGCAGTGCAGTTGCAGCTCAATCCCGCCACGGAGGTCGAGCCGATGCGGCACGTCTTCCTGGGCACGGACATCGGCGATGACGCGGTCATTGAGCCGGTCCTCGCGGCCTGGGGTGATTTTGTCACGATCGAGCGGTGCGACGACATTGTGGCGCGAACGGCCGATTTGCTGGCAGATGGTCAGGCGATTGGCTGGGTGCAGGGGCGTTCCGAATTCGGACCGCGCGCACTGGGCAACCGCAGCATCCTGGCCGACCCGCGGCCGGCGGAGAACAAGGACATCATCAACCGGATGGTGAAGAAACGGGAAGCCTACCGTCCGTTCGCGCCCTCAGTGCTGGTTGAACACGTCGATGATTATTTCGAAACCATCGCGACCCAGAAGGATTTCCCGACGATGAGCGTGATTCTCAACGTGCGGCCGGACCAGCGCGAGTTGCTTGGTGCGATCACCCACGTCGACGGCACGGCACGGGTGCAAACGGTGTCAAGCGAGGTGAACGCGCGTTACTGGGAGCTGATCAGGGCGTTCGGAGACCGCACCGGTGTGCCGATGCTGCTCAACACGTCCTTCAACAACCACGCGGAGCCCATCGTGGATTCCGTGGCGGAGGCGGTGGTGTGTTTTCTCACGACCGACCTGAACGCGCTGGTGGTGGGCGATTGGCTGGTGCGCAAACGGGCGGTCGAGCCGGCGGCCTGGCGGCGGCTCGGCGTGGCGTTGCCCGATACGATCCGGCTGAAGGCGGAGCGTTATTGGCAGTCTGCGTCCGAGCAGGCCTGGCGGCACGAGCTGGCCTTCAGCTATCACCACGGCAAGCGCGCGACGATCAGCGAGGGCATGTATCGGCTGCTCGGCGCCGCGCAGGGGCAGTGCGTCGCCGATGCCGGTGCGGCAGCCGGACTGGCGGAGGCAGACACCATCGCGCTGCTGTCGGAGCTGCGCGAGTTGTGGTCGAACCGGATGGTGAAACTGACCCCGGTGTCCTGACTCCGGCGGTTGGCGTCAGAACTTAAACTCGATACCCGACGTGAAGGTCAGCTGGTCCTTCTCCTGGGCTTGGATGGTCACGGTGGTGCCGCCGAACGGGAAGGTCACGGGTCCCAGGGAATTGTCGTAGATGTAGGTCACTCCGACGCTCAGGCCGAGTTGTGGGGTGAGCTGGCCCTTGAAGCCCACATAGGCGTCGAAGACGTAGAGGTCGTTCTCCTTGAACGCCTGTCGGTACAGCATGCGTTGCTCGAACATGGCGGACTCGCTGAAATAGTAGACGAAGTTCTCTAGGAAGCCGGCGCCGATGAGCAGGTCGCCGTCGTAGGCGTTGCCCTTCACTTCCTGCTGGGCGACCAGGCCCGGCACGATATCGAGCTTCGTCTGGACGGAATCGATCAGCTTGTAGCCCACACCGAACATCTGCACGGCGGAGTAGTCGATGTTCTTCACCTGATCGACGCTGTAGGAGGAGCGGCTCACCGTGTAGTACCGGTCGTTGATTTTGTGGTTCCAGGCGAAGACGCCGGAGTAATTGTCGGTCTGTGTACCGTTCGGCTCGTAGTCGGTGTAGGCGTAGTTGAGATCGAGGGAATGGATGTCGTTGGCGGCCAGCCGCATGAGGCTGGCCTTGGCCTGCACGCCAAGGACGCGCCCGGTCAGGCCGAGCCCGGCGCCGGTGGTGCCGGGCGGGGTGCCGGGAATCTGACCCTGGATGAACGTCGGACTGACATAGGTGCCGCCGAACGTGATGGAGCGCACCCACTTGGCTGCGGGCTGGCCGGCGGCCTGAGCTTGGAAATTGGAGCCGGCTCCCGAACTGACGGTGGAGGAGCTTCCGCCGGCACCCGCGGTGGCGCCGCCGGCGGCCGGGCCGGTGGGATTGGCGGCCAGCGCCGCGACGGTGAGATTCTCGCCGACCTTGTAATCGGCGACGTCGCTCTCGCTGAACGTGATTTCCCCAAACAGGTCACCCTTGAAGGTGACGGTGCCGTTGGCGCGGCCGGTGATCTTGCCGGTGAAGGTGTCACCGTTTTTCAGGCGGACGACATCGGCGAAGAGCAGGCCGGAGGAGAGGAGGAAGAGGGCGGCACCGAGGCGGAGAGAGACGGATTTCATGGCAATGACGGGCGAAAGGGAAACGAACGGCAGACTAGGCGTGGGCGGAGTGATCCGGGAGTTGAAGCGGTTGAAAAACGGCGAATTGACCTAAGCCTCCGCCGGTGAAGTCGATCCGGAAGAGACTTGGAGAGTATTAGGATCGTTGGCGACATAATACATATCGATCTCCCCCTTGCCCTTGAGGTCGACCTTGCCGCGGTATTCGCAGGCATGACGTGAACGTACCAGTTCGTAGGTGTAAGCCGAGAGATTGATGCGGCCGGGGGCACCCTGGCTCTCCAGTCGACTCGCGATATTCACGGTATCGCCAAAAATGTCGTAGATCAGTCGGCGCTTGCCGACGACGCCGGCGACGACGATGCCGGTGTGCACGCCGATGCGGATGTGCCATTTCACGGCGGCGTCACGGTTACGGGTGTGAATGAATGTGACGATGTCGCGGGCGGCATCGATGGCCCGGATGGCGGCGTCGTCGGCCGGGTCGGGCAGACCGCCCGCGGCCATGTAGGCGTCCCCGATGGTCTTGATCTTGGTCAGACCGTGACGATCGATGATGTCGTCGAACTGGTTGAAGATCTCGTTGAGTTCGGTGATCAGCCGTTGCGCCGGCATGGCGGAGACGGTGTTGGTGAAGCCCTTGAAGTCCGTGAATATCACGGTGACGTCCTCGAAGCGCCGCGAGGTGGCGCGGCCGGTCGCCTTCAATTCGTCGGCGGCCTCGCGGGGCAGGATGTTGTAGAGCAGGGCGTCGGCTTTACCCTTCTCCTCCCGCAGTTCGGCGGTGCGGACGGTCACCTGTTCCTCCAGTTCCACGTTTTTCGCCGCGATGAAGCGCTGCTTTTCCTGTTCCTGGGCAATGGCGGCGCGGGACAAGGTCTCCACCTCGACCAGTTTTTCCTCCAACCGTCGGGATACCAGGGTGTAGTTGCGGGCGACCAGGAGCGAGAGCGACACCAGAGCGAAGATGCCTCCGTAGGCCGGCAGGTAGATTGCCTCGTGGCGGTCCAGACCGAAACCAACGGTGCGCATGAGATTAAGGGAAATGCAGGCGGCGAGGAGGATCATGCCGGTGCCAAGAATCGGGGCGCCCGGATGACGTTGCCTCCACGCGGCGATGATCCACCAGCCCGCCACGGCCACCGCCAGCACCACCACGGTCATCATGCCCAGGTTGGACAAGGGACTGGGCCAGGCCAATGCCCCGATCGTACTGAGGGTGGCGAAGGCACCGAAGATCGCGAGCACCCGGCTCCGGCCGATCGCCAGCACGGCGTGGAGCGTCAGCAACCAGGCGAAACAGGACGCGGCCACCGACACCGTGAACAGATGCACCACCAGTTTTTCGCGGCCAGGGGACGTGACGAGGCCGGCCTCGAAATTGGAATAGATCATGAGCCCGAAGCTCAGGGCGAAAAACGCGCAGGCCAGGTTTTCCCGCAGCCGTGACCGGAGCACGAACAAGGCGACGTGCAGCACCACGGCCATGCTGGCGACACCACTGAAAAACATCTGGTGCGCGCGGAGTGAATCAAGGTTCAGCAGTTCGGACTCAGGCATGGTTCAGGTGGAAGCGGGAGAAGGCGCGCTGCGGTGAAGAAACAGCACCATGCCAGGCTGATCGCTGTGCAGCAGTCCGGGCAGGTTCTCCACCAGCTGGTCGAAGGGCATTGCGGGGTAGGCCTGGCGAAAGAGCGCGACGCGGTCGCGGTCCGCCTGGTCCAGGCACATCGCAATCCGAGTGCTGCCTGTGGGGAAATCCCCGGTGGTTGAGATGGCGGTCTCGAATCCCCGGCGTTGCCATTGCGTGATGGTTCCGCCCTGCCAACGGACCACCGCGAGTTCGCGAAGGCCGAACATTTCCAGGGTTTCACGGGCGGCTTGTTCGAGCGGCAGCCGTACGAGCGCGGCGGACAGGTAGGCGCGGGCGGTGCGGGCGGTCAGGTTGGTTTCGAAGCCCAGATTTTCGGGCATCAGTCCGATGAACGCAGCTCCTCCATCCGGCAAGGCGACCCGGCCTTGCACGGCCTCGGGGAATCCGATCTGGCGAACCACGCCCGCCACGTCCTCGACGTGCCACGAGTCCGGTATCGGCTCCGCCACGGCGAACACCTCCGCCAGCGTGCGATCGTTGCGTACAAACTGCCGGTCGATGAGGGCCCGCTGGGTCTTCTCCAAGGTCTCGCGCAGGACCCCGTGCATCACCCGGAGGATATTGCCGACATCCGCAATCTCACGGATGCGGGAGCTGTCGATGGAGTGTTGAAATTCCGGAGTTCCGAGCAGTCCGGCCTGGTAGCCGAGCCGTTTGAATTCCCGCGAAACGAAGGCGGCAAAGGCGAACGTGGCGATGATGCCGATTCCCAGGGTCCACAGGGTCATGATCCCATAGTCCCGCCAGATCAGGCGCCGACGATCCAGAAAAGGGCGGGCGGAGACCTCGATGCCCACCCGCCAGCTGGGATGCCTGGTCTGGGCCATGGCGGGGCGCACCTGATGTTCAGCGCCGTCATTCGCGATTGGCTGCAGGGTCACCTCACCTTCGGCCGGCTGCAGGCTTAAATCCACCGTGGCGGGAGTGGCGGGCCCCGCGGTGTCACCGAGGATCCGGCCGTCTGAATCGATCAGGAATATTCGCAGCGCCTGTTGCCACCGCAGGATGCGGTTGAAGATCTCGCGCAGACGGACTTCCGCCGCCTCCCGCTCGCTTTCCGTTCGGGGCAATTCTTCGATCATCATGAACTCCGCGATCGAGGATGCCAGGGTGCGCACTTCCGTATCAAAATCGCGTTGCTCGGCCCGCAGCTCCAGCCAGGCGCCGAGGGCGCCGCCGCAGATGGCCAGGCCGATGAACAGCGGCATCACCAGGAGGATGATCTGGCGGCGGGTTGTCATGCCGGGCGAGGGAACTCGAGGCCCGGGGCGATGATCAGGCCGTGGGCAAAGGCGGGGCACTCGCGGAGAAAGGCGAAGAAGAACCCCTTGCGGATGAGTAGCAGGCGGGCGCCCTCAGGTCCGCTCCGGAGCGGACCGGTCTCGGTGCCGCCGAAAAGCGCCGGCAGGTCGACCAAAGGCGGCGCCGGGGTGCCGTCGGGCAGCACCAGCCCGCCACCGACCGTGACCCAAACGGCGCCCAGGGAGCGTCCACCGGGGTGGGCCATTTGGTCAGGGGCGATTTCGCGGGGTTCGCCGGCATCCGCAATCAGGGCCAACTCATTTTCATCGAGTTGGTTGAAGGGAGTGACTCGGCGCAGATCCAGCATTCGCGCGAGAATCGATGAGGATTTAGTGGGATCGACGCTCATGCCGGGTAGTTCACGAGGATGAAGTGCGGTGGGTGAATCTGTGCGCACAGTTCGCGATGCAGTTCGGCACCGGAGCGCGGGCAACCCGGATTGATACGCTGATCGGATGCCAGGGGTGGGGCGGCGATAAAAGAGCCCCGACCATTCGGGAGACGGGTTTCCGACCACGAGGCGGAGTCGTTGCCTTGAATCAGTACCCGCCCGCCGTCGGTCTCCAGCAGCAGCCAGGTGATGGTGCCGGGTGCAACGATCCCGAGCTTGTCGCGCAGCACCGCCTCGTCGCCGCCATGATGGCGCAGGGCGGCTTGCGCTAGTTGGGCCAGGATCGCCCGCTGGGCATTCACGGAGGCGGCCAGCTCGGGCAGCGGCGGGGCAATCCAGGCGAGCAGCGTGTCACGGTGGGCGACCGCACCCCAGGGGGCGGTCTCGGTTTGGCGCGCTCGCGGCGTGGGCCCCCAGGTCCAAGTGCCGCTGGCTCCGGCCCGACCGCCCCGGCTGATCAGCCGGTAGGAAAGGGCGGAATGGTCGCGGCCGGTCTCGCGTCGTGCGATGGATTGTCCGAGTGACTGGACCAGTCGGTTGAGTTGCGAGGTGGAGGCCGTGAAGCGATCCGCCAATAGTTTGAGCTCGGCCGGACGTTCGACCACCACCGCCTCCCGGTAGTCCCCCGCGGTCGCCCGCATGGCACCGTTACGGATTACCCCAAGCGGGGCCGTGAGCTGCCGGACGATGGCCAGCGAGGTGATGCCGGCCAGGAGCATGAGCAGGGCGCCGGCGCCCAGGGTGATGACCATGGCGCGGTGGGTGTCGAAGTCGATCGTCCCGATGTCGATGTCGGCTCCGGCCATGGCCATGACGTGTCCGGTGTGCGGGTCGAAGATGGGAGTCTGCGCGGTCTTGAGCCGGCCCCACTGTCCCCAGTTGAGGACACCGCTGATGACGAGCGCACCGTTGATCATCATTTCCTGCACGGGCTCGATCAATTCCAGCGGCAACTCGTCGAGCGATAGCAGGTTCGAGTGCTCCTCGCCGAGCGAGGCATCGAGGCCGTAGACGATCTCGGTGCGATGACGCACCACCTGAGTATACAAATATCGGATACTATGGTAGTCCTTCAGGTTGCGCAGAGCGGCCACGTAGCGCTGGTAGAGCGGGCCGTATTCGCGACCGAAGGCCGGCATCAGGCCCGCGGCGGAGAGCAATGCCTTGTCCGGATCGATTCGGAACAATGAGTCTCCGGTGGCGAACATGGTGCCGGAGTATTCGTCATAGCAGATCGCCGTCAGGTGCACGTCGAGATGGGCGGCGGTGTGGAGGGAGGGGTCCTCGGGATCGAACCGGAGCCGGAGGACCCGACGCACGACGCCGGTGTCGGGATCGATTTCATGGAGGCGGTCCCCAAGCGAATCGAGGGCCCAGAGCACGCGGCGGGAAGGATCGTAAGTCAGATCGAGCGGGACGAAGGGCAGGTCCTCGAACTGGGTGGAGTCGCCATTGGCCCAGTTGAACCGGTCAAAATCACGTCCGGCGACAAACAACCAGCCTGGCTCCGGGGCGGACGCCATGGTGTGCAACGGGGGAGCGAAGGAGCGGAATGCGGCGATGGCCCCGGTGGTCAGGTTCAGGCTTTCGACGCGGCCGGTGCCGCTGTCCGAGAGGAGCAGTTCGCGGTGGGTGGCACCGGCGGCGATGTGGGTGAAGGTACCGGGCACGGGATCGCCTTCCCAGGCGGCCCGGCCCGTCGCGGTGTCGATGTGGACGAGCTGCCGGGTGGCCAAATCGACCGACCACAGGCCGTTGCCGGTGCCGTCGGTCACGAGTCCGCCCAAGGGCAGGGCGTGCATCATCCGGGCGTGGTCCTCTGCATCCACAAATGCCGCGACCGTGGAACCGACGGCCATGAGTTTCCGATCAAAGCCCTCCAGAATGATGGCGTTGAGACCCCGATAGGTCACGACGGCATAGGCCAAACTGAGCAGGCCGATCACGGGCAGCGTGATCACCAGCAACCAATTGCGGAGGGACATCCGGGCCGGCTGCAGGCTCATGCGAGGCTGAATTTTTCCTTCAGCAACACGAGGCCGAAGGGAGGGTGAATTTCCACGCAGCGCCGGAGGGCCGACGCCGGGAGGTGCAGGAGCCGGGTGCCGGCGAGTGCCACGATGTCATGATCCAGGGGCGTCTGATGACAGTAATGCTCGAACGCCACAGTCGTGCCGCGAGTGCGCGGCGGCCGGCCGTCGTCGATTTGCAGACCACCGGCGAGGATGTACCAGAAGCCGTCACAGGACTGGCCGGCGGCGCCCAACCTGGTAGCAGCGTCGAACGTCAGATGCCGTACTTCGCTCACCAGGGTTTCGTGGTGCAGGAACAGGGCGTCGCGCAGCGGCCCGGCCTGCATCATTTCGGCGACCAACTCGATCGGGGTGGGGTCGTCGCGCAGACCGAGTTGGCGCGCGAGGAGCGTCTCCAGGGTGGGGCGGGCGAGCCGCGATTCCGGTTGCCGGAGTTTCGCCAGCAACTTGTCATGGTGGGCTTGGGAATCGGCCTCGAACAGCGCCTGCAAGGCGGCGGCGGATTCGAGGGGAAACTGTGAATCGAGGGCATCGAACACCAGCTGTTCGACCGTAAATTCCCCAAACAATCCCCGGGATTGCCCGAACGCGATCTGGCCTTCGATGGGTCGACCGTCGATCAGCGGGAGCAGCAACGCGAACAGGTCGCGGCTGCAGGCTTGTTCGACGGCTTCGATCGCATAGCCCCGCTCCTTGGACTGGCCGCCGCGCAGGGCCAGCAGCGGTGCCTCGTGGCCGGAGAGTCGGCCGGCGATCGTGAGCGCCTCGAGCATGATTTCGACCGCGAGGGAAGGAACATCGCGATACGAACGGGCGAGCACAGCCAGCCCCGGATTTTGAGTGGATTGCTGCGACAGGGCGTGGTGTTTGCCGAGAAACTGATACGCCCGCGCGATGGTGTTGTCGATGAGCGGCCGCGAGAGCGACTCGACCTGAGCGAAGGAGTGCCGGCCGATCACCCGCAGGGCGAGACACCGCGCCCCGACGGCGTACCGTGAACTCTGGGCGATGCCGCTCAGCAACGGAACCGTGCGCGGGCCGAAACCCAGGATCAGGCGCTCCACCCGGCGGCGTTCGGCGGGCAGGAAGATGCTGGAACGCGCGAGCAGATCGGGAATGACCTGCGAATCGTTGATGCGCTCGATGCCGTCGAGCGCGATCTGGCGCTGCTCCGGGGTGCCTTGGTCGATGATACTGATCAGGTCCGGCAAGAAGGCGTGCCCGGTCGAGCCGACGAGACTGCAGATCGACTGGAGGGCGGCATTGCGCACGTCGCGGTTGGGATCACGGAGGAAGTCGCGCAGCCGGAAGGCGTATTTGGGTTCGCGGAACAGACCGAGGATCTCGATGCCGAGCGCGATCTGTTCCTGGTCGCCCGACTGCAGCAGTTGCTCCACCTCATTGATGGCGCGGGCGTTGTCCGGGATGCGGGAGCTTTGCCACAAGGTGACGGCAGCAGCGGCGCGCAACCGGGGGTGGTCGGAGGCGAAGAGTGCGTCGGTTTGATGCGCTGCGAGCAGGGCGTGTCGGCCAAGGTGGCCGACCAGTTCGCCGTCATCGATGTCCGGATGGCGTTCGATCCACCGCTGCACCTCCTGGGCGGCGGGCGATGTGCGGTCTGTCATTACCTGGTCAAACAACGGCCGGGCATGGCGACGATGGGCGAAGGACGCATGGGTCAGCATGCCCATGAGGCAATCCGCGGCCCGGGGGGGATCGTTGATCAGCAGGAACCGCACAGCGAGCGCGGCCACCTCCGGGTCCTCGGAGTGGGCCGGCTCGAGCGCCGCCTCCTGCTCGGCGGGGTCGGTGGTATGCAGGATGTCGTGGTGACTGCGGGTAAAGTCCAGCGAGTCGCGGCGCAGATTGGCGGCGATCGCGGCCGGGAAGTCGGAACGCAGGATGAACACCAGCCCGAGGCAGACCAGGGCGGCCACGATGCCCCACATTGAGAGTTGGGCGGGGCTGAGCCGGGCGCCGGCCAGGAACAGGAACACACCGGCGGTCGCCGTGGCGAGAGGTTCGCCGATCCCCTCAATGAGCGTGCGCGTCTGCTTGCGGGTGGCCGACGGCAGGCCGGAGAACAACAGATTCACGTTGTTGTAGTCGATCGCCGTCATGATGCCCTGGTAGGCGATGAAACCACCGACGGCGGCGAGGAAGCCTCGATCCAGCAGCAGCCAAACGAAGACGAGGCTGTACGTGATCGGTTGAATCAGGGCGACATGCTGGACGCTCAGTCGCGTGATGAGCTTGTTGAAAATGAACAGGGTCAGCGCGAGGTTGAGCACGTTCACGATGGCATTCAGGCGACCGAACAGGCCGGCGAGCTCGGCTTCCTCGAGGCCCGCGGAGAAAATGCCCATGTATTGATATTCGCAGATCGTGGCCGTGACCAGAGTGCCGAAGAGCAGGAGGGTCAGCACGACGGTGTAGCGCGACTCTAGCATGCGGCCGATGCCCTTGACGGCGTCGGTGAGGCTGTCGTCGCCGCCCCCTTCCTCCTCATGCTCGGATTCCAACGGACGGTTACCGCGGCGGATGGCCAGCGTGAGCGGCCAGGCCAGGGCGGCGACGAGCGACCAGCCGAGGAACAGGGGGGCGACGCCAAACGACTCGGACACAATGCCGACCAGACTCCCGCCGATGATGGCCCCGCTGGCCGAACCGGCGGCGAAGAGCGCGAACAGGCGTTTGGCGTCGAGCAGGTCGAAGTAGTTGTCGATGAAGTTCCACAGCAGGGTGTAGATCCCCACGACCCACAACGCGGAGTAGAGCTTGGCGCCGTAACAGAACAGGATGGGTTCGGCGCTGGCGTGGGCGCGAAAGACCAGCCACAGGCCGAGCCCGCCGACAACCAGGATGGCGAGCGTGAGATCGAACACGCGTTCAATGCCCCAGCGGCCTTGCAGAAAGGAATAGGCCGGGATGTAGAACATCATCACCACCGGCGTGAGCAGGTAGATGTGAGGGAGTTTGTCCGCGCCGACATTGACCAGAAACAACGAGTCCGCCGCCGCCGTGCCCAGCGCCAGTCCGGCCTGGAGCAGCATGCCGAGGAGGGCGAATTGGGCGACCTTGCGCCCTTCACCAGATTCGATGCGGAGTAAACGCTGGAGCACGCCGGGTTGGGGCTACGCTTCCAACGGTCGGCGGGCAAGCAAGATACGGCTGCGATGGCGGTGAACCTCGGGTCGGAACTGCGGGTGGGCGGCTTCCTCCCATTCGCGTGTTTCCGCCCGGATCAGCTCGAAACCCACCTGGGCGAACATGCGGTCGACTTCCGCTGGTTTGTAAAAACGGAAGTAGTATTTCTGGTCGTAGAGCCAGCCCGCGCCCACGGGATTCATTTTCACGCCCGCGATGCCATCGTCGTCATCCGGGATGTTGGCCAGCATGAGGCCGCCGGGGACCAGTACCCGGCGGAGTTCGCGCAGCACCTTCTCGGGTTCGGGCAGGGTTTCGAAAACATCGCTGAGCAGCACGAAGGCAAAATCAGCATCCGGCACCGGTATGGACGCCAGATCGCAGGCGAATTTTTCCACCCGGGCCGAGAGCGGCGCGGGGATCTTGGTCAGGGCGGCAGCGGACGCATCGCAAGCCACCACCGGCCGGCCCAACGATTGCAGCAGGCCCAGATTGCGACCTTCTCCGGCGGCGGCGTCGAGCACCCGGCCCGCGACCGGCAAGTCATGGGAAGAGGGAAGCGTGGCGCGAAGAAACCCGACCGGGGCGTGACCCCAGACGGCCTCATCGGTCGAGGCGTAGAGTGAGTCCCAGGCGGATTTGTTGAGGTCGTTTAATTCGGTGGAAGCCGGCATGAAGGAAGAGCGAAACGGGAGGACGATTGCTTCAGCAATGGGTCAGCCAAATGGGGAAGAGTGTGCGGGTGGGTTACTTATCCGATGCCTGGTTACTGGCCGTCAGCGTGACCAACCTGGCCGCAAACAAGCAACGATATCCCGGGTTGCTGTTCAATAAGGCGATACGGCGGCGCCAGCCGGCCCAGGGCCTCCAGGCGGTCGCGGGGAATCACCCCGCCGTTGAGCCAGATTTCCGGCGACCAGTCACGGCGGCGCACTGCCTGCAGCACCTGTTCGTGCACCCCGGTGGCCCCGCCCAGCGGAAACGCCGAGGCCGGCGGCATGGCGCGGTAGTGACCGGCGGGGCGGTCGTCGCCGTAGAGCATCTGGTCGTCGCCCCACGGAGGGTCGCCGTAGATCAGGTCCGGGGCGGGCAGGTCCGCCGGCCAGCTGTCGAACAAATCGCTCTCTATCAACTGCAGCTCCAAGCCCGTCGACCGGGCGTTGGCTCGAGCCAGCGCCAGTGCATCCGGATCGAGATCAAGGCCCACCAGCCGGGTGCTGGGCACCGCCTGCTTGATCGCGAGGGCCAGGCTGCCGCAGCCCACACCCAGTTCAGCCACCAGCGGCGAGCGTTTGAGTGTGGTCGCCAGCCGTGAGGCGGCGACGATCACGGCATCGACCAGGTGGGTCAATTCGGGGTCGGTAACGTAGGCGCGCTTGTCGATGGCGAGCTCCAGGCCGCGAAAATGCAGACGGCCCGTGATATGCGCGACGGGCTCGCCGGCGAGGCGGCGCTTGAGCCAACGTTTCAGTTGGTTGGCGTCCCTGGCGGCGGCGGCGAGGTGGGCCACATCGTCATCGGACCACGTTGGCCCTGGGCCGAGTTCGGCGGCGAGGCGATCGAGCACGGGGGTGGGGTCGACGCTCATCGGGCAGCGGGTGGCACGGCGATTTCGGTGAAGTCGCCGCGCAAGCAGTGGTTGCTGGCCATGGCGGCGCCGTAGCCGCCGGCGTTGAGGAACGCCAGCAGGTCACCGTTGGCCAGGCGGGGCAGGCGGGCGTCGGCATGCAGGATGTCGAGCGCCTCGTTGATGTTGCCCGCGATCGTCACGGTTTCCAGGCGGCCGCGCGGCTGCGGCGCGCGACAGGACACGGGCCACAAGGGCAGATCGTAGAATGCTGGCTCGGGATGAACACTGAAGCCGCCGTTGACGCCGACGTAGCGCGTCGTGCCCTTGGTCTCGACCGTATTGGCCTCCAGCACCAGCACGCCGGCATCCTTGACCAAGTAGTCGCCGGGTTCACTCCAGATCTCGGTGGCGGCGCCGGCCCAGTGTCGGCGCAGCAGCGCGGTCCAGGCGGTCAGGTCCAACGCTGCGTCCTCCGGCACGAGCGGAATGCCCAGGCCGCCGCCGACATTGAGATACCGAAGCGCGGGCAGCTGGTCGACGAACCAGCGGCAGGCTCGGAAGATCTTGTCCAGAACCGGGAGCTGCGGCGTCAGGAAGCCGCAGCCGGTATGAAAATGCAGTCCCTCGACCACGAGGCCGCGGCGGCGGGCGATGCGCAGGGCGGTGGTGAATTGCTCGCGGTGAAGGCCGAATTTCGTGCCGCTGCCCCCGGCGTAGCGCAGCATGCGGTTGCGCCGGTAGCCGATGCCCAGCCCGGGGTTGATGCGCAGGCCCACCCGGTGACCCGGTGCGCGCTCCGCCACCCGCTCGAGATCGTGAATCGAGTCACAATTGAGGATGAGATCGGGGTGCTTCAGCAGCCGGTCGAGATCCCGATCGCTAAGTGAGGTGCCGGTGAAGGAGATCCGGTTCGCGGCGAACCCGGCGCCGCGGGCCAGGTCAACCTCGCCGGGCGAACAGGTATCCAACCCGTGGATCCCGGCTTGGCGCAGAGCCGCGAGCACGTCCGGATGCCGATTGGACTTCAGGGCGTAAAACACCCGGTGGGGTGTCCCGAGTTCGGCGAGAGCCTGCCGCAGCCGTTGCAGGTTGGCGACTACCCGACCCAGATCGTAGACATAGAGCGGGGTGCCATGCCGGGCGGCCAGGACTTCGAGCGAATGCCCCGCGACCGTCAGGTGGGAACGTTGGTAGCCCAGCCCGGGCCTTTGCCACCAGGGCGCTGACTGGGAGGAACCTCGTTGCGAAGCGGACATGCCGTGAGCACGTCAGCGGCGGAGAGGCGTCGCAAGCCCGTCGTCGCCCGGACGAAGGCTGGTGCCCCGGGCCGGACTCGAACCGGCACGCCCTTGCGGGCAGGAGATTTTAAGTCTCCAGTGTCTACCATTCCACCACCAGGGCGGGCGGGGCGACGTTCGAGCAGGGGGCGACGCGCGTCAACGCCGCCGTGGCCGGGGCAAATGCGCCCTTGCGGCGACGGTCCGCTGCGCTCAGCAACGGCTCCATGAAGATCGGCCTGATGGGCGGCAGCTTTGACCCGGTGCATTTCGGGCACTTGGTGGCGGCGCAGGACGCGGTCGAGCAGCACGGGCTCGACCGGTTGATTTTTGTGCCTGCGGCCCAGGCCCCGTTGAAGTCGCATGACACGGTGACGAGCGGCGAGGATCGCCTGGCGATGCTGCGTACGGCGGTGGACTGGGATCATCGGTTTGAGGTCTCCGACTATGAGATCCGGCGCGGCGGCATCAGCTACACGGTTGACTCCGCCGAGCACTTCCGGACGCAGTTTCCCGCCGACGAGCTGTACTGGATCATCGGGGGCGACCAATTGCCCAATCTGCGGCAGTGGCGCGACATCGAACGGCTGGCCGGGTTGGTGGACTTCATCTTTCTCGAACGGCCCGGCCATCCGGCCAAGGCGACCCCGGAGGTGCCGGGACTGCGCTTGCACCGGTGCGACGGCCACCTGGTGGAGATCAGCTCGACGGAGTTGCGCGAGCGGGTGCGGCGCGGTCGGTCGCTCGATTACTTCGTGCCGCACAAGGCGATTGTCTACATCAAGGAAAAGGGTCTCTATCGCTGAATCCCTCTCCATGCCTGCCCGAAAGACCGCGAAAAAACGTTCCGCTCCCAACCAGATCCTGTCCCTCGTCGCGCACCTGGTGCGGGCATTGGACGACCGCAAGGCCGAGCAGATCAAGGTGCTGGAAGTGAGTGGGCAGTCGACGATCACGGACTATCTCGTGCTGGCGTCGGGCCTGGCCGATCCGCATCTGCGGGCGTTGCGGATTGAGATCGAGAAGACACTCGACGGCGCGGGGCAGCCCATCGCCGGCATCGATACGGCCGAAGGCAGCGGCTGGCTGGTGTTCGACGCCTACCAGATCATGGTGCATGTGTTTCTGCCCGAGCAGCGGGAGGCCTATCAGCTGGAGCGGCTCTGGCAGGATGCCAACACGCTCGATGTGGACGAGTTGCTTGAATTGGCGCCGGCCACCGGCCCAGCGGTCGGTCGGCCGCGGCGCTAGCCGACGACCTGATGGCTCAGAACGCGTAGCCCACCGAACTGGTGATGCGCTGATCGGCGCGGGCTTCGCGGGCGAAGACGGCGTTGTCGCGTTCGTATTCGTAGCGCAGATTCAACGAAACGTGCTCGGTCACCTTGCCCTGCAGGGTGGTGTTGAAGCGCAGGGTGTAGTTCTCGGTGCCGTCGGTCCGCGCGGGCTGATTGGGCACACTGACAAACTGAGTCTGCCCGTCGGGTAAGTATTGCACGACGGCGTTCTGCACGAGCGTCATGCGGCCGTTGATCTGTAGGCTGTAGTCTTGGAAGACCTCGAGCAGGCCGGAGGCACCCGCGGCGAAGGCGGCGGATTCGCGATACTGGCCGGTAAGACCCGCGCCTACGTTGACGGCATGGGTCTCGTCCTTGAAGAGCTCGTAGCCAGCGCCGACGCTTTGTTCCCAGTTCTGGTGGATCGCCTTGATCTCATCACGGGAGTAACTGGTCTGGGTCTGGGCGAATACCCGGTCGCTCAGCTGCCGCCGCCAGCGGAAGCTGCCGTCGATGCGGTCGTTGTTCGGCACATCGTTTTGTTCGCCGTAGAGAAACCGGGCGCTGGCCAGGAATGAGTTCTCCTTAAGCGTGCGTTCGGCGGAGGCGCGGAAGTCGAAGTTCAGGGAATCGCGCTGCCCCTGTTGGTGGCGCAAGCCCAGCTCGACCTTGCCCTGCCAGGGCGGCGTCAGGGCGGTTTCCTCCGCGGGCGTGGTGGCGGGTTCGCGAACCGCGGCGACCTGCGGACTGGGCGGTTTGGCGGGAGCAGGGGGGATGCCGACCAGGCTTTCGACCGGGGTGTTGGGTACATCGCGCACGACCTGAGCCGCCTTCAACGGCACCGTCAGCTCCCCGAGGGAGGTGGAGGTGAATTTTACCGTGGTCTCAGTGACTTCCACGACCTGTCCCTTCAACCGCTCTCCGTTGGGGAAGCGCAGCTCGTCCAAAGCTGCGAGATTAGCAGCAAACATTTGAACAGTAATATAATATATAATAAATTGTCGAGCCACGAGCGAACAGAAGTTTACAATTATAACGACGAACGAGGGGCGGAAGTTACCGTCAACCAGCGGGGGTAACCAGAATTATTAAACGATTGTGAACCGTTTCCTTCCTTCAATTCATTGGCGATTTTGACCTTGCCGGAAAAGGCTCAACCGGTTTGATCGGAGGACTGCTCGCTTTTGAGCGTATATCATAATCCTACACATCCCTCCCATGAATCGTATCAAGTCTTCCAAGGGTTTCACCCTCGTCGAAATCATGATCGTGGTGGTCATCATCGGCCTGCTCGCCGCGATGGCTATCCCGGCCTTCACGAAGGTCCGCACCTCCTCCCAGGACAAGGCCGTCTTGAACAACATGCGCCAGCTCGGTTCCGCCGCTGACCAGTACTTCCTCGAGAACGGTGTCACGACCGTTGCCATCGGCAACCTCGTCGGCTCGACCGCTTACATCAAGTCGCTCTCGACCGTTGCCAACGAAACCTACCCGACCGCCTTCACCCAGAGCACGCCGATCACGGTTTCCAGCATCGCCGGCACGCGCACGATCACTTACCTCCAGTAAGTTTTTCGGTTTCCATCTTCAAACCGTCCGCACAGCTTGCGGACGGTTTTTTTTTGCCCCGTGTCGAAGCGCCTGGTCCTGCTCGGTTTAGTTGGCTTGCTCGCCCTGCTGGCGGGGTTCGTAACCTTGACACCGGTCCAAGCGGTGACGGCGGTCAAGTTTGGCGGCATCTGGTTCGTGGCCGCCGCGATGACGGGGCTCGCGGGGTTCGGCTGGCGCACGTGGCGCGGCTGGCGGGCGGAGCGTGATCCCGTCGGCACGATGTCCACCCGCGAGCGGTGGTGGGCGGCCCTGGTGATCGGGGGGGCGACGGTCTTCCTGCACGTGCATGAACCGCACGGCTACAAGATCGTGGCCGACGAGGTCGTGCTCAGCTCGACTGCGATGCAGATCCACAAGCACGCGGAGGGGGCCATGGTGCTGCGGGCGCATGAATTTGCGGGCAACTTCGTGCCGCTCAACACCCGGGTCGACAAACGACCGCTTACTTTTCCCTTTCTGCTCAGCCTGGTGCACGACCTGACCGGCTATCGGGTGGAGAATGTCTACTGGCTCAACGGCGCCCTGACCGTGGCCCTGGCCGGCCTGTTGTTCCTGATCGGACGGCGGCTGGGCGGATTCAGCGGCGGAGCGATCGCAGTGGGTTGGATCTGCACGGTGCCGCTGGTGGCGCAGAACGCCACCGGCGCCGGCTTCGAGCTGCTCAACATGGTCATGATCCTCCTGACCGTCTGGCTCGGCATGCTCTATGCCGAACAACCGGACAACGGCGACCGGCTGGGGGCGTTTCTGATGGCGGGCATTCTGCTCGCGCAGGTGCGTTACGAGTCCGCGCTGTTCATCCTGCCGGTCGGGGTGGTCGTGCTCTACGGTTGGTGGCGGCTGCGACGTCCGTTCGTGCCGGTCGGCCTGCTGCTCACGCCTCTCCTGCTTCTCCCGATTCCCTGGCAGCAGAACGTCTTCAAGCTTTCGGAGGAATCGTGGCAGCTGACCGATATTGAAGGGGCCACCTCGCCCTTCGGCCTGCAGTACTTCTACGACAACGTCGGCCATGCCATGAACTTCTTCCTGTCGTTCGACGGGCTGCAGCCGAACGCGTGGATGCTGGGCGTGCTGGGTCCGCTGGCGGTGGGCTTTCTGCTGCTGTTGATGGTGAAGCGGTGGCGCTCCACGCTCCGCGAACGTCCGGCGGAGGCGGTGTTTTACCTTTCGATGCTCGGCCTGCTGCTGCACGCCCTGCTGATGCTGAGCTACTTCTGGGGTCGCTGGGATGATCCCGTGATTCGCCGGCTCAGTCTGCCGACCCACCTGCTGCTGGTGCTCGCGCTGGTGCACGTCTGGACGCAATCAACCAAGGGCCGCCTCCTGGGGTGGGTCATGGCCGGCCTCATCGCCACCCAGCTCATCGGCTGGTCACTGCCGGTCATGTCGCGCCAACCCTACAACGCCGAAAATTTTGCCGCCCGTACGGTCAACTGGCTCGAGCAGATCGCGAAACGCGAAACAGCGGCCGGCCGGCGGGTGCTCGCGATTGATCCGGCCGCCGACATGATGTGGTTTCTGCACGACCAGGCCGCCATCAGCCCGCGCATCATGGTGCAGCGGCTGGATCAGTTCATCTACCACTACGAACGCCGCACGTTTGACGAGGTCTACGTCATTCAACGCCTGAACGTGGACCTCGCCACGGGTATCAAGACCGTCTCCGCCGATCACGACCTGGGTCCGGGCGTGGAGCTCGAGCTGATCACGGAAGGCGTGTTCGCACCCTACTACATCATCCGGGTCAGCCGCGTGACCGCCATCGATCCGGCGGTCCTCCGGAAATGGTCGGAGGAGGATGCGGTCGTGCTGGAGCGCGATCCCACCGTGCGCACGGTGGTGGTGCCGGTGGATGATTCGGAGCTCGATGACTGGATGCGCAACCTGCCGTAGGCAGCACCGGGACCGCCGCTAGTCCGCCAGATCCGCGGCCTCCGCCATGAGGTCGGCGATACTCGGGAGGGAACCATCGACCATCGTCTGCACCTCGCGTTCGCTGAGGCGGTAAACCAGGATGCTGTTGGCGACCACGGCGTCGGGCGGACGCACCCGAAGGTATTGCGCGAGTCGGGCAAATCGCAACCGATCCACGTGCCACAGGCCTCCCGTCTCCTCCCGTCCAAAGTCGACGATCCGATTTTCAATCGTGCCGGCGGCAAGGTTGGACCGGGCCCAGGCCATGCCCCGGATGTAGGCCAGCTCGTTCTCCATTGTCCAATCCCCGCGCGCGATACTGTAGACGTCCTGCAGCATGGTGGCCCCCACGCAGTAGAGCCCCGGCCCCAGCTCCTCGAACCGGCGTGGCTCGTAGTTCTGGTAGATGGGAGCCAGCGGGATGGCGTCGATGCCCTGATGGTCGGGATCGTTGCTGCCGAAGTAGGACAGGTAGACGGTCTCGCCGGGCTGACGATGGGCGGGCAGCCACGCGGCCAGAGCCGGCAGGCCCTGGCCCCAGTCGAGGGAACTGTCGACGAGCTTGCGCCAGCCATTCGCCGGTCCGCCGCTGAGTTGGTTGAAGTAGGTGAGCGGGTGGGGGAAAATCGTCAGCGCCGCCGCGGCCGAGAGCACAACGGGGGCTAGCGCCAAGCTTCGTCCGAGCGGTGAGCGCAGCTGGTGCCAGAGTCCGCCGGCGAAAATGAACAGCACCGGATACAACGGCAGAATGTGGCGTTGGCCGATGTTGAGTGGGGTGGCCAGCGAGGTAATGCCGTAGACTAGGCCGAAGGCCAGCAGCGGGACGCTTTGATCAAGGCGCAGGCGCCGGTCCGCCATATGGGTCCGCCGGCGCAGGGCCATGACGGCAAGCGCCAGGACCAGCACAGCGGCCAACAGCTCTCCCTCGGTGCTTTTCCAGCCGAACGCGGCCGGAAAAAACCACCACCAGCCGGTATCCCGGTAATCCCCCGCGAGAAAAGCCGCGCGGGCCTCCGCGTGCGCGCGCAGGAAAACGAATCCCTGCAAATAGGCTTCGGGCAAGAGATGGTGGGTCTGCGCCCAGCTTACCGCCGCGCCCACGTGATCGTTTCGCGCGAGCTCAAGGTCGTGGGATTTGTAATACCAGCCGGTCGGTTCGACGGTCGGGTTCATGCCGGTGTAGCGCCAGCCAAAGGCAGTCCAGATCACGCCCAGGGCGATCACACCGTGCAGAATGCCGGATGCCAGCAGGATGCCGAACCGGCCCGGGCGAGAGTTGATCGTGAAGGTGCGGCCGCCGCCGGTCAGCGCCAGGCCTCCACCGCTCCAGACGCGCCAGAGCGCCAGCGCGGCGAACACGGGCACGAGCAGCACCGCGGAAAACTTGGCGATAGCGGCGAGGCCGGTCAGCAGGCCCCCTACTGCCAGCCGCGTCGTGGTTACGCGCTGGCAATTCCACCACCAGCCCGCCGTGGCCGCGAGCAGGCAGACCGTGGCCGTCATGTCGGAAGTGACCAGCGGTCCGTGCGCCAGTACGGTCGGGCTCAGCGCGCACAGCGCCAGGGCCAGCAGGCCGCCGCCCGGACCCCAGAGCCGACGGGCCCATCCCTGCACCAGCAGGGCCAGTGCGACGGCCCACGCCATCATGGCGCAGCGGGCGAGCCAAAGCATGCGATCGGTGGGGTTGCCCGAGTCGAACAGAAAGGCATGCGCGACCCGCCAGACGTCCGACTCGCGCCACCAATCCAGATGATCGGCGGGATCCAGTCGGGGTTGTGTGACCAGCAGGGGCAGGGCGCCCCAGCGCTGCGGGAGGTTGCCGTTTTCGGGCTGAAACCGGTAGTCATCGTATTGCCAATACGCATAACCGGCCGCCAGGTGGCCGCTCTCGTCGGCGGTGACGCCTTCGGTGCGGACGGACCCAAGAGCCAGGCCGATCTGGATGAGCAGCAGGATTGTCGTCGCCAGGATCTCCCGACGGAGAGAGAGCGGGCGATTGAACGACAGAGGCATGAGCGTGGATTCCCGGGGAGTGACGGCTGCACACAAGCACGGGCGTTACGCGCGCCACAAGGCCGAAGCCCGTGCTGTTAATCCGGAGGCGTCAGGGCCTGCTCCATTAAGTTGGCCAACTCCGCCGGCGTGCCGGTGGTGACGGTGGCGATCTCCGCGGCATCGAGCCGGAACACCAGGAAGCAGTTGGCGACCTGGGCTTCCGGTCGCTTGACCTGCAGGTAGCTGACGAGGCGGTTGAAGCGCAGCCGCTCGAGTTCCCACAGCGGGGCGGTGCCGAGCTGACCGAAGTCGACGATCAGCGGGGAAAGTTCGCCCTGTGCGAGGGCGGGCAGCAGCTCCGCCCGCAGTTGGCGGTAGCGGTCCTCCTTGCGCTGGCTCCACGGGCCCCGGTAACCGCTGAAGAGGTCCTGCATCATCGTCGCGCCAACGCAATAGAGCCCGGGCTGCAAGGGAGCCCAGGTGCGGGGCCGGAAGCGTTCGAAGGACGGCGCGAGGTGCAGGGCTTCGGGAATACGATAGTCCAGCGAGTCGTTGCCGAAATACGAGACGTAGAGGGGTTCCGCCGGGTCGTGGTGCTCGGCCACCCAGTCCGCCAACGGTGGCAGGCCCTGGCCCCAGTCGAGCGAACTGTCCACCAGCTTGCGCCAGGCGGTTTGCGGACCGCCCGAGGGCAGATTGAAGAAGGTCAGGAAGTAGGGCGCGACACTGAGGCAGCCGATCGCGGAAAGTGCCGGCAGGGCCGCGAGCCACCGCCGGCTCCAACCCTGGACCCAACCCATCAGCCCGCCGCCAATGATGAAAAGCAAAGGGTAGAGCGGCAGGATGTGCCGATGGCCGATGTTGAGGGTGCTGACGATGGAAAAGCCCGCGTAGACCGCGCCGAAGATCAGCAACGGCGCGCAGCGGCGCAGCGCCGGACTGCGTCGACGCCAGACCGCCATCGCTCCGACCACGACGGCCCCGGTCAGCAACAGTTCCGCCGAGGTGCTCTTCAGCAGAAACGTGGCCGGGAAATACCACCACCATCCCGTGGTGCTGAAGCTCCCAAAGAGGAACGCATTGCGGCCGGCACTCTGGTAGAGGACGTGGGCGAATCCTTCCAGGTAGGCCTCCGGCAGGATGTGCCCGGCCAGGGCAAACCGGATCAGGCCGGTGAATGACCCGGTCTCCGTGTAAATCTGCTCCCAGGGGAAATAGTATTTCTCCACCGGCGGCATGCCCGCGCCGGCGGGGTCGAAGCGCAGGCCGAACGCGATCCAAATGGCCGCCCAGGTCACGACCGCATGCAGCGCGGTAAGCCCCGCGAGGCGGCGCCAGCTCCCGGCTTCATGCCGGCGTTCCACCCACGTCCAGATCGCCAGAATGACGAAGACCGGACCGAGCAGCACGCAGGAGAACTTGGCCAGGAAAGCGGCCGCGGTGGCGACCAGGCTCATCGCGACGTTGCCGGGTTTCGGGTCCTGCAGCACCCGCCACCATGCCCCGGTCGCGGCCAGCAGCCAGAACGCGGCGGTCATGTCGGAGGTGACGAGCGGCCCGTGCGCCAGCGTGGTCGGGCTCACGACATACATGCCCAAGGCCAGCAGCCCCCCGGCGTTGCCCCAGAGGGCTCGGGCCCAGGCAAACACGAGACCCCCCAGGGCGAGCGACCAGAACAGCATGGTGGCGCGGGCCAGCCACAGCATCCCCTCGATGGGGTTGCCGCTGCCGAAGAAGAAATGATCGCCGATCAGCCAGACCTCGGAACCGCGCCACAGGCCAGGCGCCTCCATCGGCTCGAGCCGGGGCTGGAGGGCGAGCAAGGGCAGCGCGCCCCAGCGCTGAGGCAGGTTGCCGTTCTCCGGCTGCAGCCGGTAGTCGTTGAATTGCCAATACGCATAGCCTGCCGTCAGGTGGGCGGTCTCGTCATGCGTCACTCCCAGGCCGGTGATGCCGCGCAGAGCCAGACCGGCGTGCAACGCCAGCAGCAGGACGACCGCCCAGCGGACGCCACCCGGGACCGGCTGCTGCGGGGCGGCCATGCTCATGCTGCGCGGCACAATAGCATCGACAGGCCTTCTAGCCGACCGATCCTCCCACACAAGAGCGAAGCGATTCGATGCAGCCGGCTGAATACGACAACCTCGCCCGAATCGAGGCGACCCATTGGTTTTACGCGGGAAAGCGCCAGATCGTGCGCACTTGGCTGCAGCGCTGCGGCGCGCTCGGTCCCGACCGGACCCTGCTGGACTGTGGGGCCGGCACCGGCGCCTTCGCGGCGGAGCTGGCCAGCGACTGCCGGGTGATGGTGCTCGACGACCATGAGGAATCGATCCGTCGATTGCGGGAACGCTTTTCACCCGAGCAGGTGCTGGCGTTGTCCGGCGACCGGATTCCGCTGGCGGACGCTTCACTCGATATTGTGACCGCACTCGATGTCCTGGAACACGTGCCGGATGACCGCGCCGTGGTGCGGGAGTTCTCCCGGGTGGTCCGGCCGGGCGGCTGGGTCGTCATCACCGTGCCCGCGTTCATGCTGCTGTGGAGCGAGTGGGACGAGGTGCTGCACCATTTCCGCCGCTACCTACAGCCCCAGCTGGCCGCGCTCTTTGATCCTGTCCATTGGCGGATCGAGCATATCAATTACACGAATACCTTCGCCTTTCCGGTGGTGCTGTTCCTGCGCCGCGGGCGCGGGCTGTTGCGCAAGCTGGGCTGGGGCAAGACGGTGCGATCCGAGGACCACATTCCGCCCGGGTGGATCAACCGCCTCGCCCGGCGCCTGTTTGTCGGGCCGGCGCTCCGTCGGTGGCCGATGCCGTTTGGCGTGAGTCTGCTGCTGGTCGCCCAGCGCCGTTAAGGTTGCTTCACGGTTGCATGCGCACCGCCACCAGCTCGTGACCGGCGGCATCCGTGAACCGGAGCAGGGTGTCAGCGATCAGCGGGCCGAGCGATGCCGTGAGTTCCAGCCGCACGGCTTGGAGGCCCGGCTGCCCGGCCAGCGCGGTCGTGGTCAAAACGAACGCCTCGTCCGTCGCCCCCGCCACCGCGGTGCGCAGGTCGCCGTCGAATCGCCAGAACATCGCCGAAGTGGCCGCACTGAGATCGGTATCAGTGGTGAAGGTCAGGACCTGCCCAGGCTCGATCCATTGGCCTACGTCGAGGGGGGTGATCGTGCGGTCGCGCTTCACCCACAACGCATACCCGTCGACCTCCAGCACGCTGTGAAAGTTCTGCGCCAGGTAGCGGGCCAGCGGTCCGTCCAACGGGAAATTCTCTTCCATCAGGAACCGCACCGTGTCGAGTTGCACCACCACCGCCGCGCGCGGGGCCGCGTGCAGCGCCTCGATGATGGCCGCCTGTTGAGCAGGTTTGAGCAGGGTGAACCAATGGGTCGCGTTCGCCAGGGTCGGCGTAGGCAGTCCGGTCCAGAGATTGAAGCTATACGCTCCGGTGAAGCTGAAGAGTGGGTCGGCGTAGCGCGCGGCGTTGTGGGCCAGAATCCGAATCGGATAAGCGGTTGAGCTGGGTACCACGATCGACTCGGCGCCGGGCAGCCCCAACGGATCACCGCTGCGGTGGTTGTGGTAGGCCCGCGAGGTCAGGGTCGCGGTCAAAACCACAGCGACCGCGAGTGTGGCGCTGGCGGCCAGCGGACCAGCCCAGGGGCGCGGTTGTTGGCGGCGGTGCCAGCGCAGCGTCTCCTCCGTTGCCAATACCAGAAGGGGCACCCACAGGAACGTGCCCCAGTTCAGTTGACTGCCCGCCACCGGGTAGGCGTGCAGGCTCTGCCACACGAACACCAGGGCGATCCACTGGCGGGCCCGGGCCGACTCGTCACGGACCAACGGATAAGCAGAGATTGCGGCCAAAGCCACGCCGTAGCTGAGGCCAAAGGCCGGCATACTGATCGGCAGCCAGGTCAGGGCTGCCAACGCAAAGGCCAGCGCGGCCAGCACCCGGGCTCCCCCGATGGCCGGCTCCACCCAAGCCGGCGCCTTTTTGCCAAGGCAGGCCGTTCCGATGAGGCCGGCGGCGCCCAGCGCGACGGCCAGCGAGCCGGGTCGCCAGACGAACGCAAACGAGTAGACGCCCGGGTGGCGCAGGGCGTCGAGCAGCACTCCGTTCAGCACCCCGCTGACGGAAGATCCCGCCAACAGAATCGCGGTGAGGGTCATCGCGGTGACGCCGACTCCGCTCAGGGCCGCCGCGCGCCAGGCCGGGCCGGCCGCGGCTGCGGCCACGGTGGGGGAGGCGACGCGCCACGCCAGGGCGAGGCCGGAAAGCGCGGCGAGCGACACGGTAAGGGCATACTGCTGCACCCAGCTCTGTCCGAGCAGCGCGGTCATGATCAACCCCGGCCCCACGGCCGCCGCGAGGACAGCCACCCCGCGGGTCAGGCGGCGGGCCGGTCCCGGCGGGGTGTATCCGGCAAGCCACGTCCACAACGCCAGCAGCAGAAAGGCGCCGGTGTTGATCTTGGTGAGGGCCATGGCAGCCCCCAGCGCGGCGATGGCGGCGGCGGTGGCCGGGTGAGCGGCCGGGTTGCGCCGGGCTCCCAGCCAGGCGGCCAGCGCGACCAGCAGCCCGATCATGCCGCCCGGGTGCCCGGGCTCGTGGGTCATGACCCAGAGGTAGCCGACCGCCCCCGTGAAAGTGGCGAATGTCGCCACGAACGAACGCGTCAGGTGCTTGACGGTGGCCGCGGCGAACCCGGCGGTGGCGAGCCAATAGACCAGTGTCACCCAGCGCGCCGCGGTGTTGGTCCACTCCCAGCCGCCGAGCAGCGGGAGCGCCTTGTGCACCAGGTAGAAGAACGGTCCGTATTGGGTGAAGACCGCGTCGTACAGCGGCCCGGCGGTCAGGAAGTTGCTGAGGCTGATCAGGACGAACCCTTCGTCGTCGTAGACCATGAAGGTCGAAAAGAGCAGCCAGTAGCCGGCGAGGGCCAGCCCGCCGCCCCCGACCAGCAGCAGCGCCCAGCCCGCGACCGCGTTAATCCTTGGTGTCGACACGCCGGCGGACGATGAAGTTGGGACGTTGCTTCACCTCGTCATAGATCCGCCCGAGGTATTCGCCGAGCACACCGATTCCGACCAACTGTACCCCGCCCAGGAAAAGGATCAAGGTGACCAGGGTGGTGAAGCCCGTCTCCGCAATTTCGATACCGAGCAATCGTCGGGTGACGAAGAAGGCGCCGATGACGAAGCCGCCGCCCGAGGCGATCAGACCGGCGTAGGTCAGCAGCCGCAGCGGTAGGTAGGAAAAGCTGAACACCCCGTCGAGCGCGTAGCGGATCAGGCCGAACAGAGTCTGCTGCGGCTGGCCGGCCGCCCGTTCCTGTCGGTCATAGGCGACGTCGGTCTTCCGGAAACCCACCCAGGCCCGCAACCCCGGGAAGAAGCGGTTGCGCTCCGGCAGGGCCTGGAAGGCGTCGACCGCACAGCGGTCCATCAGGCAGAACGTGCCCGAATTGGGTTCGATAGGGAAATCGATCACCCGGCTGAAGAAGCCGTGAAACAGGTCGAAGCCCCAGCGGCGCAACCCGGTTTCCTGGCGCGACCGCCGCACGGCCCGCACGATCTCGGCGCCGGCCTGCCACGCGGTGATGAGTTCCGGAATCACCTCTGGCGGATCCTGCAGGTCGGCGTCCATGGCCACGACCGCGTCCGCCGTGGAGGTGGCGAGACCCGCGGCGAGGGCGCTTTGAAAGCCGAAATTGCGGGACAGCTGGACGAGGGTGAAACGCGGGTCCGCCGCGTGCAGCTCTTCGATGAGGGGGGCCGAGTTGTCGGCGCTGCCGTCATCGACCAAGATTGCCCGCCATTGCACATGGGCGTGGGCCGCAAACAAGGCCTTCAGCCGCCGGGCCAGCTCCGGCAGCACAGCCGCCTCATTGAAGACGGGAATGACGATGTCGATGGACGGGGAGGTAGACACGGCGACGTTGGTCAGTGTTGGGAGGCGTTCCCGGTTGGCAATGCCGCGGATGGATGGCGGAGCGCCCGCGCCAGCAGGCCGACGAAACCCGCGGCCGCCGCGACGCCGTTGATCCAACCGGGCCACGGCCAGAGGTCGCCGAGGAACTGATACGAGAAGGCCGCCTTGGCGGCACTGTTCGCCCACATGGCCTGGCCATAGAGTTCCCGCAGGGGCTGACCGGCTTGCCAGGCGATCGCGGCCTCCGGCACGGCCAGGGATTCGACGCCCAGTTGCAGGCCGATCCCCAGCGCGAGATCGACCGCGAGCAACGCCCCCCACCAGCCCGGAGGTCGGGCGCGTTGACCGAGCAAATGGGCGGCGGCGACCAGGGCCAGGATGACCAGGGGCTGCAGGCAAATATGGGCCGCGCCCCAGTGAGTGGGAGCCGTGTGCACGGCGATCCCCAGTAGGATAATGCCGCCGAGCAGCACGCCGTATCCGCCGTGGCGCAGCCCGGAACGAAGGCGCCCGGCCAGCAGGGCGAGCATGGCGAGTCCCGGTGCGAAAAGCAGGTTGGTTTGATAGAGTTGGAAGGCGCTGTCGCGCAGCGCGGCCCAAGGGTCACTGGGCGGTGAACCCACGGGAGGGCGGGGGAGCAGAAAGTGCGGCACGAAGGTGCGAGCGAGATTCTCGCCGAACACCGCCCCTTGGCCGTCCAGGCCGCCCCGCTGCGTGAATTCCACGCTGCTCGTGGTGGTACCGCCAAAGGCCTCCGCGCCCAGTTGAACGGAGGCCCAGCCAAACCACGTGAGCAGCACGGCCGCGGTGGTGAGACCGACCACGGCGATACAATCGGGTCGGCCTTCGCGCCACTGCTTCCAGGCGAAAACCGGCGCGAGCACGACCAGATACACCGCCGCGGAGTAGTGCGACAGGACCGCGGCCGCCAGTGCTGCGGCGGCCATCGCCACCGTCAGACGATCCCGGGCCGACCAGCCCAACGCCAAGGCCAGCAGCACCCAGGCGTTGGTGCCCATCTTGGTCCACGGATAGGTCAGGTTCTGGATTACCAAAGGACAGGCCAGGAGCACCACGGGCAACCAGCGCAGCGCCCGCGGCTGCTGATGCAGGAGCAACGCGGCGGGGAGGTAGATCAGCGAGCCCAGGAGCAGGGTGATGACCTGATAGGCGGGAAAGGATTCTCCCGTGATCGCGAGCATTGCCGCCGTGATCAGATTCTGCAGCGGCGGACGTCCGCCGAGCGGGTCCCGTTCCAACATCCAGGTCCAGTCTCCGGCCGGATGCAGAAAATATTGGGCCCGATGGTAGTGCCCGGCCCAGTCACCGATCCAATCCCCGCCCGAGTAATTCCGGATGAGGCTGAGCAGGATCAGTGACATTGCGGTGAAGGTGCCCCAGCCAGTCAGCACGTGTCGGCACGTCGGATCCTTCAGCCAGCGGCGCGCTTCCGTCCGGCCCACCCAGCAGCCGATGAAGGCGGGAACAGCCAGCAACAGCCAACCTGCGGGTGGCGAGGTCAGGAGGTGGCACCCGGTGGCGCCCAGATACACAATGAAGAGTCCGGCAAAAGGCGCCAGGGCCAGGCGCTGCACCGGCGACCCGGGAATCCGGCCCACGACCAGCAGTCCGCCGCCGAACGCCAGCAGGCAAAAGGTACCCAACGAGACCAGGATGATGATGAGCCCGCTCATGGGGTCGTCGAGACGGGGGCGGACGCCCAGCGGTCCACCCGCCACTCTCCCAGCTGGGCGGTGACGTAGCCCGCCGGCCGCAGCTCATCCGCGATCCCCCAGTGGGGTGTGCCGACGGGCAAGGCGATCGCGGCGAAATGCGGGGGCAGATGATTGGCCAAATCGACCCGTGGCATTGCGTGACCGGACAACGCGCGAACGGCCAGGCCGTCTTCATCCGCATAGCGGCGTTGTTCACTGTAAATCGTGACGAGCGGATGCCAGGGAAACCACACCTGCCCGGGGGCGCCGGCGGCAATCGCCGTGGCGGTGCGGTAGCGCGAGCGGTTGAGGCCCCAGTGGGTTTCCGGCAGGAGCGCGATCCGGACGGCGGTCATCAGGATGACGATGCCCGTGGCCCCCAGGATCAGGCGGGAGGGACGGAGACGCTGATTGGCCAGCACCGCCAGTGACACGGTCAGACCGCTGGGCAGCCACAGGCAGAGCCCCTGCAGGCTGTTGATGTTGCCGCCATAGGTGAACAGGGCGGCCAGGCCCGGCAGCAAGGCCAGCGCCCAGCTGAGCGTGGGCAGGACCATCCAGACGCCCTCACCCCGGCGACGTATCCAACAAGTCAATATCACGGGAAGCAGGAGGTGAACCCCGAGGGCGGGCGCGGCGCTCAGCAACCGCGTGAGGGGTGCTTCCGCCCAAGGCAGGTGCCCCGGGACAGTCATCAGCGAGAACCACATGGCCCCGGGATCCTCGGTCGCGAGCACCAGCAGTCCCCAGCCGGCGGCGGTCGCCACCAGCCGCAGGGCATGCGTACCCGCGGCGCGCCCGCCGACCATGAACCCCACCCACAGGACCTGGGCCAGCGGCACCGCCACGGCGGTTTGCTTGCAGGCCAGCCCGGCCATGGCGAGCGCGGCCGCCAGCCAGGCGACGGGACCGTGGGCGCGGCGCAACAGCAGGGTGTTCGCGATGACACCAACGGCGATCGCCAGGTTGTCCGCCTGAATATACTGCCAAGCGGCCCGGGGCCAGATCGCGATACAGAGCAGGATGGCCAGCCGGCGGACAGGGAGGGCCGAGGCGTGATGGGGCAGGGGTGTCAGTGCGCAACCGGCCACGATCGCGGCGAGTGAAATGCCGAGATTG
>Ga0181601_10000035_pt1 | contig 94433 bp, 92 predicted proteins | sample 041ome_8_FD_133020 | JGI IMG/M metagenome (GOLD analysis project Ga0181601, IMG submission 133020) | Coastal salt marsh microbial communities from the Groves Creek Marsh, Skidaway Island, Georgia - 041407BS metaG (megahit assembly) | ecosystem: Environmental > Aquatic > Marine > Intertidal zone... | reverse complement strand
TGGTTACAAATATGACTGGAGACTCAAATACATATTCAAATTTTTTTAATGATGAATCTTTCAACTCTAATATTGGTTTTTGGGATACTTCTAATGTCACTGATATGTCAATTATGTTTTATGAAGCAACAGCATTTAATCAAGATATTGGTAGTTGGGATACTTCAAGTGTTACTACAATGAATAGTATATTTGAAAATGCAACAGCATTTAATCAAGATATTGGTAGTTGGGATACTTCAAGTGTGACTGATATGGTTGGTATGTTTTATGAAGCATCATCATTCAATCAATACATTGGTAATTGGGATACTTCAAGTGTGACTGATATGGTTGGTATGTTTTATGAAGCATCATCATTCAATCAATACATAGGCAGTTGGGATACTTCTAAAGTGACTAGTATGGAACGAATGTTTTGGGCTGCTGAAGCATTCAATCAAGACCTTTCTGGATGGTGTGTTTCAAAAATAAACACTGAACCATTAAACTTTTCTGAATTTAGTTCATTAATTCAATCATTTAAGCCAATTTGGGGGACTTGTCCTTAAACCCCAGTCATATCATCTTCAGTAAGTTCAGGTATTTCTAACCCTCTTAAATAAGTTAAACTAACATTTATAGATGAGTGCCCCATAGCTTTCTGTAGTTTGGTGATACTCCCTGTTCTTTTATAGATTCCTAAAACTCCTCCTTCACTCAAATAAAATCCTACTCAAGCAAAACTTTCACTAGCTTATTCATAAGATTATCTTAAGTCAAAGAAGTACGAGGGGGCTGAACTTCATTTGCTAAAAAATAATTTTAACTAGAAGTTTGTGAAACTTTTCAGTTTGAAATTCAGAGAAACGAGAGAATCCCTATTTATTTAGAAATGGAAAACAACCTTATTGCAATATTCGATTATATTTGATTTTATATGAAAAAATTTAAATCGCTCATCCCTATTCAACTTCTTTTTTTATTCCTTGTTTCCACATGTTCTAAAGAAAAGGAAAGTTCAAACGACGTCTTGTTTTTGGAAAAAATTGAAAATATTGTTTGGACTCGAGGCACAAACTTTAAAATATTTAAAAGCAATCCTTTTAAATTGTTTCTTGTAGAAGAGGGTATTTGTATCGAATTCAGTGAGGGGGAGACCTTAGTTAGAGAGAACCGCTTTAGTTATTTTGTTGAAACAAATACAGCAGATACACTTCAATTGAACTATAAAGTTGTAGGCGATAAAATAAATCATTGTGGAACTTTTACCTACTATCTTGACAGTGACGAGAATTTAATTAGAACCTATAAGGAATGCCAAAGTATTTTCAATACTCCACAAATTTTAGATTTTTACAAATCAGAATTGTCCTTTGAAGAGGTCTGCACCAACTAATTGGTTTCATATTTAAACGTTCCAAAAAAAATATTTTATCATTACTCAATAAATAAAATAGTCTTTTATTTACCGAAAATTTACTGACTCCTACTTACAGAAGGTACATTTTCTAGTGACGTTTTGATAGGTGTTGATTTTAAAAATAAATTACATTTTGTATTGTCAATTACTAGATTTCAGACCATTCCTTCTTAAAAAAATGACATTAAGCAAACAATTCCTCTATAGTTTAACTTTTTCTTGTTTTGGATTTACCTATGGACAATACGGCTCTTTGGAGCTTAGTTCCGGTGGGTTTTCCTTCGTGCCTGCATTTACGGATAACAATCCCAATTTAATCCTCAACGCCGGGACGGCAACGAATGGATTGATTTCAGGTCACATGATTGCCAATGTCCGAATGACCACGATGAACCTTAGGGGCTTAATCTTTATCTCCCGATTAAAACTTTCCGATAAAAAATTTAAACTAAGTGCAGGAATTCATTTACCTGTACTTCAAATAGACGATACTTTTAAAACAGATAGCTTTTTTGCTCAAGAGGTCATTGCATCTTATCCCTTATCAGATAATGTTCAGCTCAGTAGTATGTATATTCATGGCAAAGGAAGAAATAATGATTTGGAAATCAATTTATTGATATTGAATGTAAATGTCATCAAGGGCAACTTTAGTTTTTTATCCCAGCTCTACCTTCTTGATTTGGATAATACCTCAGGAATTGCTGAACATGTCAATTACAAACTTACGGACAAATGGGATTTACGAGGGTTTATTAATTACACCCTCTCTGAAAATGATTTCATTTGGACCCTTGGGTTAAGAAGGAATTTTTAAAACGATTCAAAGAATATACGTAGCCTTTTTTTGTGCCCATACAGTCTTTTAGGTAAAATATTCATCACTTTTCAATAGCTTACAAATACTTTCGGAGTGGAATTGGATTTCATCCCACTAAAACAAAGCGTTTTAACCCATTCTAAAAGTTTAGCCCTTCCAATATTTTAGGGGTATTGCATCATAAAATAAAAATCTTTGCTCAACCTCTCAAAATTTTTCAAATTGATCATTATGAATTGATAGAATTTGTAATTTTAATTAAACCAATAAATGAATAACTATGAGAAATTTGTATTGTACTTGTGAGTGCAAGCCTTGCTTGGAGGGAAACTGTTTCGACTGTACCTGCCCAACTTGCATTTGTGATGGGTGTGAATGTTAGAGATCCACTGCTGCACGTTCCCATTCTTTTTGAAAGAATTGGTATATTTATAAAAATGAAAAAATGAAAAACACTATAATCATAGCATCCAGTAGTTTAGTGGGATGTATTGTAATTGGAATTTTCATCTATCTGGGGTTGTCCGGTCAACGGTACGAATATGTAAAAGAAAATGTTGTCTTTGACAAAAAAACAGGAACTACTTATTTTACAGATAAAAAAGAATTCATAGACACTAAGGGAGATTTATATAAGTACGAATAACTAAGTACCCTATTCAATTTTATAGCCCAAGCCTATAGTTTTTTACTAAACGGCTTGGGCTTTTCAATTCTAACTTTCGAATCCATTCTACTGTATCTTAAAGGCTATTCTTTACTTTTTTTATGATGTGAATTGATGCCTTTTTTTCATACATTTAACAAAATAAAATCATGAAACCTCTCTTGTTACTCTTCTTTTTTCCTTTACTTTCTATTGCTCAAACGACGAATTATTCGGTATCCTCCTTTGCCAATCAAGATTTGGATCTTAGCAAAAAGGCCCCCAATACACATTATATTGGAAATGCTTGGCTTTCTCCCCTTATTCAAGCCGATCAAGAATTCGAATACAGCATGACTTTGGCCACATTTGCCGCAAACTCTACTTTAGATTGGCACAAGCACCAAACCAGTCAAGTTCTTATTGTGGTCGAAGGAACTGGTTATTATCAGGAAAAAGGAAAAGAAGTTATGGTCATGAAAAAAGGGGATATCATCAAATGTGATAAGGATACCGAACATTGGCATAGCTCCTCTCACGAAAGCATGGTTTCTTATATCGCAATTTATGGAAATGGAGGGACGATTTGGACCGATAAATTGACCCAAGAAGCCTATGACAATAGTAGGACTAAATAGTTTATCCTTTAAAAGAATTGAAGTAAAATTTCCTAAACCCTATCTTGAATGTCAACAAATCCAAACACCATTACAGGGCAAATAAATTTGTACATCTTTGATTTGTTGACCGAACATCCAGAGGGTATCCAATGGTCTGATTTAATTCGTCGGGTAGAACAAAAATTTCCAGACTTTCATCCAAAAACAATCAACGGCTGTATTTGGAAGTTAACTGAAAAATTTCCAGATCAAATTTATAAACCTCAAAAAGGGCTCTTTAAACTAAAAGTCTGATTCAAGAGTATTCAGGTTGATTTTTGATTCCAATCGTCAATTCGGTAAACTAGTGGATCAACTTTTATAGGAAAGTAATTGGGTGAAGCCTCACGCCCTTATAGATTTTTGCTATTCTACTATTTAAAAGCAATATCTGAACTCGTTAATTTACGCCAGTAAAGTTCCTACTTTTACCAAGACCTTAATTAAGTCAAAGTTTGTTTAGTTTATTTACTGTTTAGTGGGGCTGAAGTGATGCGAGGGATTTTATGATGGAAGTAACTTCATTATTAGGTCCCCACTATCTTAAAAACATTACGAACTTTTTTTACTCTTTATTTTCTTTCACCAAATTTGCAAACTCCTCGTTTGTTAACTTATGAGATCCGTCACACAAAAGGGATTGACTCCTGCCGCACCCGCAAATTGAAAATTTTGTGGGATGGTGTTTTATTGGGGAGCCGTCTTCATTGACCAACTGAACTTCCCCTTCCAACACCTTAATTTGTCCCCTTTCATTCCTGTAAATTTTTGTCATATTCTTTTCCTGGTATGGTTAAACTGCAAGCTAAGAAAATAGCATTAAACCCGATGAATATTTTCCTATCAAACTTGAATTATTCATCAAAAACGAATTCAGTAACAAACTTATATAGAGGTAATGCAATACCTGCTGAGAGCAATTGAATACCTGCTTTAGGATTATTCTCCTAAAGCGATCTCAAATAATTCTTTATCCAGCTGAGGTTTTACTTGACATTTTACATCAAAATGAAATGTTGCTGTATTTTCTGGTGTATAAACAGGCCATTCGGGAATTCCTGAATGATTTGGATTTCCAGTTTTAGCAAAATTAATCCAGGATTGACTCATCTTAGAGGCTAACTCGTGAGCCTCCTCAGATCCTCCTGTCATTTTATTAGCAAGGGATACAGTATCAAAAACAAAAGGCAACTCCATACAGTGAAGAGACTTGTATTTGTAATCAAAAACTGGGGATTCCCAAGTAAATAAATACATATACACTGGAGCTCCGCCTTTCAGTGACGATTTTGTGTTTGCTTGTGATACCGTCCCAGGACGAAACATAAGATCAACATCGATCAGGTCTTTAGGTTCCTTCGTTTCTGGATACGCCTTTTTTACAGCCTTGATATAATCCTCTGCTTTTTCCTTGTAAGTGTCCTTAATGTATGCCATAATGGTGGCCTCATCAGCTCCATGAAATCGCAAATTCGCAAAAGGAGCAAACTCATTTTTAACGGTACCTATCAATAATGGAATCTCTTTAGAAAGGGAAAGTGCTTCCTCGGACTGTATTTGAAAAGGAAGAGCCTCCCCATCTACACTAGGGCCCCAACTCAAACCAAACCCTGAAACAGCAACTCCTTTTTTACTTAATTCTGCGGCAACTGTTTGCAGTGCTTTCGAACTTGCTGCAGACAAAGTTTCAAAAGGGATCGATTGAATTTTGTTTGCCTCATTTGGAGCAATATTTAATTCATGAAGTGTTTCTTCAGCAATGCGTTGGGTGGTTTCTTTAGTTAGAATATCCGATCTAAAAGCACCACTTTGGTTGATCGCCTTGTGAAATAGACCTTTTGCGCTGGGCATTGCCATTAGCGTATTCACTTTTGCTCCTCCTCCAGATTGACCAAAAATGGTCACATTTTCAGGGTCTCCTCCAAAGTTGGAAATATTATCTCTTACCCACTCCAAAGCACGAACCATATCCAAAATACTGTTATTAGCGGAGTATTTAAATTCCTCACCGTAAGCTGAAAGGTCTAAAAACCCAAGAACATTCAATCGGTGATTAATTGATACTACGACAACATCCCCTTTCTTGCTGAGATTCTCACCGTCATAGGAAGGAAGTTCATGACTGGAGCCTGCAGTAAAACCTCCACCGTGGATCCAAAACATTACCGGACGCTTTTTTCCGTCCGCAACTCCAGGAGTCCAAACATTTAGATTAAGACAATTCTCGTTAGTAAAACCCCAATCGTGATCAAACACAAATTCAGACTCATCTTGAATTTGAGTGGTGGGCGTTAGTAGTGGTGCTACAGGACCGTACATGGTTGTGCTTTTTACCCCCTCCCAGGAGTCCAAGGGCTTCGACGCTTCAAACCGTTTGGCTTCTGCATAGGGTATTCCCTTATAAGTGTATATCCCTTGGTGAATATATCCTCTCACTTTTCCTTTGGTAGTTTCAGCAAGGGCTACATTGGCTCCTGTTTGGACTTCAAATTGTGCATTTATTGAGCCCATCATCCCAACAATAAAAATGATTAAAAAATGTAATTTGTGTAGAATCTGACTTCGGTTCTTTTGGTAAGGTTGCATATGCATTTGTATTTTTTTGATTGCTGTATTTTTTTTGTATTCTAGCTGTTTTGAAATTTTGTTTAATCCAGTTATTGTAAGGTTAAACGCTTTGAATATATTCAATTTTAATAGTCTCCTTTTTAGGGTTTATAAACTTAGTGTTTTTTTAATTCATAGCTTATTCGATTTCCCTATTTCATATTGCCTCTTTGATTATCCCTATGATTATCAAAAGTTTAAATTGAATATAAAACTGTTTAGTTTCATTTTTCAGGATGGTTTTGAGTTGAATAACCCTCTGAAAATTGTTCTTTTTTTAAAATTTAGGAGTGCCGAAATGGTAAAAACTATACATCTCATCTTAACGGAAAATTAATATTTATACTTAATTTTTTTTTTGAGATGAGATTATATATATCTTGTTGGCAATAAATCAAAACAAACAATTTTAATTTTATGAAAAAAATTCAAACCCCCTTTTTTGTAGGTTTACTTTTGATGTTTGTATCAATCTCTTTTGCGCAAACTTCCATCTCAGGAACAATTACTGATTCGGATGGAAATCCAATTCCAGGTGCAACAGTTATCGTTGATGGCACAACTCAAGGAACAACTACAGACTTCGACGGAAATTATACTATTTCTGCAAGTTCAGATCAATCGCTGCAATTCTCAAGCCTCGGCTTTGCAACACAAATTGTACGAGTTGGAGACCAATCCACCATCAATATTGTTTTACAAACCTCTGCAGAGGCTTTGGACGAAATTGTTGTAACAGGATACGGAACTCAAACCAAAAGAGAAACTACTGGAGCGATTTCCACTGTTAAAGCAGAAGACCTTAATATCATTCCTTCAGGAAACATTGAACAACAGTTTCAAGGTAGAATTCCTGGGGTAACCGTTATCTCTAACGGAAGCCCAGGTTCTACGAGTCAGATTCGTGTACGTGGTTTCGGTGCATTTGGAGGAAACGAACCCCTTTATGTCGTTGATGGTGTACCCACAACGAATATTGACTTTTTAAATCCTGGTGATATTGAATCTACTACCGTACTAAAAGATGCCGCAGCAGCTTCCATCTATGGAGCAAGAGCAGCAAACGGAGTGATCGTAATGACCACCAAGTCCGGTTCAAGAACTGAAGAATCTGGAATTACTCTAGATTACACCTTAGGACTAACAGATCCTAACGTAAACGGTTCTCCTAAAATGCTTAACCCTCAGCAAATGGCAGAGTGGACGCACAGAGCCTATGAAAATAACGCTGCCGCTAACGGCACTGCTGTTTCTTATACGCACCCACAATACGGAAGCAATGCTACTCCTGTTTTACCAGACTACCTTCATGCCAATGGAGCCAATGGAATTGTAGGAAGTGTTGACCTTGCGGCTATTCAAGCTGCCTATGAAGCGAATCCAACGACTACCTTCTTAATCAAATCCAACAAGCAAGGAACAAATTGGTATGACGCGATCACCAACACGGCTCCTCTGCACAGATTCTCTTTAGGAGCAAATGGTGGAAATGAAAAAGGACGTTATTATATCGGTATGGGATCTCAATTCCAAGACGGGATTTTAATCAACAACATCTTAAGAAGACATACGCTAAGAGCAAACTCCAAATATGACATCACAAGCTTCTTGTCTATTGGGGAAAACATTCAAGCTACTTACAGAGAAACGAAAACCATCGGAGGTGGTGGCTCAATTGAATCCGCAGATGATGAATCTGAAATCCTTGCAGCTTACCGTATGCCCACTATTATTCCTGTATATGATGAGTTTGGTAGCTATGCAAGTACAAAAGCTGCTGGTTTTAATAACCCACGTAACCCCGTTCGTCGTTTGACAGAAAACGGAAAAGACGATACTTCATACAGTCTTAGTGTCTTTGGTAATGTGTACGCGGATCTTCAATTAATGGATGGTTTAACTGTTCGATCTAGTGTTGGTGGAACGGTTTCCAACTACTACTATGTAGATTACAACTATCCTTATTTAGGAGATTCTGAACCTGAAGCCAGTTATACTTTTTATGAAGGATCTGGAAAAAATATCGGATGGGTATTTACCAATACCATTACATATGAGGGACAATTTGGAAAACACGGTGTCAAAGTACTTGGAGGTATTGAATCCTTAAACACAGGTTTTGGAAGACAAATCAATGGATCTGGGATTAACCCATTTTCTACTGACCTTGACTTCGTTAACATGTCAACCGTAGCTAATCCTCAAGTAAACAGCTCCTTGTATAATGGAGTAAACTTTGCCTCTACCTTTGGTAAATTGGATTACAACTTCAACGAAAAATACTACTTAACTGGAGTGCTTCGTCGTGACGGTTCTTCTCGATTTGGGGTGAACAGTCGTTACGGTACTTTCCCTGCAGTTTCTGCTGCATGGCGAGTTACTTCGGAATCCTTTATGCAAGGATTGTCTTGGGTTGATGATTTGAAAGTCCGTGGTGGATGGGGAGAAATGGGGAACTCTAATAACGTAGACCCTGCCAACCAATACAGCTTATTTGCCTCTAACCGGGGAGCTACTTTTTATCCTATAGGTGGACAAAATAATGGAGTAGATCAAGGTTTTGCGGTATCTCGTATCGGTAACCCTAACGCTCAGTGGGAAACTTCAGTAACGACCAATATCGGTTTTGACATGACCTTATTTAACAATAAGGTAGACATCATCTTAGACTGGTGGAAAAAAGATACCCGAGACTTGTTGTATCAAATTCCATTGGCTGGGGTAACAGGTAACTTTGCTAGCGCTCCTGCTGTAAACATCGCAAGTATGTTGAACCAAGGATTGGATATGCAAATCTCGAATAGAGGTAGCTTCGGTGAAGGAATTGCATATGAGGTAACTCTTAACAGCTCTTTCTTAAAGAACGAAATCACTGCTTTAGCAGAGGGTATCGAATACTTTGATGGGGGAACATACCGAGGAATTGCTCCTGTACGTAACGCTGTTGGTCAGTCACTTTCTACTTTCTTTGGATATAAAGTCAATGGCTATTTCAACTCTCAAGCTGAAGCAGATGCTTCGAACCAACCGGGAGCTGGTCTAGGTCGTTTTAAATACGAAGATGTCAATGGAGACGGTCAAATCACACCTGATGATAGAACCTATATTGGAAGTCCTGTTCCAGATTGGACTGGAGGTTTAAACTTAAACATTCAATACAAGAACTTCTCTTTCAATACCTATTTCTACGCTTCAGTAGGAGCGGATATCTTTAACCAATCCAAATGGTTTACGGACTTCTTTGGAAGTTTTGAAGGCTCTGCAAAAGGAATCAATGCATTAAACTCATGGACTCCAGCATTAGGAAACAATGCCGCTGCTCCTATCTGGGAAAGTGCTTCTAATATCAGTACCAATGGTGCAGCAAACTCTTGGTATGTTGAAAACGGAGACTTCCTAAGATTACAAAGCTTAGCGCTTAGTTATGACTTTACTGGTGCGATCCTTGATCAACTTGGTTTAAGTGATTTATCTGTCGGTATTTCTGGGAATAACTTATTTACCATCACCAACTATTCTGGATTAGATCCTATGATCGGTGGTGCGGATACTAACTTTGGTATTGACGTGGGGAACTACCCTGTAACTCCAAGTTACTTGTTGAATATCAGAATTAATAAATAATAAAAATGATGAAAATGATGAGAACGATGAAAATTAAAAATGTAGCCGTTGCCCTTGCTGCAACGTTTGCGATCACAGTGAGCTGTGAGGAAGAATTCTTAAATGTCGGTGCAACAGGATCTCTTGGAGAAAGTCAGCTAACGACAGCGAGTGGTATTGATGGTGCCTTGATTGGAGCCTACTCAGCGCTTAACGGGGTCTTTGGAAACCGTTTTGAAGGTCCAAACCATTGGGTAACAGGATCAATCACTGGAGGAGAAGCCAACAAAGGGACTGACCCAGGGGATTACAGTACAATCAACCCGATTCAACGTTACGAAACTGACGCTACTTCAGGTGACTTAAATGCGCTTTGGAATGCTCGATATGAAGGTATTTCAAGAGCAAATAAAGTCTTGCAATTGGTAGCCATGTCAGAAAGTATTTCTGCTGCTGATGCTACTCGAGTATCGGGTGAAGCAAGATTACTTAGAGGACACTTCTATTTCGACCTTAAAAAGCACTTTAATAATGTGCCTTATATCGATGAAACTATAGAAGCTGCTGAGATCTCTTCTGTACCAAACTCGCCAGGGGTAACTTGGGCAAATATTATTGCAGACCTTGAGTATGCATTCAATAACCTCCCAGAAGTTCAAGCACAAGCGGGTCGAGTTAACAAATGGGCGGCAGCGGCATATGTCGGTAAAGCCAAATTGTATAGCAAGGATTACGCTGGCGCAAAACAATGGTTTGATCAAGTAATTGCAAGTGGTAAAACTCCTTCTGGTGAAAAATATGGCTTGTTAGATAACTATCCTGATATCTTCAATGCTGAATATGATAACCACAAAGAAGCCGTGTTTGATGTAGAATCTGCTAATAACTCTGGAAGTACTCAAAATGCAAACTATTTTGACGATTTGAACTATCCCTACAACACCGGTTCTGACGGACCAGGAAACTGTTGTGGATTCTTCCAACCATCTATTGCTTTAGGTAATGCCTTTAGAACAGCGAATGGTTTGCCTAGATTAAATGGAGAAGAGTTTTCAGATGCAGATGCGTTAAAACACGATTTTTTAATCGAGTCTTCGGATTCTTTTACCGCAGATGCAGGACCTCTTGATCCTCGTGTCGATCACTCGATTGGAAGAAGATCTATCCCGTATTTAGATTGGATTGCACACCCAGGAAAAAACTGGATCCGTAAGCAAGACTACGCTGGGCCTTATTCACCAAAAAAATACATCTATTACAAGTCTCAAGAAGGGTCTTTAACTGATGCAAGTTCTTGGACAAGAGGATATGCTTTAATGAACTACACCATTATTCGTTTTGCAGATGTACTCCTTATGGCGGCTGAAGCAGAAATTGAAGCTGGTTCTCTAGCAAAAGCTTTGGAATATGTGAATTTAGTGCGAGCTAGAGCAGCAAATACTGCACATTGGGTGAAAAATCCTGATGGGTCTTTTGCAGCAAACTATGCTATCGAACAATACGCTTCCTTCCCTTCAAAAGACTTTGCTACTAAAGCAGTACGCATGGAACGCAAACTTGAACTCTCAGGTGAAGGACATCGTTTCTTTGACTTAGTTCGTTGGGGAGTGGCTGCAGACGAATTGAATAAATACCTCAATTATGAATCGAAGTATTTAACTACCAAATTTGGTGGTGCTAGCTTTACCTCAGGGAAAAGCGAATACTATCCAATTCCACAAACTCAAATTGACATTCAAGGTTCTGATGTACTTTCCCAGAATTCTGGATACTAATTTGTAGTACATATCAATTTTAAAAATGGAGGGACAATACCCTCCATTTTTTTTTGTTCCGTTCGATTACACTAATTTTATGCTCTCTACCTGAATACCTATGCGAAGTATACTCCTTTTGATCTGTCTGTCGTTTTGTATGAGTTCGTGCAATACAAAAAATCAGAAGTTGTTTAAATTCATTAGCCCTGAGCAATCAAGAATTACATTCAACAATACCCTTATCGAAAATGATTCCTTGAGTATTTTAGATAATGAATTCTTTTACAACGGTGCAGGTGTGGCCTTAGGCGACCTCAACAACGATGGATTACTCGATGTCTTTTTTACAGCCAATCAAGCAGATAACCAACTCTATCTTAACCGAGGAAATTTCCAGTTTTCAAACGAAAGCACAAGAGCTGGAATTCAAAAAAAGGATCCCTTAATCTGGTCTTCTGGAGTGAATTTGGTTGATGTCAATAAAGACGGCTGGTTAGATATTTATATCTGCAACACCCTAAGAACGACAGATTCCTTGAGAAACAATCTGCTCTACATCAATCAAGGTGTAAATGACAAGGGTATCCCAACGTTCATCGAGCAAGGAGAGGCATATGGACTCAATGACAACAGCTACTCCTCCCATGCTCAATTTTTTGATTTCGATAAGGACGGGGATCTCGACGTGTTTATAGGCGTGAATCGAATAGAAAATATTGATCCTAATGTATTTCAAAATCTACAGAGTGAAACTGCCATTTTAAGTGTAGATAAACTATATGAAAACAAAGGACCGAATGAATTCGGACATCCTTTTTTTGAGGACATTTCAAAATCTGCAAATATCAATTTACACGGATTTAGTCATAGCACATTGGTTCACGATTTCAATCAGGACGGATGGCTTGATTTGTACGTCGCTAACGATTATCTGAGTAATGATATTGTTTACCTAAACCAAGGAGACAAAACTTTTAAAAATGAAGCCCATTCCATGTTTAAACATTATAGTTTAAGCTCCATGGGAAGTGATTTAGGGGATGTAAATAATGACGGAAAACTCGATCTCTTTATTTCAGAAATGCAACCCTACTACAACAAAAGGAAAAAGCTTTTTCAAAAAGGAACCAGTTATACCAAAGAAATTTTAACCCGTAGATACAATTACGAATACCAATATCCAAGAAATGTCTTACAACTTAATCGTGGGAACGATCCCAATTCAGGTTTCCCATTATACAGTGAAATAGGTATGCGTGCTGGTGTTGCAGAAACGGATTGGAGTTGGGCTAGTCTTTTTGCCGACTTTGACAACAATGGATGGAGTGATTTGTTTATTGCAAATGGTTTTCCCAAAGACATTATTGATAAAGATTTCGGTGATTTTAGAGTAACTGCGAATCGACTAGTGAGTAGAGAACAAATTCTTGAAGCGATCCCTCAGATTAAAGTGGCAAATTTTGCCTATAAAAACTCCGGTAATCTAAATTTTGAAGATGCTTCTGAGGAATGGGGAATCGACTTTTCCTCCTATACCAATGGTGCAGCATATGGCGACTTAGATAACGACGGTGACCTTGACCTCCTTCTCAATAACATTAACGATACGGCAACCCTACTCGAAAATACACTCTCTAACGAGAACGGCCAACATAATTACATTCGTTTTAATCTTATTGGAGAAGAGCCTAATCTCCAGCCCTTTGGTAGCGAGATCAGAATCTATAGCGGGAATGAAATCCAAACTAAAATCATTCTTTCGAGTAGGGGGTATCTTTCCCAACCTGAATCTACAATTCACTTTGGTTTAGGAAAAAAAACTCAGCTGGATTCTGTGGAAGTCAAATGGCTTGATGGTTCAATTCAAAAATGGACAGGGCTTGAGGTAAATCAAATACACAATTTAAAATATCAAAACGATCTTTTAAAACCCCCAGTTGAAAAAGAAATCAAACCCCTGTTTAGACCCGTGAATGCTACACTTGGAATTACCTACCAAGATATAGATGAAGACTTTATAGATTTTAATCTGCAAATAACGATCCCTTATAAACTATCTCAGAATGGACCCGCTCTTGCTGTAGGCGATCTGAATGGTGACGGTCTGGAAGATTTGCTGATCGGTGGAAGCCGTGGGAAAAAACAAACTCTTTTTTATCAAAGAAAAGAGGGCACCTTCACCAAAAACATACACTCCTTTAAAAGTCAAGAGCGGGATTTAGAAGAAGATGTTGCTCTTGCGTTATTCGATGTTGAAAACGACGGAGATTTGGATATTTATTTTGCACATGGTTCTGGGCAATTTTCCCCGAATTCATTTGCTTATGACGATACGCTATGGATAAATGATGGCAAAGGAAACTTCACCCAAGCAGCTATAAGCCTCCCCAATAGTGGAGAAAACAGTTCCTGTGTTAAGCCAGGTGATTTTGATGGTGATGGAGACCTTGACCTATTTATTGGGAATCGCGGAGTACCTGGACAGTATCCTGTGGCGAGTCGCTCCTATCTTTTAGAAAATAAAAGCACCTCAACAGAAATTGTCTTTACAGATGCATCTGATAAATTGAGTACCGGAGAAAACGCTTTAGGTTTGGTTACCGATGCCCTATGGACCGATTTTAATAATGATGGTTGGCAAGACCTCATCGTAACAGGAGATTGGATGCCTATTTTATTCTTTAAAAACCAAAAAGGCAACCTTGTTCAAATGGAACAGACTGGAATTGAATGGGCTTCAGGTTGGTGGAAAAGTATTGCTCCTTCAGATTTGGACAACGACGGTGATTTGGATTATATCGTTGGAAATTTCGGTAAAAACACCTTTTATAAAGCACAGCCTGTTATGCCGATGACCATCCTCGCAAAAGATTTTGACCAAAACGGAAGTGTTGATCCCTTTATCTCCTTTTATGTAAAAGACAGTCTAAAAGTAAAGCGCAATTATTTATATCACCCCTGGGAAGATGTGATTAAGCAATTTCGAGCCCTGAGAAAGTCTTTTAACTCCTACAGTGCCTATGGACAAGCTACCGCATCTCAAATTTTTGAAAATCAGAACCTGACAAATGCACTAGTTAAAAAAAATACCTGGATGGAAAGTTCGTGGATTGAAAACCTGGGCAACGATACCTTTAAGCTCCACGCGCTTCCCGATGAAGTTCAGTGGGCTCCAGTTTATGGAATATCCACTTTTGATCTCAATCAAGATGGTTATGAAGATATACTGATGGTTGGTAACGACTATGGAGTAGAAGTCAATCAAGGACGAATCGATGCACATCAGGGCATCGTTTTATACAACACCCAAAATAAAGCCTTTACTGCTCAAAACTTAGAGACAACCCATTTTATTGTAGCCGGTGACGGGAAAAGCTTGGTTCAAATGAACATACAGAAAGAACCCTATTTTATTGCCTCTCAAAACAACGATAGTCTAAAAGTTTTTAAACCGAATTTTGAAAAGAGGCCTCTAATGATTTCATGGGAAACTGGAGAAACAAATTGCCTGATATATTTGGGAAACCATACCGTTCAAAAGAGAACCAAGCAGGACTCCAATACTTTTCAATCTCAGGGGACGAATCAATTTTGGGTTTCCCCTGAAACGAAAAAAATCGAATTTTTCGATGCTCAACAAAAACGTATTCGAACGCAAATCATTCCCTAATTGTAAATCCAAATAATCGCAATGCCATCACTATTTAAATATTTACGTTTCTGGGGTTTGATCTTTATTTTTATTCAGTGTACTCGTGTCCCCATGAACAATACAACAATAGATCGCAAAATTTATAAAGATCAACTTGAAGGGTTTTGGTTAGCACAATGTATAGGAAATTGGACCGGGTTAATCACCGAAATGGATAAAATTGGCATTCCTGTGGAGGGTAAGGGAGAGGGATTCTATACCCGAGAAGACTGGGGAAAACCAGACCAACCCAACCTTTGGGGATCAAATAATTACAGTGAAACCATCGGGTTTTTATTTGCTGAAAAAGACAGTATTTGGGGAGCCGATGACGACACCGATATCGAATACATCTATCAAGATTTACTCTACCACAGTAATAACTTAGATCTCAGTGGATCTCAAATACGAGAAGCTTGGATCAATCACATTCATAAAGAAGAAGAGAATTTTTTATGGGTTTCCAATCAAAGAGCTTTTGACCTCATGAATGAGGGTATACTCCCCCCAGAAACAAGCGATCCCAAAAGAAATCCGTATTATGAAATGATTGATGCCCAGTTAACTACCGAAATCTTTGGCTTTTTTGCACCAACAAAGCCAAAAATAGCGCTAGAATTAGGGTCTTTAGCCGTTCGAACTACGGCAAGAGAAAATGCTGCTTGGATAGCAGAATTTAATATAATCATGTATGCCTTAGCGTCCAAAAAAAGTCCTCACAGCCGTCTGAAAGATAAAACCATGTGGATGGCTCAAGAGGCCAGAAAACACCTTCCAGCGTCTTCCTATGCTGCTAAGATGTATGATTTTGTCTTGTCCTACTATCAGCAACAGATTCCTTGGGAACAAACTCGTGACGCACTGCATGAAAAATATCAAATTCGTCAAGAAGACGGTTACCAGTGGGCAACACTAGACAAAAGTTGTCACGGTTGTTTTGCAGCAGGAATAAATTTTGGGGCAAGTATGATTAGCCTTCTCTATGGTGAAGGTGATTTAAAAGAGACCATTAAAATTGGTGTTTTAGCAGGATGGGATTCCGATAATCCTACCGCTACATGGAGTGGGCTACTCGGGTTTATGATGGGGAAAAAAGAGGTTGAAAAAACATTTGGAAGGCCTTTATCCTCAAAATTTAATATACACCGTACCCGAAAGGGATTTCCCAATAATGGGATTGATACTTTTGAAAACATGGCAAATATGGGAATCTCTATAGTAGATCGTGTAGTGATTGAAAAAATGGGGGGCCATATCGATACTGAAAAGGATCGCTGGATTATCCCAAACTGAGTCTCCTTGAAACGCTTCAATCAATATTTTTAAGTTTCTTTCGTTTTAAAAGAATAGCTAGGCATATTTAGGTGAAGAGGTTTTTATTTTTGTTTGTGGTATTCTTGACTCTTAGTACTCCCTTTCGGGGACTCGCTCAAGGGGGTGAGTTACTCATACAACAATATAACAGAGGTCCTCAATTAGATCGAAATTATTCAAAATGGTCTTTCAAAATAGGACCTCAACTGAGTCGACTTAACACAGATTTAGGCACAAGCTCCCCAACGATAACATTGGGGGGGCTTTTTGAAATTGAATACCGACTTTCAAAAACTGTTGGGCTCAAAACAGGGGCTCACTATGTGCCTGTATCCTATACCTATGCGGTAAACGATTCCACAGGACAAGATTTTTTAAAGTACGTCAGTTTTCCAATAATCTTAAAACTCCAGCCTACAAATAAAATGAGTTTCGGATTAGGTGTCCTTTACCACTATTTTCTAAAGGGAGAAAAACGCGTTTCCAAAGAGGAGGTAGAAATAAAAACGGCTTATCCTGAAGGTGTCTTTGAAAATAGTTTCGGAGGTATTGCTCAGATAAATTATTTTCTTCATCCCCGAATTTCCGTTTTTGGAAATTTTAGATGGGTAAAAAAAATAAATCTTCCTACAAATCCCAAAACAAATACTACCTCAGGTTTCCAATTGGGTATGAGCTATCTCTTTCTAAAAAGCCGCGAACGACCCTAGCTTATTCTTTTTTTAAAGTGATTTCAACAACCCCTTTGGTTCCTTTAGCGCCGTATTTTTTAATGGCCGCTTCTCCTTTTAGTACATGGACTGATTCTATCCGATCTGGATCTATAGTATTCATAACTTCTGGGTGGTCTGAAATTACCCCATCGATGCAAAATAAGGGCTGATCCCCTTTAGTAACCAATAAGATTTTCTGATCTGAAGGTTTCGGTGTCCAAGCATATATTGAATCTGAAACCTCTTCAGCCTCCGAATCCTTTGATTCGAATAAAAACTTTTTAGGGGAGTTGTCTTCACCAAAAAAAAGAATCTCATGAGAACCCTTCTCTCCTAAATCAATGGTTTGCCCCGTCCCTATCATTTTATGATAAACTCTTTTTGGAGTGCCCTTATCCTCGACATTGGCCTGAGGGCTTTCATAAATCTTTACAACCAAACAAGAGCTAAATAAAAAAGGAAGTGCAAAGAGAAAAAGGGATGCTTTCATATGGATAATTTTTCTACTAAAATACTCTTCTAAAACTTATATTCAAATAGGGATGATACTTAACTAATTGTGTATTTGTGTAAGGCGAAGAATAGTTGAATATAACCCTCAAAAAATAGGGCGCCTGATAAAACAAAAATCCAGCTTGTAATCTATTTCTAAGGAGTGCCGCTTCAATTGAGAAAGGAGTATTGGATTGAAATAAACTCCCCGATAAAGAATAATCGTGAAGGTTTAACTCTAGAGCTGTCCCAGTAAAAAAAGCAATGCCATGGTTTACTTCCTCCATCCGTTGACCAAAAAAAGGCAAACCACTAAAAGACCCCCATTGAAATCCAAATCGGGTTTGAAATGCAGTACGAAACGTCCCTGCCCGAAGGGTATTCTCATGAACCCATTTCAATTTTCCTTTCAATTTTCTACCCCAATACAGAGAAGTGTCAAAGTTGAAATGATACGCTTGAGGAATAACATACGACCAAGCAAGGGGATCTAAATTAAGAACATAACGATGATAGGTATTCTGTAAAAATTTAGCTTTAGAGGCATCCGCCCCTGTAGTCCCCAACTGAATACCCCAGCCGTATCCAAAAGTAAGCTGTTTAAACACTTGTTTTTTAAATGCCAAAAAAAGCCACCCATTATAGGGATAATCAATTTTTGCCAAGTTTGTGGTCGATCTAAAATTTGGAGTATTGATTTCTTGCCCCAGTTCCCAATGTTTAGAAATATATTTACCCTTTCCTAGAGAATCTTCTTGACTAAATTTTAATTTTCCATATTGTAAAAAGATCCCACTGCTGTAGTAACGATCTATTCCAAAATACAAATCGTTATCGACAGTTATCCCAGCATACTGTTGACCGAAAAGGAAGCCTCCAAAAAAAATTAAAATGACAAAAAGAAGTCTTTTGAATTTCAATGAAATAAAAACTAATCTTTATTTTTTAGGACCAAAAGAGGTACGGTACAATAAAAGTCTTTTTTATAAATCAAATCCGGTTCCCAAAGTTTTTCAAAAAAGCCACGTTCTCTTTTAAAGGCGACAAGCATGTCCGGTTGATTGGCTTGAAAATGTTCTAAAACACCTTGATAAACTGTTGCATTTGAAGAATACAATAATTTGCTCGAACGTTTTAACAACTCATCACTGATGTGGTGGTTTCGGTTGGCAAAACCAGGTACTTTTACTAGAAGAAGTTTCAATTTGGAGTTGAATTTATCTTGTATCTGTACCAAGGCTTCCAGCGTACTTGAGGATTTTACTTCTCCCGTTTTAAAGGCTAAAAGCATGCGTTTCGGAGGACTGAATTCTTTATCCAGAGGAGCCACCAAAACAGGGATGTTTGTCCTTTTTATCACACTACCAGCAATTCTACCCAAAAACACTTCATCATTTATTTCGTTGTTTAAGGGAGCCGTTACGATTAAATCCAGACCAATCTTTTCATCCAAATTTTTAATCGTCCCGATTAAGTCTCTTTCGCTACTAACGATTTTAATTTTTGAAGGCTTTGGAACTACTTTTGCAACTAATGCTTTAATTTTTTTAATATTATCCTCTTGAAGTAAAGCCCCTACATTCGCAAGAGTTGACATGGTCGAATGTGCAGGATAGGCGTCAATAACATATATCGTGCTTTTATAATAGGAAGCAAAGGCTATCGTATAAGCCAAAGTGCTCTCAGCATGAATGGATGTACCGAGGGGTAATAGTATATTGTGCATTGATTTCTTTTTACAAAATTAGTAACTCTAACTAAACATCCTTTAATTTTATTAAAAAAAATAAATGATTCGAAAAGCAAGAAAAGAAGATCTTTTTGCGGTAAAAGGTATCGCTGAAGCCTGTACAAAAGATCTCGACAATCAAGGGATCTTCCAATGGAATTCCACTTATCCAAGTCTTGCTATTTTTGAAAAAGATATCCTCGAAGAAGCGCTTTACGTGTATGAAATTCAAGGTGAAATTCAAGGGTGCATTATGTTTTCAGAAGAAAAAGACCCTTTATATGATACTATTGAATGGATGTGTCCTGATTTCAGAAACCTCTATATTCACCGACTTGCTGTACATCCTCAGTTTCAAAAAAAAGGAATTGCAAGACAACTCATGAACTTTGCAGAATCTTTTGCCATTCATAACAAAATGCACTCAATACGATTAGACACCTTTAGTCAAAACCCCAGAAACATTCGGTTTTATGAACTTATAGGGTACCATATAAGGGGGGATGTTTTCTTCAATCACCAAAGCGAATACCCTTTTCACTGTTTTGAAAAACTCATAAAAAGAATTTAGTTCACTACTTTTACTTTCTCTATGGAAGCATATGTAAAACATTTTAAGAAGGATGCCATTGGATTCCTAGAATTTGGTCACCCAGCGGGAAATTCATTGCCTTCTGAGCTGCTAAGGGAATTGGAACAACAGTTAGGTCTCCTTTCAGCAGATTCCTCGGTTCATGTTATCGTGCTTCAAAGCGCAGGATCTCGAGCTTTTTGTGGAGGAGCTTCTCTTTCTGAAATGAAAGAGCTAAAAAATCTAGAGGAGGCTACAGCATTTTTTATGGGATTTGCTCAGCTCATTAATCGAATTCGCTCTTTAGATAAATTTATTATCGTTCGTGTTCACGGAAAGGTTGTAGGAGGAGGTGTGGGTCTTGTTGCAGCATGTGATTATGCGGTAGCCCTAGATTCCGCTTCTGTAAAGCTTTCCGAATTATCAATAGGAATTGGACCTTACGTCATCGAACCTGCGGTATCTAGAAAAATTGGAACTACTCATTTTGGTCTCTTATCCCTTGATGCTCATCAATGGAAATCTGCTTCTTGGGCATATCAAAAAGGTTTGTATTCACAAATCTGTTCTTCCGAAGCGGATCTGAATCAAACTGTTGAAGATATTGCTCAACGCCTAGCTGGTTACCCGCAACAGGCCAATGCAACGTTAAGAAAATTGCATTGGAAAGATACAGCCGACTGGGAGATTTTACTCCCTAAAAATGCTGAAATCACAGCGAAATTAGCTTTGGAAAAAGCCACAAAAGATATTCTTAAAAAACTGTAATACAGATGAGTAATACAATTCGGATAACTAAAGAATTTAAGTTTGAAACTGGGCATGCACTTTACGGCTACGACGGCTTGTGTAAAAATGTTCATGGACATAGTTACAAACTTGCTGTAACCGTTCTCGGCAACCCTATCATGGAGGCCTCCCATGTTAAACACGGTATGGTTATGGACTTTAGTGATCTTAAAGAAATTGTAAATAAACTGATTGTTATGCCCTTTGATCATGCTACAGTGCTGAATGTTAACTCTCCACATAGGGAGTTGGCAGACAGTATGGAAGAAAGAGGGCACAAAATCATGCGTGTAGCCTACCAACCTACCAGTGAAATGATGGTTATCGATTTTGCTGATAAAATCCGTGCTGCTTTGCCTAAACACTTGACGTTACATCATCTGATATTGAGGGAAACCGAGACTTCCTATGCGGCTTGGTATGCTTCCGATCAATAAAAACAATTCAGAAACCAAGCGCTTCCAAGTCTGCTTTAGGTTTTACCTTGATTAGTTCTCCGTCCTCATCTACTTCATCACACTCTAAACGAATGGATAAGTTCTCTGGAGCTACAAAATCTTCCAAAGAAATTCCCAAATTGGAATCTTCATAAAGCTTTTTCATGTATACTGCCCAAATGGGTAAAGCCATTGTAGCTCCTTGCCCAAAAGCAATGTCTTTAAAATGTATCGCACGATCCTCTCCTCCAACCCATACTCCAGTCGCTAAGTTGGGAACCATTCCCATAAACCATCCGTCGGATTGATTTTGAGTTGTCCCTGTTTTACCAGCAATGGGGTTTTCAAAAACATAAGGATAGCCCGTAACTACTTTTTCATAGATATAGCTCGTTTTTTCTAATCCTGAATGGCGCAATCGAGCGCCTGAGCCCGCTTTGGTTACTCCTTGTAAAAGGTTTACCGTGACATAAGCGGCTTCTTGGCTTAATACGTCTTGGGTTTCGGGAACTACCTCGTAAATGGCACGTCCATTTTTATCTTCGATACGAGTTATCACAACAGGTTTGACATATATCCCTTGATTGGCAAAAGTGCTGTAGGCACCTACCATTTCAAAAAGACTTATGTCGGGAGTCCCCAAAGCAATTGATGGAACTGCTGGAAGTTCAGAGGTTATCCCCATTTTTCGAGCCAAATTAATCACTGGTCTCGGCCCAACAAGATCCATAATTCGTGCACTTACAGTATTCACAGAGTTGGCCAATGCATTTTTTAATGTTCGGGTTTGACCGTAGTTGTCCCCCGAGTTTTTCGGACACCAAGCATCTATGTTGCCGTGTTTCATGGGTTCAATGCAATAGAGGGCGTCAGGTAACGAATCGCATGGAGACAATTTGAGTTGGTCAATTGCGGTAGCGTACAAAAAAGGTTTAAACGTGGAACCAATTTGACGTCTTCCTTGTTTTACTTGATCGTATTGAAAGTGTTTATAATTAAACCCTCCTACCCAAGTTTTAATATGTCCAGATTGGGGTTCCATAGACATTAAAGAAGCTCTGAGGAAATGTTTGTAATAGCGGATGGAATCCATGGGTGTCATTAGGGTATCCCGTTCGCCTTTCCAACTAAATACGCGCATGGGAGTTTTTTCATAAAAAGAAGCTAAAATTTCAGACTCCTCCAAACCTGCTAATTTCATTTTTCTCCAGCGTTCTGTTCTGTAGGCTGTTCGCTCCATCAAGGTATCAATTTCTCCTTTTCTAAGGTCCAAAAATGGTGCTGATGGATTTGCTCTTTTCGAATTTTGCCTAAAAAATTCTCTTTGTAGGTTTTTCATATGAGCCTCTACAGCCGCCTCTCCCATGGCCTGCATTCGAGAGTCTATGGTAGTAAAAATTCGTAGACCATCTCGATAAAGTGAATGTTTCGACCCATCGGGTTTTGGATTATTTGCAATCCAATCGTCCATAAATTCCTTCAGGTAGGCTCTGAAATAAGTCGCCAGACCTTCCCGATGAGACTCGGGAGTATAGGTGATTTGCAACGGAAGCAAAGACAAGGAATCCCGAACTTCCGCTGTGATCAGTTCATTTCGAACCATTTGGTTAAACACAATATTTCGGCGTTCTTCAACCCGCTCTGGTCTTCGAATAGGATTGTATAAGGACGAATTTTTTAACATCCCAACAAGTGCTGCAGATTCTTCTATACTAAGGTCTTTAGGGGTTTTGTTGAAAAAGATTTTAGCTGCCGACCGAACCCCGTCCGCTTGATATCCAAAATCGTATTTGTTCAAATACAAGGACAAAATCTCATTTTTGGTATAGCGCCGTTCTAGCTGTACTGCAATTACCCACTCTTGAGCTTTTTGTAATACGGCTTTTATTTTATTCCTTGAGCGAACCCCAACAAATATTTGACGTGCCAACTGTTGCGTAATGGTACTCGCTCCACCGCGTTTTCCTAAATAGACAAACGCTCGTAACGTTCCACGCCAATCAATGCCTGAATGTTCATAAAACCTTTCGTCCTCTGTAGCGATGAGTGCTTCTACCATGTTTTGGGGTAATTCCTCAAAGCTGATAGGAGTTCTGTTATCGTCCAAATAATATTTCCCTAAAATAACCCCATCGGAAGAAATGATTTGAGTCGCTAAATTGGTTCTAGGATTTTCCAGTTGTTGTAGATCTGGCATTGGGCCATACCATTCCAATGCAGCGCCACCAAAAAGAAGAATCAAACCAAAAAATCCCAAAAAAAGGATTCGCCACATCCACTGAATGGGCTTTTTAAAAGAAGATCCCGTTGTTTTTTTGTTTTTTGCCATCAATTGAATTCTTGTGCTTCGACACTTATCCCAACAGACACTATACCTTCTAAGGTTTCAACACCTTCTGGGTTTCCGTTTGTTCTCATCGCCTGTTGAATCTCAATGGTCAACGGACGTTCTTTCGGAAGTACGATGCCTTCTTTCCACCACAATTTACTTTCTTTAACCTCTGTAAAACCTTTACCAAGCCAAGTCCCATCGGGTGCTGCCATGGCATATTCTAAAGTATCCTTTAGGATTAGTTGCTCTCCAGCTTTTAACGTACAGATTAAAAATATATTGGCAAAAGGATAAGAATTATCATTTCGCAAATAGACAAAAATATTTTGGGGGTGTAGGGTATCTTCCACCTTTTTCAGATCAAAAATCAGCGCATCTTGAAGTCCAGTTTTGGCAACCGACTGATAAGCAGTGAATCCAGAGTCCAAACTACAAGCTCCTAATGCCAGCAGCATCGTACTATAAATGAACACTTTAAACTTTCTTGGAAGATCCATTATAGTGTTTTTTGTTTTTATTTTTTTTAAACGGACGCTTCCCTTTAGGTCGATCAAATCGATTCAAGCTGTCTTGACCGACTCCACTATCAAAAAGTACGGTTTCTTGCTTAGGTTCTTTTTCTGTGTTTTCTTCTAAAGAGGGCACAGCAATTTTAGCTTTATTTTTTTTGATGATCTCCTGTACGGTTTCTAAGCTGAGTTTGTGCCATGTCATCCACTCATTTTTGTAGGCGTACCACATTTCTTCTTTAAAAATATCCATCTTTTGAAATATCCCAACCCCTTTTTCAGTATGTAACTTTACCTCTGCTTTGGGAAATTTTTTTAATGCAGCACGATAAGCATCCAATTCATAGTTCAAACAACATTTTAAACGACCACATTGACCCGATAGCTTTTGTGGATTCAATGATAATTGTTGATATCGGGCTGCTCCAGAAGAAACGGATCTAAAATCAGTCAACCAGGTAGAACAACACAATTCTCGTCCACAGGAGCCAATCCCTCCCAAGCGTGATGCCTCTTGGCGGAGTCCGATCTGTTTCATTTCTATCCGAATAGAAAAAGCCTGCACCATATCTTTAATTAGTTGACGAAAATCGACTCGCTGATCAGCAGTATAATAAAATGTGGCTTTTTTACCATCTGCTTGAAATTCTACATCGGATATTTTCATGTCCAGCCTAAGTGCAATCGCCAATTCTCTTGCCTTTTTTTGTACTTCTGTTTCTTTGGTACGAACCTCATGCCAAAGATCAATTTCTTTAGAGTTTGCAAGGCGTAAAATAGTTCCAATAGAAGAACTGTTTGAATCTACTTTTTTCCGCTTCATCTGCATATTTACCAGTTGCCCTGCTAAACTTACCCGACCTAAATCATAACCACTCTCTGCTTTGGTAATTACCAAAGCCCCAGCTTGTGGTTTTAACGTTTCAGGAAAACGGTAAAATTCCTTTCTGCTGTTTTTAAAACGGACTTCAACAAAAGGGGGAGCTTCTTGTCCATCAGGGAGTTGCATATTTTCCAACCAATCAAATACAGTGAGTTTATTACAACTGTCACTTCCACAAGTCCCATTGCTTTTGCAGCCCCTTGGGGTACCGTCTTTTCCGCTAGCGCAACTGGAACAACTCATCAATAGAATTTGACCCTAAAGATACAGGGATTTGAATGAATGACTAAATATTAGAATCTTAAATTAATGTTTAAATTTTAACACTTCGGAACGCCCTTTTTTAAATATTTTATTGCTGTTGTGTACACCTTTTCGTAGTTCCCGCTGTTTATCCAAAGGCATGGCAATAATCTCTTTACATGGGTCTGAACAACAATGATTCATTTTTTCTTGACACGACTCACACTGAATAAACAATAAATGACAAGCCTCGTTAATACAATTGACATGTGTGTCACAAGCTGCGCCACACTGATGACATTGGGCGATGATTTCATCTGATATCCGTTCTCCTCTTCGCTCATCAAAAACAAAATTCTTTCCGATAAATTTATTTTCAATTCCCAAAGTTTTAACCTGACGGGCGTACTCTATGATTCCCCCTTCCAGTTGAAATACATTTTGAAACCCTTTATGCTTAAAATAGGCTGAGGCTTTTTCACAGCGAATCCCCCCTGTACAATACATCAATAAATTTTTATCTTCTTTATGAGTAGACAAATTTTGTTCGATGATAGGTAAAGACTCCCGAAATGTATCTACGTCCGGTGTCACAGCATTTTGAAAATGTCCAATCTCACTTTCATAGTGGTTACGCATGTCCACACAGATGGTGTTTTCATCTTCCAATAACGTGTTAAATTCCAAAGCATTGACATGCTTCCCTTTTTGCGTGACATCAAAAGAACTGTCTTCTAAGCCATCCGCTACAATTTTATCCCTCACTTTAATCGTAAGTTTCAAAAAGGACTTATTGTCCTGTTCTATAGCGATGTTAAGGCGTACATTTTCTAAAAAAGTAACCCTGTCAATTTCAGCTTTAAATAAACCGAAATTTCTGGCCGGTACAGATAATTGGGCATTGATTCCTTCCTTAGCTACATAAATACGTCCCAAAACTTCCAAAGGATGCCAATGAAGAAATAAGTAATCTCGAAATAATTGTGGATTTCCGATTTGGGCATATTGATAAAAGGAGAGCGTAAGGCGGTCTTCTCCCGCTTCTTCAATTAATTGTGCGCGCTCTTTCGCACTTAATTTGTTATACAGTTGCATGCTATAAACGGTTAAGTGTTGAACAAAGGTATGGAAATTCCTGTTGACCGAGTTCTGTTATTCTCGTAATTGGAAGGATAAATAGGGGACTCCATCTTTTTCAAGTGAAAGCGATTTTCTGAGTATGGAATACCCATTGATTTCAGTTAGAGCCGCTATCATTTCGTTTTGGCGAGTATTTCGTTCCTCATCACAGCCCATTTCTGTTAGCGCAATCCCTTGGATTTGTAAAACGTCATTGATAATGCTGTAGTTTCCTCGACCACTGTTACAAGCAGTAACCACTTCAACATTCCCGTCCGCTAAAAAAGTAATCCCTGTGTTTTGGTCTAAAATGGAAGAGCTCGTCCCATTTTCAGTTCGGATGGATTGTAAGACCCAATCATTAACAAAATTTGCATTAATAGGTCGTATCAATGTAAGGACGATATCTCCTTGAGAATTAAATAAAATTGCTTGGTTATCAATGAGTTTGTAAGTTAAGGTAGCCGAATCAAAAAGTGTGGCGAGTTCTTGTTCTCTTTCATCTTCCTCCTCCGGACAGCCCATTAATGTAGTGGCAATTAATGAAAACCCTAAGCTTTCTTCCGTTATATCGACTTCTCCAAAAAGGGTATTACAACCTACAGAGGTAGAAAACCGTCCTACCTCAAAATACAAGGTTCCTCCTCCTTTAATATCCCAATGTCCAAAAATTACGGGGGGATAAACTGGACAACACGGGGTGTCCTCAGAAGAGCACGAACCCAAAGAAAATCCAAAAAATAGAAGAGCACTTAAGAAAATTCGTCGCATAAAAGTGATTTGAAGATGTCACGGTTTAAGGCAAAAATAATGCCAATTGAAGCGAAATATTCACATTTAACGATCAATTATTCAGCTCGACTAAATTTTGAAAATTTATTCTAAATGGCTTTTCTTAGGGCCAACAAGGATAAGGTTTGTTTGACGTCCATTCACATAACGAAATCCCTCGGGTCCAAAATAGCCAGGTTCTTCTAACATCACACGGATATCTTTATTCCATTCTTTTAGAAATACAGTAGCATTCAGTTCAATAGCATATACTGTATTTTCATAAAGGGGGTGGTCGCCAGAGCCAGGAATCCCCTCTTGTGCGTCCCACATTCCAAAGGTTGTTCCTGCAGAATGCCCAAAGAACCCCAAGGGGTGGGTGTAAATTTGAGGACGTAAACCAGCTGCTTTGCTGTCGAGTATTGCTTGTTTAAGACTCGCATTTCCTGTTCTACCCGTTATGAAATTATTCGTAAGATGATCTTGAACTGCATTCCCTTGACGTAGGGCTTCTTTTAAAAATTCTGGTGCTTCCGTTTCATTCGGTTTTAAAACGTATGCTAATTCTTGACAATCCGTATTTAGGGTGAGGTAAGTTATTCCAAAGTCACAATGCAAGAGGTCGCCGGGTTGGATGACATCGTATTTAGATTGCCCGTCAAAGGCGTACAAATCACTATTCCCTGTTCGTTGTACATCAACTGTAGGGTGGAACCAGGTGTCTAATCCTAAGGCAACTACCTTTTCACGAAACCACCAAACCACATCCTCAGTAGTCGTAATTCCTGGAGTAATGACCTCTGTTGAAAACGCTTCTGCGACGATGTTATGAGTAATTTCTACCAACTGGCTGAAAAGGGTCATCTCTCTTGGGGTTCGGGTCTCTATCCAACGAACGGCAAGGGTTTCAGCAGAAACCACGCGTTTTTGGAATCGATTGGGAAGTGCTTGCATCATCCCGTCGTAGTCCGTTTTTACTAATCCATCTGCCAGACCATAATGTTCGGATATATTCACTCCAATTCGATTTGGATTTTGACTTTGAATATATTCTGCTAATGCTTTCCACTGATCGGGTTCTTTTTCTTTGTTCCAAATGGAACGGATATTTTTTCCAAAATTATACCGTGTAATAGCCACGGCATCTACTCCTTCTTTGGTTTTTGAAAACACGAGTATCGTCCTCCTTCTTGCGTTGAGCCAAGTAGGAGGTAATAAGGTTTTTACAATAGGGTCTTCGTTATATTCGCGAGTGATAATTACCCAAAAATCAATGTTTTGCTCCTGCATTAGATTAGGAAGCAACTTTTCAATTCGCTCTTTTTGAATTTCATCAATAAGCTCAGCGCGTTCACGAAGGGGTAAAATATGCTGTCCAAACAAGGTTGTTGAACATAAATAAAGAAGTAAAATATAGTTTTTCATAGGAATTCAAATATTTAAATTTAAACATACAAAAAATTGTTAATAATGCAGCGATTTCGGACTTGGAAGCCAAAAGAAGAAACTGTATTTTAGCCAAAAAGAGCGTTATGTCAGATCAAAAAAATGCCAAATTAAAAGCTTTACAACTCACTCTTGATAAGCTAGATAAAACTTACGGAAAAGGTGCTGTAATGAAGATGGGAGACCAAGCCGTTGAGGAAGTTGAGTCTATTCCCTCAGGCTCACTTGGCCTTGACATTGCTTTAGGTGTCGGAGGATATCCTCGCGGACGAGTAATTGAAATCTACGGGCCCGAATCCTCTGGGAAAACAACATTAACTCTTCATGCAATTGCAGAATGTCAGAAACAAGGAGGTATTGCCGCTTTTATTGATGCTGAACATGCTTTTGATCGTTTTTATGCTGAAAAACTCGGCGTAGATGTAGGGGAATTGATTATTTCTCAACCTGATCACGGAGAGCAAGCGCTTGAAATCGCAGACAATTTAATCCGCTCTGGTGCTATTGATATCGTGGTAATTGATTCCGTCGCTGCCTTAACGCCAAAAAGTGAAATTGAAGGAGAAATGGGGGATTCTAAAATGGGACTCCACGCTCGCTTAATGTCTCAGGCACTTCGAAAACTTACTGCCTCGATCAGCAAAACCAATTGTACTGTATTTTTTATCAATCAACTTCGTGAAAAAATTGGAGTAATGTTTGGAAATCCAGAGACCACTACTGGAGGAAATGCCTTGAAATTCTATGCCTCGGTTCGATTGGATATTCGTCGTTCCACTCAAATCAAAAGTTCCGAATCTGAAGTTTTAGGAAATAAAACCCGAGTTAAAGTTGTCAAAAATAAAGTAGCCCCTCCTTTCCGCACAGCAGAATTTGACATCATGTATGGGGAAGGAATTTCCAAAATTGGTGAGATCATTGACATCGGCGTTAACTACGAAATCATCAAAAAAAGTGGTTCTTGGTTTAGTTACGGCGATACCAAAATTGGACAAGGTCGTGATGCTGTAAAAACACTTTTATTGGATAACCCAGAATTGATGGAGGAACTGGAACAAAAAATTATAGAAACTTTAAAAACGGTTGGCGCTTAAAAACTAACCCTCCATTTCGTTGTCTTTTTACAAACAATTTTCCGATTGGGTTACGGCTAACGTACCCTTTGTCTTTTTGATTGACTTTGAGCAAAAAAATCCCTTGATTTATACTTTTGAGGACGCTGCAAATGAAGGATTGTATTTTCATGTTAAAGGACTCACCAATGCCCCTAAAAGATCCAATTCACCAAAGCCAATTTTTGAAGAAGTAACTCCTGTTTCAAAAGAAATCTACAAAAAAGCTTTTCAAACAGTCAAGCATCAAATTGGGCATGGAAATTCATTTTTATTGAATCTTACTTTCCCATCTCTAGTCAAAACTCAACACGATTTATTGGACTTTTTCTATGCCTGTAACGCTCCCTATAAATTGTACAAAAAAGGAGCATTTGTTGTGTTCTCACCTGAATGTTTTATTAAAATAGAAAATGATGTCCTAAGCACCTATCCCATGAAAGGAACCATAGATGCACGAATACCCAATGCAAAAAACCTTTTAAAAAATAATCTAAAAGAACAATACGAGCATAATACTATTGTGGATTTATTGCGAAATGATCTTTCTCAAGTCGCTAAAAAAGTACGCTTAAATCGTTTTCGCTATCTAGACAACATCAGGACTTCTAAAGGACCAATCTATCAAAGTAGTTCTGAAATTCAAGGACTACTTCCCAGTAACTGGAAACAAACCAGTGGGGAAATAATAAAAAAACTGCTCCCTGCAGGTTCGGTAAGTGGTGCGCCAAAAAATAAAACTATGGAGCTTATTCAATCCGTAGAACTGGATGAACGCGGCTACTATACTGGCGTCTTTGGGGTGTTTGATGGATCGCGTTTGGAAAGTGGGGTCAACATTCGATTTTTAGAACAACGTGAGGGAAATTACTACTATCGAAGCGGTGGGGGAATTACACATTTGAGTACCTTGGAGGAGGAATATCATGAACTAATTAATAAAATATATGTTCCCATTGTTTGAAACTATCTGTGTTTTAGATGGAACTATTCTTCATCCTCAATGGCATGAACGGCGGTATGAAGATTCTTATTTAACGTATTTTAAAAAATCTCCTTCTAAGAGTTTACTAGGAGATATTACAGTACCGGATAATTTTAAAGAGGGAAAGATAAAACTACGGATTGCCTATAATCAACACACTGTGGAGGTCAACTGGTCACCCTATAAGACGATTGAAATTAAACGGCTTAAAGTAATCCCCGAGGATGCGATTGAGTACAGTTTAAAATACAACAACAGAAACGCTTTAAATACCCTCTATTTAAAAAAAGAACACTGTGATGACATCCTGATTCTAAAAGAGGGAAGGCTTACAGACAGCTCCTATGGGAATCTTGCTTTTTTAAGGGAAAATATATGGTACACACCAGATCAACCCTTACTTTCAGGTACTTGCAGAGATCGATTAATTCACGAAAATAAACTTATCCCAAAATCCATACAACTGTCTGATTTAAATCAATTTTCGTCCTTCAAAGTCATTAATGCAATGCGAAGTTTAGAGGACGTGACTGCTTCACCTATAAAGAACATCATTCTTTAAATCTCGGGAGATTTTAATCCTTTTATACTTTAGGATTTAAACATCAATTCGTTTTTTATTTGTAGATAAATGGACTCTTGTAAAATATGGGTCTCCTCAAGAATCAAATTTTTTGTTGGAATTACTGCTAATGCTTTAACTCTCAAACTGCCCGGATAACCATGAGTGGTGTACCAAGGAAACTTGCGTTTACAATCTAAAAACACCATCGGGAAGATGGGTAACTCATGCTCTATGGCAAGTTTAAAAGCGCCTTTTTTAAAAGGATTGAGGATTACAGATTCATCGATATATTCCTTTTCAGGAAAAATACATACACTATACCCTTTTTGGATAACTTTCTGAGCGCGCTCATAGACTTCGAAACGACTTTTTGACGAGCTCCGGTCCACCATGATTGCTGCTCGTTTATAGAGATATCCAAATATGGGTATTTGAACCAATTCTTTTTTACCCACAAAAACAAAGGGTGTTTTGCGCATTCGAAGCATGACCATAATATCAATATAACTGGTGTGATTTGCTACCAACATAAAACTTTTCCCTTCAGGAGGAAAACCATCAATTTTTTTAACCCAAAAACCCATACCAAAAAGAACAAAAGGAGCCCAAATATTCCGTGCTACCCAAAAAACATAACGATATCCATTGGGAAATAGCAATAGAATTGCCAAGGGTATAAAGAAAACTAAAACAGGAATAGCCGTGAGGGTATAAAACCAAATTCGCCATAAAACCAAGGCTATTTTTCTCATGAACTAAATATATCGATAAAAAACATGCGTTTCATAAAACCATGAATCTCTTTACATGATGGGGATTAAAAATCCTTTTCTCAGAGGAAAAATTAAAATCTATAAGTCAAAGTTGCTCTCCTATTTGAGGAAACGTACCTTTGTACAAATTTTTTGAAATGGCAAGAATTTTAACTGGCGTACAGTCAACCGGAACCCCACATTTGGGAAATTTGCTAGGGGCTGTGCTTCCCGCAATTGAACTTTCTAAAGCGAGTCCAGATGACTCCTTTCTTTTTATAGCTGATTTGCATTCCCTGACCCAAATAAAAAATGGCGAATTGCTACGGGAAAATACTTTTGCAACCGCAGCAGCGTGGTTAGCTTGTGGTTTAGATATTGAAAAAACGCATTTTTATCGTCAAAGTGATGTTAGTGAAGTTACGGAATTAGCTTGGTACCTCAATTGTTTTTTTCCTTACCAGAGACTTACTTTAGCACATTCGTTTAAAGATAAATCTGAACAACTTTCAGATATTAACGCTGGCTTATTCTCCTATCCCATGCTTATGGCAGCGGACATTTTGCTTTATGATGCAGAAATTGTTCCTGTTGGTAAAGATCAACTTCAGCATCTTGAAATTACTCGGGATGTGGCTTCTCGTTTCAACCATCAAATGGGAAACACTTTTGTTATCCCTCAAGCAAAAATCCAAGAAAATACTCAATACATTCCTGGAACAGACGGGCAGAAAATGAGTAAATCTCGCGACAATACGATTAATATTTTCTTACCCCAAAAGAAACTAAGAAAGCAGGTGATGGGGATCCAAACTGACAGTGCTCCTTTAGAGGCGGTCAAAGATCCCGAAAATTGTACCGTTTTTACTTTGTATTCCCTTTTAGCACCCGCTTCATCGGTTGCTGCTTTACGTGAAAAATATCAAGCCGGAGGAATGGGATATGGGTATGCTAAACAATTACTTTTTGATTTGATACTAGACCGTTTTGAAAGAGAACGCGAACAGTTTGACTATTACTATCAACACCCCGAAGAGGTTCATATTGCATTGGCTAAAGGTGCTGAAAAAGCAAGAAAAGTCGCTCATGAGGTACTCCTTCGTGTCCGCGATAAGGTAGGGTACTAGATCCATTCAAACAGCTTGCCTGGAAGCGCACGAACCAGTCCTTTCATTTCCAATTGCATCAATATCGCAGCTGTTTTACTGACCTTCCATCCCAACTTTAAAGTCAATTCATCCAGGCGCATTTTAGAAATTTTCAGCAATTGATCCTGAACTTTTTTTTCATCCTCTGTCAAGTTTTGAAAAAGTGCCTTTTGAACTCCCTTTGCTCTTGGTTGTTCTTCCCATCCAAGGGATTTAATCAGGTCATTCGGGTCAGACAACAGTTGTGCCTTCTGTTGGAAAATAAGTTGATAGCAGCCTTGACTTTTTAAGTCCGAGGGTCGGCCAGGTACAGCAAATATTTCTCTCCCATAACGATGTGCAAGAGTCGCTGTATTCATACTTCCTCCTGCTATTCCGGACTCAATGACTACCGTTGCGTGTGCCATTCCTGCAATCAATCGATTTCGCTGTGGAAAATTTTCCTTTCTAAAAGGTGCATTAGGAAGAAAATCCGATAGGAGAGCTCCTTGTTTACAAATTTCTAGTGCTGTTCTTTGATGTGCTTCTGGATATACTCGCTCTAAACCATGAGCTAAACAGGCTACAGTCTCTAATCCATTTTCCATAGCCAAACGATGAGCAATAACATCAATCCCTTTTGCAAGACCGGAACAAATGATAGGATTGTATTTTTTGAGGACTTCAATCAATTGTTTACAAAAATCCTTTCCTTGAGGGGTATTTTGACGAGTCCCTACAATGCTGATCACGTTTCTATTCTCAAAATCAATTTTTCCTTTGTAAAAAAGAACTAAAGGAGCATCCGAACAAAAAGTGAGTGCATGAGGATACTGTGAAGATCCCAAAAAAAGAAATTCTAAATGGTGTTGTTTAATTTGTTCGATTAGGGAGGTTACTTTTGGGAGGTGGGATTTCCAGTTTCTCAGCGCAATACAAACTTGCGTCCCTATACCCTCTACTGCAAGCCAATCAGAATAAGAGGCTTCAAAAACAGCGGCTGCACTTCCAAAATGATTGAACATTTTAATCCCTCGGTGAATTCCCATTCCGGGGATGGCTTGTAGGAGTAAACATGCTTCTAGCGTGGTCATCATTTGGGGTTTAAGTACGAAGATAAGAAACCTTTGCAGACTACTTTTTCTTTCGTTAGAGTATCGTATTATTTTATTACTTTTGATTGAAATGCAAATTACGCGCTACATACAAGAATTACTCTACCAACACGAGTGTGTGACTATCCCACATTTTGGGGCATTTTTGACGCGTTCTTTTGGGGCACAAGTTTCTTCAGAGGGGCATTTTTTCCCGCCCAGAAAAGAAGTCAATTTCAATCAACTTTTAGTAGCAAATGATGGTGTTTTGGCACATTATTATGCCCATAAAGAAAACATTTCCTACGAAAATGCCCTACGCACTATTGAAAAAGAAGTCAGTAGCTGGAAAAGACGGCTTCAAACCCAAACATTACGGTTTCCTGGAGTTGGTGAAATTTTCTTAAATTCTTCTCGAAAAATTGAATTTACCCCGTGGGGAAATGTTAATTTCGATTTGAAAGCCTTTGGTTTAAGCCCATTTAAAAGAGAACTCACTCAAGAACCCTTTATATCAAATCTTATGGATGAAACGAACAAAGAAGATTTAATGTTTACTCCTGAAAAAAAGAAAACCTCAAAATCTCCACTACTTCGATATGCTGCAATAGGAATTCTAGGAGTAGCCTTATTGTCTACCGCTTATTTTTTTAGTGATCAGTACGTGACCCAAAAACGAATTGTTGCACAAGAACAAGCTCAAGAGCAGATCGAAAAGAATGTTCAAGAAGCTACCTTTGATCTTGGAACGCTCAACGCTATTGATGTACCAGTAAAAGCAACTCCAAAAGCAGTTAATAAAGAGGTTTACTTTAGTGTCATTGCGGGTTCATTCCGATCGTTAGAAAATGCGGAAAAAAAGAAAGTACAGCTGATCAGCGAAGGGTATCCTGCAGCCCTAGCACAACCTAGTCCTGCTGGCTTATACCGGGTTGCCTATGGAAGGTATTCCACTAAAAAAGAAGCGATCAACATGTTGTATTTTCTAAAGTATAGTTTAGAAGAAGAGGCGTGGTATCTCGAGGAAAACTAGTTTACATTTGATAAATCCAGCCTTTTGGATTTAGCACCGTAACGTTGTTAAATATCCCAAATTGAATCTCCGTTTTTCCCGTCTGTTGGTTTGTAAACGCTTCCCCAATGTTTTGCTTCGCTTTTACTTTGTCGCCCTTTTTAACATACAGTTTCCCTAGATTTTTATATACGGTTATATAATTTCCATGGCGAATTAAGACGGATGGATTACTCCCTTTATAGGTTACTACAGACATTACTTCTCCTTCAAAAACTGCGCGAATTTGAGTTGAAGGGGCAGTCGCGATAGTTACACCGTTGCTCTGTATCGTCGTAGTCTTAACTACTGGATGTTGTTGCTTACCAAAACCTTGTACCACTACCCCCTTTTCTAAAGGCCATGGAAGTCGCCCTCGATTAGCCTCAAAATTTGCTGCTATAAGCTTCGCTTCTGGAGTCAATTCAAAGGTCTTATTTCCAGATTTCCCTGCCGCCTTATTTGATGCCGCGATAGCTTCCCGAATCAAACGATCAATTTCCTGATCAATCTCCTGTGCTTGTTTTTCCTTTTTCGAGATTTGAGCTGCTAGATTGCGCTCTTTTCGCTTTAAAGAACTGATTAATTTTTCCTGATCTTGACGTTCTTTTTTAAGTTGTTGTTGTACAGCTTTGTTTTCCTGTACCAAGCCTACCTTTTTAGATTTTTCTTCAATCAAAACGGTATTTAATTGTTGTAAAACTTGTGTTTTTTCTGCAATGGCTAGCCCTTGCTTTCTTCTGTGTTGGGTGTACTGCTTTAAGTATTGAATTCTTTTGTACGCTTGCAAAAAATTTTCTGAGGAAAATAAAAACATCAGTCTATTTTGAAGCGATTTACTGGCATAGGACTTTTGAATCATTTTCGCATAATCTTTTTTAAGTGCCTCGAGCTCTTTTCTTTGACTGCTGATGTTTCTTTCATTCAAGTTGATTTTACGTGTCAGTAAGTTGATTTGAGCATTGGTAACTTTAATCAACTCGTCTCTAACATTCAGTTTTACTTGTAAATCCTCAACTTCGGATAAAACGTTTTTTCGCGTTTTTGAACTCGAAAAAAGCAACGCATTAATTTGTTTGATTTCATTTTTTAATCGGATACGTTGTTCTTCGAGCTCTTGTTGACGTTTACTGTTGGTTTGGCTCATAAGGGTTCCCATCCCGATCCAAAAGAGCACCAAGAAAAGAAACTTACGACTCATTCTAGTGAAATTTGCTTATAGCCTTCAGGGATTTCAAAAGGAAAACTGAGCGTTCCTGGTAGGTCGGTTCTCGTAAATTCTAAAGTAATTTGCTGGTTTTCTTCCCTTCCAGATAGCGATATTTCAATTTGCTGTGGTAAATATTCTCCTTGTATCCGCTGATGATTCATATATTTAATCGTCAGGTTTTGCATGGATCCCGGTATTAAAAATCGTTGCTCTTTGAGTAAGAAAGTTGTGGGATCAAAAAAAAGTGTGGGCTGTAAACCCGATTTACTTCCTTGAGGAATTAATATGTAGTACTGTGGGTTTGAAATTTGTTTCCACTTCCCTTCGCTAGGATCTAAAAAGGGTTTTCCTAAGAGAAGCTTTTCAACATCATCATATGAAAACGAAGTGTTTAGCGGGGCGTTAATAAGATCGAAATTCCCTACAAAATAATTTTTTTGAAACTTTTCATAAAAGGAAACCCCCTCTTGCGTGATTAATAATTTTGCAATTGGAATAACCATAGAAGCACTCATCCAAATGGCTTTTTTCTCTTCCAAGCGCAATTGAATTATTATTTGTTGCTGTCTTTTTCCGTCATCATAGACTGCACGAATTCGAGATCGAAGCTTGTTTACTTTTGGATAGGTGCTTTTAATTTTTGTAGCTAATGCTGCAATATCTACTTTCTTAATGGGGGTATTCGTAGGGAGAACAGCCACGGTTTTGCATGCGGCAAACACAATAAATGCAGGAATTAGGATCAGAAAACGGTAAATGGCTTTTTGCTGTATCATTGTAATTCAGAGTAATCTCCTATACTTACAAAGGTATGGTTTCCGTTATAATGAACATGATTTCCTATCATGGCTTTTTCACTGACTAAGTTCTTGATCCTACTGTTGTTTTGTATCAAGCTATTCTTCAATGTACAATTCGATATTTTCGTGTTCGAGCCAATAGAGACACCCGGACCTAAAATACTGTCTTCGATTACAGCTTTGGCTCCAATAAAACAAGGGGGAAAAAGGGTGCTGTTTTCAATTCGGGCAGAAGGGTCAATAAGTGCTTCTTCCTCAGCATATTTATACGCCAGCATTTCGCTATTCGTTTGAATTGTTGCCGTTGGATTTCCGCAGTCCATCCACGCTTCAACCTCACCTGGTTTAAAAACGGCTCCTTCTTTCATCATCATCAGTATCCCCTCGTTGATTTGGTATTCCTCGCCTTTTTTTAATTGCTTAGAAACAACTTGTGAAAGGGCATTCTTTAAGCGTCCAATTTCTTTAAAATAATAGATTCCGATTACCGCAAGATCAGATAAAAACGTTTGAGGTTTTTCAATAAGATTTACAATTCTATTTTCGTTATCTAATTCTACTACACCAAAGGCTTCTGGATTTTCAACTTGTTTTACCCATATTACCCCATCAGCATTGGGATCTAGAATTAGATCTGCGCGAATCAGGGTGTCCGCATAAGCTACCACTGCTGGCCCATCTAAAAGCTCTTTAGCACACATGATAGCATGTCCTGTTCCTAAGGGCTCTTCTTGACGAAACAAATAGGGCTTTGCTCCTAATTCTTCTGCAAGAGAAGTCAAAGATGCTTCAACATCGGCTCCAAAAAAAGCAGGATCTCCAAGGATAAACCCAATCGCTGTAATCGGTTGTTCCACGACCTTAGCAATTTCATGTACAAGTTGGTGAACTATTGGGGTACCAGCAACAGCAATTAAGGGTTTGGGAGTAGTTAAACTATGAGGTCTTAATCGCGACCCCCTTCCCGCCATGGGAACAATAATTTTCATAGGCTATTTTTTTCCAGTACTGCCAAATCCGCCTTCGCCTCGATCTGTAACCGATAAACTTTCTGTAAGTTCCCATTGAATTTGTTCGTACTTCGCCAAAACCAATTGCGCAATACGTTCTCCTGGTTGTATAGTAAATGATTCGTTTGAAAGGTTGACTAAAATGACCCCTATTTCGCCTCGGTAGTCTGCATCTATAGTCCCTGGAGCATTAAGGACCGTTATTCCGTGTTTAGCGGCCAAACCGCTTCGAGGTCTAACTTGCGCTTCATACCCTTCTGGTAGGGCTATTTTTAGGCCCGTGCCAACGATTCCTCTCTCCAAGGGCGCTAGGGTTAGCGGTTCGTTTATTGCGGCCTTTAAATCAACTCCTGCTGACGCTATGGTCTCATAGTTAGGTAACTTAAAATCACTTCCGTTTTGAACAGGAACTTGTATCATTTCGCAAATTTTTATTGGATTAAAAATACAAAATCCCAAGGGTCATTATCTTAATTTACAAAATTGTTTTCTTAGGTTTTATCAACCATCGATTGGTGTTTTTTTCTTTATCACAGCTTTTAAAGTGTTCAAAAACTAAACGTTTTCTTCTCCTTTTATATTAAAATAACGACTTCGTGCAGCTATGATTTGATCTTTTTCGCAGGTGTTGGGGTAGAAAAAATAGCTTGGTGCAAGAATTTCTTTTTTGTGTATCACTTTAACTTTTATAAAATGCTGGATTCTAAAACGTCCTTGACACAATGGCCTAAAGTCTGCTTCAATTTCTTTGAATTCGATTTGTTGTGGACTAATAATTTTTGCCTGACCAATACACTGCAAACCTTTCTGTGTCCATATATTGATTGCAGAAATACATACACTCGGATTTTCACTTATGTTCCTAATGCTCCTTGGTGAGGCAATATTGGCAATGATTATTTCATCGGTATTCGTCGCTAAAAACAATTCCTTAGGTGAAACATTGGGTTCGCCCTTTTTGTTTGCTGTCGCCAACCAACATAGGACGCATTTATTGAGCAACTCTTGTACGTTCATAAAAACTAATTGACCTCGCAGTTAAAGTAGCGAATGCCATCCCAACGACGCTTAAAAAAATTTTCTTTATCCGCTAAGAATTTTTCAAAAGGGGTGTTTGCTGGTGGAACAGAAAGCCACATAACCGGGGTGTCATCGGGGGTATTCGTACATTCATTTGATTCACAAGGATGTCTGTATTTATATCGTGCGTGTCCTGATTCAGGATAAAAAGTATACAGTCTTTGAACGATGCTATAATCTTCCCAGTAAGATTTAATAATTTCAAAACTCACTGTTCCCTCGTCACAAATATTAAAAGCCCTTCCTGCGTGATCGGCGGTTACTCCTGAAGCAAAATCGGGCTCTACACCAAAAAAAATACTCACATTTCGACCCTCACCAGGATCTGGTTTAGCTGATCGAATGGCATCTTTTACAAAAAGTTCCCAATACTCCTCAAGGCTGCTGTTCTCATTTAGAACTGCATAAAAAGGATCTGAAATTATAACTTTGTCTTCTTGCTCTACGAATTCCTCTTTGGTTTCATCTGAAGAATCTTTAGTGCATTGAAATAAAAATATGCAGGAAAAAAATACAATCCCAATTTTAAAATAATGGATCATAAATCTAGATTTAGGGTTAACGCTATACTATAAAGATAGCTATATCTTATAAAATAATGGGGCGATAAAAGAAAGTTGAATTTGGATTAATTGTTCAGTGCTTCTGCTCCACCAACAATTTCTAAAATTTCATTGGTAATAGCAGCCTGACGTGCTTTGTTGTAGGTTAACTTTAACTGATCTCTAAGTTCCGTAGCGTTGTCTGTAGCTTTGTGCATCGCGGTCATTCTAGCACCGTGTTCACTGGCAAAAGAATCTCTAATAGCCTTATAAAGCTGCATTTTTAATGATTTGGGGAGAAGTTCATTTACTATTTCTTCCTTAGAAGGTTCAAAGATGTAATCCGCTTTAGCGGTACTCGCTTCTTGGGCTTCTGGAACTATAGGTAAAAAGGGTTCTACCTCTACAATTTGAGTTGCTGCGTTCTTAAATCGATTGTAAACCAACACCACTTCATCATACGCTTCTGAGGCAAATTGATCCATGATGTCTTGAGCGATTATTCCTACATTTTCGTAGTTAAGCTCATCGTAAACAGTATCGTGAGTAGCACGAATCTTTCCTGTTTTCTCCAATGCTTCAGATCCCTTTTTCCCTATGGAAATCAAAGTAACGCTTCTGCCTGCAAAGTCTTCCAAAATCAATTGACGGGTTCTTTTGATAATGTTTGCATTAAAGGCTCCGCATAGGCCTCGGTTAGAAGTTATGGAAACAATAAGTACTTTCTTGGATTCACGCACTTGGGTAAATGGATTCTGTATATCCCCTTCTAAAGTGCTGCTTAAGTTTTGAATCAGCGTGGTGAGTGTTGTGGCATAAGGACGCATGGCAGTGATGGCATCTTGCGCTTTTTTCAGTTTTGCAGCGGAAACCATTTTCATGGCACTTGTAATCTGCATCGTTGAAGAAACCGATACTATTCTATTCCGTATTTCCTTAAGATTTGTCATGGGTTATGCGAATTGTTTAGCCGTTTCTTTTGCAGTGGCGTTTAACACATCTATAACCTCATCTGTCAATTTCCCAGCTTTAAGATCTGCTAAGATATTGCTGTGTTTTGCTCTGAGGGTTTCCAAATAGGATTTTTGAAAAGCCTTTACGCTTTCTACAGGAACCTCTCTCAACAGGTTTTTTGAACCTGCATAGATGATTGCAACTTGGTCTTCCACTTTAAAAGGATCATTTTGCGCTTGTTTCAAAATCTCAACATTGCGTTTTCCTTTTTCAATTACATTTAACGTTGCGGCGTCTAAGTCCGATCCAAATTTTGCAAAGGCTTCTAATTCCCGGAATTGGGCTTGATCCAATTTAAGAGTACCTGCAACTTTTTTCATGGATTTTATCTGAGCTGATCCCCCTACACGAGATACTGAGATTCCAACATTAATAGCGGGACGAACCCCTGAGTTAAATAAATCCGATTCCAAGAAAATTTGACCGTCTGTAATAGAAATTACGTTGGTAGGAATATACGCGGAAACGTCACCTGCTTGAGTTTCAATAATAGGAAGTGCCGTTAATGAGCCTCCTCCTTTAACTTTATCTTTTAATGACGCGGGCAAATCGTTCATTTCTTTTGCAATGCTATCTACATTGATAACTTTTGCTGCGCGTTCGAGTAAACGAGAGTGTAAATAGAAAACGTCCCCTGGATACGCTTCACGTCCTGGTGGTCTTCTTAAGAGTAATGATACTTCTCGATAGGCAACCGCTTGCTTTGACAAATCATCATAGATGATTAGCGCTGGTCTTCCTGTATCTCTAAAGTATTCTCCAATTGAGGCTCCAGCAAAAGGTGCGTAGACCTGCATTGGCGCTGGATCGGAAGCATTTGCTGCAACTATTGTAGTATAAGCCATTGCACCTCGATCTTCTAGTGTTTTTGCAATACCAGCTACGGTAGATGCTTTTTGTCCGATGGCAACGTAAACACAATAGACAGGCTCACCAGCATCGTAAAATTCTTTTTGATTTAAAATGGTGTCAATACAAACCGTGGTTTTCCCGGTTTGACGGTCACCAATAACGAGTTCTCTTTGTCCTCTTCCTACGGGAATCATTGCATCTATCGACTTAATTCCTGTTTGTAAAGGTTCGTTTACTGGCTGACGAAAGATCACTCCTGGTGCTTTTCTTTCCAAGGGCATTTCGAAAACCTCACCCTCAATAGGTCCTTTACCGTCAATCGGTAGCCCAAGAGTATTTAATACACGACCTACAACCCCTTCTCCAACATTAATAGAAGCAATACGTTGTGTTCTTTTTACGGTATCTCCTTCTTTAATTCCTTTAGAAGATCCTAACAATACTACCCCAACATGGTCTTCTTCTAAATTTAGAACCATCCCCTCTAGGTTATTGTCAAAAGAAACCAATTCTCCGTATTGAGCATTGGAAAGGCCATACACACGAGCAATACCATCTCCAACTTCCAATACCGTTCCAACCTCATCGAGAGAGTTTGTAGCACTGTAACCGGCTAATTGCTTTTTTAATATTGCTGAAACTTCAGCGGGATTTACGTCTGCCATGATGGTTCGTCTTTAAATCGAATTCGTTTTTGTTAATCTTGTTTTGATTGATTTTAGTTGATGCGCTATACTGGCATCGTACTGCATGTCTCCAATCTTTAAAATGTATCCTCCAATTATAGAAGGGTCGATAATGTTTTCAAGTATTGCTTTTTTATCTGAAAGTTTTCTTGCTTCGACCAATACTTTTTCTTCCAATTCTGGTGTTAAGCGAAATGCTGAAGTCACCGTGGCTTTAACTTCCCCTTTGTGCTCTGCATAAAGATCTAAATACCCTTCACAGGCAGGAATCAGAAGTTCCATTCTATTGTTTTCAGCTAATAGAGCAAAAAACCTGAGGGTTTGTTCACTGGCTTTAGGAAGTAATTCCTTCAATATCGCTTCTTTTCTAGTGGCGGGTAGCATACGGTTTTCAATCGCTGAATGCAATTCCTTGTCTGTACTTAACAAGTGAACTAACGATTTGAAATCATCCGCTACTTGTTGAGCTGCTTGGGCTTCTTGAGCAAATGCTAAAGTAGCTTTGGCGTAACGAATTGAAGCTCGAGTACCTTTCATTATTTTAAATCAGAATCTTGAAGCAATTGATTGATCAATTGGACTTGCTTGTCATTGTTTTCTAGTTCTTTCTTCAATACTTTCTCTGCAATATCCATGGCTATTGAACCTACTTGTTCTCTAAGCTCACTGATCGCAGCACGTTTTTCGTTTTGGATGGCTTCTTGAGCTTGTGAAAGAATTTTTTGTGCTTCTGCTTGTGCTTCTTCTTTGGCTGCGGAAATCAATTGAGCGCGAGTGCTTTGTGCTTCTTTCAATAAAGCCTCTTTTTCTGCTCGGGCTTCTTTTAAAATTCGCTGATTATCAGACTGAAGGTTTTCCATTTCCTTTCGTGCAGCTACCGCAGAAGCAAGCGCATCCTTAATAGAAGTCTCGCGATCATTGACAGCGGTTAAAATTGGACCCCATGCATATTTACGCAATATGAAAAGCAATCCAATAAAAATGACCGTTTGCCAAAAAAACAAGCCTACAGAAAACTCACTAATTAATTTTTCCATCGTTTAAAACTTTACGTTAAAGTACCTCGAAAGGTGGTCTTTGTTATACTGCGAATAAAGCAGCAAAACCAATTCCCTCTACAAGGGCAGCAGCAATTAACATCGCTGTTTGAATTTTACCATACGCATCGGGCTGACGGCCAATGGCCTCCATAGCAGAACCACCGATTCTACCGATTCCCATACCAACTCCGATTACTACTAAACCGGCACCTACCATTACTGGAATTTCCATAATTATAAATTTAAATTAAACTTTCTTTTTTACACATGATTGCGAGTTTTATCAATGATGTTCGTGTTCTTCTGCAGCAAAGCCAAAATAGAGCGCCGATAGCATCGTGAATATATAAGCTTGTAATAAAGCCACTAACAATTCTATTAAGGAGATTGCAAAAGCCAATGCAAAGGACAATGGACTTCCCAACCAACTTTTAAAAATAAACATCAACCCAATCAAACTCATCAGAACGATATGCCCTGCTTGCATGTTTGCATACAAACGAATGAGAAGTGAAAACGGTTTGATAAAAATTCCCAGAACCTCTATAGGAATCAAAATAATGTACAATGGGATTTTAGCATACCATTTCATTGATCCCCCAAGAGGATCAAAGATGTGAAGCCAATAATCTTTGGTCCCTGTAAAATTTGTAATCACAAAGGTTAAAAGCGCCAGTCCAAAAGTAACGGCAATATTTCCTGTGACATTTACTCCCAAGGGAGTTAATCCAACAAGGTTTAGAAACCAAATGAAGAAAAACACGGTTAATAAAAAACTCATGTACTTCCCGTGTTTCTTATCTCCAATATTAGGTCTTGCTATCTCATCTCTGATATAAAGCACTATGGGTTCAAAAAACCGACCCACTCCCGCGGGCACACCTTTGTTAATCGAATAGGTTTTTGCAAGGGATTTAAAGAGCCAAAACATTAGAAAGGCGATCAACAACATACTTGCAACACCTTTAGTGATCGACAAATCCAAAGGAGCGGCATTAATCGTGTGATGGGACTCATCATAAGTGAGGGTGCCTAGCGCATCTGTTTTGTATATTTTCCCGTGATCCAACTTGTAATAGTTGTCCCCAACTTGCGCTACAGAAGTTCCATGATGGAGTTTTGAAGAAGAAAAAATTTGAAGCCCCTCGTCCCATAAAATTACAGGTAAAGGAATGCCAATATAGACGTGCTCATTTTCGTCATTGGTGTAGGAAAATAAACTGAAGTCGTAGGAATCCTCAAGGTGATGGGAGATGTATTCTTTTATTTCCGTTTTTAAATCATTGGAAGGTTCGTTATCGCTTGCGAACAAACTGTAAGGCGCTGAGAAAAAGGCTGTCGTAAAGACAATGAAAAGAAGTAGTTTATTCAGCGCAGACGGCATAAAACGTGATTATAAATAGTGTTTTTAGCGCTGCAAATGTAAGGCTTTCAAAGAAATAAAGAAACAAATAAATACTTTTTTGAACTTCTTTTATTTCCCCGCATTCTTTTGAGGTTTAAAAACTCCTCTCCTAAACCATTTAATCTTAAATAAAGGCTAGTTATATCGTCTTGCTAAAAGAATGATTTCAAACAAAAGTCCTAGTGAATAGGGGGCAAAGAATATAAAAAATTCTTGTCTGTTTAAAACCCCATCCAGTTGAAACCTTGGGTGAAAAAACAAAAAATATGTAATGAATTTTAACGCTACCGTAGCCAAATACAACAAGGCTAAATTATTTTTTTTCTTATGAATCCCCCATTCCAAAAGTACTAATGCGATGAATGCCAAAAAACTATTGATAAGATAACTTTGAATCAAGAACGTTTTTACAATTGGATTATAAAGGTAATGTACAGCATAAGCAAATGCCATTAGGACAATAAGAGCCGTCAATAATTGAATTGATTTTTTTATTCGTTCTCCCAAAATCTTTTGCTTTGTTTATAAATCAGCCAAAGTACCGTTATCAAGCCTATTCCAGATAATCCCAGTGTGCCTAGACGATGAGGAAGTTCATAAGAAGCGTCCAAAAGAGTTCCCCCCTTTACTGCAGCATACATGATGATTGCAATTTGAATCGCCAAACTTGAGAAAACAAGCCCTTTGTTAGGCTGTTTTTTCATGAGATTCACTTAGCTTTTTTACTCCGCCGTCTGCTGCTTGCATTTTGCAGTGTGCATTAAAAGAAGCCCCTGATTCTACGATTAATTTTTGAGTCAGCACCTCACCTTCCACAATTGCTGTTGCCTTGAGGCTTAAGATTCCGGACACCATGAGTTTTCCTTTAAAAAAACCCTCTATTTCGGCATTCGTACAGAGAATTTCACCTGAAACCTTTGCTTCTTTTCCTAAAATGACTTTCCCAGTTGTCTCTACTTTTCCATCTACCTTACCGTCAATTCTGATGTCGGTCATGGCTTTGATCGTTCCGTTTAAGGAGGTGTTTTGATCTATTTTACTGTATTGACCATTAGTATCTGTTCCTTTCATCTTGAAAATTTTTCCAGTTTTTGTTTTTTATTAATGTTCGATATTGGGAAGCCAAAGCTACAAAATTCTCCTTATTTTCCTTTATTAACGCCATTATTCTCTGGTTTTCCATCCCATTTCTTGTTTCTTCTAGATCTCTAATTCCATGTACTACTACAAAAGTATGCGTGTCGTCAAATGGATCTATACTAACACTCCAGTTTTGCTTTGTTGTAGAAAGTGCTTTTTTTAAATTTTCAAAAAATGCAAGGGATCGCTCGTTTTCATCTGAACCAAATGGAAAAATCCATTTGTAATTTTTATAGACCACTCCCGTTTCTTTCAGGTCATCAAAAGTTTCGATTTCTTCTAATACCTCTTTAGCCTTTAATCCCTCCTCAACAGCTGAATAATTTGCTGCTACCTCTTCCAATGCATTTTTCCACGCTTCAACTCCTTGAAGCCTTCCGATTATATGGGCTTTTAACAATGCTGTTTTAGGTTCAATTCTGCTCCCGCTTGCTAAAATTAGCAACGACTCTATAGAAGCTAAACATTGGGTAAACTCTTGATTTTGATAGAGTTTTAATGTTTTAGCATAAAGGGCTTCTGGGGTTACAAATTGAGCGTTATCAAAATTTTCTGGATCGGAGATTAAGCGCGCAAAAGGGGTTTCTGGAAAACCTTCCAACAATTGCTTTTTATAGCGCTCTGCTAAAGGAGCTTTTTCCTCATCATACATCCTAAACAAGTGATATAAGGCTTGGACTTTCACTTCGGGTGCAATCTCTTCGTTTAACAAATGTTCCAGTCGCCTTTTAGCCAAACCAAAATTTTTGAATTTTTCTTTGTAAATCATGCCCAATTGCAAATAGGCATTGTGATTTAATTTTTGAATGCTGTCTTGTGCTTCAACAGATTTTGGTATGGCGGATAGATAACTCTCTGGGGTATCTATAAATGGAGCACTCGTCTGGGTCGTCTCTTTTGTGTTTTCAGTTACTGACTGATTGATGTTTTCTATAGCCAATGAACTTCTCCAATTGTCAATGTTTGGTCTGTTACCCCATTTGGATAAATAATTTTGCTTTCCTTGAATTACTAGTTGTGGATTATAAAAATAAAAGGACGCTTCTTGTTTATTCAATAACTGAAAGCGTTTTTTTTCACTCGTTGCGTCGAGCTCCTTTTTTGCTTGGTTTTGCTTTTCTTCAATTACTGCAGTGAAAAAATCGATTCTTTCGGAATCAGACATTGCTATGAGTGCTAGTATGCTGTCTGTTTCTTTAACCGTTTTTTCATACAGAATAACTTCGGATAAATTTTCTCTTTCTCTCTTTAATCTTCTGTATCGAGAAGTTTCTTCATCAAAAAATGGAAGCATTCTATCTAAATACTCCCCTGTTTTTAGATAGTCGCCTTTCTCAAAATAATAGCTCGACAAATCTTGGTAGTTTTGTATTTCGGTATAGAAATCCAAAAATGACGATCCTAAGGAACGGTCAAATGCAGTGAGTGCCAAACTGTCTTCCCCTTCTTCCAAATACACTTTCGCCAAAGCTCTTTCGATGCGGTGTTCGAAGGGTTCGTTTTCATAGTTTTTCAAAAGCTGTTTCAGTTCGTCAATGCGTTCATCAAAATCTAGTGAGTGAGCTAAAAGTGTTTCTTTGACTTTTGCTTGAATAAGTAGATTTCTTGGGGCTTTTCTCTTTAGAGCTCCTATTTGTTGATATATCCCTCGCGCACTATCTGGTTTTTCTTGAGCCTCAAGTAATTGACCCGTAATAAAAAGATAGCGTGCTTTATTTTTTCGTTTGGGTTCAAACATTGCTGCCTTTTGGATGTAGGTCGCTGCTGAATCCATTTCTTGAAGTTGAATAAACGCCTCTGCAAGGGTGGCATTTGCCAATGGATAAAACTTGCTTTCGGGCGATAAAGAACTTGCTAGGGGTTCGAGATTTTCTATCGCCAATTCAATATTTCTCAAACGGATGTTCGTTTTTTCTCTCCAAATTTTACCTTCAATAAATATTCTGGGTTTCGCTCCGCTTTCCAACAGAAAATTAAAGGCTTCTAAAGCAGGAAAAAATCTGCGATCAAAATATCGGGCTTTACCCAGCAATAGATACGCTTCGTCTATTTTCCTATTATACTGTTCCTCATTGATTTTGATGGAATGTTTTTGAATTGCTTTAACCGCTTTTTCTTCAGCCCGATCAAAACCGGGGACGATTGTTGTCTCATCAAAATTTTCACCCTGAAGATTTATGGGTTCCACTGGTAAAAGTTCATAAAAATTATCTTCAAAAGCCTGTGCTAAAATTGATTCTCCTATAGCAAAGGCCTCTTTACCATTAAACAATACATTGTATTTTGTAGTTAACGTGTGATATTCTTTGTTTAGGATTCCGTTCTTCGTAGTGCTACATGAGAGTTGAAACCCTATGAGACCAAGAAAAGTACAAAAAGAAAATAATTTTCTAAACATCGTTGAATACTGTAGTGTTATAACTAAAAAGGGGGCATTTTAGTATATTCTTGCCTCCTAATTTGAAAAATACTGTTCCAATTCATTTAAGGTTTTTGATGTCGTCTTGATGTCTTGTATGATTTTCCCTTTTTCTAATAGTACTATTCGATCACAAACCCCGGTAATATGAGTAAGATCATGACTGGAAATTAGAAATGTGGTCCCGTTTTTTTCAGCTTCTTCTTCTATTAGTGTTTTTAGTCGGATCTGAGTTGTCGGATCAAGATTTGCAAAAGGCTCATCCAATAAAATAACGTCGGGTTTTCCAATAAGTGCTCCGACTATACCCGCTTTTTTTTGGTTTCCTTTGGAAAGATCCCTCAAGTATTTTTTTTGATTCAGAATTTCCCCATTAAAAAAAGGCTCAAAATTTTGAATCCATGCCTGTATCTCTTCTTTTGAAATTCCCCTTAAATTCCCTAAGAAATAGTAATATTCCTCAACCGTTAAATATCCAATCAGATAGGTTTCATCAATAAAAGCAGCCGTAAAGGATTTCCATTCTTCACTTTTTTGGACTTCAATGTCATTTACCTTTACCTGCCCTGTCGTCGCTTGAATGAGATCTAAGATAAGATTGAAAAAAGTGGTTTTCCCAGCGCCATTATTCCCTACGAGCCCAAAGCGTTGCCCTTGAGGAATATCAAGTGCGGGAAGATCTAAAACCACCTTTCCGGAATATTTTTTTGTAAGGTCTCTAACTGAAATCATTTCTGCTATTTATTAAATGCACTTAAGGTTTGATGTTTTCTGAACTGATACATTTTTACAATTCTATTTAGCAGGTAGTTTTGAAAAAGGATGCCTCCGAGTCCTGTTAATACAAGACCCATGATTCCAGCGTGATACCCATAAAAATAATAGGGAATATAAAATACTACGAGTGGTAAAAGTAATTTAGGGAGCACAAAAAGCAATTGAGTAAAACTGAAGTTTTGAGTGTTTTCAAATGCTTTTGCCTTCACATTAAGTTTTAGTGGTGTTGTATTAAATGCACCTGAAAACAAAGTAATCATACCGCCCAGCCCAAAGTTAAAAAGGGCGGTAGCTAAAATGTTTAACATAATATCAATTCCATATATCAAATAAGGTAGCGACAACAGTGTGCTCAAGACTACCGAAAATTGGATCAAATAAAGTTTTGATTTGATATACTTTTTATAGGGTATGTTTTGACACATCAAGAAGTTGTAATATTCACTCTCCCAAGCAGGAACATATTGCCCAAAAGTGAGCATAAAGCCTCCTGTGATAAACAAACCTGATAAAATGTGTATTGCGGGAATCTCTTTGTATTGATCTTGGCTAAAAAACAATACCCCATAAAACAAAAATAACCCCCCCGCCAAAACAACTTGTCTTGGACGAATGTTTCTTAATATTAAACGGATGTCGTTTTTAATAAATACCCCCATCTCTTCCCAACGGTCAAATAAATTGAGATTTTCACCCAATAGCTTGCCTCGTTTCATCCCCAATCCTTTATCTAAATAGAGTTGTCTTTTAAGAAATTGATACGCCGTATGTACTGACCATAATAAAAAAAGGAGTGGTATCCCCAACCAATAGCCCTCCTGATATAAGGCATCAAGTCCTTTTCCAAAGAAGGAAAGTAGCGGTAGCTTTATTAGTTTTTCTAAACCGATACCGATCCCAAAAAAGAACGCAAAAAACAACAGGAATTTTTTGCTCTTGTTGATCATAAAAATCAGAAAATTGACGCCTATTGATAGAAATATTATCCCTGCAAACCAAGACCAGATAGAAATATTGGCCCCTTTATTTATAGAAAACACGATGCAAAAAGGGAGGAGGACCACCAGGGGAAGTGCATTAAAAATTGTTGGTATTGATCGCAATAAGACCCCTTTTACTACAGTACTTTTTCGTATGGGTTGCGTTAACAAGGGCTTGACGTCCGTAACGGGAGTGGCTTGAAAAAAATACCGAATCAAAAGGTCTGTTCCAAAATAATAAACAAGCCCTTGATTCAATACTAGGATTGGATCAGTGCCTGGAAGTTTTTTTTCAATAAAATGAAATAAACCCATTCCAAAAAGCAAAAATAGAACTAAGAAATAGAGGATTAAGAGTCCCAATAAAATTTTTACCCCTAGTTTAAATTCCCATTGTGGAGCTCGAAAAAATTTTTTCTTAGCTAACTGAATAGAGTCAACAAGTGTATATGAGTTCATTTGGGATTAAGAGGTTCCTAACATCAATCAAGTATACGGATAATTTCTACCTTTGCAAAAAAAGCTATGCCTTCATTCCATACCCTAAAAGTATCTGCTGTAGAGCGTCTTCATCGTGAGGCTGTTGTGGTTTCATTTGAAGTCCCAGATTCGCTAAATAAAAATTTTGTTTTTTTAGCTGGTCAGTACGTTACTTTGGAAGTGGATATCAAAGGCCAATCCGTTCGACGGTCGTATTCGCTCTGTTCTTCTCCTTCAGAAAAAACACTCCAAGTGGGTGTTAAGGAAGTGTCAAATGGAGTTTTTTCAACTTATGTCAATCAACATTTAAAGGTGGGGCACGTTTTAAAGGTTAGTGAACCCGAAGGGCGTTTTATCTATGATTCTAGCCAACATAAGGGATCCGTTCTGGCAATCGCTGCAGGAAGCGGTATCACGCCTGTGTTTTCAATTTTAAAACAATTTCTAAAGGAAGAAAAAACGGCTTCATTTAGATTGCTATACGGAAATAAGTCTCCTAAGCAAACCATGTTTTACGATGAATTATTAGCATTAGAAAAAGCGCATCCTAACCAATTGAAAATTCATTGGGTTTTTAGTCAATCCTCTGAAGAAGATGCTATATTCGGAAGAATCAATGCTGCGACCTTAAATTTTGTATTAAAACAAGACCCTCAAACTCCTGAGCAGGTCTATCTCTGTGGGCCCGAAGCAATGATTCAAACATCTAAAGAACACCTAATCGAATCTGGGATTTCAAAAGAAACTATCCATTTTGAATTGTTTACTGCTAGCACCGATACAAAAGAAGTCGAGAATCCCGCTGAAAAAGGGCGGCTCACGCTACTCTGTGACGAAGTCACTCATGATTTGGAATTGGTCACAGGTAAAACCTTATTGGATATTGCCTTGAATGCAAAATTAGAAGTTCCTTATTCTTGTCAAGGCGGGGTTTGTAGTAGCTGTATTGCTAGGGTCAAAAAGGGGAAAGCTAGTATGCTGACTAATCAAATACTAACCGATTCTGAAGTAGAAGAAGGTCTGGTATTGAGTTGCCAAGCAATCGCTCAAACGGATTTCATTTTTTTGGATTTCGATGATGTTTAGACTCAACTAAACAAAATTCCATTGTTATATAATTTGAGGAGAACCCCAAATGCTACTATGGCAAAAAGTAGTAATTCGCTGTAAAAAACCCGGGTTAGTAGAGCAAGGAGGTTTCCCAGAAAATAGCCTGTGGGTATAAAACTTAGCAACCAAATTCCATCACCCTCAAATAAATTGAATCCCCGACAAACGATACTGGTGATCAACCAAAATAGCATAAATGCATCCGCTCCATTATCCTTTTTGAAAGTCCCGCTATACTTTTTTTGACTCAGATATATCGCTGTGATCAACATAGCAATTACGAAAAAAACCCAACCCCACTCCGTTCCTTTGCTCTGTCCATTGAATGTTAGGTTGTCAACAAGCACAAAGGGTGAGCTATACTTAAATTCCCCAGTAAGCAAATAGGTCGCGATAAGTAGGGGTTGTAGGGTCAAAAAAAAGCCGCCTAATAGAGATACAATTGCCCTCCTCTTATCATTTAAACGAATGATTAAAATGAATGCTGAAAGGAAAAAAATGGAAAGTGATAGGTTTATAAAACTGATCACAGTAAAAATAACCCCAAGAGAAAAAAGACTTTTTTCAGAGGAGCCTTTTGTTAGGTCTTTAGAAAAAATGTTCAGTGCCAAGAGGAACAGTATTCCCAAAATAACTTTTTCATAATTCAGGCCTTGATCTTGATAAAACAAGTTAAAGCACAAGGGAAAAGAAAGGAGGTGGATCGAAGAGAAAGGGATGCTTATACGTCTGGTAACAGAGAGGAAAACTATACCAAATAGGCTGAGAATACTTAGGCTAAGGGTTAGCCCCTGAATGAAGATTCTAGGATTGAACTCCCCGTCATTTCTTGTGTAAAGATCAAAAATAACTGCGCACACGGTCAAAAAAAAAGAGACCATATAAGTGAGAATGCTGTGGCTTTTAAATATCTTTGTAAACATGTTTTAATAAATCACACTAAGATATAGTTTTTATGAAAGCTTTTTTTGAAGGAATCGCCTGGTTATTTGAAGAGATTTTATTTCTCCCCTATGAAGTTTTACGCGAATTAGAACTAACCAGTTGGACTTTAGCGAATAGTGTCAATTGGATTTTTTTAATTGTTGGCTTTTCGGCAATGGTCTATTGGGTAGTACAGCTCAATATATTTGAAAAAAGCGGTGAAGAAGATAAGGATCCTTCCGCACACTCCTTTTTATAAATCAAACCCGATATCTTTTCGGTAGTATATTCCCTCGTAAGAAATCTTTTCTAAAGTTTTATAAGATTTTTCTACTGCTTGCTTGAAATTGGCTCCAAAGGACGTAGCTGCAAGAACCCGCCCTCCATTTGTCAGTACTTTATCGCCGTCCCTTCTTGTTCCTGCTTGAAAAACCATTTCGACTTCATTTAATCCGGAGATTGGTTTTCCTTTTTCATAGGATTCTGGGTAACCCCCTGAGACAGCCATCACTGTAGCGGCGGATTGTTCCTCTACTTCCAGTTCAACTTCCCCCAAACGCCCATCATTAACTGCTAGAAACAAAGACATTAAATCTGTTTTCAATCTTGGAATTACTACTTCCGTTTCTGGATCCCCTAATCTGACATTATATTCTATAACCTTTGCGTCCTCTCCTACTTTTATCAAACCAATAAATACAAATCCTTTGTAGGGAATGCCGTCTTTTTTTAATCCTTCAATGGTCGGTTTTACAATTTCCTTCTCAATTTTTTCTTTGAATGCTTTCGTCACAAAAGGTACAGGTGAAACAGCACCCATGCCTCCTGTATTCAATCCCGTGTCTCCTTCTCCGATTCGCTTATAGTCTTTGGCCATAGGTAGTGTAAGGTAGGATTTCCCATCTGTTAACACAAAACAAGAAAGCTCTATCCCAGACAAAAATTCTTCAACAACAACCTTATTTGAGGCTTGACCAAATTTTTGGTCCAGCAGCATACTTCTCAACTCTTTTTTGGCTTCCTCAAGGTCATCAATAATTAAAACTCCTTTCCCTGCAGCTAGACCGTCAGCCTTTAAAACGAAGGGGGGATTACTTTGCTCCAAATACCGTTCTCCTTCTGCTATATTTGATGACGTAAACTCTGCATAAGCTGCGGTAGGAATATGGTGTCGCATCATAAATTCTTTGGCAAATGCCTTACTTCCCTCTAATGTGGCCGCTGCTTTCTCTGGTCCAATAACACCCACAGAAGCCAACTGGGAGTCTTTCAAAAAGAAATCGTGTATGCCGTTTACCAATGGTTCTTCCGGCCCCACAACAACTAGTTGAATGTGATTTTCGATAACCGCATTTTTAATCCCTTCAAAATTGTTTACTTCAATAGGAAGGTTGGTTGCGCAAGATGCAGTACCCGCATTACCAGGAGCGGCAAAAAGGGATCCGCATAATGGACTTTGTTTTAATTTCCAGCATAAGGTATGCTCTCGTCCTCCTGCTCCTATTACCAGTACATTCATTTTGAAAACTTTTTGCAAAGGTAACGACTAATCCCCATAGTACTTGTCCCTTTTTTATTCTTTTAAAAATTCTTGAATGACCTCATTAAACTTTTTGATTACCTCGAAAGGAACGGCAATTGGCAAAGGGATTTGGGAGGATTCTTTGTTCAGTTCCTTCGTGTGAATTACTTTGAAAAAAGATTCCATACCTTCCAGGCGACTTTTTTGATTTGGATGTTCTAGTCCGTCTGAAAGGAAAAGGACAGGAGTCCCAAATGCAACTGCTGGGAGTGCAGAATGTATTCTCGATGTAATTAACATTTTGGCTGATGCAATTCCTTCTAATTGGGCATTCGCCGCTTGGATCCGCTCTTCCTCTGAAAATACCTTGGGGTCGAGCAATTGTGAATGAAATTCCACGACCTCTCCCATCTGTAGTAAAAATTGGTTTAACCTTTGATTTGCTCTATTGTATTTTAGGTTTTTATAAGGCTGCTTTATTTTTCTAATTCCATTTAAAAAAAACCTCTTCAAAACATTCGGGGCAGTACTTTTTGGTTGTGGGAGGAGTCTTTCTATCGGACTAATTACTAAAATTCCATGCCGTTTGCTGTCCGGTTTGACAAAACTCTCCCGTTTTAAACTCAAAGTAAGACACCCAGAAAAATAGGTTTCAATACCGTGTTTGTTTAGTGTTCTTGCGGTGTGAAAATCCCGACATCCTATCGGTTGGTAATTTTTAAAGTAGGCGATTCCTTCGGGTGTCAACATTCCCCTTTCTGCCGTTGGGTTTAAATGAAAAGAAATAAAAAGCGGTTCGATTGGATCAGAAGGGGGCCAATGGGTGGGGAATTCCATAAACCAGCCGTTCATGATTAGTTTAACTTTTTCTCCCTGATATTGGTGTAATTTCTCTCGATCAAGCCCTAAAGGTTGCTGATTTTTGAGCCACTGTGTTGCAGCTATACTTTGAATATGATCTCCTAAATTGTTGGAATTGGGATACGCTAGGACAGCAACTTTTTTAGACATTTTCTGCTTGTGTTATAAAGGTTTGAAACGCCTTCGTGCGAAAACTAAGGGGATATTTTTTTTCTATCCGTTTCCGAGCCAATCTTCCTGCATCTAAATTGTCTTCAAATTCTTTTACAAATGCACAAACATTCTCAAGTCCCTCGGTTTCATTAAAGATAAATCCTGTGTCGCCAATGGCTTCTGGAATTCCAAAAACGTTTGTTCCTATTGGAATACATTCACACAACATGGCTTCACATAACACATTGGGCAACCCTTCAATTTTTGATCCTTGAAAATAAAAATGATGTTGGCTGTAAAGTTGAATTAACGCATTCGAATCTAGGGTTCCAATCAAATTAATATTGTCTGGAAAACTCACTTTATGTATTTCAAGATTTTTAATTCCTGCAATAGTAAACCGATAGTCGGGCAGTGCCTTTGCCAATCTCAAAAATAAGGGGATCCCCTTGATATGAAAAGTGCGTGTATCCGTAATGTTTGCTACTGTAAGGATCGAATGCGGTTGTTTTGGGGTTTCTCTTTTCCAATATTTTGAATCGTATGCCGTGGGGACCACACGAATATTTGTCTTCAAGTTAGGTATAAAATAACGAATCCCAGATGCTGTTCCCTCTTGGCTCTTTGCTGCTGAACATCCTTCTTCTAGACTTTTGTGTACTACCCAAATTTCTTTTGCCTGAGTGTAATTCCATCGAGCGAGTCTTTGTCGAAAATTCTTTTTTAAAAAAATTCCATGCTTCAAACGATTGGAAGAGACCGCATCATACCCTCCCACAAGAATACAAAACGGTTTTCCAAATACTTTGGACCAAAACAAAGGAGCGGTCGTATGGTAATCGTTAAACCAACTGAAAACAGCTTGGGATTGTAAAACCATAAAAAACCCTAAAAAAAACTCACGTAGGCGATTCCATAAAAAGCCAAAAAAATGTTTGACAGGGGGAGCTTGGAGGGTCAAGACTTGATAGCCCATTTTCTCTAAAAGAGCAATGTCTCTTTGAACAAAGGTGTTTTTTAAACTGTAAACAAGAGTTACTTTCTTAGTACTCATTTAGGGTCGTTTAATGGCTCAAGATAGGAAATCAATATCTCCGCAATTTTGCGATTGTCTGATACTCTTGGAACTTTATTTTGACCTCCGAGCTTACCAATGGTTTTCATGTAGTTTTTAAATCCATCCTTTGCCACCATTCGAATTACTAAAGGGCGTAAAACCTTCCCTGTAATGAGGTCATTGTAATAGATGTTTTTATTCTGCATGGCTTGATCAATTTTTAGTGCAAATGTGTTGAGGTCTGCAGGGGGTTGATCAAATTCAATAAACCACTCGTGGTAGGGTAAACCGGTGTTCGGTTTAACTTGAGGAGCTACGGTAAATTCGCGTATCATGACCTCTGTTCTTTCAGAGGCCACTGCTTGTTGAAGCGCTTGTTCGACTTCACTGACAATAACATGCTCTCCAAATGCAGAAATAAAATGTTTGATTCTTCCACTTACAATGACTTTAAAAGGGAAACGACTTGTAAACTGAATGGTATCGCCGATGTTATATCGCCAGAGTCCCGCCGTTGTGGAGATAATCAAAACGTAATTTATGCCGAGCTCTACTTCTTCAAGGGTGTGTATCTGAGGTTCTTTGTCGTAAAAAGTATCTGCTTTAACGAATTCATAATACATTCCATGATTTAACAAAAGTAGAAGTCCTCGGTCATGCTGCGCGTTTTGATAGGCAAAAAAACCCTCAGAGGCAGGGTAAAACTCTATACTGTCGGTTTCCCTACCAATTAACTTTTTAAACACCGCTCGGTACGGCTCAAAATTTACCCCTCCATAAACAAAAAGGGAGAAGTTTGGGAAAAGTTCCCCTACCGATTTCCCTGATTTTTGAACAAGTCGTTCAAAATACATTTGAACCCAAGAAGGAATTCCACCAATAATGGTCATGTTTTCCTTCTCTGTTTCGTTGACCACGGCATCCACTTTCGTTTCCCAATCCTCAATACAATTTGTTTCCCAACTGGGGAGTCTATTTCTTTGAAGATAAGAAGGAACATAATGTGCAACGATACCCGACAGCCTTCCAAGCGATACCCCGTTTTTATCTTCTAAAACTGGGCTTCCTTGTAAAAAAATATGCTTGCCTTTTAAGGTTGCCGTTTTGCCTGTTTCGTGGATATAATTCAATAAGGCCTCTCGGGCTGCACGAATGTGCATCGGCATGGAATCCGAACTAATAGGGATGTATTTTGCTCCAGAAGTTGTTCCGCTTGATTTGGCAAAATACAAGGGTCTCCCTGGCCAAAGAACATCTGCTTTTCCTTGAATTACCGATTCTATATATGGGCGTAATTCTTCGTAATCTCGAATTGGAACTTGACTTTTAAATTCCTTGAGGCCTTTTATTTTTTCAAAGTGATGGTCTTTTCCAAATTGAGTAGGTTTCCCTTTTTGGATGAGCTCTTGAAAAACAAGTTGCTGAGCTTGAATCGGGTTTTGTATCCACTTTTTGTTTTTTTGATGCACGAAAGCCGCGTAAACTTTTGCCCCAATTTCCTTTATCATTCCCCTGAAAAATTAAAAAAATTGACTGGATTCATCGGGTAGCCCTCGATCCAGAGTTCAAAATGCAAATGAAACCCTGTGGTAAACTCTCCGGTATTTCCTGCAAGTGCAATTACTTCTCCTCCCTGAACAACATCTCCTTGCTTTTTGCTTAAAGCTGCATTGTGTTTGTATACCGAAAGGATTCCTTTGTTGTGATCTAGAATTATAACATAGCCCGTTTCAGCGGTCCATTCTGCAAAGATAACTCGTCCATCTCCAATTGCTTTAATGGGGGTGTTTTCCTCTAATACAATGTCAACTGCATAATGATCTTCTTTCAGTGTAAATTCTTGAGAAATTGGACCAAGAGCGGGTGGGAGAAGGAGTGTTTCCAGAGGCATATCCCCACCACCATCAAGATTGGGGTTGTATTTGTCTTGTTGGGTTACAAAAGCACGCAAAAGCGAATCCTCTGGGATAGAAGACAGAAAGGTTGGTGGTTCAGGATCCTCTCCAGAAAGAGCATCTGCCGAAAACTCTGGATCTTGAAAACGAACTTCCTCGTTCAATACCGCTTTTACTGCATTTAAATATTGAATGTTCTGATTGTAAAGCGTTATCAAAGAATCTGTAACAAAAAGGTTTTGAACCGCTTTTTTTCTCAATTCTGAAGAATCATAGCCTGGAATGAACTCTTTTAAAGGCGTAAAGGCTATGGAGGAGAAAAAAAGACTCCCTAAGAGAACAAAGGAAAATACAGAAATCAATAGAAGTGAAAGCTTAGAAACCCGAAATTGTAATCGCTCCTCAAAGGTTTCTTCGTTGATAATAACCATGCGATATGGGCTTATCAAGCGCCTAAATAATTTCTTTTTTTTACCCTCTTTTTTATCCATAATCAATACAAAGATACGGAATCCTTTATCTGAGGATAATTTGTCAATAAAAATTCATGTTTATGAAACTAAATATTTCTGTACATTTGTTTCAAATAACAAATGAATGATGTTGTCTTTAACATTTTTAGGTATGATCGGTGGACCACAAATAATACTAATTATCGCAGTGGTACTACTGCTTTTTGGAGGGCGTAAAATTCCTGAACTCATGAAGGGTTTAGGTAGCGGAATCAAAGAATTCAAAAATGCTACCAAAGAAGAGGAAGAAAAACCAAAAGTAGAAGGAGAAAAAAAGAGTTAATACTACTGCTGTTTCAAGGTAGATAGTATGGTGTTTAGTTCAAACATATACTCTCTTTTGTTCGCTGAAGGAGCGAAAGCAAAACCTTCTATTACAATCCATCTTTTTTCGATAGTGTCCAGAATCGCATAATTGACAAAAGGACCTGCCATAAAATCATTGGCTACTTCCCAAGTTCCTTTCGTCAAATAAGCTTTCTTTTGGTCTAACTCCGTTTTATAAAAATAGGGCAAGAAGGCTCTTTCAGTAATTTGATAGCTTCCTTCTAATCGGCCGGGAACGTATATTTTTCCTATTGAATCGCGTATGTCCAAAATTTTATCGGTATACTTTCCTTCTAATGCACTTTGGTCTAAAGTGTAGGCGATTATGTTCAAATGACCTTTCTGTATGGGTTTTTGAATCCATACAAAATTCGTGGTGTCCTTTACGGTTTCATATGCAGACGGGTAACTCAACTCAATCCCAAATCGATCGCCCAATGATTTTTCTGTTGTTAAAGATTTACTGATTCTACGGAGTTTTTCTTTACGTTCGTTTTCTTGAAAAGCACGTCGTAAAAGCGTGGCATTTTCTTCGAAATAAAATTGCTGTATGTCTGCATCTTCTCCCGTGATTTGAGCGAGAATTTGCGGTCGTGCAAATTGATTTTCCGCCAACTGAAATCTTGCTAAAGAATCTCTCTGAAACCAGACAACATTTCTACCTTGTCGCGCAAAGCCTGAAAAAGTTTTAGGGTTTAAATAATTGATTGAAAATTGCGGTTCATCAAAAGGTAATCCTTCATATGTCTGTTGCAAAGCTTCCCGAACGGAGTTCCCTAAATTGGCGTTCCAATCGCTTTCAGGCATAACAACGGTCACATGATTCAGATTTCCGCTGGATTCAGGCACGTAGGCATTCTTGCGATCAATTTTATTCTCACAACTCCCAAGAAATAAAACTATAGCAAGTAGAACGAATCCCTTTTTCATTTAGGTTGTTTTTTGTTTTCGGTCTATTAAACCTCCAAAGCGGCAATACCAGGTAGGGTTTTGCCTTCTAGACTTTCTAACATGGCACCCCCTCCTGTACTAATATAACTCATTTTGGACGCCAAGCCAAATTGCTTCACTGCAGCAACTGAATCTCCGCCGCCAACTAGGGAAAATGCACCTGACTTAGTCGCTTCTCCGATAGACTCCCCGATAGCGATAGTTCCTTTAGCAAAATTCGGGAATTCAAATACCCCAAGTGGGCCGTTCCACAATATGGTTTTACATTTTAGTATCAATTGGTGAAACTGTTCTCTGCTTTTTGGACCGGCGTCAAGGCCTTCCCATCCGTCAGGAATACTGCTGCTTTCAAAAAGTTGCTGATTCGCATCATTGCTAAAGTCATCTCCAGCGACAACATCAACAGGTAAATGTATAGTTACTCCTTTTTGTTTTGCTTTTTCTAAAAGCCCCAAAGCATAATCGCAGTAGTCTGGTTCACAAATTGAATTTCCTACGGTACCCCCAAGGGCTTTTGTAAAAGTATAGACCATTCCTCCTCCAAGGATGAGGTGATCTACTTTATCCAAAAGGGTTTCTATTATTGTTATTTTAGAGGATACTTTGGCGCCTCCTAAAATTGCTAGAATAGGTACTTCTCCATTTTTCAGGACTTTATCAATCGCCTCAACTTCTTTTGCAAGAAGCTCCCCGAAACATTTCTTTTCGTTAAAGTATTTAGCGATAATTGTGGTAGAAGCATGAGCACGGTGTGCTGTACCAAAGGCATCGTTTACATAAACAGTCCCTAATTGTGCCAACTGCTTAGAAAAGTTCTCGTCTCCAGCTGTTTCTTCTTCATGATATCTCAAGTTTTCCATCAACAAAACCTGCCCTGGTTTCAATGCTGCAGCTTTTGCCTCTGCTTTTTCGCCTACTACCGTTTCACTAAATTGAACCTCTGTGCCTAAAATTTTGGATACTTCAGGAACGATATGCTTTAGAGATAGTTTCGGGTCATTGCCTTTGGGTCTTCCTAAATGAGATAAAAGAACACAGCTCCCTCCATGGGATAAGATATAATCGATTGTTGGTTTGGCTGCTTCAATTCTAGTTTTGTCGGTAACCTGAAGGTTTTCATCTAGAGGAACATTAAAATCGACACGAATTATTGCTCTTTGATTTTCAAAATTTTGGTTTTCTAAAAGGCGCATTGTTGAAATTTTTGGCAAAAATACAATATTACCAATGCTTCACCTACATTTTTTAAAGAACTTAAAAGTTCAATCAAAAAATAAAAGAGAAATGTATCTTTACTCATGATTTGGAAAGACGTCGTCGGTCAGGAGCAGACAAAAAAGCATTTAGAATATCTTATTTCATCTAGTCAAGTTCCTCATGCTCAGATTTTTACATCACAATCTGGTTATGGGAATTTGCCCTTAGCCATATCCTTTTCTTTAGCACTTCTCGGCAAAGAAGTTGATCCCAAAGCAGACGAACTTTTAGGTAAAGCTTCTCAAAATCCCGATTTACATTTTTTATATCCTGTCGTAAAAAGAGGGTCTGAAACGGTAGCCTATTCCAGTGATTATGCCAAGGAATGGTTTTCGTTTTTAGATCAACATCCCTACGGGGATTATACCGATTGGTTTGATTACATTGAAGTTGGAAATAAACAAGGGGTAATTGGCGTTCCGGAAATTGAAAAATTACATCATACCCTTTATCTTAAGGCTTTTGGCGGAGGGAATAAGGTCTGTATTCTCTGGGGTCTTGAAAAATTAAATGCTGCCGGGTCGAATGCCTTTTTAAAACTCTTAGAGGAGCCTCCAAAAAACACCTTTTTTATTTTGTTGTGTGAGTCAAACGAAAGCATTTTGCCTACTGTTTTATCCCGTTGTCAAGAAATAAATTTAGGACCTATTGAAGAAGAGGCTCTGATTAAACAAATACCCGATACGCATCCCAATAAAAAACAAATGCTCGTTCAAGCAAATGGAAGTTTAAGAAAACTTAAGAAACTTCTATCGTCCGATGAAAATAGAGAATATGAAACACTTCTTGTTGAAGGGTTACGTTATGCCTTTAAGGCAAAGGGAAATCAAAAGATCGTCATCGATTTAATGCGTTGGGCGAATGAACTTGCTGTTTTAGGGAGAGAAAAGCAAAAGGCCTTTTTGAGTTTTGGAATTCAAATGTTAAGAGATGCCTTTCTAACAAATTACCACTCAATTTCTCTAGTTCATTATCAATCTGACATTGATTTTGATATTAAGAAACTTGCTCCATTTGTGCATACTACAAATGTGGTTTCATTAATCGAATTATTTGAAGAACATCATTACTACATTCAGCGAAATGCAAACGCTAAGATGCTTTTTGCTGAAATGGCACTTCAGCTCACCCGGCTGATTAATACCCCTGCGGCCTAACTTTTCTTTTTAAAAATAAAAATATTGGAGGAATAATCTTTTGTGCTAAAAGCAGCGAAATTAGAGAGCAAGCCGATTCCCAATCCCCGTATCAAGGGAAAAGAATTTCCTTGATATTTTTCGGATAAATAAGAAATATAAAAAGCATCAAACCAAAGTGGCTTTTGGACAACTTGAGTAAAACCAAAAGTTTCAAGGAGCTGTTTCAAGCCCATAGGGGTGAAGTGCCACAAGTGTCTAGGTACATCAAGGGCAGCCCAATGCTCAGCATAATAGGTCGCATCATAACTGTGGAAATTAGGCACTGCTACGACCAGTAAGCCATTGCTATTCAGCAACTTATGAAGTTTTTGAAGTGTGCTCTCTAGATCGGGAATGTGTTCTAAAGCATGCCAAAGGCTTATCGTAGAATACTGAATTCCATTGGGTATATCCTCTACACTTAAATACGAATTGATTCCCTTTGAGGTACAGCTCTGTTTTGCGGTTGGGTTCGGTTCTACAACACTTGTATTAAAACCATATTTAGAAAGGTTATTTGCAAATTCGCCTATCCCACCTCCTACATCAAGAAGAGTTCTTCCTAGGCTGTATTTTTGAATAAGTTTTCTTTTGTATGTAAACATTATTCCTTGAACCAAAGAATACAAAAACCCTGTAATACCCTCTCTTTTAGTTTGATGAGAAGTATACTGGTCTTTAGGATAGTATTGGTCAAGGTTAAGCCCTAAAGGGAACACCGTCTTGGCAAATCCTTGTTTAGCATCCCATTGGATTGTAAATGATTGTCCTGAAACAAGATGGTCTTTGGCTTTAAAATGTTGTCGCTTATTGTTCATAGATGTTTCACGTGAAACAATTCCATTTAGCGCCCCATGGAAACTAAAAGCACGCTAATATCACTCGGGTTAATTCCACTTATTCTTGACGCTTGACCTAAAGTTGAAGGTTGTAATTTATTAAGTTTTTCCTTCGCTTCATAAGATAGGGAGGCAAGGGAATCATAATCAAAAGACAGGGGTATTTTAATGTTTTCTAGACGTTTTAACTTGTCCGCGTTCTTCCTTTCTTTATCGATATATCCTGCATATTTGATTTCTATTTCGGCTTGCTCAAATACTTCATCTTCTATCCCTTGATCCTCCATAAAAATAGAAATCGCTTCAAATTGGTATAAATCCTGTCTGTTTATATTGGGTCTAGACAAAAGTTTAGAAAATTTATCTGTTTGTGAAACGATCACATCGTTTTTCATTTCCAGCAGTTGATTTGCTCTATTCAAATCGTAACTGGTTTTCTTTAAATGCTCAACGGTAGCACTACTAAGACGCTGTTTACGCTCTACACGGTCCAACCGCTCTTTGGAAACTAAGCCCAATTGAAAAGCTTTGGGGGTTAGCCTTTGGTCCGCATTGTCTTGGCGTAATAGGGTACGGTACTCGGCTCTTGAAGTAAACATACGATAAGGCTCTTCTGTGCCTTTTAAAATGAGGTCGTCAATTAAAACTCCAATATAAGCCTCTTCTCTGCCCAAAACGAAAGGAGTTTCATCAACACATTTTTGGTGTGCGTTGATTCCCGCTATGATCCCCTGAGCTGCAGCTTCCTCATAGCCTGTGGTACCATTAATTTGACCTGCAAAAAATAAATTCTGTATTTGCTTCGTCTCCAGGCTATGAAACAATTGAGTGGGTTGAAAATAATCGTATTCAATCGCATAACCCGGTCTAAAAAATTTGACGTTCTCAAATCCACGAACCTGTTTTAAGGCTTTATATTGAATGTCATCTGGGAGGGACGTTGAGAATCCATTTACATAAACCTCTACGGTATTCCACCCTTCTGGCTCTACAAAAATTTGATGCTGAGATTTGTCGCTAAAGCGATTGATCTTGTCTTCGATTGAAGGACAATACCGCGGCCCGGTGCTTTTTATCGAGCCATTAAACATAGGAGAGCGATCAAAACCTGTGCGCAATAGATCATGTACCTCAAGATTGGTATGGGTAATGTAGCAGCTGATCTGCTTTGTCAATGGTTGTGTATGATCGGTATAGGAAAATTTTTGTGGGTTTTCGTCCCCAGGTTGTTCAAGCATTTTAGAATAATCAAGAGAACGACCGTCAACCCTTGGAGGAGTTCCTGTTTTCATTCTTCCTGATGAAAATCCCAAATTCTCCAAAGCAGCAGTTAGTCCATAGGATGCCTTTTCGCCCGCTCTTCCTCCGCCAAAGTTTTTCTCTCCAATATGTATAAGCCCGTTCAGAAATGTTCCGTTAGTCAAAATAACTGTCTTGCTGTATATTTTTAATCCCAAAGAGGTAATTACCCCTAGAACTTGTTCGTTTTGAACGATAAGATCCACAACTGTATCTTGATAAAAATCAAGGTTTGGTGTGTTTTCTAGGAGCGCTCTCCATTCAAGCGTAAAAAGACTTCGATCTGACTGAACTCTTGGACTCCACATTGCTGGACCTTTCGACTGATTCAACATTTTAAATTGGATCGCGCTTCGATCTGAAACAATTCCTGAGTATCCCCCCAAGGCATCAATTTCTCTAACAATTTGTCCTTTAGCTATTCCACCCATAGCTGGATTGCATGACATTTGTGCGACGTTTTGGAGGTTCATGGTTATCAAAAGGGTGTGCGACCCTAGGTTTGCTGCAGCTGCTGCTGCCTCACAACCCGCGTGTCCAGCACCTACTACAATTACGTCAAATTTTGAATCAAACATGTTTTTTTTGTTTCACGTGGAACAAATGTATAAACTTATCTTCAAGCTGCCTCATTATGGTTTTTTTGTCTTTGGTATCGTCTTTATAGCCCATACAATGTAAAACTCCATGAATTAAGACTCTAAGGGTCTCATTTTCAATTGTTTGTGATTCGTCTTCTGCTGACAGGGCTACAGCCCACATAGAAACAAAAAATTCTGCTTTAAGCGATTGTCCTGAACTGTAGTCAAAGCTAATGATGTCGGTGTGGGTGTTATGCTTCAAATAATTTTGATTGATTTCAAGCATTTTCTCTTGAGATACAAAATTATAGTGTAAGGTATCTATAGAAAATCCATAGGACAACACAAATTCTTCAAGGAGTGAAGAAATTTCCTCTTTGTCTAAAAATTCGGGTATGTGTTGAAAATGTATAATGACAATTCTTTTTGCAAATATAAAGTATTTGTGAAGCGCATCAGGGCGAAATACGGATAAGCTACTATCTTTGCAGAAAAAAATGAAGACACGTGTTCGCTTTGCACCCAGTCCTACCGGTCCCTTACATATTGGTGGTCTTAGAACAGCACTGTTCAATTATTTGTTTGCTAGAAAAAATAACGGGGTCTTTATTCTTCGAGTTGAGGACACCGACCAAAACCGATATGTGGAAGGAAGCGAGGCTTACATTCAAAAGTCATTAGAGTGGGCTGGTATGGTTCCTGATGAAGGACCTTTTAATGGAGGGGAATTTGGTCCCTACCGTCAAAGTGAAAGAAAAGAAATTTATAAAGAATACATCGATCTTTTAATTCAAAAAGGGGGAGCATATTACGCTTTTGACAAGACAGAGGACTTATCGAATGAAAGAGCTGCTGCAGAAAGCGAAGGACGAACTTTTCTATACGGAGCTCAAAATCGAATGCTGTTTGATAACAGTCTAAATTTAAGCCCAGAAGAAACCGCTGAAAAGATAAAAGGGGATTACGTTGTCCGTCTTAAAGTGGAGCCTGGTCAGAACGTTACTGTTTTCGATGAAATACGAGGAACTATCCATTTAGACTCCAGCTTACTCGACGATAAAATACTAATGAAAAGCGATGGTATGCCGACCTATCACTTCGCCAATGTGGTAGATGATCATTTGATGCAAATAAGTTGTGTCATTCGCGGTGAAGAATGGTTGCCCTCCCTGCCAATCCATCAACTAATTTATAATGCTTTTGGTTGGAAAGAACCTAAATTTATGCACTTGCCCCTGATTTTAAAACCTTCTGGAAAAGGAAAGCTATCCAAAAGGGATGGTGATAAAGACGGATTTCCAGTATTTCCAATGCAATGGGATGAAAACAGTTCGGGCTTTAAAGAAAAAGGGTTTATCGCTTCTGGTTTTATAAATTATTTGGCGTTGTTGGGATGGAATAGTGGAACAGAACAAGAAATCTTTACTATGGCTGAGCTTGAAAAGCTATTTAATTTAGAGGGGATCCAAAAGGGTGGGGCTCGATTTGATTATGAAAAAGCAAAATGGGTGAATCACCAACATCTTCAGCTTTTAGAGGCTAAAACATTAGTTCAAGAAGCGGCTGTTCAAGAGCAATTAATAGGAATCGATCCTAATAAACATATCGATTTAATTAAATTATTAAAAGAACGTCTGTTTACAATTAACGATTTGAAAGAAGAGGTGCATTGGGTAAAAGCGCCCTTTCCTATGGACGAAAAAATAGCGTCTAAGTTAAGTTCAAAAAACCCTCAAAACCTATTGAAAGAAATCTCCAATAATATAGAAACCATGGAGGAGCTTTCTGATTTAAAGGAGCGCCTTATGACCTGGTCTAAAGAAAATGAAATTCCCGTGGGAATTCTTATGCAGTCCTTAAGAATGGCTCTAGTAGGTAAGCTTACTGGTCCAGATCTTTTTGAGATTTGTAAAGTTTTGGGGAAAGACGTAACTTTAAAAAGAATAGATCAAGCCATTTCATATTTTAACCTAAAATCTAAATCCCTATGATTACCTATATCCTTCTCGCGCTTGCTGTACTTCTAATTCTTTCTGGTCTTTTTGTAGTAAAACAACAAACTGCGGCTGTAATCGAACGATTTGGAAAGTTTTTAGCAATCCGTCAGTCTGGTTTACATCTAAAAATTCCATTTATTGATCGAATTTCTGGAAGAATAAGCCTTCGTATTTTACAATTAGACGTAATCGTTGAGACCAAAACCAAGGACGATGTTTTTGTAAAACTTAAAGTCTCTGTGCAATATCAAGTGGTCCAGGAGCGGGTGTATGACGCCTTTTATAAACTGGATTACCCTCAAGATCAGATCACTTCCTATGTTTTTGATGTCGTACGTGCCGTTGTCCCTAAGATGAAATTGGATGATGTTTTTGAGAAAAAAGACGATATCGCAATTGCGGTAAAAAGTGAATTAAATGATGCTATGACCAACTACGGTTATGATATTATTAAAGCATTAGTTACAGATATTGATCCCGATGGAGAAGTAAAAAATGCCATGAATAGAATTAATGCTGCTGAACGCAAAAAAGTTGCCGCTCAATATGAGGGGGATGCAGAGCGCATCTTGATTGTTGAGAAAGCTAAAGCCGAGGCGGAAAGCAAACGTTTACAAGGTCAGGGAATTGCAGATCAACGGCGTGAGATTGCACGCGGACTAGAAGAGTCCGTGGATGTACTAAATGGGGTTGGTATTAATTCTCAAGAGGCTTCCGCTCTAATTGTAGTCACTCAGCATTACGATACTTTACAGTCAATAGGCGAAAGCACTAACAGCAATTTGATCTTGCTACCCAATTCCCCTCAGGCAGGAAGTGATATGCTCAACAATATGGTGGCATCATTTACGGCTAGTAACCAAATTGGGGAAGCCATGAAAGCACAAAATCTGAAGAAAGATAACGATCCAAAAAGTTAATTTTTACTCGACCAGCTGTCTCTAAGACCCACTGTTTTGTTAAATACCATTTTTTCTGGAGTGCTATCAGGATCAACGACGAAGTACCCGAGTCGTTGGAATTGAAACTGATCCCCTGCTTTTGAGAATGCCAATCCAGGCTCTGCATAAGCAACTAAAGTTGATAAAGAATCTGGATTCAAATGACTTTTGAAATCTGTGCTTTTATCTTGATCTGGGGCTTCTTCTTTAAACAATCGATCGTATAAACGAACCTCTACGGGTAAGGCATGCTCAATACTGACCCAATGTAATGTGCCTTTAACTTTTCTTAAACTGGCCTCCGTCCCGCTTCCACTTTTACTTTCTTTATCGTAGGTGCAAAGGATTTCTATAATCTTTCCCTGGGGGTCTTTAACCACCGATTCCCCTTTAATGATATAGGCGTTTTTTAGTCGCACTTCTTTACCTAAGGTTAGACGAAAGAATTTACGGTTGGCTTCTTCTAAAAAATCCTCTCTTTCAATATATAAGTGTCGGGAGAATGGAAATTCTCTTGTACCTGCCTCAGGTTGTTCTGGATTAATTTCACCCTCTAAAATTTCTGTTTTTCCTTCTGGATAATTTAGTATGGTTAATTTAACAGGATCCAAAACGGCCATAACTCGCGGTGCGGTTTGATTTAGATCTTCACGAACAGCAAATTCCAATAAAGACATGTCGATGACATTGTCTCGTTTGGCTATACCTGCAGCCTCAACAAAATTTCTTAACGATCGAGGTGAATACCCTCTTCTTCTCAATCCAGCAATGGTAGGCATTCTAGGATCATCCCATCCTGTAACAAAACCTCCTTCGATAAGGTCAGCTAGTTTTCGCTTGCTTGTAACCGTGTAGGATAGGTTCATTCTTGCGAACTCTCGTTGTTTGGGACGAAGAGTGTCCAAAGGGGATAGCGCCTCTAAAAACCAATCGTATAAGTCTCGGTGAGGCTTAAATTCTAAGGAACAAAGCGAATGTGAAATCTGCTCAAGATAATCCGACTGACCGTGCGTCCAATCATAAAGTGGGTAAATACACCATTGATCTCCGGTACGGTGATGGGTTTTGTAAAGGATGCGATACATTACGGGATCACGCAGCAACATGTTTTGAGACGCCATATCTATTTTTGCGCGTAACACATGAGTGCCTTCTGCATGCTTTCCAGCTTTCATTTCCTCAAAAAGCAATCTGTTTTCGGCTGGTGTTCTATTTCTAAAAGGGCTTTCTGTTCCTGCTTGTGTTGGGGTTCCTTTTTGTTCTGCTATTTGTGCTGAAGTTTGCGAATCGATATAAGCCAAGCCTTTGTCAATAAGCTCTAATGCCCAAGTATAAAGCTGGTCAAAATAGTCTGATGCATAACATTCCTTGTCCCATTGGTATCCAAGCCATTGAATGTTTTCTTTTATTGCATCCACATACTGTTGCTCTTCTTTTGCTGGATTGGTATCGTCAAAACGCAGGTTTACAGGCGCATTATAACGCTCCCCCAAATTAAAGTTTAAACAGATTGCCTTTACGTGCCCTATATGCAGATACCCATTCGGTTCTGGGGGAAAACGAAACCGCAATTGGGACTGCGTATACCCGTTAGCTAAATCTTCCTCAATGATGTGTTCAATAAAATGTAGGGATCGCTCCATTGTTTTTGTTTGTCGCAAAGATAATGAATGCATTCATGCAAAGAAAAGAAGAAAACACTCTTTATATTTGCATTCGAAATGGGAAAGATCTTTTTAAAAAACATTCGGTTGTATGCCTTTCACGGGTGCATGAATGAGGAAGAAAAAATAGGGAGTGATTATGTCGTCAATGTGATGGTTAAAACCAATCTTGATACATCTACTCAATCAGACAATTTGGAGGATACCGTGGATTATGTTGCCCTTAATGCTATTGTCAAAGAAGAAATGAATATCCGAGCTAAACTACTTGAGGTGGTTGTAAATCGAATCCTAGTACGGATTTTTAAAGAACACCAAACGGTCCATTTCGCTCGAGTAAAAGTGGCAAAAAGAAACCCACCCATTGGTGGTGATGTCGAAGAGGTTGCAGTTGAAAGAGAACTAAGTCGAACTAGTATAAATTAGATTAATAATTAGTACTTTTACCGCATGGCATCGTGGCCGAGTGGCTAGGCAGAGCTCTGCAAAAGCTTGTACAGCGGTTCGAATCCGCTCGATGCCTCTTTACTCTTCAAAAAACAGCTTTCCGCCAAGTTTTTCTTGGTAAATTCTTTTTTTCGGATTTCCAAAAACACGCAAAACACTTCCTCCTGCTACATTGGCATCAATCAATTCACTAACAGACACATATGCATATCCTCCTCCGATAAGTTTGGCCGTTATTTGAGAGGTAATCAGTTCCTCGGCTTCGCAACTCCCTCCTAAATTGACTTTTAGATTCAATGCTATAGTTGCCCCTCTTAAGTTAATTCTTCCTCCTGTGCTCGCGAGGACGTCCAAACGGTCGGTTATAACATCGAGGTTTATAAAAGCATTTGTTTTGGATTCCAACAGTATACTCGTCTGTTGTATTTGATCCTCTGCTTGGATTATAGATTCATTAAAGGCTTGAATCTTATGAAGATTCTTGCTGTGATATAAATTTATCGTTGTTGGTTCCGACCCTTCTAAACTCCCTATTGCCAATTTTATGTTTAAGGTGTTCTTTTTTATGGTTAAAACAACATCATCCGACTGGGGTCCTGAAACAACCGCTTTGTTTACATCAGAAGGGATTAGGTTTAGATGAAGACCAGAGTACACTTTAAGCCCAGTAAAAGAACGGGTTGTAAGCGTTTTTTTTTCTTTGTCTTGCCCCTGAACAGTAAGAAAAACAAAGAAGAAAAATATAAAAAAGGGATACTTAAACATCTTTCAAAAATCCAATTTTAATTTAATGGAACAAAATCTAAAAAGCGTTTTATAACATTAACCTTTTTCACTTTAATTTTTATTTCGTCCCCAAGTTGGTATATTTTTTTGGTTCGTTCACCTACCAATGCATGACGATCCATATCATATTGAAAGTAATCACCCTTAATATCCATTACACGGATCATTCCTTCACATTTATTTTCTACAATTTCAACATATATCCCTCGATCTGTTACGCCGGAGATTACTCCGTCGTATTCTTGTCCTACTTTATCTTCCATAAATACCATTTGCATATGTTTTATAGAATCTCTTTCAGCTTTAGTCGCTAATTGTTCTCTTTGTGAACTGTGTTCACAGGCTTCCTCAAGCGTACTTTCTTTTGCGCTAGATTCTCCATCGAGATACATCTGCAAAAGCCGATGTACGAGTACATCCGGATACCGTCGAATCGGTGAAGTGAAATGGGTATAATGAGAAAACGCCAAACCATAATGACCTATGTTTTGTGTAGTATAAACCGCTTTGGACATACACCTCAGCGTAAGTGTATCGATTAAATTTTGCTCTTTGGTTCCATGACAGGCTAATAATAAGCCATTAATTTCTTTACTAATATTTTTTTCAGAAAGATTAAATGTATAACCAAACGAACGAACCGTTTGTTTTAAATTATTTAGTTTTTCTTCATCTGGGTCGTCATGAATACGATAGACAAAAGCTTGTTTATTCTTTTTATTTCCAATGAATGCTGCAACCTTACGATTAGCTAATAGCATAAACTCTTCGATGAGTTTATTCGCGTCTTTAGAACTCTTAAAAAAAACGGACTCCGGTTTGTTTTCTTCATCGAGTGAAAAACTTACTTCTACACGGTCAAAAGAAATTGCTCCTTTTTTCATCCTGTCTTCTCGCAAGTTTTTTGCGATGCTATTGAGACTTTGAATTGCATTAAAAACATGTTCGGGAACAGTGTATTCTGTGCCTGTTAATGAATGTTTTGCCTCTACTATTGGTTTTTCTTGTTCAATCATACACTGAACCTCTTCATAAGCAAAACGGTAATCCGAATAGATCACGGTTTTCCCATACCATTCTTCATAAACTTTTCCCTTCTCATCAATAGTAAATACTGCTGAAAAAGTAAGCTTTTCTTCCTGAGGCCTTAAAGAACATAAATCGTTTGATAAAACCTCCGGCAACATAGGCACAACACGATCAACTAGATAAACTGAGGTTGCTCTTTCATAAGCTTCTTGATCCAAAAGTGTATTTGGACGAACGTAATGAGATACGTCTGCGATATGAATCCCAACTTCATAACGGTTGTTGGATATTTTTTTAAATGATAATGCATCATCAAAATCTTTTGCCGTCTTTGGATCTATAGTAAAAGTTAGAGTCTTCCTAAAATCCTTGCGGTTTTTAATTTCTTCTGGGCTAATTTTTACGTCAAATGAGGCCGCTTCTTCTAATACCTCTGAAGGAAATTCATAGGGTAAACCGTATTCGTGGAGAATACTGTGTAACTCGGTTTCTATCTCTCCTGGTTTTCCTAAACTTTTAACGATTTTAGCGTGTGGCGTATCTTTTCTTTCTTTCCATTCTTTAAAGACAATAACTACTTTTTCTCCATCTCTGAAATCTTTTAATTCTTCTTTTTCAATAAAAAAATCTGTGTAGGCTTTACTACTTTTACAAACAACAAAACCAAATTCCTTTTGTCTTTCTAATACGCCAACATACTCTTTTGTGGAACGTTCTACAATTGAAACGACCTCAGCTTCGATGCCTTTCTCTTTTCTATTGATACTTATTTCTACCAGATCACCATCTAAAGCTTTGTTTAATGCCTTTTTGGATATGACAAGTTCCTCATTAAAGTCATCCACAGAGACCACACCTTTTCCTGAAGGGATAATTGTAAGACGAGCACGTTTAGTGGGAATGGCTTCTTTATTAAATTGATATTGACCTCTTTGCTTGGCTTTTAGGATCTTCTTACTGTGAAGTTGATTCAAAATTCGAATGATGTCGTTTCTTCCTTTGGTATCGCGAACATCCAGTTTTGAAGCAATTTGTTTATAATTTAGGACAGCTGTTCCACTACTCCTAAAAAGAGAACGAATTTTTGATTCTAATTTTTTTGAATCCCTTTTTTTATTGGACATAGTCGAAACTTCTTACAAAGGTACAATTTTCGTTTTCGTCAACATATTAACATTATAAACATATTTCATTATTACTTTTTTTATTTAATTTAAAATTGGATGATATATATGGCTTGTTAATATTGTATATAGTTTTTTAAATATTTGTTTTGACCTTATCCAAATAGAAAAGTATTGACCAATTATTTACTGCTATTAACAATTCAAACCCATTGAAATGAGTCAGATAGATAATTTTTAAGCAACTGTTTATAACGCCTTTTGTAAATATTTTTACATTTTATTTTCTTTGTTTTTATTTAATAAATATTCTTTTTTTGTGCATTTGTAACTTATAAAAAAGGGTAAAAAAAGAACTTTTTTATTCACTTTTTTTGAATGCAAAACAGCATTAATATGAGCAAGTTTTTTTATTGTTTTTTGTAAACAAAAATTGAATAAAGTAATTCACAGACAATGAACAGGAAATAAAAGGATTCTTATTTTTAGGAAAAATATAATCAAATGAAAATTAGTATTGGTAATGATCACGCGGGTCCTTCTTATAAAGACGCTATTGTAGAATTTTTGCACTCAAAAGGACACGAGGTAACGAATTACGGAACGGATACACAGGATAGTGTGGACTATGCGGATTTCATTCACCCCGTTGCGACTGATGTAAGCAATACTAAGGCAGACTTTGGTATTATCATTTGCGGTAGTGGCAATGGCGCTGCAATGACGGCCAACAAACATCAAAAAATTAGAGCCGCTCTCTGTTGGAATGTAGAGATTGTAGAATTGGCACGTTCCCATAACGATGCGAATATTCTGAGCATTCCCGCTCGTTTTGTTTCTATTCCTCAAGCAATTCAGATGGTAGACGCATTTATAAATACTGAATTTGAAGGAGGGCGTCATCAAGGGAGAATAAAAAAAATACCCTGTAGCTAATGGTAACATTTGAGTCTAAAGATTTTGATTCCTTAAGTACTCTTGAATTACATCAAATATTTGCTTTACGCAATGAGGTCTTTATTGTTGAACAAAATTGTATTTATCAAGATATTGATGGTAAAGATTTAGACGCCACCCATGTTTTAGGATATCTTGGGAAAGAGATTATAGCTTATGCGAGAATTTTAAAAAAAGGATGCGCTTATGACGAATATGCTGCCATTGGTAGGATCGTTGTTTCTCCCAAACGAAGAGGTCAAAACATAGGGCATGAATTAGTAGAAAAAAGCATTCAATGGGCCCGTTTAATACACCCCAATGAGCGAATTAAAATATCTGCTCAAGAGCATTTAGTTCCTTTTTACACAACCCATGGTTTTCGTTCTGTTGGGGAGGGCTATTTAGAAGATGGGATCCCTCATATTGCAATGATATTAGATCAATAAGCTTAAGAAAACGATTCGTCGGATTTACTATGAAACAATTGGAAGATTTCAAGACACCCTGTATTTAATTCTGTAGATAAAGGTTTGGTTTTTCCTTTATAAATAAGCATTGCACTCCCAGAAAAAAGAAGTTCTTTTGGCAAAAGCCGGATGGATTCTCTAAGTTGTCTTTTTATTTTATTTCTGTCAACGGCCTTTTTAAAAAGACGCTTGGGAACGGAAACGCCAATAAAAAGAGCTTGTTTTTTTTCGTCTTTTATGGTTTTGAGCAGAAGTGTTTTGGTATGAATAACCAACCCTGTTTCGAAAAGGAGATCAACGTTTGTTTTCCCTTTTAAACGGTATACTTTTGGTTTATTCAGCGGGTGCAACATAGTAGTTATTCGACTTGTCAATATCTGCCATTAATCCACTTGGGTCAATAAGTATGGTTTCAATATCCTCCTTTTTTTGTTTTAAGATCAGCTCGTATTTGGGGTTGGCCCAAGCCCAATCTTTTTCAACGGTCCAATCCATGGAGTAGGGATTTTCTTTTTCTCCTCGCATAAGGGAGATTGGAATATAATGCAAATCAGTATCCCCATTTTTTGACACCACAAGAATTTCAAGAGGCATTGGCATCAATTCTTTGCGTTCTAATCGAAGCAGACTTCCTTCCTCATGAGAATCGAGAGCTGCAATAGCATAATCGATTTTATTTGTGGTTTGCGTCCAATCTGTCAGATACCATTGCAATTGAATACCCGAAATACGCTCTGCGATACGCCGAAAATCATTTGGCTGAGGGTGTTTGAATTTCCATTCCTCATAATAGGTTTGTAAAATTTTAAAAAAGGTTTCTTTTCCCACGAGATAAATCAGTTGGCCTAAAAACACAGCCCCTTTATTATAAGCAGTGCTTTCATAGGCAAAATTGTGTTCATAGCGGTTTGCGTTTGTACTTTGTGGCATTTCAACTCCAGAGGTAGCTAATCTAAAATAGCCAGCGTATGATCCCTCAAGTGGAAATTCCTTATTTTGTTCCAGCACTTCATTTGATGCTAAAGCAGAGATAAACGAAGTAAAGCCCTCATCCATCCATTCGTGTTTTGTTTCATTTGTTGCAAGTACGTGTTGAAACCAAGAATGCGCTAATTCATGTGCTGTAACCCCGAATAAGGAACCGTAATTTCTTCCTCCCGTGATGAGCGTAAGCATGGCATATTCCATGCCTCCATCACCACCTTGAACAACACTGTATTGCTTATAAGGATACAAACCCAGGGTGGTATTGTAGTAGTCCATTAATTTGGCCGTATCGGGTTGTAATTTTTTCCAATTTTCAATGATTTCAGGATTGTTTTTGTAAAAAAAATGGAGGGTAACCTCATTGGGACCCGGGTAGGTGTCATGAATATAATCGGTGTCTGCAGCCCATGTAAAATCATGAACTTGAGGAGCGATAAAATGCCATGTTACATTCCCTTTTTTAGTTTTTGGGTTCTTTCTTTCGGAGTAGCCCTTTCCAATATCATCTGCATTTTGTAAGTAGCCACTAGCTGCAACGGTAAAGTCTTTATCTAAAGTAATCTTTACATCAAAATCTCCCCACACCCCATGAAATTCCCTTCCTGTATAGGGGTCAGTATTCCAACCTTCGAGATCGTATTCGGCTAATTTAGGATACCACTGAGCCATAGAGAAGGCGATTCCCTCAGAAGAGTTTTTCCCCGCTCTTCGAATTACATCAGGCACTTGCCCATTAAAAGAAAGCTCTAGGACCGTACTTTGTCCTGGACCCAAAGGCGTATTTAGTGTAACTTCTAGTATGGTTTCAGCATCAACAGTTTTAACAGCCATTCCGTCTTGTGTAAGTCCAGAAACCTTTAAAAACCCTTGTTGAGCCGGAGAAAGCGTGTCTAAATCTACAGAAAACCGCCGATTTTTATCCCCTGCATTTTTTAAACGAACCGCCATTTCACTTCCAGGTTTAAAAGCGTTGAAGTACAAATGATAAAACACCTTATGTAGCGTTTCTGGGGAGTTGTTGGTATAAACCAGTTTTTGATTTCCGCTATATTGTGCGGTTTCATGTTCTAAGGTCACTTCCATTGAATATTCAACATGTTGTTGCCAATATTGCGCATTAGCATTGCAAAAAAATAAGAAAGTTAGTAGGGAGAAAAAAATGGATTTCACAAGTTGTTTTTTTATATAATTAATGACCAAAGTAAGCTTTAAATTTAAAATAATTTGCCATTCGAATTCCCTTCTCTGTATTTTGAAGGGATATCAATTCGTGATACGGATCATGTTGCAAAAAAAGGAGTACTTCCTCCGAATAGGCATGGTTTAATATACTCTCTTTTTCTTGTAAACTAAGTAAAGGGCGAGTATCATAGCCCATGATGTAGGGGATGGGCAAGTGACCCACTGTTGGAATTAAATCTGCAGCATAAAGTATTTTATGTCCTTTGTAATTCAGTAGGGGTAACATCTGTTTTTCTGTATGACCATTTATCAATTGAATTGAAAAAGGAAATGGGGTATCCGTAAGCAGAGGACCCGCTCCTTCAATAAAACGTAACTGACCACTTTCTTCAAGCGGGAGGATGTTTTCTGGTAAAAAAGAGGCTTTCTCACGGCGATTAGGCGTTGTTGCCCACTTCCAATGTTCTTTATGAACCCAGAACTGAGCATTTTTAAAAGCAGGTTGTAAAAGACCCGAAGCAGACTTTTGAATAGCACCCCCACAATGATCGAAATGAAGGTGGGTAAAAAAAACATCGGTTAACTCGTCAGGATGAAAACCGTGTTCCTTTAGTGATTTTTCGAGCGAGAAGTTGCCCCACAAACCATAGTGCTCAAAAAAACGATCTCCTTGTTTATTTCCCATACCCGTATCGATGAGAATCAAACGGTTTCCCTCTTCTATGAGAAGGGAACGTGTGGACATCTCTATCCTGTTTTTATCATCTGCCGGGTTGGTTTTTTCCCAAAGAGTTTTCGGAACCACACCAAACATGGCTCCTCCGTCGAGTTTAAAGTTACCAGCTTCTATAGGGTAAAGTTCCATTTTATTTTAATTTGACACGGGCTAATACGTCGGTTGAGGTGAGGTAAAGGTAATTTTCCTCAGCATCAAAGCCACAGTTGGCAGTACTTTTCCCAGGCATAATTGTACCCAGATGCTTCCCGTTCTTATCAAGCACCAAAACTCCTCCCGGCCCGGTGGCAAATACCGTTCCTGAGGAGTGGACTTTTAAACCATCAAATAAGCCTCTACGCGTTTTTTGGAGATTGTTTCCGTCAAAAAACACGCGTTTGTTTTTCAAAGCCCCCTTTTTTAGGTCAAAAGCGGCAATAATACTGTTTTGGGCAAAAGAGTTTCCAACATAGACGGTCTTTTCATCCATAGAAAGTGCAATTCCATTTGGCCTTTCTAACGAGCGATCGAGAAGTAGAATTTCACCCTTGGGAGATAGGCTATAAATTCCGTTGAAGTCCAATTCTTTGAGCGGATCGTCGTCTTGTAATTTTAGTCCGTATGGAGGGTCAGTAAAATAGAGGACCCCCGCTTTATCAAAATCCAAGTCGTTGGGACTATTTAACCATTTTCCTTGGTAATGATCAACCAGATATTCAAATTCTGCTGGATCTAGAGACCAATTTTTTAATCTAGCGACCGCACGGTTGCCATGCTGACATAGGATTAAGTTCTCATTAGAATCCAAGGTGAGCCCATTAGCGCCCTCCTCGGTACTGTGAGGGGCATGATTGGTCATTCCACTTGGGGATAGAAAGAGTTTTAAACCTTCTTTTTCGGTCCATAAATAAACTTTATTTTCAGGAACATCAGTAAAAAGGACACCATTGAGTTCCGAGACCCAAACAGGACCCTCGGCCCATTTAAACCCTTCTGCAAGAACCTCAATTTTTTGATTTGAAGAGATGTAATCTTCCATTGAAGCATCCAAAACTTCAATGCTGCCAATGGTTTTTTGTGCATTTGTAATTATTGAACAACACAAAAGGGTTAGGAGGAAGAATGAATTCATAGGAGTAGGCATTTTGAAACAAGATACAAAATTCGAAGAAAGCTTGTGTTTAATTTTTCTGTGCCAAAGTTAGGTGCATGGAGAGATCTTTAGAAAAAGCAAGCATGAGTTTGATTTCCTGTATACTTGACAAACGATCCTTTCCTTTTATCAAAATTTCTTTTCCATTTGATTCAATATGAAAAACAGGATGACTTTCAAAAAAGTAAATAAGATCAGGGGTAAAAAGTTTTCGAATGGCATTTGATTCAGGGCCACTGAGATGAAAACGTCGAGAAAAATCGGGATATTGATCAAAATTTATATCGTTAAACCCAGCCCAGTGATAGAGAGTTGTTCGAAGATCCTCTTTGTCCAAAACAAAAACGGGCAGCTTTTTCTCGGACTTAAAAAGTAAGAAGGTGGCTTTCAAATCTTCTTTAGTGATAAAGGCACCTTCCGAAAAGGAGAGATCAAAAAGAGAAAAAGATCCATTGGAATTTTGCATGATGTTGTTGCGGTAATTAATTGTCTTTGAATCAAAAAACAAAAAAGAGTCTAATCCTTCAGGAGCATTATCAATCTCTGCGGTGTACGTCCAATCAAGCTGCTTAGAAAAGGTATCCTGTTCTTTTTGACGATTCGTAAGTGAGCCTTTGAGACCAAGTAACATCGGTATCGGAAGGGTTTTTCTTACGGCAAAAGGATGTTGTGTTTCTGCTGCGTGAATGTCGAGACCAATTATTTCAAAGATTCCTCCTTTACGAACAAAAGAACGCTGATATTCGTGGAGCCCTTCCATAACGGTGTGATCCACAAATTCACATAACGAGAAGTCCACAATGGCGTGTTGGGACTCTGGAACTTGATCTAATTTGATTTTTAATCTAAAAAAATTTAAAAAACTGCAGAAATTTTTAACGCTTACATAATAGTTTCCGCTTTGTTCCTCAAGATACATGAGAACGTTAGGTTTAAAAATATTAAGTGAAAACAAAAAGAAGTTTTTGCTCAAAACGAGATGTACAAAAAAGGTGAAGAGGATACCAATAAAAACACCTATAATTAAACTGGAGTAAAGCGTTACAAAAAGAGTAACTATAAAAATTATTGATTGTTCAGGTCCGATTTTATGAACGCGAAACAGGTTCTCTGGGGAAGCCAAACGGTACCCCGTATAAACCAAAATTGCTGCTAAAACGGTCAGGGGAATTCGCTGAATTTGATCTCCTAAAAAGACAACAAAGAGAATTAAAAAGGCCGCGTGAAAAAAGTTTGAAGACCGATTGTTCCCTCCGTTATTAACATTGACAGAACTTCTAGCAATGACCGTAACCACATTCAATCCGCCTAAGAATCCACTCACAACACTTGCTAAACCAAGAGCACGGAGATCTTTATTTACGTTAGACCTTCTTTTTTTGGGATCCAATTTATCGACCGCCTTGATGCTTAAAAGAGATTCAATATTCGCGATGATCGTTATGGAAAAAACCACTCCCCAAAAACTGGAGTCATTCCATTTGCTGAAGTTGGGTCGAGGTAGATTGGAAAACAATTCATCGGGAATTTTAATGAGCAAATTGGGGTCTATAGGGGTTTGTTGGTTCAGCACCAAATTATAATAATAGCCAATCCCTATCGAACCAACGACCACCCACATAGGCGCAGGTATTAAATGAAAATAGGGGTTTCGGATTCTACTGTATAGAAAAAGAAAAACCAAACTTAAAAATCCAAGGATACCAGAGAATGGATGGAATGCAACAAAGTTAAAAATCGAATCAGGAATCGCTTGAAGTAGATCTAAAGTACTCCCTTTAACACTACGGATACCAAGCATCACGTGGAATTGCTTGGCCAAAATACCAATCCCGATAGCCGCCAACATTCCCTGAAGGGCTGTAGCAGGGAAAAACTCACTCAAATTTCCAAGGCGTAAAACGCCGAATAAAAAAAGCAAGACTCCGGATAGGATTATTGCAGCAAGGGTAAACAAATACCCTTCGAACAGGTTTCCTTCACCAAGAGTGGTAATCGAAGCGAGTAAAACGATTACAAGCCCGTTTCCCGGACCTGCGATCGTAACGTGAGATCCTCCAAAGAAGGACACGACAATTCCACCGACTACCGCAGCGATGATCCCAGCAAGAGGAGGCGCTTCTGAGGCAATAGCAAGCCCTAGCCCAAGGGGAAGGGCTATTAGGGAAACTACAAAACCGGAAAACATGTTTTGAGGCAATGCCTTAATTGAATCAGAAACCCCAGCTTTTTTAGTCATGTAAATGCGATTGGACGATGAGGACATCGGTGGGTAACTCCGCTAAAATATGTTCTAAGTCTTTGAGAAAAAAACGGTTAAAAAATGAGCTTTTCTCTTGGGCATTCATAACCAATAAATCCGCTCGAATTACTCGAGCGTAATGACCAATGGAATACCCTCTTCGACCAAAAATACTTTGGGCAGTCCAGTTTAATCCTCTTTGTTTGGAAGCAGGTATTTTTTTAACAATATCCTGAACCCTCATTTTTTCTTCACGATTGATTTTTTCTTTTCGGAGGGTTGCTTTTCTTAAACTGCGGTCATCGTTTACTGCAACAGCAACACGAGATTCGCTGATTTCTTCTACCAAAGTCAATTTTTCAGCATGTAAGGCTTGACCCATTTCAAAGGCCGCTTCTATAGTGTCTTGGGTTTGAGGGCTTTCAAATCCATTGACGACGATGTGCTTGCAGGGGCGACGCACAACCGACGGGTTTAGCATCAACAACACAGAACAGGGCGCTTTGCGCGTAAGTTGACGCGCAATGGACCCTAAGTAGTATTTGAGCATTTTTTCTCGTTTTAAGGCTCCTAACAACAATAAGTCAATGCTAAAGGATTGACACAGCTCGATTAAAGTTTCAACAGGTTTTCCTGTTTTCCAGTGGAGTTCAATATTTTTCGGTTGGTCTGGACATTCTTTCAATATGGCGCGAAAATGAGCTTCTTTTTCAGCCGTTTTTTCTCCTACATGAACAAAAATCAAAGAGCCCTCAAGGAAAGAAGCCAAGCGCGTAACTTCAAAAACGTTTGCTTTTAAAGAAGGAGAAAAAGCAAAACCAAACAAAAGTTTTTTAAATGAGTTGAATGCCATTGATGCCTTGGTGTTTTCTCAAAGATACACGGAAAAACCCAATAAACAAGGGCATTTGAAGTTTAGAGGAAGGATAAGGTGTACTTTAATCGTTCAATTTTAGCACGGCCATAAAAGCTTGTTGTGGGATCTCCACATTCCCAATTTGGCGCATTTTTTTCTTCCCTTTTTTCTGTTTTTCCAACAGTTTTCTTTTCCGACTGATGTCACCCCCGTAGCACTTTGCAGTTACATCTTTACGCAGCGCTTTGATGGTTTCACGGGAAATAATTTTTGCGCCAATTGCAGCTTGAATGGGAATATCAAACTGTTGTCTTGGGATCAGTTGACGTAATTTTTCACAGATTTTTTTACCGATTCCATAGGCATTATCTGCATGGATTAGTGCAGAAAGAGCGTCTACTTGGTTTCCATTGAGAAGGATATCAACTTTTACAAGCTTAGAAGTTCGCATTCCTATGGGAGCATAATCGAAGGAAGCATACCCCTTGGAAACGGTTTTTAGACGGTCATAAAAATCAAACACGATCTCTGCCAAAGGCATATCAAAATTGAGCTCGACACGCTCCGGAGTCAGATAGGTTTGGTTGGTAATCTCCCCTCTTTTTTCTATACACAAGGACATTACATTTCCTACGAAATCCGATTTGGTGATAATGGAAGCTTTGATATAGGGTTCCTCTACACGATCCAGCATGGAAGGGTCTGGTAGGTCGGAAGGGTTGTTGACGCTAATAAAATTTACAGGATCTTTTTTGGTATAGGCCTTATAGGAAACGTTAGGGACGGTTGTAATTACCGTCATATCAAACTCCCTCTCCAAACGTTCTTGAATAATTTCAAGATGGAGCATTCCCAAAAAGCCACAACGAAATCCGAATCCAAGCGCAGCGGAACTCTCAGGGAAAAAGACCAAAGAGGCATCATTGAGTTGTAATTTTTCCATGGAGCTACGCAGTTCTTCATATTCTTCGGTATCCACGGGATAGATTCCAGCAAAGACCATTGGCTTGACTTCTTCAAACCCATCTACTGCATTTTGAGTTGGGTTTAAAGGGTCGGTAATGGTGTCCCCAACTTTAACTTCTTTGGCTTCTTTTATGCCAGTGATAAGATATCCAACATCACCTGCCAAGATTTGTTTTTTGGGCTGTTGTTTTAACTTGAGCGTTCCAATTTCATCCGCATAATACGATTTTTGGGTGGCGATAAATTGAATCTTTTGACCTTTTTCGATTTTGCCGTTGAGGACGCGGAAGTAGGTTTCTACACCTCGGAAAGGGTTGTAAACGGAATCAAAAATTAGGGCCTGTAACGGTTCATCCGGACTTCCTTTTGGAGGTGGAATGCGATCGATAATTGCAGTTAAAATTTCTTGGATCCCAATCCCTGATTTTGCTGAGGCAGGAATCACATCTTCAGGATTACATCCCAAGAGGTCAACAATGTCGTCTGTAACCTCTTCGATATTTGCTGAAGGAAGGTCAATTTTATTCAGTACAGGAATAATTTCCAAATCGTTTTCCAGCGCTAAATAGAGGTTGGAAATCGTTTGTGCTTGTATACTTTGGGCAGCATCTACGATCAATAAAGCTCCTTCACAAGCAGCAATTGATCGAGAAACCTCGTAGGAAAAGTCGACATGACCAGGAGTGTCAATTAGGTTGAGTATGTAGGTTTCGCCCTGATGCTGGTATTCCATTTGGATGGCGTGTGACTTGATGGTAATCCCTCGTTCACGTTCCAGATCCATATTGTCCAGCAATTGATCTTGTTTTTCGCGCTCGGTTACGGTACCTGTAAAATCTAAAAGGCGGTCTGCCAAGGTGCTTTTACCGTGGTCAATATGGGCGATAATACAAAAATTCCTAATGTTTTTCATAGCCAATCAGGCATTCTTAAAGACGCAAAGATAGTGTTGTAGTCGGAGTTATAGGGGGTTGGATTAAACTATTTTAGTTTAGATTAGAGATATTTAAACATTACATAAAATATTCTTTTTTAGAAACCAAAATCGTTGGACTCCGCTCCTCTTATGAATCGATTCTAAAAACTCCTTTTTTTCAAATCCCAATTTCATGGCATCAGAATTACGTATTCGAAAAATTAAAGCTTAAAAAACACTAATTTTGTGCTCAGTTATGGCAGTTCATATAGGTAACATCACGTTAAACGACTTTCCCTTGCTTCTTGCTCCAATGGAAGATGTAAGCGACCCTCCCTTTCGCGCTTTGTGCAAAGAGAACGGAGCAGATGTTGTTTACACTGAATTTATTTCAAGTGAAGGATTGATTCGAGACGCCGCAAAAAGTATTCAAAAACTGGATATTTATGAAAAGGAGCGCCCAGTAGGGATTCAGATTTTTGGAGCCAATATGGAATCCATGATTCAATCGGTAGAAATTGTTGAAGCGTCAAAACCCGACATTATTGACATCAATTTTGGATGTCCAGTTAAAAAAGTAGTTTCCAAAGGCGCAGGTGCAGGAATCTTAAAAGACATTCCTTTAATGGTTAAGCTAACTGAAGCCATGGTTAAAAAGACAAACTTGCCCATTACGGTAAAAACAAGATTGGGTTGGGATCAAGACTCCATTCACATCCTTGAGGTTGCAGAACGGCTTCAAGACGTTGGTTGTGCAGCTATTTCCATACACGGAAGGACAAGAGCACAAATGTATAAAGGGGAAGCCGATTGGGCCCCTATTGCTGCCGTTAAAAACAACCCTCGGATGCACATACCTGTTTTTGGAAATGGAGACGTAAACACTCCTGAGCAAGCGCTTAAAATGCGAGACGAATATGGAATTGATGGAGCGATGATTGGTAGAGCGAGCATAGGAAACCCTTGGTTTTTTAATGAAGTCAAACATTTTTTTAAGACGGGAACTCATATGGAACCCCCGACGATAGAACAAAAAGTAGCTGCCGCAAGAAGACACTTGGAAATGGCAATCGATTGGAAGGGCGAGCTGCTGGGAGTTTTAGAAACACGACGACATTACACCAACTATTTTAAAGGTATATCGAACTTCAAACCGTTCCGTACACGTATGGTTACTTCGGATGAAGCAGCGGCTGTTTTTGAAGTTTTTGATGAAATTTTAAATGAGTTTTCAGAAAGTCAAACCGTTTGATTTCTCATTTCTTTTCCCAGTCCACGACTAGCCCAAGCGGTGCTTAAAGTTCCCAAAACCAACAATGTTCCTATTACAATTAAAAGGTTTTCAGCGGCGAAAACTACAGGATAGGCCAAACTTGTCCCAGGTACATAAATAAAAGGGAAAGTACTTTGGAGGAGAACCAGCAGAACACCCAATGAGAGGCCAACACCACCGCCAACAATACAGATTAGGAGGCCAAGAATAAAAAAGATCAGATACACTTCACGGGAAGTAGCTCCCATAGATTGGACAATTTTCATCTGTGCTTTTTTATCTATAATCATCATTATCAAAGCACCAACCACATTAAATAAAGCTACGATCATTACCAAAGTAAAAATAAAATAGATGGCTAAATGTTCCATGTTTAACATTTTGTATAATGCCGTGTTTTGTTCTGCTCGAGAGATGATTCGTACGGGTTGCCTAAAAAGAGGCTTGAGCAGAAGACTTAGGTTTTCTTTAGTCAGTTTTGAACTAGTACGCAATACCAGTGACGAATATTCATTTGGCTGTAGTTCCAATAAATCTTGAGCCAATTCGAGTCTAGAAAAAACGTATTTATTATCCAATTCTTCATTAATCTGATACAGTCCAACGGTAAGCGCAGCTCGTTGAGTAAATGGATTTTGATCTAAGAGTGCTTGTTTCTTTTTTTTGGGGACAGTTAGGTTTAAAAAAGTCGTGTAATCATAAACCCCAACCCCTAAATTGCCAGCTATGCCAAAGCCTAATACGACATCGGCGCCTTCAAAAGAAAGCCATTCCCCCAATGCGATTAGGGAGTCAACCGCAACAACACGAGTATAGTTTGGGGGGACCGCTTTTAAAAAAGCAACTTGATTTTTTTGCTCGTAGGATAGAAAAACTTTTTCCTCAATTTGTGGAGCTACTGCAATGACCTCAGGGAGGGATTCGATTTGTTGTAGTAAAGAGTCCGAAATAATAAAATACTTCCCTTGTTGAGGTTGGATTTCGTAGTCTGGATCAAAGGACTCACTAAACGACAGACCAAATTCCTTTAGTCCTCCAAAGGCACTTAAAACAATAAAAAGGGAGGCGGTCGCTACAACGACCATAAAAAAAGCAAAGCTGTTAATTCGATTAATCACTGTTTGCGAACTTTTTGAAAAAAAGTACCGCCAGGCGATTTTGAGTGAAAAAGCGAACATCAGCGTTTGATCTTATTTTTTTTGTCGTGAGGCAAGAATTTCAGGATGGGTCAATGGATTGGTACCCTCTTTTAATTCGTGATCAATTTTTTCAATATAGTCCAAAGAGTCATCTAGAAAAAATTGGAGATCTGGAATTCTTCGCAATTGGTTTTTCATTCGTTGTGCTAAATCATGGCGAAGTTGAAAACTGTTCGCAATTAGTGCATCCAGATAGGCTTTAGCTCCATTTACAGGAAATATGCTCAAGTAAATTCTAGCGATAGAAAGGTCTGAGGTAACATGTACTTTGGTGACAGACAGCAACAGATTTTTTACATTACCCGCTCGTATTGCCTTTTGGAGCAGGGTAGCAACCTCTTGTTGCAATACCGTATTAATTTTTTGCTGTCGGGGAGTTTCTTTTTTATCCATAGGACTAATTTACGTAGAAAAATGGGCTTATTGACGTTCCCATTTGTAATCGCTGTTTAAGCGATAACTTCCCAAGTGTTCTTGGTTCCATTCGGAGGGTTCTACAAGGGAAAGAAAAGCATCTGATTTGCCTTGATACAAATGGTAGATTTCCCCAACAATGGGCTCAAATTTAAAATGAGAATTATACACTCTTTGGGTTTCGGAGGCAATAGTAACGAAGCTTTTGATCTTATCTTGAAGGTCTTGGAGTTCCGCTTGAAACTGTTTGGAAACTTTATCAACCCCCTTTTTTTTAAAGGCATCAATATTGGGAACTTCGATGATTGGACCACTTAAATTACTAGCGTAGGGCAATAACTTAGCAATATAGCTTTCTTCATTTTCATCCCAAACAACAGCATCTGGTTTCTTCTTCTTCATCCCTTTTCTTTTTCGCAAAGATAGTTGATATCTATTCTACAAAAAAAACCAAAATCGGAAGGGGAACGAGAATGTAATCCGTTTAAACATTGGAGAGGGGTTATTTTTACCTAGGGAAACATGGAAAGTTGGAAAAAAACCTTAAAAAAGCGGTTATAAAAAATCAAAAAAAGAAAGAAAAAAGGGTTATAAACCATAAAAAACGACCCATATCTACAGAAAAAAGCCTTTTTTTGCGTCTTTTTAACGAAAAACGATACGTTTCCCTTTGAACGTTTTATGTGATCGATCTAGTCAAGCACCCTACTAATTTAATTTAGTATTAATAGAGTCCAACAAGTCAATCATTTGATCGTATTTTACCTGTTCTTCTTGGTGCTGTTGTAGGTGTTGATGTCTAATGTTTTGGGGCGGATCTTTATAATCTCTTACAAATTCAGAAAGGATTCCAATTGTTGCCAAAGTTCCAAAAAACAGACACCCTGCAATAAAAATAGTTGTGTTTACGGCAATAGTAGAGAGGGGGTCTTTTAAATAGTTTTTAAATATCATAGTGGGTGGATTAATTCCTTTTTAAAAATCAATTTAGGGATACAAGGCTTTTTTTAATGCAATGTATCGTGTTTCCCATATTTTTTTGCTCAAGCTGGCTTCGGGGGAAATAATTTCAGATGCGTGAAAAGCTCCAGGATAAAGATGAAATTCGGTGCGAACCCCAGCTTCAATAAGCCTTTGTGCAAATTCAAGGTCTTCATCTCTAAACAAATCATTTTCACCAACATCAATAAAAGTTGGGGGCAAAAGTTGTAAATATTTTGCACGAGCGGGTGCGGCATACTGATCGGCTTCTTTCCCTCCCAAATACCAATTCCAAGCTTCTATATTTGCCTCTCTGTCCCAAATTCCAATATTCTTTATCAAATGACTAGAAACAGTAGTATTTCGATCATCGATCATAGGATAGAGTGGCATTTGAAAACAAACCTTTGGAAAATTTTTATCCCTAGCCATCATGGTTGTTGCGATCGTCAAGCCACCCCCAGCACTTCCTCCATATACTGCAATTCGATCCAAATCAACACCAAGTTTATCGCAATTTTCAGCCATCCATTTTAAGCCGGTATAGCAGTCTTCTACTGCGGCAGGGTAGGGGTTCTCTGGTGCTAATCGGTACCCAACGGAGACGACTACAGCATTTAATTTTAGCGCAAGTGCGATGGCATTGCTCTCCTCTCCTTGGATACTTCCTATGATCATCCCTCCACCGTGGATATAGTAGATTCCAGGATTTTTTTGGCCGGCTGTTTTAGGAGTATAAACTCGTAAAGGAATGTCTGGAGCACTTTTTAGTCCAGGAATTTTATAATCCGTGATTCGAATATTGGGGTTTACCTCCGGACTTTGCATGGAAGCAAAAAGGGCGTTGGTAAAATTTCTTCGCTCCACGACATCACGAATGCTGTTGAACCCACCGGGGACTGCAGTTAATAGCGCATCCAAACCGATTTTAGATTCAGGATCAATTGTATTGTTTATTGTGTGTTGACTTTGTGCAAAAGAAAAACAAACGCTCAAAAACAAGGTAATAGGAAATAGCTTTCTCATTTGAATTGAATTTAAATACAGTTCTATGAAAATACAAAAATAAAAAACGAAAAACTCAAACAGCGCCGAAACGCTTAGAGAGAGTAAAGAATTTCTTGATCGATCAATTCCATTAGTTTTTCTGCCATTTCTTTTTGTTCTTTTAAAAACAGTAGGGCTTGTTTTCTATATCCAAAGGAGAGGTCTAAGGCATTAATAAAAAGAGGACTCGATTGGATTTCCTTTAACGAAAACTCGATGCTTTTACCCAACAGATAATTAAACTTAACGAGTGGACTGATTTGATTGACATATAAGACTTGAAGGGTTTCGCCAAATTTTGTTTGAACTTCAGCCGTGTATTTGATGGTTTCGTAATACTTTAGAACCATCAAGTTAAGGTGATCATTTTCAATAATCCCTGTTGATATTAAATTGTTATTTCTCTCTACATTTTTATTTATGGGGGTCAGAATTGGGAAAATACTTATTGCTGAGGAAATGGTGTTTTTTTCTTCCTGGTTTATTTCATCTTTATGCAGTAAGGTATGGGCATCCGTGAGGAGTGTGTTTAATCTTTGAAAAGAGTCCCGTTTATTTTCAATTAGGGTCAAATCGGCATTTAATTCGCTTTTAAGACTATGTAAAAACTTGAGTTGTTCGTTTTTGTATTTCCTTGTTTCGTTCCAATTGTTTGCCTGTATAGCCGTCAAAACCCCCAAAACAATCAAAGTAATTTCAAGGGCAGCATATTTAATGGTATTCATCCTTTGTTGCATTCTAAACATCATGTTTTAATTCTAGTGATTGACAAGTTCTAAAAATCTCCTTTGCGCTAAAGATTTTTATTTTTTCCTTTGGGAGTGATTTTATTTCACAGATCATCTTTTCCGCTAATTTACCCACAGATAAGGGTTTTTGAGACTTTAGGATTCCTAGGGCATTCAGACCCTTAAACAGTTTAATGGCAATTTTTTCAACGGGACGAATAAGTTCTTGTTGCCGAATTAAAGTAGGGGGCTGAAAAATTTGGATGTTTTTAAAGGGCAAATTCTTAACGGACTCCTCAAGCTCCCCTTTGATTTTAGGATAGAAAAAAACAGAGTTTTTGTTTGCTCCAGTAGAGGAGACAAGCGAACATTGAGAAACCCCTTTTTTAGCGGCTATTTTGGCAAATTCAAAGGGATAGGTATAATCAACAAGATATTGCTTTTCCTTACTTCCGGCGGCATTTAGCGTGGTTCCCAGACAAGAAAAGAGCACATCCCCGTGAATTAGATACTCAACCTCTTTTAGTTTTGAAAAATCAATAACGTGAACGATTAATTTTTTATGATTATAGTTTAGGCTTCGTCTAACAAAGACAGTTACTTTATCAAAAGAAGTGTCTTTTAACAAACGAGTTACAATTTCTTGACCCGTTGCGCCCGTTGCTCCAAGAACGATAGCCTCCAGTTTTTTCATTGATTTTTTTTAATTAGCACTAAAGATATGGATAAGCTAGTAGATGTGAAAAAAGGAAAGCGCTGTATACAAAATCCATTAAAATTGAGCCAACATCCTTTTAGAACCATAAATAGAAAAGGAACAAAAAGCAGTCTGTTTGGTAGATCTACGGTTTAATTATTTAAAAAAAGAGGAGTCAATTTTTAGTTAAAAACTGGGATGATCGCTTTTTTAGGGGTATTAAAATCTTTAAAACAATTGGTCCTTTAGCTCAGTTGGTTCTTTCATCATTGATCCTTAAAATTTGTTACTACGCATTCTTAAGTATGACTTCTCTTTTAATCGAAATGTATGAGAGTTAACGTGACAAACCTGCCGACTCCATTATCAATAGGGCTTTTTCCCCTTCTATCTTGAAGAGATTTCCCCATTGACCCATAACAATTGAATTGTCCTCGCCTGAAGCAGTCCATTTCCCATATGCAATCGCTAAATTGTTATCCAGATACCGATATCCTAAAATAGTTGCATTTAATACACTTCCATCAGAATAACTTTCAGTTTGTTTTATTTGTTGGCGACCCATAACAATTCCATTTTTTGAATTTACATTTTGGATACCATCCTCTGTAAATAGCATTGAAAGGCCATCACTGTTTTTACTGTTATAGTTGCTAATATAATTTTCAATGGAGCGTACAATTTTATCAAAATGCAACGCTTCAGAAGTAATAGAATTTTTTAATGTAATTTCCGCCACAGAAGTATCTACATCTTTGAGTTCTCTATGGGCAGACTCCATTAAATATTTAATTTGCCCGTTGTCGAATTTAAAAACATTCCCCCATTTGCCTTGTTCTAGAATCTCATTTTGTTGATTCAATATGGTAAAATTTCCAGCCCCTAAATAAATATCTTCTGATACGGAACGCGCATCAGTTACGGTAACTTCAATACGGCTGTTTTTTAATTCGCTTCCTTCTGAAAACGTGTCTTCAAATGCTTTTAGAATAGACTCTTGCCCTTCGATTGGGCTCTGAGGATTGGAAATAATTCGAATGGCATCAGCAGTAAATTCTTTTGATATTTCCACTGCATTTCCTTGATTCCAAGCGGTTGTAAATCGTTGAATCGATTCTGCCATTAACGTCTCGGCAAGCGGTTTAGATTCAGTTTCATTTTTCTGTTTTTTTTGCGTACAGTTAAAAGCGAATAAAACAGTTAATACGATCAGATAGGATTTTTTCACGAGAATTGATTTATGGTTTATGTTATCTAAAAGTATAAAAAAATTGAGAAATATCACCAATTTGAAAAAGCACTCAATTAATTAAGGCAAATCTTCACTTACTTCATGTGTAGTTTGTTTCTTGGCAAAGAGAGTTGTAAGGGGATTTGGAAACATTAGAATGTGCGGATAAATATTAACTTCTATAGATGCGGTTAAACATTCAATACTGGTATAGCTTGTATTATACAATTACTAATCACTAAACTCAATAAGTAGGAGGTACCGATGCTGTAGTTACTTGAATATGAACTTAAATAGGGTTAGTGATCAGTGAGTTTTAACTAAATTTGAGAATCCAAAAGCAATAAAATTGAAAAAATCAATTCTTTATTCATTGTTCTTAATCGTATTATCAAGTTGTCATTTTGATATTAAAGAAAGTAAGAACGTTTCCGATTTAGAATCGATCCAACTCAAAACGTTATTTGTGGATTTAAATAACAACCACGTAGATTTAATCCAATATCGAGGAAAGAGAATAATCCTTAATTACTGGGCAACATGGTGTGGCCCGTGTATTAAAGAAATGCCCGGGTTAAAAAGAGCAGAAGAATTATTAGAAAAACACAACTACGTTTTATTATTAGTATCCGACGAAACAATTCATACTATTTCTGAATTTAAAATAAATAAGAATTTTGATTTCAACTTTTTGAAATCGACTAAGTCAATTGAAACGCTTGGAATTTATAGTTTACCCACGTCCTATATTTTTGATGAAAACGGAAAAAAAATAGAAACTATTGTCGGAACGATTGCTTGGGACTCAGAAGAAAGTATTGAAAAATTTAAAAAAATATAATATGAAAAAAGGGATCGTTTTTTTGTTGTTAACAACACTTTTTTCATGTACTTCAAGAGAAATTAAAATCGAAAAAATACCTTTTTTTCAAGAAAACAATAATGCACAACCCAGTTTAGTTTCTAAGAATGGTTCTTTGTCATTGTCTTGGATTTCCTCGGACGACGAGAAGAAAGCCGCTTTAAATTTTAGTCAATTCAAAGAGGGAAAATGGATTAATCCTCAAACAATCGTAACCGGTTCGGATTGGTTTATTAATTGGGCTGATTTCCCAACTCATGCAATAAATGAGGATTTAATTTTAACGAGTCACCTAAAGAAATCGGATTCTAGCAAATATACTTATGATGTTGTATTAAATCTGCAAAAATTAAATGGAGAAAAAATAAAAGAAGATTTTATTTTACATTCAGATGGCACGAAATCAGAGCATGGCTTTGTGAGCATAGTTTCAAATAATAACAAAGGATTTTATGTTTCCTGGTTAGACGGAAGAAATACAATTTTGAAAGGACCTGAAGGACAACACAATCCAATGACCATTCGCTTTGCAGAAGTTACGAATCGTGGAGAGATTATAAATGAAAAAGAACTTGATTCAGCGACTTGCGATTGTTGTCAGACGTCAATAACAGGAACTGATAATGGGCCCGTGGTTGTTTATCGAGACAGAAGTGAAAACGAGATCCGAGACATCTACATTACCCGAAATATAAATGGCCTTTGGGAAACTCCAGTTCCTGTTCATAATGATGGATGGATAATAAATGGATGTCCAGTAAATGGTCCTAAAGTTGCTTCTAATTTAAATAATTTAGCGGTCAGTTGGGTTACCGTTTCTAATGGTAGACCAATTGTAAACCTTTCTTTTTCAAAATCAAATGGAGAGGATTTCGAGTCCCCTATAAAGATCAACGACCTTGATGCTACAGGCAGAGTAGATGTTGTTTTTATAAACGCAAAAGATGTGCTGGTTAGTTATATTGAAGGGGATGATAATGGAACCTTTTTAAGGATAAAAAAAGTTTCGATAGACGGAAAGGTTTCAGTTCCAATTACAATTTCGGAGATTGATGGAGGAAGAAATACCGGAGTACCTCAATTAGAAAAATTCAATGACCAAATAGTTATCGTTTGGACAGTATTTGAAAACGGAAAGAATCAACTTAAAATTGCCAATTTAAGTCTGGAAAATATATAAATTAACAACACTTAAGTTTCCCTTTTTAAAGCGAGAAATCTCAAAAGAACAAGAATCATGACCAGGCTCCAGAAAGGTATGGGACACGATCTATAAATGTTAGCATAACCTATTGAAGAGGATGGGAAGTCCCTAAACTTTACTAAGAAGAGATGCTGTTGATTAAAATTTAATCCGGCACATAACCTGAATCTCCTTGATCATTGTCTTGGAAAATTTCTCTTAGCGTCACCTTACTTGGTTTAGAAATTACAGGTTTGAAATAAGTAGTATATATTTTGTATCCTAAAGGATTATTAGCTAATATTCCTGAAGGCGTTCTCGCATTATCATTCCATTCTGGAGATAAACTTCCTCCTTCCCAAAATTCACTGAATTCCCACATTCCATAGGTAAGTAAATACTGGTATTCTTTAAGCATAACGGGCCAGGCATCCCGGTTATTTATGTCGCCTCCATAGCCATCAATATCAAATACCCCATTGGTATAGGCTTCTTTCATTGCCAGAAAAATTTCTGTATTGGTGATATCTTCTTCTTCAGCCTCGATATTAAGTGCCTCTGTTGAGCCAACAACCCCTCCTCGCACTCCAAAACGATGGAGCGTATGAAGGATATGCTCCATAATTTCATTTATATCATCGTCCCCTGTACCCTTACTATCTACGTTTTTGTACCAAACCATGTCATCTAAAGCGAACCCATCTTCAAAAGCTTCTAAACCTGGATAGGATTGATTTCGGTTATCATCTAAAAAATTTGGAGAATATTCACCTCCACCACCTCGTGCAATTCTTTGACCTGCTTGTCTTCCCTGATGCCACCCAATTTCACCTTTAAGAGTTTTTATCATATTTAGTTGAGAATTAGCGTCGATATCTTCTCCATCTTTATCTAAAAGTAATTCATACACCCGAGCAGTTTTATATATCCAAAAATTGGGTACAGCTTCTTGACCTCCAATATTACCTGCAGCAATTAGCTTTACTCCATAGACCTCCAATTCCCGGTCATAAAAAACAATTGGTTCAATGGACTTGATATCTCCATTAGAGTAATATAAACTTTCCTCTGATTGAATTATTTGGAAAATTGGACTTAAATCTAAGTCTGAATTGATTGAAAATGTTAACTCATTTACTATTTCATCACTACCTTCCCACCCAACAAACTCATATCCTTCATCAGGAGTCGCTGTAATAGTTACTTCCGTTCCTTCTTCATAATCTCCTCCTTCAGATGATACCGTACCGCCATCACTTGTCGTTATTGTCAGTGTATATATTGGGA
>Ga0181601_10000034_pt1 | contig 97175 bp, 98 predicted proteins | sample 041ome_8_FD_133020 | JGI IMG/M metagenome (GOLD analysis project Ga0181601, IMG submission 133020) | Coastal salt marsh microbial communities from the Groves Creek Marsh, Skidaway Island, Georgia - 041407BS metaG (megahit assembly) | ecosystem: Environmental > Aquatic > Marine > Intertidal zone... | reverse complement strand
GGAAGCTACTTGGTCAATTATTTCTTAGACATGAATTTAGCTGAGTCCATCTTATCTAGCGATTTTCTATCCTATTTATCCGCTTCCGTTCTCAATACCTCAGATCTTAAATCCATTGATCCAAAAGGAATAGTTGGGGCATTTGTAATGTTTTATTGGGGTGGGGCAATGGTTGGTAGATTCATTGGTGCTTATCTCACCAAGGTCATGGCTCCCGCACGGGTACTCAGGGGTGTTGCTATTGGTGCTCTACTAATGATAATTGTGTCAATGACATCTGCTGGAATAGTTGCCATGGTTTCGATTTTAGCTGTCGGATTATTCAATTCCATCATGTTCCCAACAATTTTTACTATCGCAATTGAGGACTTAGGCGAACTGAAACCTCAAGGCTCGGGAATACTATGTACTTCAATTGTGGGAGGGGCATTTATTCCGCCAATTTATGGTTACCTCGCTGATGTGGCTGGATTTAAACTTGCCCTAATCCTCTTAGTTCTCTGCTATGGTTACATCTTATTCTATGCATTGATAGGCGAAAGAGTTAAAGCATAAATGTTTGCGTGGCACAATCTCAACTTATTCGTCAGTATAGACTGTTTCAAACCGATACTTCCCCGATGCTACATCGATATGTACTTCTCCATTCAATGTTTCTACTTCGAACTTAGAGGCAATTGGCAATCCACCCTCTAGAATAGAATCCACATCATCCGCTGGTAATATAATCGTTCCGGTCGTGTTCACCGGAATTTCAACCACTAAATAGAATTTACCTTCTTTAATTTCCCAATGACTCGAGATCATTCCTCTTATGCTTTTATAGTCGGCCTTGGCAAAGGTCAATCCTCCACCCGGCATAGGATGAATCAACACCTTTTTAAAACCAGGTTCCAGAGATTGAATGCCACCAATTGTTTTATAAAACCATTCGCCAACAGATCCATATGCATAGTGATTCAATGAGTTTGTACTATCCTCATGAAACCCTTGAAATGAAGAATAACTGTTCCAACGTTCCCAAATGGTTGTTGCCCCGTTATTGATTTGATTCCCCCAGGACGGATACTGTTCATTCAGCAATAAACGGTATGCTAAATCTATGTGACCATATTTAGTTAAAATGGGCAAAAGCAACTTAGTTCCGAGTATCCCGGTTGAAAGTGAAGTATCTGACGCGTATATGGTGTTTAGCAAATGGCCAACCACATTCGATTCAGAGTCTTTTGGGATCAGATCGAAGTCAAGTGCCATCAAATATGAGGTTTGTGTTTCGTCCCTCAATTGATCATTTTCAATAAAAAATGTATCAATAAATGCTTGTTTTATTTTACCCGATAGTTCGATGTATTTCGAGACATCCTGCTGCTTGTCTAGTACTCTAGCAATTTCGATCATCACGTCCACGGAATGTTTGAAATAAGCTGTGGCAATCAAGTTAATGGGGGTTTCGCTTTCAACATTTTGCCAATCTCCATAACTACCGAGCGTGCTTATATAATTTGGACTCCGCTCTTCGATGTGATTAATCCAACGTACCATATTTGGATAATACTGGTGTAAAACCTTCTTATCTCCATACCATTGATACATCGTCCAAGGACATAGAACACCAGCATCCCCCCACCCTGCAGCTACTCTTTTGTAGACTCGAGGTGCGGTACTTGGAAACCGACCATTTTCATATTGCCCATCTGTTATATCAACCAACCACTTGGTATAAAAAGGAGCAATATTCATATTGTAGGCCGCTGTTTGCATAAAGACCTGCGCATCTCCCGTCCAGCCCATGCGCTCATCACGCTGCGGACAATCTGTAGGAACATCAAAATAATTGGATCGTTGACTCCAAACAATATTGCTAAACAGTTTATTTACCAGCGGATTAGAACAATCAAAATCACCTGATATATCCAAGTTTGAATGAACTACCACTCCAATAACGTCTTCCTTTTTCAATTCGCCCGAGTAACCTGAAATCTCCACGAACTGAAATCCATGATAAGTGAATCTTGGCTCCCACACTTCAGAGCCATCGTTTCCAACCACATAAGTATCGGTGGCTCTTGCTGTTCTTAAATTTCGAGTGTATAAAGCGCCTTTTTCATTTAGCTTCTCGGCATATCGCAATACAATCGAATCACCCTTTGAACCACTGACTTTGAGCCTTACCCAACCAGCAAAGTTTTGGCCCATATCAACAATGTAAGTACCAGAATTTCTTTTTACTATCTCCACAGGCTTTATTTCCTCAGTCTTTCGAACCCCAAGACTCGGATAAGGCTGCAACGGTGTCGTAATAGAATCTGAAACAACAACATCCTTCCATTGTGAATCATCAAAATCATTTGTATTCCATCCGTTCATTTTCAAACGAGCATCATAGGTTTCCCCGCCCTGCATATCAGCTTCTCTAATTGGTCCATAGGACGCTCGCCATGTGTTATTTGTGGCAATCACATCAACAGCCCCGCTTGATTTAGCTATTTCCAATTGCATCTTAAATCGAAGCTTCTTTCCATAATAATATTGACCTCGATTCGCAATATTTCCAGCGTACCAGCCATCGGCCAGAATTACTCCAACGGTATTTTCACCATGATTTAAAAGTGATGACACTTCATAGGTCTTGTAATAAACTCTCTTTGTGTAGTCCGTCCAACCTGGAGTAAAGCAATCTTCACCAACCCGTATTCCATTAATGTACAATTCATAAATACCCAAGGCGGTGACGTAAATATTTGCACTCTCGATTGAGTTTTCAATCATGAAACTTTTCCTTAAATATGGACAAGGTAGAGGTTTATACTCCGATGTGCCGTCCATTCTATTCCCCCATGGTTTGACCCGATAAATGGAATCACTCCAAGCCTCATCAAACCCAATCCATTGTGCTTTCCAATCTGATGAGTCTAAAAGGCCCATTGACCAATTTGCAATTTTGCTCCATGCAGAAACAGCTGAATCTTGATCTAAAATGCGAAGCTTCCAATAACATGTCTCTCTTGAGATAGGTGTCCTTCCCAAATATTCTATTTGATTCATTTCGTCAGAATTGACCCATCCAGAATTCCATAAATCAGCGCTATCGGAGATTAGCAAAGTGGAATCTGTAGATACTAATATTTGATAGGCTGTTTGTTTCTGATTTCTACCTTCTGACAATAGTCTCCAACTTAATCGTGGCCGCTTGACATCAATCCCAACGGGGTTTTCCATGTATTCGACTTGGAGTTCTACCACCCCAACATGTGAAATGGATTTATCGCACATTGTGAACAGGAGAAGACAAATTAAGACTCTAACTAAGAGATAACTCGAAGACTTCACTCTTCAATTAATTTAAAAACTTCACTCTCTCGAAAAGTGTATTCGTGTTTGGTCTTTCGCCCATTCGCGATCAATTCAAATTCAACGTCCCAAGAGTTTTCATCAATTTTTCGTCCCTTAATATAACCATCTACCACCTTCTGTATTCCCTCATCTTGACAAAGGCAAAACTGAATGTAAACAGCGTTGGTTTCCGCTAATTTCTCTCCTGTAAAATGAAACTCATCCCTTTTCATTGGTATTTGAAAAACCAACTTTGAATCTGCCACGGAATGATTGCCAGGGTCGCCCGCATTATTCGAATTAAAAACAAAAACTCTCATATCACCACTCTGTATATCGAAGGTTTTTTGCCAACGGTTATTATGATGAATTGAGCTGTTGTCAAAGTAGATAAAACTCTCCTCTATTGGCGGCTGAGACTGGATAAATATCGAATCAAGTAATAGCAAGGCGCACAACCCTATTTTGACCCAAAAAAAACTAGCTTGCAATTTCATTATTCAGTTCTAAATTCAATTTCTGATTCATCTACTTCATCACCTATTTGCATTGCCTTTTTCGACTTCATCATCGGGTCAACATTCATGATTATTAAGTCTTTTGTGTTACCTCCCGAAATTCCTATTGTAACATTTGTTCCTTCTTTCGGCAGAACATTTTGAATATATCCACTATTAACATTGTTTAGTAAAATCATGGGATTTTCAGAATTTAACAATCCCTGTCTTCCCTCTATGTTCCTAATTTTTAATTGTTTAACTCCGCTAAAAAAAAAGCCGTTGGACCAGTTTAGTTCAGTTATTATATCATCCCAAGATACACTTACGTTATTCATTTCAAGTCCCGTAACATCAATGGCGACAAAGGCGCAGCCGGCTCGCTTATCTGGATAATTCTCCGCATTCATTTTCAATTCGACATTGTTGAATTTAATGTCTTTTATTGTGTTGCTTTCAGTTGATTCAATTCGACTTGTTCCCATTCCGCTAGCCTTGATATTTGTAAATGACACCGCTCTTATTTCTCCAATTCTTGAGTCAACATTTCTTTTAGATACATATAGCCAAATTGGATCACCATTTCCCCACCAATTAAAATGCCTTCTCGTACAATTAGCTTCAATATTGGAAAAGTGAATATTCTCGACAGTTGCTCCATCCATAACAACAATACTCAACCCTCTATTTGTGTTTTCTATTGTACAATTCTCAAATTTTATATCTCTAAAGTCTCCATGTGACTCGGTTCCAATTTTCAATGCTGTAGATGACGAACTTAATGTGCAATTAGAAACCCGAATGTTCTGACATGGGTCGATGTATCTTGTTTTCAAAACAATGGCATCATCTCCTGTGCTGATAAAGCTATTCGTGATGACCACGTCCTGACTTGAGTTAATATCAATTCCGTCTGAATTCACACCACTTTCAAGACTTGAAATAACACGAACAGCATTGATCCTAACATTAATGCAACGCACCAAGTGCATTGACCAAAATGTAGATTCTTCAACTGTTATTCCTTCTATATTGATGTTTTTACACTTAGCTATATTAATTAGGCTGACATCAGGTTTTACAACATAGAATCGCTTCATCTCAACTCCGGCTTTTCTCGCATTCTCGGTTATATCTTCGATGAACAAGTCAACCTTTTTCAGATCTCGATAAACTCTTTTTGCTCGACCATGAATCCGACCTTTCCCAGTTAAACTAATATTTTCAGCGCCATTCGCATATATTAATACTGGCTTAGTCGCATCATCTAAAGGCATACGGTAATCATTAATATCTGTACTAGCATAAAGTGTAGCTCCTTCTTCAAGGAGTAGGGTAACATTTTTCTTTAAAACGATGGTGCCAGCACAATAATTTCCAGCAGGAAAAACTACGATACCTCCACCACTCAAATACGCACTATCGATAGCAGCTTGAATTGCCTCAGTTGATACAACATTGGTGTCAGCAAAAGCACCAAAATCAGATATATTTAGTCTTTGCAATTCACCTTGTGCAAAAACACCGAAACATATCGGCAGAAGCGTCATAGAAAACAAAAATTGCATGACACTTTTACTCTTCATCTTGGAAAGTTTGTTTTTCGGCTGCTAAAATAATTTCACCCCAAGTCGAATCGAGGTCACCCTTGCCGTAAATCAACAAATGCCCTCCATATTCCCCACCATCTGGATCACAATGAACGATCATCATAGAGTATGAATCTCCGATTTTAGGTGCCTCCCACGCAAGGTTATCATTGCCTAATGTTTGTTTCAAATTAACTCGAGCTTCAAGTATTATTCCTCCATCAATCTCCTCTTTCACTACAAAGTCAACAGCCGATTTGGGAAGTGCCTCTTCTATATATGATTCAGTTGCATTTCCATGACGCCACCATGCTCCATAATCCGGTTTTGTTGTGTCTAGAATAAATGCAAAAGCGTGATCACCATCGGAAAACTTCTCTGGAATTGTATCCCTTGGAGCCTCAATGAACCAAGCTACGGCATCTTTATAATACCACCTTTTTGGTTGGTGATTCAGCTCCTCTACATCAATTTGGTTATCGTGCACCTTCGCGCCAAAATAAAAATATTGATTGTCCCAAGCCATGTAGTAAATCGCATTTAAATCAGATTTAGTTGAATCCTCACCCGGATGGTAAGTCAACGTATTCCGTTTTGGGGAATACCAACTACTTTTTTTAATTCGATCCAAATTCCATTGGCCATCACTGTACGCAAACGATTCCCATTCCGTCAAGTTTCCATCAATTTTCGGTGTTACCTGTAAAAACGGGATCTTACGAACGATTTCTTCCTGCGCGATCACGAAAATCCCTTGCAGGAAAAACAATAACAATAAGACTAAGCTATTTATGAGCACTTTCAATTTGCAATGAGAATAGTATCGAGCCGAAGTTAGCTAATAGCGTTGATTGATGTTGATTGCCTAAACTTGTTTCCTCAAAGATCATCATTGATCATAGGTCAGAAATGTTGAGCAATAAATACTTCCGAATTCAAATAATTCATTTATCGATTAGTGTGATCGCTTTGCTCAACGCTTCTTGTTCTGGGGAACATCAAGAAACGTTGGTTGACGAAAAAATAGCCGAATGCACATCTTCTGCGAATAAAGATTTTGGGACAATGAATCGCGCCCTTCTTGCCACACATTTCGAGTCTTTAGATGAATTACAAGAAATCGTGGACATCAATTACCTTAAAGATTCTAATCTGACCGATGAGCATCAAAAAGTATCGATCCGTCACTGTAGTCGAGGAGTTGAAATCAATAGTGTTTTGGCTTCCGGTAAAGATGAAGGTGATTTCAAAGAAGCTAATAACGGAAACTTTTGGAACAAATTGGAGATTGTCATTGAAGCCCCTTATGCGGTTCAGAATAGGGCGAGCATTCAGCAAATATTTCTACTCGCACGCAGAAAACCAGACATCTTCGGCCAAGGGGATATAGCCTTTTACGATTTAGCCTTGGCATGCGTAAACCATATTGCTGCTGAGGACTTTATAAAGTTTTCTGAAAAGGACACAACTGAAAAGGGATTCATTAACACCTTCAATCATATTACCGCTCAGGCTTTAGTTACGTCACTATTTTCTGAGAAAACTGCAGATTTCATTGCAGATGCGCATGAATTACACAATATGCCTGAGCTGGTAACAGGTAAATTCAAACGAGAGCAACTAACTGATCCAGAGAATAACCCGATCGATAACTATGTTGACATAATAAATAATGAATGGGGCCAAGAACTTGGGAAGACATTGTCGATCAAATACAAGTTAGATTCCCAAACTCGCTGGACTGCTAGCCTGATGGCAAATTATCTAAATGACATGCAAGAGTATTATAGCTGGTCATTCAATATTCGAATGCGACCGTTTAGGGAATCTGATGAGATCGTGTATAGGTTCGCTGAAAAATTCAATTTGGTCTTGCATGATGACAAACCCTCCTCATAGACTAATCTTTTGCAGGCGGTGCTTAGCTCGTTTTGTAGTGTCTATCTCAACAGAGTAAAGCTTACCAATTTGCTCAGCTCCATCTACATTTTGCGAAATCAACAAATCAAGCCAATTATCTTCCATTATTCTGGTATTGTGAAAATTGACATCGACAAATGATGCCTCATTCACTTTGGCTAGCGTAAGGTTCACTTGGGATAAATTGGCTTTGTGAAAATTGGCTTTTCTAAGGTCCGCGCCTTTCAAATCTGCATGTTCTAGATTGGCACCTTCCAATTTCGCTCCCTTGAGAAAAGCCCATTGTGCTTGAGCTCTAGCCAATGTCGTATTTGACAGTTTCGCATTTTCTAGCATCGCACCGTTTATTATACAATGGGTCAAATTTGCGTTTTGAATTTCGACCCATTCTAAATTTGCCCTAGTCAAATCTGCACCTTGAAGGTTTGCGTTATTCAACTTGGCGCCCCAAAGACATGCTTCCTGTAGTATTGCTCCCTCCAAATTAACCTCATCCAGAATTGCATCTCTTAAGTTAGCCATCTCCAAATTAATTCCGCTCAAATCGATACCACTCAAATTCACAGCAGAAAGATCGGCCTGAGCAAATGAAACCTCTGATTTCAATTTGCTAAATGTGTTCGAGTCCAACGGAAGAAAACACAACTGCAGAAGTAAATGACCTCGTTCTGGACTGAGAATTTCCTGAGGATCCATATCATTTGCCCCAGAAATAGCATATGGTTTTAACACATGACTTAAAGCCGCTATTCTTTGGATTATTCGAGCACTAAGCTTTCCGCTGTCATTCGAAGCGAGTTCTATTTTCACCTCATTCATTACATCCGCGGACATTCCCGCAAGACCTTTTACTTGTTCTGAATATAAAATTTCCTTTTGCCTATCAATTAAATTCTCCTGTGACTTTATTCTTTTTCTGAGATCATCATTTTCAAAATAAACCCATGAAACGCTCAATATATTGCCTGAAAAAACCATGATTGAAATGATCATCCATACTTTTCCATTTGCATGAATCCATCGAAACTTAAAAACCAAAAACAGCAATGATATCAGTGTTATTCCAATTAAAAATCCAGTTAAAAAGGATTGCTTCGGATGAATAGTCGGTATTCGATAAAACTCTAATGTCCAGCCGACAACAGCACCAATAAGTATTGCTGAAAAGAGTTTTACTTTTTGAATCATAAAGTCAATTTATTATTGAATGTTTCTAACATCGCAAGAATACCACATATTGAAAAAGATTCTAAATCGAATATCGTTTATTACCGTTAAACAATTCGGTTGATACAGTTTTAATCAACTCATGCGGTAAAACCAGCTATTTTCGAAAAATTGAAAGCAATCTTATCCATCTCGTTTTTGTTGATTCACTTCGCCTCATTTGGGCAAGAATCCAACCTGATAAAAGGACTTTACCTGAGTTTTCCAGAATTCTTAGAAAATTCACCGAGAGGTACTGATCAATTCTATGAAGAGGAAACGAATCGTGCAGGCACTGCCTGGGAAGGCACCCAATCAATTACTCTCAGATTGAACAAGACTGACAGAAAGATCAGCAATGTTTGGGGCTATTCCGATGGAGCACATCAATTCATCCAGCACCAAGATGATTACTTCATAATTGAAATCAGGAACGATTCATTTTTATTTGATGGATATGAACTGGTTAAAAAAGATGATTGGTACACTGGTGAATATCAAAATCCTTCGGATGCAAAAAGAGCCAAGAAAAATGCACTTGAGCAGGCGAAGCTCAAGAAACATCATTTTTACATTGACAAGGAAACTGGAGATGCTATTAGAATAATAAAGGGACAAAACGAAATGAAATCGAATGCGATGGAACTTGTCATTTATCGGTTGGGTAAAAAGCAAATGGACACCACTTTTGTGATAACTATAAACGATGCAAATGCCACATCTTGCTCTCCAAACTCAGTATATAGCTATTTAATATCTCCGGAGTCAAATGGAGCAACCGTTTGCTTACAAGATCAGGATATATGCCTTGATATTCCATTTAATACAAATGAGCCTCAATACGTAGAAGTCTCTCGACTGATCTCCGATTCGCACGCAACTTTAAAGCATGTCAAAAAAGAAAAGGGTGAATGGGATGCGCAAGAAATCCAATCCGAAATGAAAAAGAAGACTGAGAAATAACTTCTCTAAAAAAGAAAGGCACGCTAAACCAGCGTGCCTTTTTTAATCGAATTAGTCACATTACTACTCAATAATGAACTTTCGGGGTGCTCCATTTTCCAATTTCAAAATGTAGTAACCGGGCTCCATCATCGAAACATTAATCTCTTCAACAAGAGCTTCGGTTTTCCATTGATAAATGATCCTTCCTTGCAAATCAAATATACTCACACCTTCAATCGACTGGTTGGAACGCACCCACAAACTATTAGAAGTTGGATTAGGATAAACTGACAATTGAATGCTAGCCCCTATAGGCAACACTGCAGTAATAGTATCTGTAGTGTCATTGATGGTAGTATCAATAATAACTCCATCGTTAAATTTAACTGCAAAAATGTTATCGGTGTTATTTGTCACATTGATACTGTCTCTGAGTTTCCCAGCCGCCAGGAATCCTCCACCAGGTGTCTTTACCGCATCAGAAAGAACATTGTCAGCGAGGGGGTGCATGAACGAATTATATGTCCAACTTCCAAGGCTATCCCAATCCGAATTTCTTAGTTCAACGAGTGGTTGTTTCTCGTTTCCCCATTGCTCATTTCTGTCATATCCAAACAAGTAAAATGTATCATTTGCAAAATGCATGTCATAAAATGCATTGATCGTAAACATCGTATCACTTAATTTATTTCCGTTCTGATCAAGTTCAATCATGGATCGCTCGGCCAATAACACAATATTCCCATTCGATTTTTCATAAGCGTTCATTTTTTGAAAGCTGATAAACAATGGCTCATAATAAGTCCAAATGGTATCTCCTGTAGAATTGAATTTCACAGCTATGGGATAGTCGTCTAAATTTCCAGAAGCCAAATAGTTTCCATCACTGAGTTTTATTATATCAGATAGCTTCGTGAATGTAGATTGCTGCAATGTAATCATCCAACTTGTGTCACCTGAAGCATCAAATTTTGCGATAAAATCCATGTTAAATCCGCCAATACCAGAAACATAATAATCAGAGCCATCAGCAAAAACAGCTGCCGCCTCACCATATTGAAACCCAAGCGAAGTAGACCACTCTATGTTATAGTTTGTATCCATTTTGGCGAATGCAGGTTCACCATTAAGCGAACCAGCCAATAGAACACCATCATTAATACCCCACATATCAGATGTTGTTCCCCAATTCGTGTTTTCAACAAATGAGTCAATAGAATCACCATCAGTAGTAATTTCCCAATACTGATCACCTTGTGACATCAAATAATTGCCATTCGGCAAATCGGTAATTTGAACGTGCGAGTTAGATGAAACCCGATCATATTGATTTGTCAATTAGTGTCAATAATCTGAGCCTGAACAGCTAGAATGGGTATGACAAGGAGCGCAATTGTGTAAATATTTTTCATGCTATTTGATTTGATGCAGCAAACATCCAATCATACATGGATACATGAAACCGATTAATACCCTAAATGACATAGGGTAATCAACGTATACTTTAAAATTCGTGGTTGAAATTCTCTGGATGGCAAGCATTCACATCCTTATAAAGGTTTTGAAAATGAAGCTTATCCACCTCCCAATCTCCAGTTGGAGCGAATGGCGCAAACTGACCAACTGTTTTTGTTTTATAGTCGATATAATGAGCAACAATAGGCAAACCAGTATCAATTGCAGTCCAGTAAAACCCTGATCGCCATCGATCCACGCGTTTTCGAGTTCCTTCTGGCGTGAATGTAATTTTCAATTCTTCGCCATTTTTCAACATTTGCTTCAGCCGATTTGTAAGTTCATTCTTTTGACTTCGATCCACGGCAATTCCTCCTGTCATGTGAAAAAACCAAGCTATCCCCGGCTTAAAAAATGAGTTCTTAATTAAGTATTTGGCTTTAATGCCATAGATTGTGCGAGCTAGAACTCCAAATATGAAATCCCATTGACTAGTGTGTGGCGCAACAATTATTATACAATTGCGAAGTTCTGGTCCAAAAGTGCCTTCGACTTTCCACCCAGAAAGTCGAATGATTAATCGAGCTAGGCTTTTCATGGGTGAAAGATGCACGTTTTTATCAAAATGGAAGCGCTTTAATTAGATATAAACTCTTCGTGAAACCCTATAAGGTTTAGCCTTCGTGTTGCACGCGTGACCGCGGTGTACAGCCATCTGTAATAACCCAGATCTAACATCTCGTCCGTCAAATACCCCTGATACACAAAGACATTCGACCACTGACCACCTTGGCTTTTATGACAAGTAACCGCGTATGCATATTTCACCTGAACAGCATTGAAATATGGATTTTGAAAAAATTTCTCTTCGGCTTCAGATGTGTCTAATGCTCCACCAGTAATCATTTCGTGTCTCAATTTGAACAATTCCTTTGTAGGAATAGAAGGCCCTTGAAAATCAATCGAATTGAGTAAAACAATCAAATGGAATGGATCAGTCTCTTCATCTACCAATTGAACCGAACATTCAGCAAATCGAAATGGACCAAACTCTGTAATCGCCATCACCCGCTCGACTATTACCATATCTCCATTAGCAAGAAAATTTTGCCTGCGACCAGGGATTTTCCAGAAATAATTATTCTTCACAATCATAATTCTGTCACCCGATTCGATTTCATCTGCACGGTCAAAAATTCTATTTCTGATTTGCATGTTAAATTGATAGGCATCTTTATTTGATCTGCACACAATGATCGACTCATTTGTGTCGTGTCGATCAAAACACCCCATTAACTCATCCTCCAATTCATCCATTGGAATTTCACGTACATCACCATATCGATTCGTCATCAATTTAAGATCCGAAAACGCGTTCTTTCTTATTTGATCTCTTATATAAGTAGCATTATCCAATATCAGTGATTGGCTTTCTTGCCTCATTACTGTGGTTAATACCGTTTCAAAAACGGGCCCATCTAGGCACTTTTGAACTTTTTTCGAGTCCAAAGCTGGACTTGTTTCCATGCCAACAGGCGGTAATTGAGCATCGTCACCGATTAATAAAAGTCGACACCGTTCACCTGAATATACGTAGTCAATTAAGTCCTGAATGAGGGAGCGGCTATACCCCCCAGATTCAGATGTTCCATCTCCAATCATGGACGCCTCGTCTACAATGAAGATTGTTCGCTCACTTTTGTTTTGAACCAAATCCATTTTCATCCTACCAAAATCATCCTGTTTAACTGTGTAAATTCTCCTGTGAATAGTTGAGGCTGGATATCCTGAATGTGCAGACAGCACCTTGGCCGAACGACCGGTTGGCGCCATCAACACTGTCTTACGATTCACAGAATGCAACCATCTTATAAGGCATCCCATCAGCGTGGTTTTACCCGTTCCTGCATAGCCTTTGAGTATAAACGATGATCGAGATCCACCCGTAAACAAGAAATCATAAACAGCGGCCAGAGCATTGAGTTGATCTTTATTTAACGGTATATCAATTTGATCCGCTACCTCGTTTATAAAGTGATTTTTGTCGAGCATTTCAACCGCAAAATAGACTTAATCTAATGCTAACAAACTTCACTTTTCTCACTTTGTAAAAATTGTAGATTTGCCCGTCTTTCAAACTTATTATACGCATGGACATATTTAAAAAAATCTGGTTTCCCGTTCTATTAACCCTATCTGGTTTAATTGTCATTATTAACGGACTTTCCACTGAACAGAATGGTGCATTCATGCTTGGAGCATTTGCCCTCGTAATCGCAGGAGCTGTAAGTCTAGTAGCTGCAATGGTGCAATTGAGTAAAACATTGCGATTAGGTATAAGTTTAGCCTTAGCTATTTTAATAGCCATTCTTGGTTATGCGGATTATCAATCTATTAAAGTGCCTATTGATTTTCAAAATGAAAAAGAAATTCGATATGAGCATGTTGTGCAAAGACTGAAGGACATAAGAACTGCAGAACTCGCATACAAGGCCAAATACCAGAAATACACTGGCTCAATGGATACATTGATAATCTTTATAAAGACAGATTCATTAAACGTAATCAAAGCCTTTGGCGAAGTTCCAGATGGCATGACTTTAGAAAATGCCCTTGATTCTGGATTTGTTTCAAGAGACACTGTTCCCGTTTCCGTTTTTGATAGCTTATTTGGCTCACGACACATGGATGGTCGAGTTCACCCATTCGTAATTGATTCGCTTGGACTTGTACCATTTACAAAAGGTGGGAAATTTGAGTTAGAGGCAGGAATTGTAGAACGGTCTGGTGCCAAAGTTCCTGTATTTAGAGCTAAGGACGGAGCGCCCTTTGACAAATCTGACCCAAGAATGGTTGGATCTTTGAATGATCCGAAAACGAATGGTAACTGGGAATAATTTGACCGAGCTCAAATCCTTAGAGAAAGAGTTTTTTGATCTGACATATTCAGACGAACCAGCCTCTAATTACATCCTACTTCTTGAATTTGGTTCTTCTGAACTCAAGGCATGCTGGTATCACAAGGCGAAAAACTTGGTTACCGGTTTTGCCACATATCCTTTAGATAATAAATCTGTGGCAGCTTCAATTGAAAAGATAGCAGCATCCCATACCTATTTATTTTCCGATTTCGATCAATACCTGATATCGGTTTGTTCTGACAATTACCAGTGTACTCCAATAAGCATGGGAATCGGGAACGAAGAGCAATCCTTTACGTTGTCCAACAACTTTGATTCCAAAAATGAACTATTAAATAGTTACGAACTAGTTGGGGAGCGACTTAAAATTCAATATGTCATTGCTAATGAATTGCAAAAGGCAATAGAAAAAACTTTCCCTAAACACGCATTGGTTCCGCATATTGCACCGCGAGTTGAGAAAAGCAAATTAGACCTTAAAAAGTCGATAGCCGAAGATTTAGTAGTTGTACATATTGAAGAAACTCAAATCGATATTATCGCTTTTAAGGAACGAAAACTTCAATTGTGCAACTCATTCTTCCAAACTGGAAAAGAGGACATTGCATACTACATTTTATATTGTGTTGAAGTTCTTGGTTTAAATCCTGAAAAAGTAGAACTCAGGCTATCTGGCAAAATTGAAATTGGAGACGACAAATGGAACGTGCTTAATGCATATTGGAAGCGTTTGTCCATTGAGTCCGCTTTAGACCAAATAGAAATAAGCGATCAGCTCCACAACCGTGATAAGGCCGAGTTCGATTATCTAACACAAACCTTGCTTTGCGAATAATTGGCGGAAGTCATCGAGGTCGCAGGTATCAGGCGCCTTCGAGTATTCCGGCACGCCCAACCACAGATTACGCAAAGGAATCTCTGTTCAATATTATAGAAAACAGAATAGATTGGACTGAAACGTCCATGTTGGATTTGTTCGCAGGAATAGGCGGCATAACGATAGAGGCTGCCTCAAGGGGTTGTAAATCCATAGCAAGCATTGATCAAAATCATGCCTCTATTAAGTGGATTACTCAGGTATCACGAGATTTTGGTTTTCAATCGATTCAAGCGACCAAATCTGAGGCTAGAAAGTGGCTAAATCGTTGTCAAGATAATTTTGACTTGGTCTTTGCCGATCCTCCGTACGATTACGAGTATTACGAAGTACTCATTGATTTAGTGTTGAAAACTGCATTGAAACCTTCGGGTACCTTTGTGATGGAACATAGGCAATCCGATAGTTTTGCAGAACATTCCAACTTTGTTGAAGAAAGGACGTACGGAGAGGTACGATTTACTTTTTTTGAATGTTGAGTTATGAAACGAAAAGCAGTATTTCCAGGCAGTTTCGACCCATTCACTTTGGGCCATGCCTCTATTGTGCAAAAAGCAATCCCCCTATTTGATGAGATAATCATTGCGGTAGGAAAGAATTCAACCAAGCAGTCAACATTCAGTCTAGATCAACGAATAGATTGGATTGAAGAAGTCTACGCTGGATCTTCTCAAATTAGAGTGGAAGCATTCGCTGGACTAACTGTTGACTTTTGTCTATTAAACGAATGTAACTTCATTTTAAGAGGACTTCGAAATCCAAATGACTTCCAATATGAAAGTGCCATTGCACACATGAATAGTGCATTGAAGCCATCGATAGAAACTGTATTTCTACTTTGCGATCCTTCATACTCCGCAATAAATTCGAGCATTGTTCGTGAGATATTCAAGAATGGTGGAGATGTATCTCAGTTCATTCCTGATAAAATGACGATCAAATAAATGGCCAAACGACATCTTCTACTAATACTTTGTATCATTCTTTCTATCCCATCTCTAGGAGTTGAAACAATGATTCAGGGTAATGCCTTTTACTACCGAAACAAGAAAATTCAAATCCATCAATATCAAGATTTGTTCACGTTCAAAAGTGTTTCACTTATAGAACAGCAAATTGGGGATGATGGAAACTTTAAACTCATTCTTGATATCGAAAAAACCGGCCTTTATCTTGTCAAAATTGGCAAGGTAAACTCACATCTGTTTATCGTTCCTGGAGACCAGTATACATTGGTCATTCCAGAACCATTGGAAATGGATCGATTTAATCCGGCTAAGGATGTTTTTGTCCAGCCTGAAATCTTTGAATCGGAAACTCGATTGAACGCAAACGTGACTAACCTTGAACAAAAACTGAATCGATTTTTCATAGAAAAAACTAGTGGTGATTTTAAGCTCCGAAGTGCAGGAAACATTCGAAACCTCGCTGATACATTTCGAATTGAAGTAGAAAATGAGTTCAGTAAAATTGAAGATCCATATTTTCAATCCTACTTACATTTTCGATTGGCTGAATTTGATTTAACAACGAGACACTCACGTGAAAACGTCTATACTCGATATTTCAAAGATTATGATCCAGCATATGATCAACTAAGCTTTGCCAACGCCTTCGATCTTTTCTACGGTGATTTTCTTACACCTCATTCACTTAAGCCATTTAGCGACAGCTTGGAATCTGCCATTAAGAATCGAGATGTAGAACGAGCTAAAATGTTTCTGTCCACAGACAAGCATCTTCAAAATCCAAAATTTCTTGAATTACTGCTAACAACAGGTCTCTATAATCTTGGGCGCGAAAAGATTTATGAGCTTGAAATCGTGATTGAAATGTTAGATACTATCAAATTTAAAACAGATCAAAAAGAAATTCTAGACATCGCTAATAGCGCTGAATCCATTCTTCTAAAACTTGCCCCAGGTACCAGAGTGCCCGATTTTGTCTTTGCTGATGTAGTCGGCAATCTATACCGGATAAGTGAATATGAGGGATACTACATCTACATTCAGTTTTTTGATGATTTTAACTCAGAATCATTACGACAAATGAGTCTGATGAAAGTCCTACGTGAAGGATATGGAGCCGACATTGCTATGTTTAGTTTTAGCACTTCCGAGTCTTTAAAACGACTTCGTGAAATTCCTGGCAAACATGACTTCGACTGGTTTTTCGGAAAAGTTGTGTCGCCAGAAGAAGTGGTAAGCAACTATGATTTAAGAGCAATGCCAGCCTATTTCTTTTTGGATGAAGAACTTAAAATTGTCAATTCCCCTACACCACCACCCGGTGCTCGAATCGAAAAATTATTCGCCAAAATTTGGAATGAAAAACATCCAAATAAAATGATGCCTTTCAAATTGCAACCGCCTGATGTATCCGAACGGGATTTACGTCAGACGCACGAAAAATAATGTATAACGTCTCGAATAGACCCAAAAGAATTACGTAATATTTTTGATTCTAAGGGAAGCTTCATCCATTTGACTTTCTGGATTTCCTCTTCAATTTGAGGAATCAAATCCCCCTTAAAATCGGTTTCCATTTTAAACCAGTGAGATTTTTTAATAATCGATTTACCTTTTTCTTGGTATATATGAATTGTGGTGTATGGTTCCGATTTTATAATGAGATTCGAAACACCACACTCTTCCTCAACCTCTCTTTTTGCAGCTTGAACGACTGACTCACCATTTTCAATTTTACCTTTTGGTAAATCCCAGACACCCCGTCTTTTCATTACCAACAGACTTCCATGCTCATTTAATACGAATCCTCCTGCGGCTTCCACGACCCGAAACTGAGACTCAAGATTTTTTACAAATCCAACTAAGTCATTCACCAGGAAATTTTCACTGGACCCAATAGCTATATCTCGCACAATATCAGAAACAATCAAAAGCACCTCTGAATCATCAATTGCTTGATTACTCCCAGAATAACCTTCTTCGATTTGGCTAGATTCACTTACCGTGACCAACCTATCGCTGATGAAAAACTTATACTTTTGCTCCATGAATTATAGCTTTAACTCTGCGCACAAAGTAGCCGAGTTTTTACTTCAAATCAAAGCCATTTCCTTAAAACCAAATGATCCATTTCAATGGGCTTCAGGTTGGAAATCTCCGATTTATTGTGACAACCGCAAGACCCTTTCTTATCCAAGAATAAGAACATTCATTCGTCAGGAAATCGTTAAAGCGATTGATGAAAATTTTGGAAGACCTGACGTGATTGCTGGAGTGGCGACCGGGGGAATTGCTCAAGCAGCTTTAGTTGCCCAGGAATTAGGCTTACCTCTTGTCTATATCCGACCAAAAATGAAGGAACATGGGCAGAAGAACCAAATTGAAGGTGTACTCGAATCTGGACAGTCGGTAATTGTTATTGAAGACCTAGTTTCAACTGGCAATTCATCTTTGATTGCTGTAGATGCCTTACGAGATCAAGGCTGTATTGTAAAAGGTATGGTAGCCATCTTCACCTATGGATTTGATCAAGCGCGCAAGAACTTTTTGGATCATAAATGTCCATTAGTAACGCTCAGTGATTATAATGCACTGATTGAGAAGGCCAGAGAAACAAATTATGTTCAAGAGACCGATCTAGAATCATTGATGGAGTGGCGTGAAAACCCGAGTACTTGGGCACCAAAAAAAACTTAGTTTATGGCAGTTTTTGAAAGTGACAAATTCACTATAAACACTAATAGCGCTGAGGTAATTCAATTTGTTTCGGTGCTTAAAAATTTAATTGAAATATTACCTCAAGATCGTATTGAGGATTGGCAAGCTGATGATAAATATTGCTCCTTTAAAATTAAAGGACTCGCTCATATATCCCTAGAACTGGAGGATCGTACGAATAGTCAAGTAGTCCTTAAATCAAGATCTGACAAACCATTTGACTTCAAATTAATAATAAGTGTGAATCAATCTCCAGAGAACCAAAACTCTATTGATTTGTCGGCTAACTTTGATGCAGATGTCAATTCATTTATGGGGGCTATGCTTAAATCCCCTCTGACCAATTTTCTCAATCATCTGGGAGAACAGCTTAAAAGGAAGTACGCTGAAGCCTAACCTCACCATTTACAAAGCACTTTAGTTCACCACCAACATTCAAGAGGACCGCACCATTCTCATCTACTCCCAATAGGGTTCCACAGAGGATTTGATTATTGAATTTGAAATCAACTTTTTGATTTACGAAAAACATTTGACTGATATAATTCATCCTCAAAGAATTAGCTTGTTCATTCATCTTTAAGTAATTCAACTTCATTTTAACCAGCAACTGATTGAGAAAGGCATCAATGTCTACTTCCTTATTATTCAGGGCAAATAGAGAAGTAGCTGGCCATTCATAATTATTAAAGTCCTGTTGATTTAAATTTAACCCAATGCCTATCACGCAAGATTCGATCGAATTCGCAACAATTTGATTTTCGATAAGGATGCCAGCGATCTTTTTGGATTTAACTAAAATATCATTTGGCCACTTCACCTTTGCTTTGACTCCGTATTCATTGAGTGTTTCAATGATAGCCAACGAAGTCATCATCGAAATTTGAAATTGATCTTTCGCTACGAAATTCTTTGGCTTCAGTACAATAGAACACAAAAGGTTTTTACCCATTTCACTATTCCAAGTTTTCCCTCTTTGACCGCGCCCTCCCGTCTGCAAATCTGCCACCACCACAGTCCATTCATCTATGCCAGATTGGCTTATAAGCCTAGTGGTATAGATGTTGGTTGAGTCAACAACCGATAAGCGAATGATTTTACCGTTCATAATGCACCGAAACCTTGGGTTCGTTATGCAGCAAAGGACGGAAATTGATTGCTTATCTTTGAACACGATTAAAATATTGAATGTCAAAAGCTAAACTGAAGCCCAACTCGGAAATATTGGCAGACATTGTTGTCAGCGCAATTCAAGAAAAAAAGGGTCAAAAAATCAGCCTTCTGGATCTCCGATCATTGAACAATTCCTTGTGCGATTTCTTTATAATATGCCACGGATCGTCTACTACTCAAGTGGATGCTATTGCAGACTCTGTTCGAGATTTTGCCATTAAGCAATTAAATGAAAAGCCGAGAAGTATTGAAGGTAAAACACAGTCAGAGTGGGTGCTTATTGATTTTGTAGATGTCATTGTCCACGTGTTCTTAGAAGAAAAAAGAGAGCATTACTCACTAGAAGAATTGTGGGCAGACGCTAGGATCGAGCATATAGATATATAACAATTAAGAAGAAGGATTAGAGCAGATGAGCGAAAACGAAAAGAAGAAAACAGATTCAGGGACTGGTTCAAGTCAAAAACCGAAGAGAAAAAACCCTTTACAGAATAGGCCATTTAATCCATATTGGATTTATGTGGTGATAGCTGGTGTGCTTATCATGCAGCTGCTAGTGAGTTTTAGCGGTGGCCTCAAGCCAATTGAATATAAAGACTTTGTAGATAACATGCTCTTGCAAGGTGAGGTTGCAAAAGTAAAGGTGATACGTAATGAGGATTTTGCCGAGATCTACATAAAAAAAGACGCGCTAGAAAAAGAAAAATATGCTGAAGTGAGAGAAAAGGGGTTTGGGCAAATGTCCAATACCGGCCCTCACTACAAAATGGACATTCCGCCAGCGGAGATTTTTGAGCAAAAACTGCAAAAGGCTCAAGAATCCTTGCCTGAAAACGAAAGACTAAGTGCCGAATATGAGAATCGCACAAATTGGAGTGATGGTTGGTTAAGCCTACTGCTTCCAATTCTAATCATGGTTGGTATTTGGATCTTCATCATGAGAAGAATGAGCGGACCTGGTGGAGGAGGCGCTCAAATATTCAATATTGGCAAGTCCAAGGCCGTTTTGTTTGATAAGAATACCCAAGTCAAGGTCACCTTTAAGGATGTGGCTGGACAAGAAGAAGCTAAAGAAGAAATCGAGGAAATTGTTGACTTTTTAAAGAACCCAGATCGCTATACGGCACTTGGAGCTCACATTCCAAAAGGAGCGCTACTTGTAGGGCCTCCAGGTACTGGAAAAACATTGCTTGCAAAAGCCGTTGCCGGTGAAGCACAGGTTCCTTTCTTTTCATTGTCAGGGTCTGATTTCGTTGAAATGTTTGTGGGAGTTGGAGCATCGCGAGTTCGAGATCTGTTCAAGCAAGCGAAGGAAAAGGCCCCTTCTATCATATTCATTGATGAAATTGATGCCATTGGTCGTGCCAGAGGAAAAAGCATTTCACAAGGTGCAAATGATGAAAGAGAAAACACCTTAAATCAACTTCTTACAGAAATGGATGGGTTTGGTACGAATAGCGGTGTAATTATCATGGCAGCAACAAATAGAGCGGACATTCTTGACAGAGCCCTTCTTAGACCGGGTAGATTTGACAGACAAATACATGTAGATATGCCCGATCTAAATGAAAGAAAGGAAATATTTAAAGTGCATTTGAAGCCATTGAAGTTGGATGATAAAGTAGATGTTGAGTTTCTGGCAAAACAAACCCCTGGATTCTCAGGTGCTGATATTGCAAACATTTGTAATGAAGCTGCATTAATTGCAGCTAGGAGAAAGAAGAATCATGTAGAAAAGGATGATTTCATTAGCGCAGTAGATAGAATCGTTGCCGGACTAGAAAAGAAGAATAGAATCATCACACCAAAAGAGAAAAAGGCCATCGCATATCATGAAGCCGGTCATGCTGCCGTGAGCTGGTTAACCGAACACGCTTCGCCTTTGGTCAAAGTAACAATCGTTCCGAGAGGCAAATCGCTAGGAGCCGCGTGGTATTTACCCGAAGAAAGGCAATTGACCACCAAAGCACAAATAATGGACGAAATGTGTGCTGCATTAGGTGGACGTGCTTCCGAAGAAATTGTTTTTGGCGAGGTATCCACGGGTGCGCTTTCTGATTTAGAAAAAGTTACGAAACAAGCATACGCAATGGTTTCGGTATATGGTCTTAATGACAAAATCGGAAACATCAGCTTCTATGATAGCAGTGGTCAAAGTGAATATTCGTTTAACAAGCCATACAGTGAAAAAACGGCTGAGGTAATAGACCAAGAAGTCAAGAGCATTATTGACGGTGCCTATGTTAGAACTCTTAAAATTCTAAGAGAAAACAGAGAACACTTGAACAAGCTGGCTGAGTTGCTTTTAGACAAGGAAGTAATATTTAAAGAAGATATGGAAGCCATTTTTGGAAAGCGAAAGTTTAACAAAGAAGAAGAACCATTGATTCATAATGAAGATTACTCCCCTGATTCCGATAGTGGTCAATCTCAATCAGAAAATCAAGAAACAAGATTAGAAGAGGAAAAACCAAATACAGTTTCAGGAGAAGCAAAAGATGAAGAATCTGAAACAAAATCTGATATTGACACTTCTGCGTAGCTGACTTTGATAGTTTTGACTGAATATTGCCTCATATAATTGAAAGCAGTATACGCAATCTTACCCTTTGTCAAATTGAGCAACTTGCTGACTAGGACTTTATCGTCCATTGTTTTCGTCCTACTGATTTTAGGTCCCATTTATTTCGAGGACAGGAGAATCGCATTGACCCTTTATGGGCTATTGGGGCTATTTACACTTCGAGAAATTCATTCTTTGACTAGATTGACTTCCTCTGTGATAAATCAAGCTGGATCTATCAGTATATATATACTTCTGGTCTTTCAAGGCTATAACTTCTTTTTTCAAGACAACTTAGTAGCATGGCCAATTATTATGACCGGTCTTGTGGTTTTATTTATCTCGGTAAAAGAGTTATTCGACCAGAATGAGCAACCCTTTCAAAACGTCTCAGTAGGTATTTGGTCTGCTCTATTTATTGCCATACCTTTCTTAGGCATCGCGTACTTCATGGAATATCGTAGTGACTTACCAACAGATTGGATGACAATTTCCCTATTCGCATTGATATGGATTAATGATTCGGGTGCTTATTTAGTAGGTCGTAAAATTGGTAGGACAAAACTATTTGAGCGCTTATCACCAAATAAAACATGGGAAGGCAGCATTGGAGGATTTCTTGCCTCCTTAGCAGTTGGATTTGGCTTAAGTTATATCAATGGAATGCCAACTCCAGCAGTTATGATAGGATTTGCTGCTACATGCATTGTATTTGGAGCTTTAGGCGATTTGTTTCAATCTCGTTTGAAGCGAGCTGCGAATGTGAAAGATTCGGGAAAATTCCTTCCCGGACATGGTGGGTTCTTTGATAGATTTGACGCAATGATTCTGGCCGTACCTGCCGCGATATTATATTTCGAAATTTTCTCACCAAAACCTTAATCAATGAAATTTCACAAAGAAGGATATGCCACTTTGATGATAGCTATTCTGTTAAGCTTGAGCTTATTATCACTTGCGTATTTTGTATTGGATCAAGTGATGTTTGCAAAACCAATTGCAATACTATTATCAGCTTTCGTTCTGATCGTTGTTTTACAGTTCTTTCGAAACCCATCTAGACACATGCTCATTATGAATGATGGATTAATTGCACCTGCAGATGGCAAAGTAGTGGTCATTGAGGAGGTAACCGATCAAGAGTATTTTAAAAAGCCTGTAAGACAAATCAGCATATTCATGTCTCCAACTAACGTGCATATAAATTGGTACCCATTGTCTGGTGAAGTTATTTATTCAAAATATCACAAAGGCAAATACCTTGTAGCTTGGGACCCTAAGTCATCTACTGACAATGAGCGACACAGTGTCGTAGTGAGACATCCAGAACACGGAGAAATACTCATAAAACAAATTGCTGGGGCAGTTGCCAGACGAATTGTAAACTATGCAAAGGTTGGTGAACAGGTTGAACAAGGTGAGGAATTAGGGTTTATAAAATTTGGAAGTAGAGTTGACCTTCTTATTCCGCTTGAAGTATCTGTTGATGTCGTTTTGGAACAAATATCATCAGGTGGTCAAACCATTATTGGAACTTTCAAAAAATAGGGGTAGCAATTCAGGTAGGACCTGAATTGACATTTCGTGTTGACTATTGCCTTCCGGACAATAGTGAATTGCTTTCCATTCAGCATTAAGAGCTCCCAGAATATCAATGGAATAATTATCACCTATCATTATCGATTCGTTTGGTTTGGCACTAGTCACTCTTTCTGCATATTGAAAGATTCTTGGATTTGGTTTTTTAGCCTGAGCCTTCTCTGAAGTGATGATTTCTTTAAAGTAAGATCCTATGCCACTCACCTCCAGTTTCATCCTTTGACTTTCATCAAACCCATTCGACACAATGTGTAAGGTGTAATTATCTTTCAATGCATTTAACACCCCTATTGCTCCATCATTGAGCTTGGTTTTTCTTGGACATTGATCAACATATGCGCGCCCAATCTCCTTGCTCAATCTTTTATTATCAATTTTAAAATCCTTTAAAGTTGCCTCAAATCGAGCCGAACGCAATCGAGACTTGGAAATTCGATTCTCACGATATAGAGCCCAAAGTCGATCATTTTGAATTTGGTAACGATCCACAAAGTATTTTGATTTTTCGATTCCATAGGATTGTAAATCAAACTGTACAAACAGCTCAGCTAACGTTTCCTTACTGTTCGTATCAAAGTCCCATAACGTATGATCTAAATCGAAAAAAATATGACGAATATTATCCAAATATGGGACCCATTAAGTAGGTGATTGAAGTTATTGTGATTGCCCAAAATACTACTGATACAAATAGCAATGGAATCATGTATTTTTCGGTTCTATAATACTTCGCAGCTAGGAAGCATCCAATAGGTATGGAAATGATACATGGTGTCACAAAAGCTAGTCCATAGAGGCCATATTTACTCCTGATAATAATAAACAATCTATTTTTTTTCGTGAATTTCTTTCTATCCATTCTACCCGGAAACCTTCTTGACCACCAAGACGAAATTGCACTCCCCAAGTAATAGAAAAGTATTACACCCCCAAATCCTCCGAGAGATGTAATTATTATCGATTGTATAAAACTATAACCAGCCAAATACACAGCTGTGGGAGCATATAAGAACTTTGTACCGGCAATAACCATGATTCCAACTATTTGGAGAAAATCTGCAATCATGATTGCATTTTTTCTCCAAATGCCAAATCTCCAGCATCTCCCAATCCTGGCACTATGTACTTTTTATGATCTAATTCAGGATCTATTGCACCAATCCAAAAACAAATGTCGGATGGTAATGTGTTCATCAAGTTGTCCACACCATCTTGACTTGCAATGACCGCTGCAATGTGTACAGATTTAGGTTTACCATAAGGCTTTAAGGCTTCAAGCGCATTAACGAATGAGCTACCAGTTGCTAACATCGGGTCATTTAGTATTAAAACTTTATCCGTTAAATCAGGACAGGCCACATATCCAATTTCAATATTAAAATCTCCACTATCGTCATGCTTTCTGTAAGCCGAAATAAAACCATTTTCTGCCATTGGAATCGCACCTAGAATTCCCTCGTGCAAAGGCAATCCTGCCCGCAGAATAGTTATTGAAACAACATTATCGTCTAAAACGCGTTGCATTTTTTGTGCCAATGGAGTTTGAATAGAATGTTCTTTATAATTGAGATGCTTACTTATTTCATAACCTATAACTCGTCCAATCCTTCTCACGTTTTCACGAAATCGATCACGATCCTTCTGGATTTGAACATCTCTCAATTGCCACATATAGTGATCTATAATTGAGGGTGAATCCGAAAAATTATGCAGTCTTTTCATTTCAACGATTTAAAAATGGAATATTCCACTTCTTATAATTCTGCAAATATACCCGCTCCTCGCCCCCAAAACTTTTATAGAAATACGCCAAATTATCATTGTTGCTTCCCTCAAAATCAAGAACATCTGCTTTTCCAGAATACTCCTTAATTATTGTATCAAAAATCAAATGCATTGCACCAACTGATCTTGATTTAGTCCCACTTGCTGTGAAAAAATTTAGCAGACGACCATTTGTATTTAAGATCATAACCCCAGCAATAATTCCCTGCGGACTCTTAGCTAACCACGTTTCAGCTTCGTTTCTTTTCAAAAATGAATTATAAATCGATTTCACATCTAGATAAAACCGTTCATCCAATTCTTTTAATGCTTTACCTCGCTCTGCGATAAACATATCTATAACTTCAGTCTGAAAGCCCTCGACCTTTACAACTTCTATATCGGATTTGCTCGCTTTTTTAATATTCGAAACTGCATTCCGCTTATACCCCTTGATCAACTTTTCATAACTATTACGAATGTCTAACTCTATATTCCGATGCTGTTCCGATACATTCGATAAAAGCTCGTTAACTCCCTCATTGAACTTAATGTTATAGCCCCAATACTTCTTTTCTATTTGAATAAGGCCCTCCTGTACATCCCGAATGGACACATTCTGTCCAATTGGGCCCAACTGTTGGGCCAAAAGAGGTTGATAAACTTTGTTGAACAATTTCTTCTTCACAGGAATTGGCCACACCCAAGAGTAGCCATCACCAATTAAAGCAGTCCAATCTTCACAACACGCATCTAAAAAATATGTCAAAGGATAATGCCTAAATTTTGCAGACTGTTTTACACACTCATTCCAACGCTGATCATCTATTTGATCCCTATTCAGGAGTAACATGAGAATATGTTTCTAGACAGTAATCGAGCAGACCATCTGATGCTTGCGGCACATCAAATCCGATGAGCACTTCTGGATGCCAGGTCGTATTTAATAAACCGCCATTTTCCTTAATTGCATTGGTAATTGTATCTAATTCAGTTCGGCTGTCCACTTCATTTGAATATTTCCGAACGGTTAGCATATCCATAAAAATGAGTGGGTGAATTGTTAATCCCGTTGACTCTTCTCTCCCAAGGTCATAAAACTTAAAAGGCACTGCCGTTCCCGCCCTAAAACCATTCGCATCGGCAAACCCCATTGAATAGTCATGAGTGATACCCTCGTTCTCCAGCCATCTATATGTTTTCGGCAGTTCAAATTTCAAATAATGCTGCCTGCTGTGTTGAACCTCTTGGTTAGTTACTTTTTTAAGTCTTTCATGCTCTAAAAGCAAGGTTTCATGATTATCAGACGAGAAGTAAGACGGATGCAGCCCAATATCAGCTCTCAGGGAAATTTCGTTTATCAGATCATGAACTTTAGGTAAATGCACGGGATTATTTGAATCAAACCTGCTCGGTTCTCCTACCTGAAAAAAGAATCTTGGATTAATTCCAAAAGCACCAACTTTAGAAATTAGAGCATGATAAATATTCAACGGATCCTGTTTGCCGCCTAGATTCACATCTAGACGTCTAACTAATGATTTGGTGTTTATCAAGGAATCCTTCATGGTTCCTATAATAGAGCGAGCGATGCCTTTTGATTCGTATAAAAAGAGTTGATCAACATCTACTGTTACTTCTATTCTAAAGGCTTCATTCCTCATTATCAGCCATGGATATATTTCTTGAAGGGCATTCTTCAATCTTTTCAAATAGATGTCGACAAGAGGGGTTTGAATGCTTGCTATTTCGGACAAAACGCTTGATGTAGAAGCGAACCTACCATGATCATCTTTTCTGTGAGGTAAATACTCCTCATATCTGGAAAGAAGGTAGAAACAGGCTGCAATCACATCGTGCCCCAATAGAGTGTCTCTGTTTGAATATAATAAGCTTACACCCCCCGTTTTTGAAACTGCCAATTCTTGATCTTGAATTCGTTTTTCAAATAACAAACCCGCTGGGGTTATCTGCAATTTACCCGCTTCAATATTCGAATAATTGATCACTGCCTTATCATCGGTGACAAGTATGTCATTATCTGATGTTATTTCAACTAGAACACCGAGGCGATCTGCAATCGTCCTGGCCATGTAAACCAAACGATTTGATCGTTTTTCGCTAAAAATGTATATCTGATTCATTTATAGAATCCCTTCGTCCGCAAAACTGTAGTAGGCATTATCCGCAATAATAATATGATCCAAAACAAAGATTTCCATTAACGTACCCGCCTGTTTTAAGTTCTTAGTCAATTGTATATCTGCTTGGCTGGGCTTTAAATTTCCCGAAGGATGATTATGCGATATAATAATGCTACTTGCCAATTTTTCAATAGCTGACTTAAATATAAGTTTTGTATCCGCCACAGTTCCAGCCACACCACCTTGGCTTATCTTGACCACATCGATTATTTTATTACCCCTATTTAATAGCATCACAAAGAACTGTTCATGATTCAAATCTGCTAAATATGGATATAACACATCAAATGAATCCTTACTTGAAAAAATCTTTTTTGGCTCGTGTTTATCTGCTGATTGTCTTCTCCTTCCAATTTCAAGTGCAGCCGCAATGGTGATAGCTCTTGCCTCTCCAATTCCTTTGAATTTCATCAAGTCACTAACGCTAAGTCTACCTAAATTATTTAAGTCATTATCTACTGAGGCAAGAATCCGTTTGGCCAAATCAACTGCAGATTCGCTTCGGGTGCCTGAACCAATCAATATTCCGATCAACTCTGCATTGGTTAGGACACTTCGCCCTTTCTGCATCATTTTCTCCCTTGGTCTATCATCTTCCGCCCAAGACTTGATAGACAACTTATTTGTTGATTGATGAGAACCCGAGTTCATTGGGTGAAAATAAAAAAGGCTCTCCGAATATCGGAGAGCCTTTTCAATCTTTCAGTAATAATGTATTAAAGCGATGCCTCGTGCTTAGTTATACTCGACTTTAGGTTAGCCGCTTTATTCTTATGTATAATGTTCTTTTTAGCCAATCTATCAATCATACTAGAAACCTTAGGTAACATTTCGCCAACCTCTGACTTATCAGAAGAATTACGAATGGTACGCAAAGCGTTTCTCATCGTTTTGTGATAATAGCTATTCAACGCATTTCTTTTTGCGTTTTGACGAATTCTCTTAAGAGCAGACTTGTGATTTGCCATAGTTTTCTTTGTTGTAGCCCGTAGGGGAATCGAACCCCTGTTTCCAGAATGAAAATCTGGCGTCCTAACCCCTAGACGAACGGGCCATACCCTTTAAAAAAGGACTGCAAATGTAATTATATCTTTAATTGAAGCAAGTAAGTTGTAATATTTTTTAGAAGGATAACTCGTCCTCATCTCTTGAAAACTGAAAACCAAGTCTTTTGCCTGTTTTCAGCCTTAAACTTTGACTTTGAGCTTGGACGTCTCCTAAAGAAATTTCCTTGACTGTATGATATGGCGGAGTGTACAAATCAAAATCAATAACATGCTGAAGCGCTGTTTGGACTACGCTTCGCATGGATTCACTATCGAAGACCTTGGTGGCAAAATCACGAAACAAAAATCCAAGCTGACCCTGACCTTCTACAAAAAAGTGTTTTTCTCGATTTATAAAAATTCGACCTACCAAGTAACCACTGTCGTTGATTCGATGGAATCGATACGAATCCGTTAAAAAGTTGTAGATATTTATAATACCACAATATGCATTAGCCGGGTTGCCAGAGACATAGGGACTTTTATGAATCATATGGGACTCTGGAAATGCAAACACATTTGTATGCATATGAAACACAACGGTATCTCCAGCCATTGTCATACAAACTTCATGTGTCTCAGTTGTCTTAAATTCGACAGCTACACGTGCATCAGTTGGCGCAATAAAGTCATGAATTTCATTGGAAATCAGTCCTATTTCAGTTTTTAAACCTTCAAATAATTCCTTGGTTATACCAAAAACATCTTGTTTGAGTACAGCCTTATCCACAATTGACTGCTTCAATTTTTCCATTTCTATTGTTCCCATTTAATAAGCTTTTGCGAAAATCACCCTCTGAATAGAAGGTTTTCCGGTTCTTATGCACTTCCCAGGCTCCAACTCATTATTCAACGGAATACACCTGATGGTTGCTTTAGTTTCCAGTTTAATTCGATCCTCCGTTTCAGATGTACCATCCCAATGAGCACTTACAAAACCACCTTTACCCTTTATTAATTCTTTAAATTCATCATAAGAATCAACGCTGACAGTATTACTTTTCTGAAATTCAGAAGCTCGATTGTAAATATTAATCTGAATTTCATTCATTAGCTCCGCTATGATCGAAGCCGAGCCTTCTAATGCTATCACACTTTTTTCCAATGTATCTCTTCGGGCTATTTCAATTGTGCCGTTTTCAAGATCCTTTGGACCAATGGCAACCCGAACAGGAACTCCCTTTAATTCATAATCTGCAAACTTGAACCCTGGCTTATGTGTGTCACGATCGTCATATTTAACACTGAGCCCTAAATCTTGAAGCTTTGCTTTTAAATCAAGAGCAACATTCGAAATGGAATCCAATTGTTCTAATCCTTTATATATCGGCACGATTACCACATGTATTGGAGCCAATTTAGGAGGCAAAACCAAGCCCAAATCATCTGAATGCGCCATCACAAGAGCCCCTATCAATCTTGTTGACACACCCCATGATGTGGCCCACACAAATTCTTGCTTCCCCTCTTTTGTGGTGTATTTAACATCAAATGCCTTTGCGAAATTCTGTCCCAGAAAGTGACTTGTACCTGCCTGCAAGGCCTTTCCATCTTGCATCAAGGCCTCAATACAGTATGTCTCTTCTGCTCCAGCAAATCTTTCTGATTCCGTTTTCAAACCTTGAATGACTGGAACTGCCATAAACTCCTCTGCAAATTTTGCATACACCCCAATCATTTGTTCGGTTTCAGTGATTGCCTCATCTTTCGTTGCATGAGCAGTATGCCCTTCTTGCCATAAAAACTCTGCAGTTCTCAGAAATAGTCTCGTTCTCATCTCCCATCGAACAACATTTGCCCACTGATTAACCAGAATCGGTAAATCTCTGTATGACTGAATCCAGTTCTTATACGTCTTCCAAATAATCGCCTCACTTGTAGGTCTTACAATTAACTCTTCCTCCAATTTGGCGTTTTCATCGACAATGAGCTTGCCTTTATTGTTAGGATCATTTTTCAGTCGGTAGTGAGTAACAACGGCACATTCCTTAGCGAAGCCTTCCGCATTCTTCTCCTCTGCCTCAAATAATGATTTCGGCACAAACAGGGGGAAGTAGGCATTAGAATGCCCTGTGTCCTTGAACATTTTATCTAAAGCGGCTTGCATTTTTTCCCAAATGGAATAGCCGTATGGCTTAATAACCATGCAACCACGCACCTCGCTATTCTCTGCTAAATCGGCCTTCACAACCAATTCATTATACCATTGAGAATAATTATCCTCCCGTTTCGTCAATTTCGCCATATGCTCTTCTGAATTGACGCCAAATGTAGAAATACAATTGCGGTTGAATAAGCCTTTTCTAATGGTTGAAATTTGTAGTAAATTGCATGAATGATCACCATTATTGGCCTTAACAAAGTTTGGTACGGTATTCGTAATACAAAAGAAAAATCTCTGGTTATGAAAAGCTTTTATAAATTCTCTGGTATGTTAATCATCGCATCCTTAATGGGTGTAAGTTGTGCCAACCAACGCTATGTGAGCACCGAAACAGATGACATATATTATTCATCTAAAGACAGATATCAGGAGACTGATAATGAATTTAACCGGGTAAAAGAGGTAAACCCAGAGGACTATAAAAATCCAGGAGAAGAATCTACAAGCCAATATTACAGCATCGGCAAGGAAGTGAGCGATAAGGCTAATCCGAATGCCGAACGTGCTTATTCTGAATCTCAGTCTTATGTCGCAGATACTGAACAACAAAGCACTGTTGAGTCTGGTGCCACAGTAAATAATTTTTATGGCAACACCACCTATTCTGAAGGTGATTATTATGAGGATTCATATGCTAGTCGGATCCGAAGATTCGACCAACCAAATAATGGTTACGGATATTATGACCCATTCTACATGGAACCTCATTGGAACTATGGATGGTCTTATTGGAACCCTTACCCAACATTAGGCTGGGGAGTAGGATATAATTCATGGGCAGGATGGAATGCAGGATTCTCATATAGGTGGGGAAATGGTTGGTACGGAGCGCCATTATGGTATAGGAATCAAGGAAACTTTGCCTATTGGGATTATTGGAGTTTTGGATATCCATATAACGGAGCGTGGGGAATGGGATGTTACCCATACAATTATGGTTTTGGCTTTGGAGGATATAACGGTGGTTATTGGAATGGATATAACGATGGATTCTATAATGGCATTAATTATAATGGAGTTGGCGGTAATTCTCGCCCAATCATGAATAGTCGGAGTCCAATTGCAAATAACTCGGGTTTTTCGGGCAATGTTGCCAACAACCCTAGAGATAGTAGAATTCAAAATCGAGAAATTTTGGAAAGTACCGGCATGGCAAGTAATCGCAATGTTGTTTTGAAAGATGATGTTTCTACAACAAGACGTCCTGTGAATCAAACAAGCACAAGGCCGAAGGCAGATGCACAGCCCGTAAATAGAAGAAACGATGAATTAGTGGCGAACGCTAACTCTAAAATTGCTGCTACAAAATACTCGAATACCCCTCGAACTGAAGCTCGAACGAAATATGACTTAGCTGGAAAGCAAACTGTTTCCAGTAACCGTCAAAACAGTTCGGTGGTGGGTGCCGCGTCTGCAAGCAGAGATAGAGCGGCAAGCGCTTATAGTGGATCAAGTAGAACTACTTATGTGAAAAATGAGACCTCAACTCCTCGAGTAAACACTCCGAGAGATTATGGAACGACAACTCGAACTGAGAGCGTTATACCAAAGGCAACTGCACCTTCAAGAACTAGAGAAGTGTCTAGCCCAACAAATAATCAAACCACGGTCCCGAATACATATCGTTCTCCTCGTGAAGCTACTAGTGGTAGTGCTCGTACAAAGCAATCCCCTGTGCGCACTGCAACACCGAGTCGAGAAAGTACGACTCCGTCTCGTGGTAATTTCCCGAGTAAAACTAGGACAAGCCCACCTCAACGGCAACGTTCCACAAGCCCAAGAACGAATTCAAGAAGTAATTCTTCTTACTCAACTCCTAAAAGCAACTCCAGCATTAAAAGGAACAGCGGTTCAAGCGGAATGCGCTCCCCAAACGTGAGTAGTCCGAGTAGGCAGAGTTCGCCATCTAGTTCACCAAGATCAAGCTCTAGTCCAAGCAGAAGTTCAGGAAGTAGAAGATGATCAATCGACTTTCCATAATAGGACTCTTCTGTTTATTTACGGGCACAATCTTTGGGCAAAATGAGTCCGATGGTTTGCGGTTTTCAAGAAGTGGAGTATATGGCACTGCGCGGTATAACGCTTTAGGAGGAGCTTTCTCCGCACTTGGAGGTGATGCAACAGGCTCACTAAAAAATCCAGCCGGAATAGCAGTGTATCGAGATAATGAGTTTTCATTATCAGCAACCTACACTGAGCGTTTCGTTGAAACGGATTACTATGGAAACAACACCCAATCTGGTCAAAGCAAGTTAAATATTGGCTCCTTTTCGTTGGTAGGAGTGCAAAACCTCAATCAAGCCGGAAAATGGAGAAACACCGCCATTTCGTTTGGTATCAATAGAGTAGCTGATTTTAACGAGGAGTATTTTGTTGAGGCCGATAATGTAAATTCGTCTATCATCGATGATTATGCAGCAAAGATTAACGAACTGAACATCGATTGGCAAGACTTGGAGGCCAACTATCCTTTTGACCTATACCTATTATGGTACAATCTGTTATTAGAAAATATACCTGGGACCACAAATCAATATTACAATGCATCAGGAACACTGCCCGTTAATCAAAGTTATGAGCTAGACATAAGTGGCGCAAAACGCGAAACATATGTCAACTTTGGTTCAAACTATGATGACAAGCTCTATTTAGGCGTTGGCGTTGCCATGTCCAACACCCGATATGACAAGACCACTATCTACAGTGAGAAAAACGACCCAAATGATACAACTACCTATATTGACGAGTTTTCGCAGGCTTTTTATGAAGAAATTGACGGCCGAGGTTATTCATTGAATTTTGGTGCCATTTATCGCCCCGTTGATCAATTACGAATCGGACTTTCGTTTAAATCCCCCGAATTACAGAATCTTACATACAAGTTTGACTCCGATAATATTACGATTGAGGAAGATGTAGCGTATGAGGTAATCTCTCCTGTAATATTAGAATATCGATTTAGAGTTACTTCGCCATTTCAGACTACGCTAGGTCTGGCCTACACATTCAGAAAACTAGGATTGATTTCATTAGAAGCAGACTACATAGACACACGAATGATGTCAATGCGCGGTCGTTCAGATTCTGACCCATTCAATTCAGAGAACAAGGCCATTGATAACTTTTTACAACCGGTATTGAATATTCGTTCAGGGTTAGAGTATCGAATCACACCATTTATTTCAGCTCGTGCTGGATATGCCCACTACGGAAATCCATATAAAAAAGCTGTTGGCACCGATGGTTCATTCCAATTATACAGCGTTGGTGCTGGATATCGAATCGACCAATATTTCTTTGATCTCTCTTATCAATACATGACAAGCAGTGACAGGTTTTTCCTATACGATCCCAATTTAGTGGAAGCTGTCAACACACAATCAATTGATCATCGAATTACACTAACCTTCGGACTGAAGCTTTAGTCCGTCAGAATAAACTTGCCGGTTGTGCGCAGCTTACCGTTATCTACAAGTCGATATGTATAAACTCCGCTTTTAAAGCTTGCCATTTCCAACCGGGTTGTATTGTCGTAAATAGTTTCGCTACGCACTTTTTGCCCCTTAATGTCGTATATCTCAAGAGTAACATTCGTCAAAATTAGACGGTCGCTAACTTGAATGTTGATTTCGTTTTTAGATGGATTGGGATATACCTCAAGCAAGGTCTCATTTTCATATGACTCCATTCCCAAAGCCGTTTGATCCAAATTTGCCAAGGTGTATTCACCAGGTAGAATATTACTCAGTTCAATGAGGCCCCAAGCATTATCTGATTGCCCTAAAACATTTTTAGAATAATGTGCATATTCCTCCCAATCATCACTTGCATCAGACCTATATAGCAAAACAAGACTATCTTCCTGAATAGAGACTAAATCCATATCCATATATCCTGTATTGCCTCCAGTTCTTCCATCATAAAAAAACTCACCACTCATTTGGATGTTTTCAAGATCTAATCCTGACACTCGCCAATAGTGATAACTGGACAAGCGATAGGGCTTAGAAGTGAAGGCCTTAATTGGATCGGGGGCAGACCAGATATGCTCAAAAAACACTTGTGCCGAATCATCAATACTTTCAACCTCAACATCCCAAGCCATGTTTTTTAAATCGATGCTTTGAACCTCACTTATAACCAGCTTATCCATGGTTCGTGCCTGTGCCTGTTCATTGAAATAATACAACTGAATATGTGCAGGCTGGATCGATGATGAAATGCTCTCTTGCTCAGCTTGACCAGAAAGCCTCACCATACCTGACTCCTCATTCCAATTCTCATCAAAAATGGTATAGTAAACTGGCACTTCGTCATGCATTTCGACCCTTCCGTTTAGCTTTTGTTGTAAGTACAGAATTACATCATAGCTACCGGAGTTTTCAACCGAAATGAACGAATCCAACAGAACTACATTATAACCACCAGTAAACACCCAATCTCTAAAGAATGGTTCAAGGTCCATACCGCTATAGAGAGTGAAGTGCTTTTCAAGAGAATCACTGCTGACAGGCGAGTATTTAAATTGCTCCATAAACTGATGAATTGCGTCTTCAAACGCCCCATCTCCCATATAACCTCGCAAATTATGCGCTACTAGAGCGCCTTTTTTGTACACATGATCTCCATATACATATTCATGAGGCTGACCAGAAACGGCTCTGTAACCACCTTCGGTATGATGTGCGAATTGTAGCATAAAACGCAGATCTGCTAGCATTGAATTTTCATAAGCATCACGGCCATAAACCTCTTCCTGAAAAAGGTATTCAGAAAAAGACGCCCAGCCCTCATTTATCCACATATCACCATCCGTTTGACATGTAATATTATCCCCCCACCACATGTGCGCCAGCTCATGGGCCATCAAATCTTCTTGAGCCAGACTGCCATTCGAAGCTGAGATTGGATAGGTAATATTCGTAGCATGTTCCATTGCTCCTGAATTGAATGGAACTAAGCTATAGCCCACCTTATCGAATCGATATTGACCATAGACTTCTTCAAATTTCAATACCGCATCATCCAAATTTTGAAAGGAGGTCACAATGTTTGCTGAATCCGATAGACGGCCATAAATCTCTACCGGAAGTGGGCCATTTTCAGCATTTATGGATTCGCCATGAACGATGTATGGACCAACTGCAACACATGCTAAATAGGAAGGAATGTGTTGAGTTAAACTCCAATTATATGTAGTTGTACCATCGTTGTTATCGACCACGCTAGTGAGTACTCCATTGCTCGAAGCTCTTCGGTCATTTTGCACTCGAATTTGAAAATCAAAACTGCTACGTTCAATGAAGTTATCAAAGCACGGAAACCAAATTCTTCCGTAGCTATGGGGGTCATCAGCAAAACCAACTCCTAAATTCCATGAGAAATTTCCAGAGAAGTAGAATCCACCCCATCCAGATGCATCTTGCATTGGTTTACCATGATAATATACGGTGTACTCAATCTGCTGTCCTTCGGATAGTGGAGAACCGAACATTACTCTAAGGATTGAATCTTGATGAAGGAAGCCACTTACCCCCCCTCCAATTACAGAGTCCACTATCAAGCCTTCAAAATCAAGGGTAATGGAATTTAAACCCTGAACTAATGATTTACATGTAAGTGTGGCAGCTCCGGTCACTTGATACGCAGTGATGGTGGACATGTCGAGTTTAATATTTGTATTGATAATATCCAAAGAATCGCTCCTCAGATCCTCAATCAATAGGCGATTCGCATGGTTTGCCGTTTTATACTTCGAACAATAAGCATGTTTATCCTGAGCTTGGAGTGTAATTGAGACCCCAACAAGAACTACGATTAATAAAAGTCTGATCATGATCCAAAAGTCTCCATTTAAGCTCAATAGCTGTGCATATAGGATAGGATTACAAGCAAATCGCACCCTATAAAATGAAATAATTGGAAAATTTGTTGAAATCCTACCCTTCCTTTTACAACAATGGAACGTCTGTATTAAACATTTTCATTGATTTAATGTTTGAATTTCCATATCCAGCCAAATGAAACCATCTCACGAGTTATTTCGCCTTGTCAAATCCTTGACTAAATCAGAAAAGCGGTTTTTCAAACTGATGTCGTCCTTACAAAGTGGCGAGAAGAATTACATAAAGCTATTTGATGCCATCGAAAAACAAGCAGAATATGACGAAGAGGGAATTAAGGAACAGTTTTCTGGTCAAACATTCATCAAGCACTTACCCTCTGAAAAAAATCACTTATATAAATTAATTCTCAAAAGCTTAAGACTCTTTTATTCAGAAAACAGTGTCTCCGCCATTCTAGCCGAAAACATTCAAAGTATTGAAATACTTTACAACAAAGCACTGTATAGTGAGTGCGGCAAACTGGTGCGCAAGGCAAAAAACATTGCTAAGGATCATGAGCGATTTTACTACCTATTTGAATTAATCAAATGGGAAAAATCGTTGCTAGAGGAAGAATTTCAGTCTGGCAAATTCGATCGTGATCTGAACAAGGTGGTTGAAGAAGAACATTCTGTCATTAAAAAGCTACGAAACTTGGCAGAGTATCAAATTCTATACAGTAAAATCAATTATGTATTCAGACAAGGAGGATACACGAGAAATGCGCAAGAGCGCGAACTGGTGAACGAAATCCAAAGTCACGAACTAATCAAGGGAAAAAATACGGCTCTTTCAAAACGAGCGGCCGCAACTTGCTATTACGTTAAAGGGTTATGCGCAATTACAAACAATGAGGTAGAAGACTCATTCCTATACTTCAGCAAAGTGGTCCACATTTTCGAAGAAAATCCTAATCTCATTCAGGATATTCCGAAGCAATACATCCGCTCTCTTGGCAACCTGTTCTATTACTTTATCAAATCAGGCGATTACCAAAGACTTTTTGAACTCATTGAAAAAATGCGATCCTTTAGGGATCAGCCAGGATTCAATCGTATAGATATTAAAATCCGCATCTTCTTATCAACCAACTATTTCGAAATGATTGCATATGATAGGCAAGGTCATTTTGAAAAGGCAATTGACATGATGGATCCAATAACAGCCAAAATGAAGGAATATGGTGAGAAAATCACCAAAGAAGATGAAGTAATGTTTGGCCACCTTTTCGCCAATGTGCTGTTTGGTGCAGGAAAGTACAGAGAATCACTTCGCCAGATAAATACCGTTCTGAACGACAATGAATCTAACCTGCGTCAGGACATCTACAGCTTCGCTAAACTTTTCAATTTGGTGATTCATTATGAATTAGAAAACTACGACTTATTAGATTATCTTGTTAAAAGTACCGAGCGGTATTACTTGAAAAAGAAAAAGACTGTTGAGGTAGGTTACGCGTTTGAGCTTACATTCATTAAGTGTTTCAAGCAACTTATTAAAACTTCCAAACGAGTTGAAAAATCTCATGGTGTTTTAAAGGAAATGGAGCACGAGCTTAATGAGCTAATGCGCGATAGAAATGAAAGAGTGGCACTAGAATATTTTGACTACATCACTTGGATTCAAGCTAAGTTGGCCAACAAATCATACGGTGAACTGAAGCGAGCAAAGTAGCCCCTGTCATTTCAAATATCGCTGTCGAGACACTTCGAAAAGACATATCCCGGCTGCAACGGCTACGTTCAAACTCGCTACTGCTCCGTGCATTGGTATCAAGGCAGATTCGCCAGCCATTCTCAAGAGATGTGGTTCAATACCATCTCCTTCATTACCAAAAAGAATATTGATTGGGCGCTTGCAATCCACATCGTGAATACTTCTATCCGCTTTTTCTGAGCACGCAACTGTGGCTATACCGCTTGCGGACATCATCTTAATCGTATCTCCTAAAGAGGATACTTTACAAACAGGAATGTGGTGTAAGGCACCTGCCGAAGTTTTGAGTGCATCTTCACTAACAGCCGCAGCACCTTTAAACGGAATTATGATAGCCATGCAGCCCGAGGAAAGAGCAGATCGCGCAATGGATCCGAAATTTCGAACATCGTTTACTTTATCCAGCATGATGAAAAATGGAGACAATCCTTGCTCATAGGCACCTTGAATGATCATTTCGATGTTTCCAAATTCAATTGGGGATGAAAATGCAATCACCCCTTGATGGTTGTTACGGCAAAGTTTATTCAACTTTTCCTTTGGAGCTTTAATTACGGAAACCCCCATATTTCTTGCCAATTCAATCAGTTCCTTGAATTGATCCCCCTTTAAATCTTTTTGAAGAAATAGTTTGTCAAGACTTTTTCCAGAGAGCATTGCTTCCCTAATTGGATGAATTCCATAAATGAGCTGATCGCTGGCCTTTGATTTCATACTTAATATGTAATTATTCTTCCTTGACGCCAAAACTCAACGGCTCGGTACCAAGGAGATTTCAATGATGCATTCCTATCTAATCGAAAATCGTTGTTAGAAAATGGGTTTTGAACTTTTGTAAATGTCAGCTTCAATGTATTGTAATGTCCTTCATCACCATAAAGCCACGTCTCAGATGCCGTATTCCTCAAAACTTTTGTTGGAGGGCCATAAACGATGTAGCACATCCCACGATCCGACTTCCATCCTTCGATATATGAACTAAACCTTTCATTTGAAGTTTCTACTCGAGAATAGTAGGTATTGATTAGCATTTTTGCCCGCTCAGGATTTCCTCCCACTTTCAACCAATAATTATCCACTCCCTTTTTCAAATTCTCACTGTTTGTCAAGCTATAATATTCAGGAGAAGTTGTAATATATCTCAGTGGCAAAATAAGGTCCATAACTGTTTTAGACTTGGGATAATGTTCACCAAAATAAAAAATGGTGCCACCACTACGACTTAAAGTATCTGTTACCACCTGATACATTCCACTCTTAGTCACATACAACACAAAATCACCTTGTTCATTCCTGCGAAGAACAATTAGACTGTCGGGAGTAAAATCAAACGGTTTATTATCCACAGCCGAAAATGGAGGCGAGGCGATTGGAAAGTTTCTTCCATAAAACCTCAGATGCAAATCTTCAATTTGCTGATTGCATTGCACAAAAAAACTATCTGCCTGCTCCACGAAACTTTTCATCACAATTTTATCGCTGGATCGCTTGAGTTTATATGATTGATTTGAAAATGAATTGGAGTTTACGATGTCAATAAAACTCCTTGTTCTATTTGCAGAGTACAAATCAATCAAATCAATTTCCAACATGTAATTTCTTCCCGAAGGCACTTCAATTTCTTGTACTCCATCGTAAAAGCCACTTAACGGCAATTCTTTCAACACAAAGTATCCTGAATCCATCGATACTTGAGAATTATAATTCTGATAAAGACGATAACGAATAGTAGCTCCCTTAGGAGAATCTTCTGGATCAAATAGATCGTTAAGGTCAATTCTATAGTTCAAACTAGACCGGTTTTGTTCTAGATGTGTAACGGAATATTCCACATCAATTTTAGATGCGACCTGATTTTGACTATAGAGGTGAGTGATGTTTTTTCCTGACAGGCCAGATGATGATTCGCACCCATGAAACATGAAATGCAATAGGGCAATTACAACTATCTGGAAAAAAATTCGCTGCATAGTCATTCACTTAACAAGTGATCAGGAATATCTTTTGTCGTTTTTGCACCCAGTGCTTTTATTTTTTCGGCTCTTCTAATCAAGTTCCCATTTCCTACTTGCAACTTATTCAAAGCACCGTCATAAGCCGCTGAGCTCTGATCAATGCCACGCTTTATTTTCTCGAAATCATCTAAAAAGCTCTTGAACTTATCATACATTTTACCGCTCTCTTCGGCAATCTCAATCACATTCTTGTTTTGCTTTTCTTGCTTCCAAACGCTGGCAATTGTTCTCAGTGTAGCTAATAACGTTGTTGGACTTACGATCACAATTCTGTTGTCCCATGCAAAATTGAAAAGGGACGGATCGAACCTAAGTGCCTCAGAAAATCCAGCCTCAATAGGTATAAACATTAAGACAAAGTCTAGTGATTGGCCTTTGGTTTTTAGTTGATAATTCTTTGCGCTAAGTCCTTTAACATGATTTCTCATGCTAGTTACATGCATTTTTAATTGCACTGCTCGCTCGTTTTCATCATCTGCATTTATAAACGCCTCGTATGCGGTCAATGACACCTTAGAGTCAACCACAATGTATTGTTCGTCAGGCAGGTTAATAATTACATCTGGTCGGAACAACCCTTCTTCTGTTCGAGTAGAATTCTGTGTTTCATATTCGATTCCTTTTTCTAAACCAGAGTGTTCCAAAATACTTTCCAAAATAAATTCACCCCAAGCCCCTTGCTTTTGCGAATCACCTTTTAAAGCTTTTGTCAAGTTTGTCGCGTCTTCCGAAATCTTTTTATTTAGGTCCATCAAACTTTTCACCTGACCCATAAGCTGCGATCGGCTGTCAGATTCGTTCTTATACACCTCATTAACTCGCTTTTCAAATTGGTCGATTTTTTCCTTGAATGGTGATAAGATTTCGCTAAGCTGCTTCTTATTTGAATCAGAAAAATCCTTCGTATTCGATTTCAAAATTTCTTCGGCTAAAACTTTAAACTCAGCCTTGAAACGTTCATTCAATTTTTCAGATTCGTTCAATTGCTTACTCAACTTATCTTCCAAGGACTGCTTCTCGGCTTCCAATCGCTCCTTAGCCCCACTCAATTCATTCACTTTTTCCACCTGTGCAGCAATAAGCTTTTCCTGTTGTTTAAAATGTTCAATTGAATTTTCTAATCGCCCAGACAGATGGCCGTTTTCGATTTGAATGCTTTCTTTTTCTTTTTGGAGCACTTTTAATTCTTGTTCTAAGGATTGTCCAACCCCTTCGTCTGAGGCAGATACACTTCGGTTCTTTTTGACAAGGAATCCAATTACAAAACCCAGTGCTAATCCAAAAAACAAAAACAGAAAATATTCAATCATTCGGACAATAATTTAATCACAAACGTACTATAACACCCGCGAGACTTTTTAAAAAACGCTGAGAAATCCAAAATGGAATTTGGTAGCTCGAATTAAGAGAGGGTTACCTTGCTGACTGCCCATAGCTGTCGATATGCTAAAAATTCCGGCTTTAGTACCTATTGTCAAGCCAAGCCCCAAGGCATAAGGTGTGTCTCGCCTTGCTCCCCGCCTATTTAAGGATGTGTTTTCATACCAGCCCTGATCAAACAGAGCAAAGAAATATCCATTTTTTTCAATTTGATACCTCAATTCATTTCTTGCGATTCCATAGGTAGTTGCGAATATGGATTCTTCGTTAAATCCACGGATTGATTTCAACCCACCAATGCGATATGCCTCATTATTAAACAATTGATCATTCAATAACGAGCCTCCTAAAAATTGCTGATGCCATACCAACCTTGGAAGCACAGAAACATAGTAAGCTGCGTCTAGATTTGCTCGGTACTGAATTGAAGTGAGATTTAGAGAATCATAAATAAACTGAGGAAGAGCTGGGTTTTCAATAATAGCTTTATTTCCGGCTGCCGCATCTATCGCCAAATCTATTCCCTTCGATGGATTCAACAAATAATCAACTTTTAGCAAGTCCAACCCTAGCCCATAAGAAATAATAGATCGATCAAGAAATTCAGGTATGACCACCGTGTTTTCATATTGCGCAGTCGATATTAAATTAGTTGTTTGTCGATCTACAAAGGCTCGTACGAAGTTGTTTCTTCCAAATATGTAGCGCATTCCAAATTGGCCAAATACATCAGTGAAAGTGGTGTCTCGTCTATAAATCTTGACACGTCCATCTGGACTTATCGGTGAATTAAGTACGAAGGGCATCACCGCCCGCGCATCCAAGTCCTGTGTATTACTTTGTAGTCTTCGCCAATTGACATCAATGATTTCCCCCTGATGTAAAGAGTTCTCCAAGTGAAGTGCAACATCACCCGTTATGAGGATATCGCCTGTTTGATCATCTGGCAAAAAACCTACAATACCATCAAAACGACTGGCCCTTTTGGTATTTAAAAATAGAGTGACTTCTGTTTTTTCGTTGTCAAACCTCACCTCAAGTGGTCGCCAAACTGATACAAATTGGTTTTGTTCTAATTGCAAACCTGCATTTCTAATGGCCTTTTCGTTATAAGGCGAGCCTTCTTTTATCCCAGTATAATTGGCAATGTACGTCTCACGGATTTTCAGATCTCCTAAAAGATTCAAACTATCGAACAAAACAAGAGGCCCCTTGTCAATTTTCAACTTAGCTTGAAGGTTATTGTCCAGAAGGTCAACACTATCCAATCTAATTTCAGCAAATGGAAAACCATTGTTTTCGAGATAATTAAGGGTTTTGTTAAATGCATTTCCTACCCTTCTCGGAGAGTATGGCTTCCTTTTTAATCGTTTGATATTGATATTCGCTTTGCGAAGCACACCCATCGTTTCATCATCAACGATTATATCGGACCAAGCGTAGCTTTCACCCGGGTTCACTGAAATTACCATCAGACTATCCTCCTCTTCTACTGTAATTTTCGAGGTAATGAAGCCATGTCGATATCCATCTTCTCGCACCTTCTCAATCACTTCGTTGATGGATGTTCTCTTCATGGACTCATTATCCCATTGATCGAGCTTTGTATTAGAAAGTCGACTAATCGTAACCACAACTCTGTCCACGATTACAAGTGAATCACTAATTTCTTGTGCCATTGAAAACTGCACCATAACAATGCTAATCCAAGTTCCAATCAACCGCTTCCAAGCCATTCGATTCTAAATATTTATTAGCTCGTAAAAAATGATTACAACCAAAAAACCCTCTATGCGCGGAAAAGGGCGCAGGGTGCGCTGCTTGCAAGACACAGTGTTTGAATTCATTTATCAGAGGCGCTTTTGATTGGGCGAACTTACCCCAAAGCATAAAAACGACATTCTCAGTATTTTCTGATATTTTTCTAATTACGGCATCTGTAAACAGCTCCCAACCTTGATTTTGATGTGAGCCTGGCTGCTTTGCCCGAACTGTCAAAGTAGCATTCAATAGCAGTACTCCTGCCTTAGCCCATCTTGTAAGATCACCGTTCCAAAAGGAAAACTCAGGACATTCTACTTTCAACTCCTTAAATATGTTCCTCAATGATGGAGGCAACTTCTGACCTTCCGACACCGAAAAGGATAAACCATGGGCTTGACCCGGTCCATGATATGGATCTTGTCCAAGTATTACCACTTTTAAATCTTGAAGTGGTGTCATTTCAAAACAATGAAAAACCAAATCGGAAGCAGGAAAAACATCGAACTTCAACCTTTCAGAGTATACAAACTGTTCCAAGTTGGACATGTAATCTGATTCAAATTCATTTTTCAAAAGTTTGAGCCATGCTTCATCCATAATAAATACCCCAGTTTTTATGTTAAAATCATTCTTGGCGCGCAATAAATGTTCATTAGTCGAAAACCAATCAATAAAATTGACGTGTAAACGTAAGTAAAGTCTAAATTTGAATCCGAACAGTGGTGTTGCACTACCACAATATTTTGAAAGATGAAAAGATTATTGTTTGTATTGGCGGTTGGTTGTGTATTTGCTGTATCGTCCACATCGTGTAAGTCACACGAAACTTGTCCCGCTTATGGTTCGTCTGATGTTGAGTCAACAGTTAGCACTGAGATACCGGCTTAAAAGAATGAGCCTGATTAACGGGCCCTTTTAGTCCAAAGTCGTGCGCAATGTTTCATAAATATTCTCTTTCGAACAATTTCATTTTTCGTTTGATACTTTTACAAAGTGCGTAGGGCTAATTTTATAACTATTTTATTATTGTCTGTCATTTCGTTGGCATTAACTGCTCAGCCTAATAGAGATGTGGCAAACAAGGCCTATTACAGATCTCACAACTCTGGGAGCGTATTTATGCATTCCAGGGGTATTGGAGCTAGCTATCAACATGGATGGCGCACCTCTGGATTCTCCAATCGAATCTTGAGTGTAGAATTAATGACCCTGAGACATCCGAAAGAGTATAAAATTAATAGGGCGGGAAGCGAAAACACAAGGGGTTACTTTTATGGAAAAGTAAACTCCGCAGCATTATTTAGAACTTCAATTGGCTGGCAAAAGGTCCTGTATGACAAGGAAGTAAAACGTGGGGTGCGCGTTAGTTATTTCGCTCTCTTTGGTCCGAGTGTTGCGCTAACTAAACCAGTTTATGTAGAGCTTATAACAAACACGGGGGATGGAGGAAAATCTCAATTGGTGCGTTACAGCACCGATGTGCATAACCAGGGAGATGTTATGGGACGAGCCCCTATTCTTTACAAGGTGAATTCAACCCGACTTATTCCCGGTGGACATGCTCGAGGCGTTTTAAATTTCGAATATGCATCCGATGATTCATTCATAAAGGCTATCGAAACTGGAGTTAATTTGGATGTATTTGCAAAAGAAATTCCCATCATGGAAAACACCTACAACACGCAGTTTTATTTGACTCTATTTATCGGGTTTCAATTTGGACAACGGTATCTATAGTGTTTTCAACAACCGTATTCTAAAGATTTTCAACCACTTAATTTCCAGACTGACCTTGTGTTAATTTGTGAACTATTTAGGGTTAATATTTGTTTAAATTGCGCTTCCTTTTTGAAAGGTGTCTAAACAGCATTATTATGAGAAAATATTTACCCCTCGGTCTTGGAGCTTCTATCATTATAGCTCTGGTTTCATTAACGACCATTCGTCAAAATTCTAAGATTCAATATAATCCAAGGATAAGTTCGGATTCTGAACAAGAACCTTACTTCATGAAATGGGCTCAAATTGATGTCCAAACGGGCGAATACAACCCAATGGCAAGAAATCAAGCGCTAAGGCAGCTTGGTAATATAGCTTCGCGAGCTAGCCTTAGTGAGCTAGAATTAGAAAATGTAGGCCCCGACAATGTTGGTGGTCGTACTCGCGCTATTATCGAAATATTTGGTAAGCCAGATACTATGCTAGTTGGATCGGTTTCGGGAGGTTTGTTTATTAGCTACAACGCAGGTGCTAGTTGGGAGCCACATCTACAATTCAAAAACCTAGATTCTACAACAAGCATTATATCTGCGATTCACCAAGACACAGTTACTGGAAGGATATATGTTGGTTCGGGCTGTACTTTCGATGATTCGTGGCCTGGTTATGGAATATTTGTAAGTGATGACGATGGAATCACATTTGAGCATTTAACATCAACTACTCCAAATGATGTAACAGGAGAATGGAATTATACACACAGAATTCGAACTGCTACAGACGGAACAATTTATGCTGCAACATCCCGAGGTTTAAAAATATCCTCTGACAATGGTGAAACTTGGGAGGATGCAATAACACCTAATGTGGGAAATTACGCTGACGTAATTGTAACTAAAGCAGGACGCGTTATTGCTTCAACTACAAATGGAACAATTCAAATCTCTGAAACAGGTGAAGCTGGATCATTTGAGGTCGTATCACAAACTGGTCTGCCGTCAGGAACAGCAAGAACAGTTCTTGGATTCTCGCCAAAAAATCCAGATCATATATACATCATGTATATCAACCAAAACACTTGCTTAAATTCTGTTTGGGAAACGAACAATGGAGGTGACCTCTGGACTCAATTATTAGTTCCATTTGATGATTTTGAACCAATGAATAATGGTGAATATTGCCAAGGTGTTTATGATGCTTGTTTGGGAGTGTCTCCATTAGATGATGATCTTTTCTTCCTCGGTGGAGTGCAATTATGGAGGTATGATGGTAATCTTACTAGAGTTGCTACAGAAGGCGGAGGACCTCCCTTTGGAGATGTACTTCCTAATTATGTGCATGCCGATAAGCATTACATCTATTTCTCACCAAACAACCCTGGTCGAGTTTATGTAACCACAGATGGAGGTATTGCGACTTCAACTAACGATGGAGCAACCTGGGCAGGTCTGAATAAAGGTTACACTTCTACACAGTTCTATGCTGTTGCACATTCCAACGATGGAAACATGATTCTAGGCGGAACTCAGGATAATGGAACACTTATCGTTCTAGGTGATAATGAATCAAATCCTAAAGTAGGCTTGCAATTGACAGGTGGTGACGGAATGGGATGCGACATGTCACAGATTAGTCAGGTTATAATAACCTCTTCTCAAAATGGCACTGTTTATAGAATGGATGTTTCAGGCGCTGATGAATCATCTCAACCTCCAGTTGGATTAATTAGTTCTGACGGTGGGCCATTTGTAACTCGTAATCGCTTATGGGAAGATGTCTCAGATAATACAAGTAAGGACTCGGTTGAGTTTAGTGTAGAAAGCACTGAAATAGCAATAGACGTAAGTAATGGTATTGTGAAAACATTTGAGGCTACGGTAGAACCAGCACAACCTGAAGCAATTGTCATTGCTAGTACAATCACCGTTTTTGCAGGAGGACAATCTCTTTCTGTTTCTGCTACTGACTCGACTGTTCTAGAAGGCACGGGCACAGCAAACGGAACAATTACCTATAACGACAATGGAACCTTAGGCGTGAGTGTTTCATTCAATACGGCTCCGGCTGAAAACACAAACATTTATGTGAAGTATGATCAGCGATTTAAGGCTAATAGCGTTATCATTTTGGAGAGTGGAAACTTAAACACAGGTTTGAGCACCTACCAATTTGAGCATAGATTGGAAAATAGCCTGAGTCCTGGAGATGTGATTAAAGTTCAAGATCCGATTCAGACAGTTTTGGCAAGTACAGGTGGTGCCGCTGAAGGAGCTGGTGGCATTAGAATTTATCGAAACATATTAAACTTCTTATCCACTCCTACTCCAATTAACATTCCAGGTGTTTCTGGATCTGTAACTGAAATAAAGTTTTCGAAAGATGGCAATCACATGTTCGTTGGCAATACTGGGGGCAACCTATTCCGAGTATCTGGCATTAAAGATTTGTACACAGAGGCAGACATCAGTAAGATTACAGTCACCACTCTTGGACCAGCTGTGGCTGGTGGGATAACAGGTATTGCTATTGACCCTAACAATCCGAATCGAATCGTAGTTACGGCCGGTGGCTATAACAGTTCGAACAACATTAGAGAATTTACCAACGCGTTAGGTACTCCAGTTATTAGAAATATAATGGGAGACATTGTGAGTATGCCCGTCTATGATGCTGTCATCGATTTAAATGACTCAAATAAAATCGTTATCGGTACTGAATTTGGACTTTGGGGAACTGAAAATGGCTTCGATGCGAGTCCAGTATGGGCTGACATAAATAACGCAACAAGTTATTGCCCGACCTATGCTGTTCGTCAGCAAGACAGACCTTGGGTTGAAGCAAAAAATACTGGAACTTATTTCATTGGAACCTATGGCCGTGGTCTTTGGGTTTCCGGTTCTTTGGTTGGAATTAAAGATGTTGACCCATTACCAGAAAGAGATAACGCTATCTCAGGTCTTAAAGTTTATCCAAACCCTATGAAATCTGAGGGCACCATTGAATTTGAATCTTCTTATTCTGATCTGGTTGATTTAGTCATCTATGACATAAACGGTAGACTTGTTTATAATAAACAAGAGCGCGTTATGCGAGGATCGAACAGTGTCCAAATCAACACAGGAAGACTACAAAGCGGAACTTACTATGCAACTTTGACTGCTGGAGAAAGCAGGGAAGTCGCAAAAATCATGGTATTCAAATAGATTAACCATTTAACGTTTTAAAACCCCGAGCACTCCTCGGGGTTTTTTGTTTCATGATATTTGTATTCAAATAATAGATAGTCACAGATGAGAGTTGCCATAAACGGCTTTGGAAGAATTGGAAGAACTTTTACGAGGGTGATTCAAAACCATCCTGAAATTGAATTAGTAGCAATCAATGATTTAGGAGAAATAAACAACCTTGCTCACCTTCTTAAATATGATTCTATACATGGAAAATTTCCAAGAGCAATCATTGTTTCTGGTGACCATCTTAATATCGATGGAAAGGAGGTTTTAATTCTGAATCAAAAAGACCCTAAAACCCTACCCTGGGCAGATTTAAAAATAGACCTAGTGATTGAAGCGACAGGTCTATTCAGAGAAACTAAACAAGCTAAAAAGCATATTAATGCTGGTGCAAAAAAAGTAATTATCTCCGCTCCCGCTGCTGACGCAGATACGAAAACGATTGTACTTGGAGTAAATGACCACTTACTTGATGGAACTGAACAAATTGTATCCAATGCCTCCTGCACAACCAACAGCGCTGCCCCGTTAATTAAGGTACTTCAGGATAATTGGAAAATTGAGCAAGCATATATAACCACCGTACATTCCTATACGAGTGACCAACGCCTGCATGATGCACCACATAAGGATTGGCGCAGAGGGAGAGCAGGTGCGCAGAGCATTGTACCGACAACCACAGGAGCTGCCAAAGCAATAACTAAAATATTTTCAGAACTCGATGGCAAAATCGGTGGAGCTGGTATCCGAGTTCCTGTTCCAAATGGTTCTTTAACCGATTTGAGTTGTTTTCTCACCGAAGAAGTGAGTATCGAAGCTATAAATACAGCCTTCAAAAAAGCCGCTGACACAAATTTAAAGGGCATTCTAGAATATACAGATGACCCTCTTGTTTCTATAGATGTCATCGACAACTCTCACAGTTGTGTTTTTGACAGTCAGCTAACCTCAACGCTCGGACGAATGGTTAAGGTAGTTGGATGGTACGACAATGAATGGGGCTACTCCAATCGATTAGCAGAGTTAGCGATGCGGATCGCCTAGTTTTCGAAACGGTGTAAGCTTAGTTCTTGCCCATCGAACTTAGCGTAGTTACATGAAGTAAACCATTCGCCAAGATTAATATATCGGCTTCCCTTAGTAAGGACCTTATCTAAGACCATATGTCGATGGCCGAAAATGAAGTAATCGAAATACTCATCCTTAAGCACTGACTCGCAATATTGAACCAAATACTCTTTATTATCTCCTAGATATATTGAATCCTTGGCGCCAGTGGTTTCCCGACTCTTACGTGAAAAAAAACGCGCTAAGCTGACACCAAAAGCTGGATGCAGCGCAGCAAACATTCTTTGACAAAGTTTATTGGTAAAAACAGCCTTTATGATTTTATATCCATGATCCCCAGGACCGAGACCATCACCATGACCAATCAAAAATCGTTTGCCACCTATTACTCGTTGAATTGGTTCATAATACATAGTGGCTCCAATTTCGCGCTCAAAATATTTAAACATCCAAACATCATGATTACCCGTAAAAATGTGAATCTTGACTCCAGAGTCACTTAGTTGAGCCAGTTTACCAAGCAAACGAACAAAACCCTTTGGTACTACGTGTTTGTATTCGAACCAAAAATCAAAAACATCGCCAACAAGATAGATTTCAGAGGCATCTCGGGATATTGAGTCGAGCCACGCAACCACTTTTTTTTCTCTTGTATGATCAACATCGACTGCTGAGCCCAAATGAAAATCCGAAGCGAAATATATGTTAGACCCAATCATGGATTTATTTCAAGCCGTTTGAATTTCTCAATTAAATACAGCTTTTCCAGCCCAACTTGAAATCTAATGAGGTCAACCCATTCTAAGTTGTTCGCTTTTATGTTCGCGCCAATGGATTTAGAATAAAGTAATGGGAAATACACTTCAATCACGTCTGGAACCAATGCTAAATATACTCCAGCGTCATACATGAAGGCTTCATTGTTGCTTGTTCCAAAATCTGCAAATAAACCAATAGGCGTTTTACCAAGCTTGGCTTTCACATTGAAAGAAGAAATCCAAATACTTGATTGGCCTACCGCTGTGGGGACTTTAAAAGCTCCATGATTCTCCATGAATTGACGTGACAAAATATCATCTGAACTACTTCGATCGAAGAATTCACCGTCATATGCATAATCATTAGCAGCACTTTGTCCGTCCATTCTCCAATTGTAAGCAGGATTGAAACTAGTGTTCGTCAAGAATGCCCCTGCAAAATATCTCAAGTTCAATCTGACAACCTTTGGAATCTTGATGATTTCCCTCACCTCAATAGAGGTCCTTACAAATTCAGAGTTCTGCTCTGCTCCAGCAAAAATGTTTGCCTTATATACTGGATGATTGTATTGGAATCGATAATCTGCGCGATTAAAGAAATTACTGCTGGTCTTCAGTTGAACTTCACCGGCAGCGTTCGCTGATGGAGTTTGATTTAGTATATAAATAGAGCCTAGACTAAACTTCTGGGAAGCAAGTCCGCTATATTTCCTTGGCCTTAGGTAAAATGTTGCTTTCGGGTTAATACGATTATATAAAACACTTTCCGCAAACCTTCGGTCCTCAGCGTAACGTTTTCCAGAAAGGCTTATCTCAATATTTTCGATAACCGACTCTACGGGCTGAATGGAATAAGACAAGATACCAGCACCCACTGGGTTCCATCCTTTTGTACCAACCATTGGTACCAACAAATAGGTGAATCTTCTAGCAGGTACCGAGTGATTGTAGAGAACTAAACCGGGCATAAGTCCATTGGGAACATTCATTCCGAGCATTGGAGTAAAGAAAACTTGGTTTACTCTAGGGTTTTCTACCCCTCCAAAAAACTTGAATTTTACTGGTTCTGTTTTCTTTAAAAGTCCTGATGTCTTTGAATAATTATTGTCTCTAATGTTCTCTGGCATTATACCTTTTGGATCAATCTCTACCCGATCGCCTTGTCCATTAAATGTGATAGTCGTGTCATGTTTAAATCCTTCGACCCATTGATCTGCAACGACCTTTTCTCCATTCATCAGGGCCACATGCACTGGTGTGCTGAGTCCCCTATTTTTTAGTTTAACTTTCGTATCGGTGTCGGTAGACTTAACGCTCGAAATTCCATAATCCAGCTTTTCTTTAGTTGTAACAATATCTCTAAAGAACCAATCTAACTCTTCATCGGAAGTTGTTTCGATTGCGCTTTCCAAGCTTTTTGGATATGGATGTTTGAATTTATTCTCTTCAAAATAGCGCTGCATTCCTGCATCCATTGTGGAATCGCCTAGGTAATGTCGCAAATAGTTCATTGTCACGGCAGATTTTGAATAGACAATGAACCCGTAGTTTAGCAAAGAATATTCATCCGCTGGTATATCCATCGGTTGATCTCGATTCGTCCGACTTTGCAATAAATACGTCAAGTATTGTTGATCCTCAATGTCGTATATATCAAGCCCTGCAAAATCGAGCAATTTGGTCGAGCCACTTTTCGACAACACCTTACCATCAGGATACTTAGTGCTGAGATATCGCTGCTCGTTATAGCTATTTAAACCTTCATCTAACCAAGGATATCGTCTTTCATTACTGCCGAGAATTCCATAAAACCAATTATGTCCTACTTCGTGCATTATCACAGTTTCCAATCCTAGTTCATTTCCTGACTCACCAATAACAGTGACGTTAGGATATTCCATTCCACCACCTGCAGAGATGGTTCCATCTACTGCCGTAGCGTGCGCGTATGGATAGTCCCCATTCCAAAGCGAATAGTAATAAACCGCATCGTGCATGTATTCAATACTATTCTTCCAAAGCTTAGCATTCTTGTTTGTAAACATTGTCCAGACATCAACACTATCCGTTGAATGGGGTAATCCCACTCTTCCCTTTAGCAAATGATAACGTTTATCAGCAAACCATCCAAAATCATGCACTCGATCCTGATGAAAATGAAGCGTTTTCATCTCACTACTTGACTCTGGAAAATCTAATTGCTTATTGTCATTCCAATCATTATTCTCCTCACGTTCCTTTAACCATTTCTTGGTTTCAGCAAGCTTCTTGTCTAGAAATAGATGTTCGGAATTGGTTTGCAAATCACCTGTAGCGCCAACAACGTAATTTGCAGGCAGTGTTATGTACACATCAAATGAACCAAACTCTGAATAAAATTCGCCTTGCGTTAAGTAAGGCATCTGGTGCCAGCCCGCTGTATCGTAAACGGCTGGTTTTGGATACCATTGAGTTATTTGAAAACTCTCTCCTACATGACCCAGTCTGGAGATACTGCCACTTGGAATTTTCACTCTGAATGGAGTACTTATGGTGACTGATTGTCCTGGTTTAAGCGGCTCTTCAAACCAAATCTTACAAATATCTATGTGCGTGCTATCGAATTCCCACCTACAGAGTTTGCCATTCAAAGCAAACGATAAGCTGTCTATATAGCCTAAGTCCTCTTCTTCAGCAAAGTAGAGTTTAGTCTCGCCCATTCGTATGAGCTGCTTGGCTAGGGCTGTTTTTTTGTTCTTATATGCATTGGGCCAAAGGTGAAAATAGACGAAGGACAAATCATCAGGGCTATTATTTGTATAGACCACTTCCTCATCACCTCGAAGCATCATGTTCTTGTCATCCAGTTCTATTCGGATGTTATATGCAACATCTTGCTGAAAGTATTGTGCAAAGGATAAACTGCTCCAACATAATAATAAAATGATGAGAGATTTACGCATTTTTTATTCCCCCAATAGCTGAGCAAGTTTTAGGTCTAAAGCCTCACCTCTCAGATTCTTGGCAACAATAATTCCCTTTGGATCAACCAAAACTGTGTGAGGAATTCCTGTAACTTGATATTCTGCTACCACTGGTGAACTCCAAAATTTAAGGTCACTTACATGCCTCCACTCTAAACCATCCTGACCTATGGCGTTTAACCAAGGCTGCATTGCCTTATCCAATGAAACTCCAAGTATTTCAAATCCTTTTTCATGGTACTTATCATAAACCTTCTTGACGTTTGGATTCTCTCTTCGGCATGGTCCACACCATGAAGCCCAAAAATCAATTAAAACATACTGACCTCTGAAATCACTCAGACTAATCACCTCACCATTTGGCTGTGACATGGTAATTTCTGGAGCCTCAGATCCAACAGCCACTTTTCTCATACTTAGAATTTGAGCGGCCATATTATCGTAGATGTCATTACCGTTTGCGATTCCATCTAAAGCAGTTATTACCTTCAGATAATAATCAAACTCCTGATCAAAATTTAAATTTTGCAGTGCTGCCAATGAACTCAAGCTTGCCGGTTTACGATTGATATAAGCTTTAATCTCTCTATTCATTTTGATGCTTATGTTATCAAACTCTACCAAAGCATTCTGGAACATCCGTTGATCCTTGTTCATCTGAGAGGCCTGCATGATCATATTGATAGAATCCATCATACCGGTTATCCCATTCATTTCTTTCATTCGATGACACTCTTCAGGTGCCTCGATAATTTCATACGTTTTGAATAAGTTTTGATTCTTGGCATTGACTTCTGCACTTTCCCCTGGTTCCAACACTAAATAGAACGAATTCTGTTCGTTGGTACCAACGCGATAAAACTCAGGTAGATCCGATGTATATTCAAACTTATACTCACCATTTGGTCCAGCTTTTATGGTATCAAGTCCTTTCACTCCTTTCGACTCCACAATTTGAAGATAGACATCCGCATTTTCCCCTCCTTCAATCTTTCCAGAAATAGTGACCGTAGCAGGTTCACGCTTGATTGGCTGCTTGGTTTGGGCAACTTCACCAGTTTCGGAAACACCGTCAATTAATGCTAAAGCCTCAGTGCCAGAGTCACCATCTTCTTTGGTCGTATTTGAACAAGCCCCAGCCATCAACAGCATGGCAAACATGGGTACTAATAATTTCTTCATTCCTTTCATTTTATCATTCATTATCTAGTGCTTCTCTAATCATAGAGTTGGTCTTTTTAGGATCTGCTTTGCCTCCGCTGAGCCGCATTACCTCACCCATGAAAAGGCCTAATATACCTTTCTTTCCACCTCTATATTCTGCCACCTTATCAGGATAGGCGTCCATGGATTGTTGTATCCAACCTGCAAGTTCATCTTCTCCACCTACTTGCACTAATCCGTGCCTTTCTGCGAGAGCTTCAGGTGAATCGGTAGAACCAATCATCAAGGTAAACAATTGCTGTGAGGCCATTGTACGACCCATTTGGCCATTTGCAACCATATTTATAAGAGCTGCGAGCCGCTTCGCATCAATGGGAAATTTCGATATCTCAGTTGCTTGTTCATTGAGATACCCCTTCACTTCTCCCATCATCCAGTTCGCGGCAGATTTGGCATCTGTTGTATAGTTGAGAATATCTTCAAAATAGAGTGCAAATGACTTATCATCCGTTAATACAGATGCATCATAGTCACTCAACCCTAATTGTTTGTACTTAGCGTATAACTCGCTTGGCAAGGGAGGCATGGTGCTCCGAATATTTTCGATGTATTCTTTAGTGACCAAATACGGTTGCAAATCCGGTTCGGGAAAATAACGGTAGTCATCCGCCTCCTCCTTTACTCGCATAATGGATGTTTCGCCAGTAGTAGCATTAAAAGTCAGTGTAGTTTTTTTGACTTCACCACCCATTTCAATCAATTCCACCTGACGCACAAATTCATAGTCAATGGCCCGCTTCACATTTCGAATACTATTCAGGTTCTTAACTTCCACTCGGGTTCCAAACTCACTCGACCCTCTTTTTCGCACCGAAATATTAGCATCGCATCGAAGGCTTCCCTCCTCCATATTCCCATCGCATATCTCCAGGTACCTGACCAATTTTCTAACCTCAGTTAAATATTGATACGCGTCATCGCCCGATCTCATTTCTGGTTCAGAAACTATTTCTAATAATGGCACACCTGCTCGATTTAAATCAATCATTGTATCAAATGGACTCAAATCATGGATGCTCTTCCCAGAATCTTCCTCCATGTGTATTCGAGTAAGAGCTATTTTCTTTTCCGTTCCATCTTCTTTTTTAATGGTGACAAATCCATTATTACAGATTGGTGTAGTATCCTGTGTTATTTGATATCCTTTAGGTAAATCGGCATAGAAATAGTTCTTACGAGCGAATTCATTATGCTGTCGGATATCAGCGTTTACGGCCAATCCTAAACGGACGGCATACTCAATGCTTTTCTCATTTAATACTGGAAGAGTTCCTGGATGACCGAGGCTCACAGCATTGGTGTTCGAATTTGGCAAATTGCCATATTCATTTGTATCCGAGGAAAAAGCCTTCGTTCTTGTCAATAGCTGAGCGTGGACTTCGAGTCCCACAACCACTTCGTATTCGTTAATCTTATTTTCAGTCACAGTCTTTAATTGAAGCAAAGGTAACTTTCATGGAAGTAATTGAAGCCTTATAGATAGCTCAGATATTAGGAACTATTTCAGCAGTAATACTTGACCAGACAACGCCTCTTTAAAACGGCTCCGTTCATGTGTCGCCTTGTATTCGAGGATCCATGCATACGCGCCTGGAGGAGCTTCAACCCCGCGATAAGACCCATCCCAGTGCTGACCTGGAACTGTTGATTCGAACATCAACTCTCCCCATCTATCAAAAACCCTGAACATATAATCACTGAATGCACAATCGGACTGAGGACCAAAGTGGTCATTTCTTCCATTTCCATTCGGATTGAAAGTATTCGGCAAATATATCGGGCATTCGCAAGGAACAATTGTGATTGAATCTCCAATAACTCCACATTCATGATAGGCCTTCACCCAATAATCCCCTTCAGATTCAATCAAATAACTAGAGGAGGTGCTACCGTCTTGCCATTGGAAAGCAGTAACTAATTCATTCGCATTTTCAATAAAAAAGGATTCTCCGATGCAAATTTCATTCGGCACCTGGAACTCAATGGACTCTTTTGTTGGAACTTCTTTATGAGAAACATGAACACTGTCAAACGTGGAGCAAGTGCCGTCAAATGCAACCACAACATATTTTCCTGTATCAGAAACCGTAAGGGAATTAGTTGAATCTCCTGTACTCCAAACAATTGATGAAAAATTATCATTTGCATTCAACGCAATTTCCTCGTTTGGACATATTACAGTGTCATTGATCAGTCCAATTGACTCCACTTTTCTGACATCTAATAAAATAGTATCAGTTGTGGAGCAAGCCACATTTGTTACTTCTACCCAAACTTCCTCTTTGCCAGTTGGCGTGAATTGGCGCGATGGCGAGGTTACGCCATCAAACCACTGGTAGTTTATTATTTCAGTTTCTATGGTCGCATCAAGTGTGAGTCTATCACCAAGACATACAGCTGTGTCATTACCAAGTTCGACAACTGGATACTCAAATACAAACACATTAATATCATCTCGGGCTTCGCAAAGACCATTGTTAACTGTGACTGAATACGTACCGTGATCTTGAACCCTTAGTGTGCTCGTTGTTGACCCATCATTCCATTCAAAATTCACCAACGGTTGAGATCCAATTGGCTTAAGCTCTATTGTTTGGTCTTCGCATACTTGTTTATCCTCACCAAGATCTACCTCTAAAATTGGATAACGATCGACCAATATTGTATCTCTGATTGCGCAGTTCTCATCGCTTACTTCAACCCAATATAGGCCGATTAGATTGACACCCTTAGTCGTATCAGTTGAATTATCGTTCCACCGATATTCCATTGGAAAAGCACTTTGAGTCCAGGGATCCAGCACCAAAACATCGTTATGACAAAAAGAAGTATCGCTTCCTAAATCAACAAGAGGTTCAAACCAAAAATCCCAATGTACCTCATCTGTTGCAAGACAGTTACCACCTACACCGTAAACGGTGATTAAATAATCGTTGCTTGTACCAACATTGAGCGTAGAGGCGACCGAACCATCTGACCAAACGTATGTAAGTGCATTTTGGGTTACTGGAACGATTTGAGCGTTGTTGACATAACAAAAACTGCTATCGTTACCCAATTCAACAGAAACCTCAGGGTAGTAGCCATAATGCACCGTGTCCGAATATGTACAAATCCCGTTTGTTACAGTAACAGAATAGACACCGGTATCATTAACTAACTGACTAGACTGTGAATTTCCCGTGTTCCAAGAAAATCCAAGAGAACTGCTCAACCCAGTCTGTATGGTATCCACATCATAGGTACATAGATTGGTGTCATTACCTAAATCTACAATGAATGGTAGTAACCAATCAATGTTAATGGTATCCATAACAGTGTCGCAAATTCCGTAGACAGTTACTATTACAACACTGTCTGATGTAATGACAATCGCAGAATCTGTACTACCGTTAGACCATTCATATTCGGCAAATGGTTGTTCAACACTGAGAGGTAATTCGGAGCCCACACAAAGTGCTGTATCGTTACCTAAATCCGCAGTTTGGCGAGGGTAGATGTAGACGGGATGATATGTTGTATCAACATTAGAATCTAGATAAGTGACCAGTTGTACGTTAAATGTCCCCGTATCTGTGAATTGATGGATTGGCGCTTCTAAGTTACTGTAATTCGAACTGCCTGATATTGTATCATCAAAATTCCAATAAACCGAATCAAAACCAGTGGAGTCAATCGTGAATTGTGTGAAGTCGCCATAGCATAAGTATTCAGCTTCTACTGTTGGAGCATAGGATAAAAATTCAAAATTGTCAATATGCACCCAGTATCCTGTCGTACCTCCCTGTTGCTTTACAGTAATATAAGCCCCATTATTGGGAGCTGTAAAAGTCACTGTTCGCTGGGTCCAGACGCTATTTGTGGCTGCGGCACTCGCGGTCCAAACCAAAGTTCCGAATGTAGTTGGACTTGTAGATACCCCAATTTGAACCGGAGTACATTGATAACTCGAGTTTTTCCTATCGTAAAATGTAAATGAATATGTATTCCCGTTCACCAGGTTTTGACTCAACTCCATTGATATAGCATCGGTACCATTTCCTGTTAACGACACAAACCAATTACCATAGGTTGGACACCCCCAGGTACACGTTGTGATGATATCCATATTTCCAAACGTCCCAAAAGCGGATGAGTTATTCATTGCTGCCGTGTATGTGGCATTGTTGATGTTGATCAAATTGGTCGTAGTCGTATGATTTTCAAAGCTTCCATTGAGAAAGGCTTGTCCCTGCATATTTAATACAACCAATACAACATGTATAACCAGTATGAGATTCTTCATCTAAATTATTGACGGGTCAGAAAACAATGGGGTCATTTATCATAAAGACCTCCTATTATTAGGATGCAAAAGAAGTAAAATGGTTGCCCAGAAAGATATTAAGTTGTAAGCATTTTTGATAAAAATGCCTTAACAATTGCAGCCAATTTTGGCTCAGCATTTCGGGCTGCCAGTTGAACCTCCTCGTGACTAACGGTTTCGACTACACCCTCCACCCCTAAATCGGTAACTACTGAAAGTGCCGCTACCCTCATTCCCATATGTTTTGCAGCAATGTTTTCAGGCACAGTGCTCATGCCAACAACGTCAGCTCCAATTGTGCGTAAATGCTTGTACTCCGCAGGAGTTTCGAAACATGGCCCACTCACCCCAGCATAGACCCCTTGATGTAACTTCAATTCTAGTTTCTCAGCACAATCGTGAATCAATTTAATATAACCATGATCATAAGGCTCTGACATGTCCACAAACCGAGGTCCGAGTTCGTTGTTATTTGGACCAATTAATGGATTAGTTGGGAATAGGTTTATTTGATCAGATATAACCATAATATCTCCCACTTTAAACTCTGGATTCATACCTCCACTGGCGTTTGACAAAACCAATGACTTTACATTTAAATAATGCATAACACGGATTGGAAATACCACCTGATCCATTGTATACCCTTCATAAAAATGAAATCTCCCCTTCATAGCTATGACTTCCACTCCGTTCAATCGACCATATATTAGCTTCCCATCATGCCCTTCAACGGTAGATTGAGGGAAGTTTGGAATATCTGAATAAGGAATAGTGGTAGCGTCAGATATTTCAGAGGCCAATTCTCCTAATCCAGTTCCCAGCACAATACCCACTGGGTTCTTAGGGTTAAACCTTTCTGCTAGAAAGTCAGCTGTTTCTTGAATAAGATCTAATGAAATCATGTATTAATTGATTGATTTGAGTACTATATGACCCGAGAAAATTTGTTTCAACTGGGATTACGAAAATTGGCAGTTTTGAAATTAGAGGTTGATCTAAATATGGAATGATGCGCTGAGCATCTTTTTCTGTTGTTACTATAACTCCAGAATCCGAGATTAAATCCGCGGCTTCATTAAAATCACTTTCGGTGAACCAATAGTGATCACCAGCGTCAAAATGACTAATTATCTCATTCGTTGCATTCAAATATTCGAACAAACCTGAAGCGTTCGCAATGCCCGTCATTAAATAAATCTTTGACTCATTAATTGATGTAAAATTAGTTTTAGTAATAGCATAAGGAGTGCCATAATGCTCGCTCGAAAACAACAAATTTTGGTAGGATTCGGGATTCAATCTTTGCGCAATAGATCTCATATCAAACACACTTATATCACTCGGACATTTAGTTACAACGATTATATCGGCTCTTTTTGCACCAAACTTTTGTTCTCTCAAACGGCCGGCCGGCAACAATAGATCGTCTATGTATAAATCATTGAACGCGGTAAGTAAAATCATTAATCCAGGCTTAATCGATCTATGTTGAAACACATCGTCTAACAAGATTATTTCTACTTCTGGTTTAACTTCAAGCAGTCTCTTCACTCCATTGACTCTGTCAGCATCAACCGCCACCTGTACATTTTTATACTTGTTAAGTATTTGGGAGGGTTCATCTCCAATCTCGAGTGAATTCATGTTTGAGTCAGCAAGAATAAACCCTTTGGTCTTTCGGCCATAACCTCGACTCAACACGGCCAATTGAAAATCTGGAGATAATTGCCTTATGACATATTCTGTCATAGGTGTCTTGCCCGTTCCGCCTACTCGCAAATTACCTATGCCAATGAGTGGAATAGGAAAGGTTCTGCTTTTCAATAATCCAAAATGAAACAGGCCATTTCTGATCAAGACTATAAATCCATAAACAAGGGAAAATGGGTAAAGCAATATCCGCACTCGGCAAATGTAGTTTCTATAAATTTCCGCTCCTTTGTTAAAATTCAGACTAACTATGAATGTTTCAGATGTCGCTAACTTGCTAGATGATCTAGCCCCAGTCGAATTACAAGAATCGTATGATAATGTCGGTCTTATTATTGGCTTACCCACATGGGAAGTCACTGGTACACTTTTAACCCTAGATTGCACAGAAGATGTTGTCGCTGAAGCTATTCGCAAAAAGTGCAATTTAATTGTCGCTCATCATCCGATTTTATTCAAAGGTTTAAAATCATTGACAGGTGCCAATTATGTTGAACGAACAATTCTACTGGCGCTCAAAAACGACATTGCCATTTATGCTATACACACCAACCTCGACAACATATTGTCAGGAGTAAACCAAGAAATAGGTAAACGAATAGGACTAAAAAATCTGAATATACTTTCCCCTAAATCAAACACCTTGTCAAAGCTTCAAACCTATGTCCCAACTTCTCATTTAGAAGAAGTACGGAATGCACTATTCACGGCTGGTGCTGGTCATATTGGTGATTATGACGAGTGTAGTTATTCATCGGAGGGCACTGGAACCTTCAAGGCAAATGAATCTACAAATCCTTTTGTTGGAACGAAAGGTAAACGTCACTCTGAAGCCGAAGTTAAACTTGAAATGATTTTCACAAATCACATTGCACCTAAGGTCATAAAAGCCTTAAGAGAATCGCACCCTTATGAAGAGGTGGCATACGACATTATTCCCATCACGAACACCAACCAATGCATTGGCAGCGGCATGTATGGTGAATTTGAGAACTCTATTACCGAATCTGAACTATTAAATAGACTTTCTGATATTTTCAATGTCAAATCAATTCGCCATACTAAATTGCTTAATAAACCAGTGAAGAGGGTGGCCTTTTGCGGTGGTTCAGGAAGTTTTTTACTGAGTAAGGCAAAGGCAATAATGGCGGACGTGTTTATTACTGGAGATTTCAAATACCATGAATTCTTTGACGCAGATCAAAAAATCCTCATAATTGACATTGGACACTTTGAGAGTGAGCAGTTTACCCCTAATTTATTACACCAATATCTAGCGAATAAAAATGTTACATTTGCCGTCCTTTTATCAGAGGTAAAAACAAACCCTGTACACTATTTCATTCAATAAAGAATATGGCAGCAGCAGCAAAAAAGAAAACTGAAAACACGGTCGAAGAGAAACTAAGAGCTTTATACCGTTTACAGTTGATTGATTCAGCTATCGATAAAATCAGAACAATCAGAGGTGAGCTTCCTTTAGAAGTTGAAGACTTACAAGATGAAATCGAGGGACTTGAAACTCGATTAAACAATCTTCAAACAGAATTAGAAGATGTGCAAAATCGAATTAGCGAACGAAAGAATTCTATCATTGATTCTAGCGAGCTCATTAAAAAGTACGAAAGCCAGCAAAAGAATGTAAGAAACAATCGAGAATTTGATTCATTGTCAAAGGAAATTGAGTTTCAAACACTTGAAATTCAGCTTTCTGAAAAGAGAATGAAGGAGTTTGAAGCACAATTGATTCAAAAGAAAGAAATTCTTGACGCAGCTGAGGCTAATCTTAATGAACGCAGAAAAGACCTTGAACATAAGAACGAGGAATTGAACGGAATCATTAAAGAAACCGAAAAAGAAGAAAAGGCCTTATTGAAAGCTAGTGAAGAAGCTGCTGGAACGATTGAGGAGAGACTCTTAGGTGCTTACAAGCGTATTCGACAAAGTGTTAAGAACGGACTTGCTGTTGTTCCGGTTGAAAGAGGTTCTTCTGGAGGATCATTTATTAAAATTCCACCTCAACGACAATTAGATATTGCCGCAAGAAAAAAGATTATTCTTGATGAGCATAGCGGCCGACTTTTAGTTGATCTTGAACTTGCTAATGAGGAAACTGAAAAACTAAAGGAGTTGACGCAAAAAGCAATGGTCTAAACCCACCAAACTTCAAAGCATTAAAAAGCCCAGCTTGAAAATTTTCAAGCTGGGCTTTTTCGTTTATCTCTATTTATTCCTTCTTAGCGCTTTTCAATAGCTACATAGTCTCGTTCATTCTCTCCAGTGTAAACCTGTCTTGGTCTACCAATGGGCTCACCATTCTCTCTCATCTCTTTCCATTGAGCTATCCAGCCAGGAAGTCGCCCCATTGCAAACATTACGGTGAACATATTCGTTGGAATTCCTAAAGCTCTGTAAATAATACCTGAGTAGAAATCGACATTAGGATAAAGTTTGCGCTCCACAAAATACGGATCGCTTAAAGCGGCCTCTTCTAATTTTTTAGCAATCTCCAAAACTGGATCATTCACTCCAAGTTTATTTAAAACATCATCCGCAGCCTTTTTGATAATTCGCGCTCTTGGATCGAAATTCTTATAAACTCGATGACCAAAGCCCATTAGTCTGAATGGATCATCCTTATCCTTTGCCTTCGCCAAATACTTATCAGCATCGCCACCATCTGCCTTTATTGCTTCAAGCATTTCTATCACAGCTTGGTTGGCCCCACCATGAAGAGGTCCCCACAATGCATTTATTCCTGCAGATACTGAAGCATACAAACTTGCATGAGAAGAACCAACAACTCTTACAGTGCTCGTGGAGCAATTCTGCTCGTGGTCAGCGTGTAAAATCAACAACTTGTTTAATGCTTTGATAACAACTGGATCTGGCTGAAATTCCTCCGCTGGAGTTCCAAACATCATTTTCAAGAAGTTTCCGCAATAATCTAAATCATTCTTTGGATACATCAAAGGTTGACCGATTTCATTCTTGTATGCCCAAGCTGCGATTGTTGGCAATTTGGCTACCAATCTTATGATGTTCATATAAACCTCATCCGCAGATCTCACAGGATCCAATGATTCTGGATAAAAAGCAGTTAATGATGTCACTAACGAGGACAAAACACCCATTGGATGCGCGTTTGAAGGAAAGCCCTCTAACAAAACCTTAAAGTCCTCGTGAATTAAAGTGTGATAAGTGATGTCAACCTTCCATTTGTTTAATTGCTCGCTGTTCGGTAACTCACCATAAATAATCAAATACGCCACTTCCATGAAGCTTGATTCTTCTGCGAGTTGTTCGATTGGGTATCCACGATATCTAAGAATCCCTTTTTCGCCATCCAAAAATGTGATCGAACTTGTTGTTGACCCAGTATTCTTAAATCCTGGGTCAATTGTAATTAATCCTGATTGACCTCGTAGCTTAGAAATATCAAGGGCTTTCTCGTTTTCCGTCCCTTCTACTACCGGTAGTTTATATACTTCACCGTTAAAGTGTAACTCTGCAAAATCTGGCATCTTCCGTACTTTTTCTTCTTTTCTATTTTTCTGAATCTCGAACTGCGCGAAAATACGTGACGAAAGCGTTAATTACAATAGCTACATGATTATCTATACTTGAAATCTTTGCCTAGATATCGTGCATTTGACCCAAGTTCTTCTTCAATTCGCAATAACCTGTTGTATTTGGCCACTCTATCACTTCTGGATGCAGAACCCGTTTTAATTTGCCCTGTGTTTAAAGCAACGGCTAAATCAGCAATTGTGGTATCCTCTGTCTCGCCACTTCTGTGACTCATAACAGATGTATACCCGCTAAGTGTAGCCATTTCAACGGCTTCAATGGTCTCAGTAAGCGTACCAATTTGATTCACCTTAATTAAAATCGAATTTGCAGTTCCTGACTTAATACCTTGGGACAATCGCTTCGTATTTGTAACAAAAAGATCGTCTCCGACCAATTGCACTTTGCTACCGATGCTCTGAGTCAACTTTAACCATCCATCCCAATCGTCTTCAGCCATACCGTCTTCTATGGATATGATAGGATATTTTTCAGACCAATCTTTCCAAAACTCAACCATTTCTTCGGGTGTCAATTCCTGTCCAGATGATTTTTTAAAAATGTATTTATTCTTCTTGGCATCAAAAAACTCACTACTGGCTGCATCCATGGCGATGTAAATATCCTCTCCAGCTTTATAACCAGCCGACTCGATCGCCTTCAACACATATTCAATAGCGTCAACATTACTCCCTAGATTTGGAGCAAATCCGCCTTCATCACCAACATTTGTTGAGTACCCATCCTTTTTCAAAACAGCCTTTAAATGGTGAAAAACCTCAGTCCCCATTCGTAGCGCTTCGCTGAAAGATTTCGCCCCAACCGGCATTACCATAAATTCTTGAAAGTCAATTTTATTATCCGCATGGGCTCCACCATTCAGTATATTCATCATGGGAATAGGCAGTACATTAGCATTTACACCACCGATATATCTATAAAGTGGCATGCCATGACTTTGAGCCGCGGCTTTAGCACATGCGAGTGATATTCCAAGCATTGCATTAGCACCAAGGTTTGACTTATTTGCACTACCGTCCATTTTTATCATGTGTTGATCAATGGCCGCTTGACTTGATACAAAAGCTCCTGTTAGTTCAGGTCCAAACACTTCTCGAACATTACTTACAGCTTTCAAGACCCCCTTACCCATATAACGGGTGGTGTCTCCATCTCGGAGTTCAACTGCCTCGTGCACTCCAGTGGAGGCTCCAGAAGGAACAGCTGCAGAGCCAATAATACCGTCATCAGTAATCACATCCACCTCAATAGTTGGATTACCCCTTGAATCTAATATTTCTCTAGCAAGAATTTGCGCAATTGCACTCATATAATTTGTGTTATGCTGGTTGTTTTATATGTTCATCAATTAGGGAAACAAACTCGTCAAATAAGTATCTTGAGTCATTTGGCCCTGCTGAAGATTCTGGATGAAACTGAACCGAGAATGCTGGGTGTTTCAATAATTTGATTCCCGCCAATGTTAGATCATTTAAATGAATATGTGTAACCTGAATATCTTCTCGCTCTTCAGCCGCTTCGCGATCAACTACAAATCCATGATTCTGAGAAGTGATTTCGCTCTTACCTGTCAACAGGTTTTGCACTGGATGGTTAATCCCTCTGTGACCATTATGCATCTTTGAAGTTGATAACCCACATGCTAGTGCCAACAGCTGATGCCCAAGGCAAATCCCAAAAGTTGGAATATTAGTCTGAAGCAATTGTTGAATTAATCCAATTGAACTTTTCATGGCCGATGGGTCTCCAGGTCCGTTACTCAACATTATGCCATCTGGATCAAAGGCAAGTATATCTTCTGCACTCGTATGCATTGGAAAAATTCTTACATCGCAACCGCGCTCATTTAAACAGCGGATGATGTTCTTTTTAACTCCAAAATCTATTAATGCTACTCTTCGATTTCCACCTGTTCCAGAATCATAGACTTCCGAGGTCGTGACCTTTGAGGACAACTCCAACCCTTCCATGGATGGAACCTCAGTCAACCGTGCCTTCAAGGTATCTAAATCAAGGTTTTCACTTGAAATAATCGCATTCATTGCTCCCTTGTCTCGAATGTGTCTTACTAAAGCTCTAGTGTCAACATCAGAAATGCCCACTAAATTTTGTCTTATGAAATAGTCATTGATCGACTCATCCGCTGCAGCTCGAGAATAGACATCGCTAAATTTCTTGCAGACTAATCCAGCTATTTTCACGGAATCTGACTCCACCTCGTCATCAGTAATTCCATAATTACCTATATGAGCTGGAGTCATCAGCAATATTTGCCCAAAATAGGACGGATCTGTAAAAATCTCTTGATAACCTGTCATTCCGGTATTGAATGCAATCTCACCGGTTGTAGTTCCTTTTTTGCCTGCCGCTTTACCATAAAAATGAGTTCCATCTTCAAGCAATACGACCGCTTTGTCTTTTTCAAGGTATTTCATGATGCAATGTTCAGAGTTTAAGTCAAAAAAAAGAGGATAAGTTTTAAACTCATCCTCTTTTTATATTCACAATTGTTAATTCTAGCTTTCCTTTTGTTCACTTTCAGAAGCATCACTTTCGGGAGTTTCCTTTGGTGATTCAGGAGAAGGCTGATCAGATTCGGCCTTTGGAGCAGTCTCCGCTGATTTGTCATCAGCCTTAGCTTCTTTAGCAGGAGCACTCTTGGGACTTCCCGACCCTCTTCTTGATCTTCTAGTCTTTTTAGCGGCATCCTTGTTATCTGTTGTATAAATATCATTGAAATCAACCAATTCAATCATACACATCTCAGCAGCATCTCCTTGTCGAAAACCAATTTTGATTATTCTAGTATAGCCACCTGCTCTAGTAGCAATCTTTGGCGCCACCTCTCTGAACAATTCAGTCACAGCTTCCTTATTTTGAAGCTTTCTAAAAACCATTCTTCTAGAGTGAGTTGTGTCGTTCTTTGACTTAGTAATCAAAGGCTCCACATATCCACGAAGAGCTTTGGCTTTCGCTAAAGTGGTAGTAATACGTTTGTGTTCAATCAAGGAAGAAGCCATGTTTGACAACATCGCCTTTCTATGGGCCGATGTACGACTAAGTTGATTGATTTTATTTTGATTTCTCATTGCTCAAAAAATTGAAGCGTTACTTATTCTTTTTCTGCTAGGTACTTACCTACATTCATTCCGAAATTCAACCCTTTCACTTGAACCAAATCTTCAAGCTCTGTAAGTGATTTCTTTCCGAAGTTTCTGAATTTCAATAAATCATTCTTTTCAAATGTCACTAGATCACCAAGGGTCTCTACATCCGCAGCCTTCAAGCAGTTTAGAGCTCTTACTGACAGATCCATGTCCACTAACTTAGTTTTTAGCAACTGACGCATGTGAAGCGTGTTTTCATCTAATTCTTCTTCTGCCTTCTTCTCAACTTGATCAAGCGTGATACGCTCATCTGAGAATAACATGAAGTGATGAATAAGAATTTTGGCCGCCTCTTTCAGTGCATCTTTTGGATGAACTGAACCATCTGTATCTATGTCAAAGATCAACTTTTCGTAGTCAGTCTTTTGTTCCACACGGTAGTTCTCAATGGTGTAGCGCACATTCCTAATTGGAGTAAAAATCGAATCCAAAAAGATGGTTCCAAGCGCTGCATTCGAAGTTTTATTCTCTTCTGATGGCACATATCCTCGGCCTTTTCCGATTGATATCTCCATTTCAAAATTTACGGACTTGTCAAGGTGACAGATCACATGATCGGGATTTAAAACCTGAAAAGAGCTAGTAAACTTACCAATGTCGCCTGCTTTGAATGACTCTTGTCCACTCACCTTAATACGAACCTTCTCAGTTTCCTCTTCTTTAATCTGTTGCTTAAATCGTACCTCCTTTAAGTTAAGTACGATTTCTGTCACATCTTCAATAACACCTTTCAATGTACTGAATTCGTGATCTACGCCTTCAATTTTAATAGCGGTAATAGCGAAGCCTTCTAATGAAGAAAGTAAAATTCTTCGTAAAGCGTTTCCGATTGTGATACCATATCCTGGCTCTAGTGGTCTAAACTCAAACTGACCTTTGAAGTCATCAGCTTGAATCATTATTACTTTGTCCGGGCGTTGAAAATCAAGTATTGCCATGTTTTATTCTTCAGTTTTGATTGGATCTAAGTTTCTTCGTTTAAGATGCTTGAAGATGAGCACATCAACATTTTTGCTTTTATCCAATGATTGGTTTAAAATATTATTTCGAGTAAAGTTCAACAATTAGCTGCTCGCGGATATTCTCGGGAATTTGCTCACGAGATGGCGGAGTGATGAATGTCCCCATGAGGGCATTTGCATCAAAATCCAACCATGAATAATTTTTCACATTGCTTGAAGCAACCGAGTTTGTAACTGCTTCCAAAGATTTTGACTTCTCTCTCACAGCAATTTTATCTCCAGGTTGCAACTGATAAGATGGTATGTTAACTACATTTCCATTTACAGTGATATGTCTGTGACCAACTAATTGCCTTGCACCGCTCCTGGTTGGAGAAATCCCCAATCGATAGACGGTATTGTCTAATCTTGACTCACAAAGAATAAGAAGGGTTTCACCTGTAATACCTTTACGTCTACTCGCCTCCTTAAACAGGTTCGAGAATTGACGCTCTAGAATACCATAGGTATACTTTGCCTTCTGCTTCTCTTGAAGCTGAATCGCATATTCCGATTGCTTCATTCTCCTTTTATTAGGACCGTGCTGACCTGGGCCGTAGTTCTTACGTTCTAATGCCTTGTCTGGACCGAAAATCGGATCGCGAAACTTTCTGGCTATTTTGGACTTGGGTCCTCTGTATCTTGCCATTTCTTCTTTAACTAAAAATTAAACTCTTCTTCTTTTAGGTGGTCTGCATCCGTTGTGTGGCATAGGAGTTACATCCATAATCTCAGTAATTTCGATACCGATATTGGACAAACTTCTGATTGCACTTTCACGTCCAGATCCAGGTCCTTTTACAAAAACCTTCACCTTTCTTAGGCCAGCGTCATGCGCAACTTTACCACAATCGGCAGCAGCCATTTGGGCAGCATACGGAGTGTTCTTTTTAGAACCTCTAAAGCCCATTTTACCTGCTGATGACCACGATATTACATCACCATTGACGTTTGTCAATGAGATTATAATGTTGTTGAAGGAAGCGTGTATGTGCGCTTCACCTACTGCATCAACTTTTACCTTTTTCTTCTTTGTCTGAGTCTTCGCCATGGAAAACGTGTTGTTTGTTAACTATTATTTAGTTGCCTTCTTCTTGTTAGCAACTGTCTTTCTTCTTCCCTTGCGGGTTCTACTATTATTCTTGGTGCGTTGCCCTCTTAATGGAAGTCCCGCACGATGACGAATTCCTCGGTAACAACCGATATCCATCATACGCTTAATATTCAATTGCACTTCTGATCTTAAAGCACCTTCAGTTTTGAAATGATCATTAATGTATTCTCTGATTGCAGCCAATTCATCATCATTCCAATCTGAAACCTTTTTATCAAGATCAACCTTGCTTGATTTCAAAATTTCTTGAGCACGCGAACGTCCAATTCCGAAGATGTAGGTCAACCCAATCTCACCTCTTTTATTTCTTGGTAAGTCTATACCTGCTATACGAGCCATAACTTAAATTTTTAACCTTGTCTTTGTTTGTGTTTTGGATTCTTCTTGTTGATGACATAGACGCGTCCCTTGCGTTTCACAATCTTGTCGTCAGCAGACCTTTTCTTTACGGATGCTCTGATTTTCATAATCCAGCTTATTTATATCTGTATGTTATTCTTCCCTTTGTTAAATCGTAAGGCGACATTTCAACTTTTACCTTATCGCCTGGTAAAATCTTGATGTAATGCATACGCATCTTGCCAGAAATATGGGCTGTGATTACATGTCCATTTTCTAACTCAACACGGAACATTGCGTTTGACAATGCTTCGGTAATGGTTCCGTCCTGCTCTATTGAAGCTTGTTTTGCCATTTACTCTATTATACTATTACGTTCAATTTTTCTTCTATATATTCAAATGTCGAAAGCACCTCTGCTTTTCCCTTCCTTACAACCAACGTGTGCTCAAAATGAGCCGATGGTTTTCTATCTGCGGTTACAATGGTCCAACCATCACGTAACTGCGTCACATCTTTCTTTCCCAAATTAATCATCGGTTCGATCGCAATGACCAATCCGTCAATCAATTTAGTGCCACGACCTCTTTTCCCAAAATTAGGAACCTCTGGCGGTTCATGAAGCTTCCTTCCTAAACCATGGCCTACCAGTTCACGAACAACACCGAATCCTGCTGATTCAGCTTCCTCTTGAACTGCCGATCCAATATCACCAACTCGGTTTCCAGCAATTGCTTGCTCGATGCCCTTATATAGCGATCTCTTTGTCGTATCCAATAACCTTTGAACTTCCTCGCTTACCTCACCAACTGCGAAGGTATAAGCTGAGTCTCCGTAGAAACCATTCATCAACACACCACAGTCTACAGAGAGAATGTCTCCGTCAATCAATGGTTTGTTATCAGGAATTCCATGAACAACCGCTTCATTTCTAGAAATGCAAAGACTATTCGGAAACCCATTAAAATTCAAAAAACCGGGTATTGCTTTGTGATCCGAGATAAACTCAAATGCACGTTTGTCTAACTCCAGTGGCGTGACCCCTGGCTTTATCAAACTCGCAACCTCAGCTAAGGTTTTTCCAACAAGTAAAGAACTCTCTCTTATTAGCGCGATTTCATCCTCGCTTTTTCCTCTCAACATATCCCTCTCAACTTATCCAGCCATTCCAAAGGCCGAAGAAGATCTTCCTTTTATTTTTCCAGATTTCATCAATCCGTCATAATGTCTCATCAATAGGTGACTCTCAATTTGCTGAAGAGTGTCAAGTATTACCCCAACCATAATCAACAAAGAAGTTCCACCAAAGAACAATGCAAAGCCTTGTGAAACTCCTGCAATCATAGCAAACGCAGGAAGAATTGCAACAATACCTAAGAACACCGAACCTGGCAAGGTGATTTTGGATAATATATTATCCAAAAATTCACTTGTCTTTTTGCCCGGTTTCACTCCAGGTATAAATCCACCATTTCTCTTTAAATCTTCCGCCATTTGGTTTGGATTTACCGTAATCGCGGTATAGAAATATGTAAACGCAATGATTAATACGAAAGTCAAAGCATTATACCAAAAACTTGTAGGGTTTCCTACAGCAGCCGCAATGCCTGTAGTTGCATCCGAACTCCATAATCCTGCCAAAGTCATAGGCAAAAACATTAAAGCTTGAGCAAATATGATTGGCATTACACCAGCAGCATTTACCTTAAGTGGAATGAATTGGCGCGCCCCACCAAACTGCTTATTACCAACAACTTTCTTTGCAAAGTTCACAGGTATTCTTCTTGTACCTTGTACTAATGCCACGGTTGCAATCGTCACCAATAAGAGGAAGACCATTTCAACTAACAACATCACAAAACCACCACCTTGCATTCTTGCAGAAATTTCGAAAGCAAACGCACTGGGCAATTGAGCAATAATTCCAATCATGATAATCATAGAGATACCATTACCAATACCTTTTTCAGTGATTCGTTCTCCAAGCCACATTACAAATACAGTACCTGTAACCAATAAAAGAACTGTGCTTATTCCCCAGAATGAAAACAAACTTGCGTCTCCACCAACAACAGCTTGGGCTGGAATCTGTGAGGAGATAAAACTAGGTGCCTGAACCAATGTTATGATAATCGTTAACAGCCTTGTCCACTGATTGATCCTTTTCCTTCCACTTTCACCCTCTCGTTGCATTTTTTGAATTGCAGGAACCGCAATTCCCATCAATTGCATTACAATAGATGCAGAAATATAAGGCATTATACCTAGGGCAAATATCGAGGCGCGACTGAAAGCTCCGCCTGCGAATATGTTCAATAATGCTGCAAGACCTTGTGCTCCCGAATTCAATTCATTCAACACTCCCGGATCTACTCCAGGTAGCACTACGAAAGAACCTAAACGGTAAATCAATAAGAGACCTAGTGTGTTTATTATACGCACTCTTAGATCTTCGATCTTCCAAATGTTCTGAAATGTTTCTACTAGTCTCTTCATTATTACTATTCAACGATCGTTACTGAACCACCCTTTGCTTCAATTGCTGCAGCGGCTGTCTTTGAGAAAGCGTGCGCAGTTACTGTAAGCTTCGCGCTGATCTCACCTCGACCTAAAATTTTAATCAAATCCTTTTTTCCTGCGATTGACTTCTCACGCAAAAATTCAGGAGTTATCTCATTCACTTTATTATCATCAGCCAATTTCTGGATTGTATCCAAGTTGATTCCTGAATATACCACTCGGTTTGGATTCTTGAATCCAAACTTCGGTACTCTTCTTTGAAGTGGCATTTGTCCACCTTCAAAACCAACTTTTTTGGAGTATCCACTTCTAGATTTGGCGCCTTTGTGACCGCGAGAAGCAGTACCGCCTGAACCAGAACCTTCACCTCTACCGAGACGTTTGTTCGTTCTTACCGAGCCTTTTGCAGGCTTTAAATTACTTAAGTCCATTTCTTAGGTTACTTTACTTCTTCAACGGTTATTAAATGTCGAACCTTATTTACCATTCCCAGTATCTGAGGTGTGGCTTCTTTTTCGACAGTTGAATTCATTCTTTTCAAGCCAAGAGCTGCAAGAGTAGCTTTTTGCTTCTCAGGTCGCCTAATGGCTGACTTAACTTTTGTGATTTTAATCTTTGCCATGGTTCTTATCCGTTAAAAACGATATCTAGACTAACTCCTCGTTGTCTTGCTATTGTAGACGCATCACGTAGTTGTGTTAAACCCTCAATTGTAGCCTTCACTACGTTTGCTGGGTTTGACGAACCTTTCGATTTTGCCAATACATCTGTAACACCAACACTCTCCAGCACTGCGCGCATCGCACCACCAGCAATTACTCCGGTACCATGTGCGGCAGGCTTAAGGAAAATATGTGCTCCACCAAATCTTCCTTCTTGTTCGTGAGGAACTGTGCCCTTCACAATAGGAACTTTAATTAAGTTCTTTTTCGCATCATCAATTGCTTTCTCAATGGCACTCGTAGCTTCCTTAGCCTTTCCAAGTCCATGACCAACAACGCCATTTTCATTACCAACAACAACTACAGCGGAGAATCCAAATGCTCTACCACCTTTTGTCACTTTAGTAACACGTCTTACTTCAACCAAACGATCTTTTAATTCAATCTCGCTTGATTTTACTCTTTTTATGTTTTCGCTTGCCATCGGTGACTTAGAATTTTAATCCGTTTTCTCTTGCAGCCTCTGCCAATGCCTTGACACGACCATGATATAGATAACCATTTCGATCGAATACAACTGATTCAAAGCCAGCAGCTTTTGCAGATTCAGCAATCTTCTTTCCAACAACACCTGCTTGCTCTAACTTTGAGCCCTTATGCGCTGTTTTATCTCCCAAAGACGATGCTGAGGCTACAGTGCGTCCTGTTACATCATCAATTAATTGAGCATAAATCTCTTTATTACTTCTGTAAATTGATAAGCGTGGAGTTTCCGTTGACCCTGTTATAGTCTTTCGAATGCGCTTTTTGATTCGCGCCCTTCTTTCTGGTTTCGTTAATGCCATCCTATATATTATTTAGATGCTGATTTACCAGCTTTTCTTCTTACTTGTTCACCTACGAATCTGATACCTTTTCCTTTGTATGGCTCAGGCTTTCTCAATGATCTGATTTTAGCAGCAACTGATCCTATGAGTTGCTTATCAAAAGACTCAAGAGTAATGATCGGATTCTTACCTCTCTCTTGCTCTGCTGAAGCCTTAATTTCTTTGGGCAATTCAAATACTACGTTATGAGAGTATCCCAGAGCCAATTCAAGTTTTTGACCTTGAACAGCCGCACGATATCCAACTCCAACTAATTCCTGCTTTACAACATATCCTTTGGATACGCCTTCGATCATGTTGTTGACCAATGATCTGTACAGTCCGTGCTTAGCACGATGATCTTTATGATCTGACTCACGCGAGAAGGTGATCTCTGAACCTTCAATGCTAACGCCAATACAAGCATCAATTGCTTGTTTCAACTCGCCTTTTGAACCTTTAACTATCATCTCGCCATTGTTGAAACTAACTTCAACTCCAGCAGGGACAGTTATTGGTGCTTTTCCTATTCGTGACATTTTTCTCTATTGAAATCTATTAATAAACGTAGCAAAGAACCTCACCACCAACATTTTGCTGTCGAGCTTCTTTATCACTCATTACTCCTTTTGAAGTACTTACGATTGCAATTCCCAAACCGTTCAAAACTCTTGGAATACTATCGGAACCTCTATATTTTCTTAAACCAGGCTTACTTACTCTCTGAAGATCTTTGATTGCTGATGACTTTGTCACCTTATCATATTTCAAAGCAATTTTAATATTGCCTTGATGACCTTCTTCCTGGAATTTATAACTTAAAATATATCCTTTCTCGAATAAAATTTTTGTTATTTCCTTTTTCACCCCTGATGCTGGAATATCCACCACTCGGTGGTTTGCCCGCATCGCGTTTCTTAAACGGGTTAAATAATCTGCTATTGGATCTGTTACTGCCATTGCTCTTTTCTTAATCTAAGTTACCAGCTTGCTTTTGAAACACCTGGGATAAGTCCCTTGTTAGCCATTTCTCTAAAAGTTACTCTCGAAATACCAAATTGACGCATATAGCCTCTTGGTCTTCCAGTTAGTTTGCATCTATTATGCAATCTAACTGCTGATGAATTTTTAGGAAGTTTTTGAAGTTCTTCCCATCTTCCTTCAGCTTTTAATTGAGCTCTTTTATCAGCATATTGATCTACCATATGCTGACGCTTTCGCTCTCTGGCTTTCATTGATTCCTTTGCCATAACTTATTTTTTGAACGGTAACCCGAATTCTTTTAAAAGTTCAAATGCTTCTTCGTTTGTGTTCGCAGAAGTCACCATTGTAATGTCCATTCCTGTCACTTTATTGATCTTGTCAATATCGATCTCAGGAAATATAATTTGTTCTTTGATTCCGAGGTTGTAATTACCTCGACCATCAAAGCCTTTTGGATTGATTCCTCTAAAGTCTCTAGTTCTTGGCAAAGCCACGGAAACTAAACGATCTAGAAATTCGTACATCATATCGCCTCTTAGGGTAACTTTCGCTCCAATTGGCATTCCCTTTCTCAATTTGAAATTGGAAACATCTTTCTTAGCGAAGGTTGAAATTGCCTTTTGACCGCTGATCATTGTCATTTCTGCCAATGCATTTTCAATGACCTTTTTATCTGCCGTAGCATCGCCCAAACCTTGACTAAGAACAATCTTCTTAAGTCTTGGCACTTGCATGATCGAAGTATATTGAAATCTCTCCATTAATATTGGAGATATCTTTTCGCTATAATCCTTCTTTAGTCTTGGAATGTAATTACTCATTTGATAACCTCCCCTGATCTTTTTGAATATCTAATCTTCTTTCCACTATCATCGGTCTTTCGACCAATTCTGCATGGCTTACCATCTTTAGGATCGATATGAAGTAGGTTGGAAATATGGATAGATCCTTCCTTCTTTACAATACCACCATCTGGGTTAGCCGCATTCGGCTTTGTGTGAACTGACATGATATTCAATCCTTCCACGATTACGCGCATTTTGGATCTATCAACGTCAAGAACACGCCCAGACTTTCCTTTTTCATTTCCAGAGATTGCAATAACTTGATCTCCTTTTTTTATGTGCAATTTCTTTTGCATTTCATTTATCATTTAAAGCACTTCAGGCGCTAATGACACTATTTTCATAAACTGCTTCTCACGAAGCTCTCGAGCAACAGGTCCGAAAATTCGGGTTCCCCTCATCTCACCAGTAGCATTTAGTAACACTACTGCATTTTCATCAAATCTGATGTACGAACCATCATTTCTGCGAACTTCTTTTCTGGTACGAACCACAACAGCTCGGCTTACCGCGCCTTTCTTAATGTTGCCCGCAGGTAAAGCATCTTTCACGGAAACTACCACTAGGTCACCAATGCTTGCATACCTTCTTTTTGTACCTCCCAACACTCTAATGCAAAGAACTTCCTTTGCACCGCTGTTGTCGGCCACCTTCATACGTGATTCTTGCTGTAACATCTCTAGTGATTATTTAGCTTTTTCGACAATTTCGACCATTCTCCAGCACTTACGCTTGCTAATTGGTCGAGTTTCCATTATTCGAACGGTGTCACCAATTCCGGATTCGTTCTTTTCGTCATGAGCCACAAATTTCTTTGAGACGTTAACGAACTTACCGTACTTGGCGTGCTTCATTTTTCTCGAAACAGTTACCACAATGGATTTCTCCATTTTGTTACTTGTTACGATACCGATTCGTTCTTTTCTTAAATTTCTTTCAGACATGATCTATATCTTAAGCTTCTTTTGATCTTCTGGTTAATTCGGTCATCAATCGTGCAACGTCATTCTTGCGTTCACGAAGTACCAATGGATTCTCTAAAGGAGAAATTGCATGTTGCATTTTCAACCTAGCAAGTGTCGACTTTTCATCGATCAACCTATCCTCTATTTCTTCGGTTGTCATTTCCCGAATCACTGATGATTTCATGTTCTTTCTTTTTAATCTTCAGAGTAATCTCTTCTTACTACAAACTTGGTTACTAATGGAAGCTTTTGAGCCGCCAGTCTAAGTGCCTCTTTAGCCACTTCCTGGTTTACACCTTCAACTTCAAATAGCACTCTTCCCGGCTCAATTTTGGCTGCCCAATGATCCAAAGCACCCTTACCTTTACCCATCCTTACTTCGGCTGGTTTCTTTGTAATTGGTGTGTCTGGAAAAATTCGGATCCAAACTTGACCTTCACGCTTCATATATCTTGTCACTGCAATACGAGCGGCTTCAATCTGACGAGATGTTAACCTCCCCATATCAAGACTCTTTATTCCAAATGTCCCAAAAGCTAACTGGTTTCCTCTTTGGGCATTTCCCTTGATTCTACCTTTTTGCTGCTTTCTATGTTTTGTTTTCTTCGGTGATAACATTCCTCAAATATTTAAGCGTTTGGCTTTCTTCTTGCTCCTCGACCTCCGCGACCTGCATCTGGTCCACCTTTAGCTTTGTTAGGAGTTCCTGAACCTACTGATGCACTTAGGTCACGCTTTCCGTAGACCTCACCCTTGCAAATCCAAACCTTCACTCCAATTCGTCCATAAGTTGTATGAGCTTCTGACAAAGCATAGTCTATATCCGCACGAAACGTGTGCAAAGGTGTACGACCATCTTTATATTGCTCCGTTCTCGCCATTTCAGCACCGTTTAAACGACCACTGATCATCACCTTAATTCCTTCTGCTCCCATTCGCATGGTTGAGGCAACAGACATTTTCGCGGCTCTTCTAAAGGAAATTCTACCTTCTATTTGCCTTGCAATCGCGTCTGCAACCAATTTTGCATCCAGTTCAGGTCTTTTTATTTCATAGATGTTGATTTGAACCTCCTTACCGGTCAGCTTTTTCAACTCTTCCTTGAGTTTATCAACTTCTTGTCCTCCTTTACCGATAATGATGCCTGGACGAGCCGTATTAATAGTAACAGTTACTAATTTCATTGTTCGCTCAATTACTATGTGCGAAACACTAGCACTCTTCAAACGGGCATAGATATATTCTCTGATTTTAGCATCTTCTGCTAATTTATCACCAAAGTTTTTACCTCCATACCATTGAGAGTCCCATCCTCTGATGAACCCTAGTCTATTACCAATTGGATTTGTCTTTTGTCCCATTAGGCTTCGGTTTCTGTTGTTTCAACTTTATTACTTACGCGCTCTCTGAAGTCTGGATTCACTGAATCTAGAATCATAGTTACGTGATTTGATCTTTTTCTAATTCGAAAAGCCCGTCCCTGTGGAGCAGGTTGAATTCTCTTCAATACTCTACCGCCATCAACAGAAATCTCCTTAATAATTAAGTCAGCCTCTTCCCATCTTTCGCCTGTTTTTTGCTCAAAGTTTGATATTGCTGAACGTAGTAGCTTATCAAGGTCCTTTGCAGCATGCTTCTTAGTAAACTGAAGAACTGCTGATGCTTTAGCGACATCCATTCCTCGTACCAAATCAGCAACAAGCCTCATTTTCCGTGGTGATGTAGGACAATTACGCAGACTTGCGATATAGAGATTCTTGCGATCCTCTTTTATCTGCTGAGCCATATTATGCTTTCGAACTCCCATGATTCAATTATTTCTTACCTTTTTTATTACCGGAGTGACCTCTGAAATTTCTCGTAGGCGCGAACTCACCGAGTTTATGACCAACCATATTCTCTGTAACATATACAGGAATGAATTTTTTGCCATTGTGCACAGCAATTGTCAGTCCTACAAACTCAGGTGTAATCATTGAAGCACGGCTCCAAGTTTTAATTACAGTCTTCTTTCCAGAATTCTGTGCTTCCTCAGCTCTCTGCTGAAGCTTATAGTGCACAAACGGTGGCTTTTTAAGTGATCTACTCATGCCTAATTATTTCTTTCGTTTTTCTACGATAAACTTATTCGTTGGCTTCTTCTTAGCCCTTGTTTTGTATCCTTTAGCTGGAATTCCATTTCGTGATCTAGGATGTCCTCCAGATGCGCGGCCTTCTCCACCACCCATTGGGTGATCTACTGGATTCATAGCTACACCTCTCACTCTCGGTCTTCTTCCTAACCACCTTGAACGACCAGCTTTACCGCTTCTTTCTAGGAAGTGATCTGAATTCGAAACCGCACCAACTGTTGCACAGCATGTTAACAATACCATGCGCACCTCGCTGCTTGGCATTTTAAGAACAGCATATTTACCTTCCTTGGCAGTAAGTTGGGCATATGTCCCTGCACTTCTTGCAAACTTACCTCCTTGACCTGGATACAATTCGATGTTGTGTACGATAGTACCTAGAGGCATATCTCCCAACTTCAAAGTGTTTCCTATCTCTGGAGCTGCACTCGCACCACTAATGACTTCCTGTCCAACTTGTAAACCAGCTGGAGCAATAATATATCGCTTTTCGCCATCGGTATATTCCACCAATGCAATTCGCGCATTTCTATTTGGATCGTATTCTATTGTCTTTACAGTAGCTGGAGCATCAAGTCTCTCTCTTTTAAAATCGATGATTCGATATCTTTGCTTATGTCCACCGCCTCTTTGACGTATGGTCATTTTACCTGTATTATTTCGACCGCCACTCTTTTTCTTGCCTACAAGAAGTGACTTCTCTGGCTTATCCGTAGTGATTGTATCAAAAGAACTTACGACTTTAAATCGTTGTCCAGGTGTAGTCGGTTTTAGTTTTCTAACTGCCATCTTTCCTTGTCTTATATATTAGCGTAGAAATCAATTACATCCCCCTCAGCAACAGTCACAACTGCCTTTTTGAAGTGATTTCCTCGACCAGAAAGAATTGCACTCTTAGTGAATCTTTTCTTGGTCTTACCCGCATACACCATCGTATTGATCGATGTGACAGATACTTTGTATTGATCTTCAACAGCCTTGCGAATTTCAACCTTGTTGGCTGTTCGCTCTACGATGAATCCGTACTGACCGCGCTTTTCGCTCAATTCAGTCATCTTCTCTGTGATCAGTGGTTTTAATAAAACGCTCATCTCTGATTACTTTAAAGTGTCATTAATCTTGGCAATTGCACCCTCACAAACGAGAAGAACATTTGCATTCATGATATCATAGGTGTTCAGGCTATCCGCTGTAACCACCTTCGCCTTTTGAAAATTTCGAGCACTTAATACCACATTTGATTTTACATCATCCGTGATCAGAAGTGTCTTCTTATCAGCCAATTCAAGACCATTAAGCATTGCTATGTATGCCTTAGTTTTTGGAGCGTCCATTTCGATATTCTCCATAACCCTGATGCTTGAAGAGGCCACCTTTGCAGATAGGGCCGACTTTCTCGCAAGTCTTTTAACCTTCTTGTTCAGCTTGAAGCCGTAATCCCGTGGCTCAGGCCCAAAGATTCGACCACCACCTACAAAAACACCACTCTTGATACTTCCAGCTCTAGCGCCTCCTGTACCCTTCTGTCTTTTTATCTTTCGCGTAGAATAGCTCATCTCAGCTCGCCCCTTAGCCTTACTTGTACCTTGACGTTGATTTGCCAAATACTGCTTAACGTCTAGATAAATAGCGTGCTCATTTGGCTCAACACCAAAAACCTCTTTATCAAGCTTGACTTTCTTGCCAGTTTCCTTGCCCGATATGTTATGTATTGCAAATTCCATTATTTCTCTATTATAACATATGATCCTTTTGGTCCTGGAACAGCTCCTTTAACCAACACTACATTTTTATCAGCGAGTACTTTGATCACTTCTAGGTTAATCATCTTTACTCTTTCACCACCCATTCTTCCTGCCATACGCATTCCTTTGAAAACGCGCGATGGAGTAGAACAAGCACCGATTGAACCTGGCGCCCGAAGTCTATTATGCTGACCATGTGTTGCATCACCAACTCCACGGAAACCATGACGCTTAACAACGCCTTGAAAGCCCTTTCCTTTAGATGTTCCAACAACATCAACGAATTCACCTTCTTCAAGGATGTCTATTGATACAGAATCACCTATTGTATGCTCTCCATCCCACTCTCTAAACTCAACGACTTTGCGCTTCACGCTCGTCCCAGCTTTTTCAAAATGGCCTTTCGCACTTTTTATTGATCTCTTTTCTGACACGTCATCGAATGCAATTTGTGTTGCAGTATAACCATCGTTCTCTTCAGTACGAATTTGAGTTACAATACAAGGACCCGCCTCGATTACGGTACACGGAATGTTCTTTCCCTCTTCTGAGAAAACACTCGTCATTCCAACTTTTTTACCAATGATGCCTAACATGTTCTAAGCTTACTAGGTTATACTTTAATTTCTACATCAACACCACTTGGTAGCTCTAGGCCCATAAGTGCATCGATGGTTTTTGATGAGCTACTATAAATATCCATAAGACGCTTATAGTTGGATAGTTGGAACTGCTCACGAGCTTTCTTATTTACGTGAGGTGAACGTAGCACCGTGTAAATCTGCTTCTGTGTGGGCAGAGGAATCGGTCCACTTACGACAGCTCCGGTAGTCTTAACTGTCTTCACAATCTTTTCAGCAGACTTATCTACCAAATTGTGGTCGTAGGACTTTAACTTTATTCTGATTCGTTGCGCCATTTTTATCTAAATAATCTCTTCTTAATTATGCTTTTTCAAGTCTGCCTTTAACCGCAGCAATTACTTCGGTTGCAATATTCTTAGGACATTCATCATAGTGAGAGAATTCCATGGAGGAAGTCGCTCTACCAGATGTGATAGTTCTTAATTGAGTCACATATCCAAACATCTCGGACAATGGGACTTTGGCCTTAACAACCTTCGATCCCGCTCTGTCATCCATGCCTTCCACAACTCCACGTCTTCTGTTCAAGTCACCCACAACATCACCCATGTTTTGTTCTGGAGTAACTACTTCTAACTTCATGATTGGTTCGAGAATAACTGGACTACACAGTGGTAATGCCGTTCTAAACGCCAATTTAGCCGCCAATTCAAATGATAGTTGATCAGAATCCACTGCGTGAAATGAACCATCCAGTAATGTAACCTTCAAATTATCCACTTGATAACCAGCAAGAACACCATTCTTCATAGCCTCTTTGAAACCTTTCTCAACAGACGGAACAAATTCTCGAGGTACGTTACCACCTTTTACTGCATTCTCAAATATTAATCCTGGCTTTTCCGCATCTCCCGGCTCAATTTTCACAATGATATCCGCGAATTTACCACGCCCACCAGTCTGCTTCTTGTAAACTTCTCGATGCTGAGTAGAACCAACAATAGATTCCTTGTAATTCACCTGAGGTGCTCCTTGGTTGATTTCAACCTTAAACTCACGCTTCATTCTGTCAATAATGATATCGAGGTGAAGCTCACCCATACCACTTAATACAGTTTGACCCGTTTCCTCATCAGTATAGATCGTCAACGTTGGATCCTCTTCGGATAGCTTTCCTAAAGCCATGCCCATCTTATCGACATCGGCCTGAGTTTTTGGCTCAATAGCCACACCAATAACTGGATCCGGAAAATCCATTGACTCAAGTACTATTGGGTGCTTCTCATCACAAAGCGTATCTCCTGTTTTGATATCCTTAAAACCTACTAATGCAGCAATATCACCACAATGCAATTGCGGAATTTGATTCTGCTTATTCGCATGCATTTGGAATATTCTAGAAATACGTTCCTTATTTCCAGAACGAGTATTCAACACATAAGAACCTGCCTCCAGTGTTCCTGAATAAGAACGTGTGAAACACAATCTACCTACGAATGGATCTGTTGCAATTTTAAAAGCCAAAGCTGCGAAAGGCTCATCTTGAGATGGCTTTCTTGATTCCTCAGCATCAGTCTTTGGATTTGTACCAATTATTGCCTCCGTATCCATAGGCGATGGTAAAATCTCCATAACCATGTCGAGCATAGCCTGCACGCCTTTATTCTTAAAGGCAGAACCACACATCATAGGTACAACCTTGCCCGCAATTGTTGCCGCACGCAAGGCATCCAGAATTTCTCGCTCTGTTAACGAATTTTCATCTTCAAAATACTTTTCCATTAAGCTTTCATCGAACTCAGCAACAGCCTCTAATAGCTGCCCTCTAAGCTCACGCGCCTCATCCACAATGTCAGCTGGAATATCAATCTCCTGGAAAGTCATCCCCATATCTTCCTCGTTCCAAGTAATACCTCGGAAATTGATCAAATCAACTACCCCTTGAAAGCCTTCTTCCGCTCCAATGTTTAATTGAAGTGGTAAAGCGTGACTACCAAGCATTTCTTTAACTTGCTTACAAACATTCAAAAAGTCCGCCCCTTGACGATCCATCTTATTTACAAAACCAATTCTCGGCACCTTGTAATTGTTGGCAAGTCTCCAGTTAGTTTCAGATTGTGGCTCAACTCCATCAACAGCACTGAATAAGAAAACCAAACCATCCAACACACGAAGCGACCTGTTTACTTCAACAGTAAAATCCACGTGACCTGGAGTGTCAATAATATTAACGTGATAATCCTGATCCCGGTACTTCCAGTTAAGTGTTGTGGCTGCCGAAGTAATGGTTATGCCTCGCTCCTGCTCCTGCTCCATCCAGTCCATGGTAGCCGCGCCATCATGAACCTCACCAATTTTATGGCTCACACCACCATAATAGAGTATACGCTCTGTAGTGGTTGTTTTACCTGCATCAATATGAGCAGCAATGCCAATGTTTCTGGTGTATTTTAAATCTCTCTTTGCCATCGTTCCTAGCTATATACTTTTTAGAATCTGAAGTGAGCAAATGCCTTATTCGCTTCAGCCATTCTATGTGTATCTTCTTTCTTTTTAAATGCAGCGCCTTCTTCTTTAGAAGCCGCAATAATCTCTTCAGCCATTTTCTGCCCCATACTCTTACCGTTTCTTTTGGCAGCATAGGATATAAGCCATTTCATTCCCTGACTCACTTTTCGACTTGGACGAATTTCTTGTGGAATTTGAAATGTGGACCCACCCACTCTTCGGCTCTTAACCTCTACTTGTGGTGTAACATTATCTAATGCCTTTTTCCAAACGTCTAAACCACTTTCTTCGGTTTTAGCCTCAACGATATCCATCGCTTCGTAGAATATCTTATAAGAAGTACTCTTCTTACCGTCCTGCATTAGGTTGTTGACAAACTTTGTTACCAATGTATCTCCGTAACGTGGATCTGGTAAAATGATTCTGTCTTTAGCTCTTCCTTTTCTCATCTCAGCTAATTATTTCTTTGGGCGTTTAGCTCCATATTTTGATCGTCTTTGTTTCCTACCTTCAACACCAGCAGTATCAAGAGCACCCCGAACGATGTGATATCTCACACCTGGTAAATCTTTTACTCTTCCACCTCTTACTAAGACAATAGAGTGCTCTTGTAAATTATGTCCTTCGCCAGGGATATAAGCGTTGACTTCATTCTGATTAGTCAATCTAACTCTGGCAACTTTACGCATTGCTGAATTTGGTTTCTTCGGTGTAGTGGTGTACACTCGTACACACACCCCGCGCTTTTGAGGACAAGACTTCAACGCAGCTGATTTGCTGGTCTTTGTCATGCTCTTTCGGCCTTTCCTTACTAATTGTGATATCGTTGGCATTCGCTTGTTTTACCTATGATTTTGTTCGTCTAGACAATATTCCCCTACTAAAAAGGGGGCGCAAAGGTACACGATTAAATTTCATACACAATATGGGGTTGATTAATTTTTTTATGATCACGTAAAAAACATCGCTAGACCAACGGTACTAGGCATTCTGGTCATAAAAAAAAGTTGAATTAAATGAAACTGTTGAAAACTGCAACAAGGTGAAATATGGTCAAGGATGCTGTGTAAGATACATTTGACCGCAAGAAGTTGAAATGAGTTACCTAGATGATTTGAACGATGTACAGCGCGAAGCTGTTACAAAAACTGATGGCCCCATAATGGTTCTAGCCGGTGCTGGCTCTGGAAAAACCAGGGTGTTAACCTATCGAATCATCCACCTTATAGACTCTGGAGTCGACCCTTACAACATTTTATCGCTTACGTTCACGAATAAAGCGGCTCGTGAGATGAAGAAAAGGATTGGAACTCTCGTAGGTGAATCACTTTCGAAAAGCTTATGGATGGGTACGTTTCACTCCATCTTCGCCAAGATCCTAAGATTTGAAGCCGACAAGATCGGTTACCCCTCAAATTTTACCATATATGATATGGATGATTCGAAGAGCCTACTCAAGACCATAATTAAGGAATTGAAGCTTGACGACAAGGTGTATAAGCCCAATTTGGTACAAAGAAGAATAAGTGCGGCAAAAAATGGTTTAATCTCAGCATTAGAATATCAAAAGGACACCACTATCTATAACGATGACCTCCAGGCAAAAAAACCATTAATTGGAAAGATTTACGACATCTACGAAAAACGGTGTTTTAGAGCGGGCGCGATGGACTTTGACGATTTGCTTTTTAAAACCAATATTCTCCTCAAACAACACTCAGATGTCCTTTTGAAATACCAGGACAAATTCCGATACATATTAGTAGACGAGTTTCAAGACACCAACTTTTCTCAAAGCAACATTTTAAAAATGCTTGCCGCTCGACATGAAAATATTTGCGTTGTTGGGGATGATGCGCAGAGCATATATGCCTTTAGAGGTGCGAACATTCAGAATATTCTGCAATTCCGAAGTATATATCCAGATGTATCTGTTTTTAAACTAGAACAAAATTACAGATCAACCCAAACTATTGTTGAGGCCGCAAATCATGTAATCAAGCATAATAAGGATCAATTGCAAAAAAAGGTTTGGACGAGCAATGATCAGGGTGATAAAATCAAACTAATTAAGTGCTTAAGCGAAACAGAAGAAGGGAACTTTATCGCAAGTGAGATTTTAGAGCATAAATCAAACGAACGAGCCGTTGAAGATGAGTTTGCCATCCTTTATAGGACCAATGCCCAATCGCGAGCAATTGAAGAATCTCTAAGAAGAAAAAACATCGCCTATCGTATCTATGGGGGTATGAGTTTTTATCAGCGAAAAGAGATCAAGGACCTTTTGGCATATTTTAAAATGTGCGTTAATCCAAATGACGAGGAGGCATTCAAACGAATCTTGAATTACCCAGCCAGAGGTATTGGACAAACCACACGCGATAAAATTACAATTGCCGCCAGTGAAGAAGGAGTGTCTCCATGGGAAATCATATCCAACCTTCAAGATGCACGTTTACCTGTAAACGCATCTACAATTAAAAAAATCAATGAGTTTAAAACGTTAATTAAAAGCTTTCAAGTCATGGCTGAAACTAATGATGCCTACGAACTTGGAAATCACATCGCTTCTACTACAGGTATGTTACGTGAATTTTACACCGATAAAACTCCTGAAGGAATTAGCAAGTACGAGAATATTCAAGAATTACTGTCTGGAATGAAGGAATTCACTGAGATTCCCGTGGATGAAAGTGAACTTGAAATAAACAACCCAAGATCAATCGGGAAGTTTTTAGAAGATGTTGCTCTTCTTACAGACGTGGACGCCAAGGACAGTAAGGATGATGATCAGCCTAAAGTGTCTATGATGACAATACATTCAGCGAAAGGACTTGAATTCCCCTACGTTTTTATTGCAGGTTTAGAAGAAGATCTCTTCCCAAGCCAAATGAGTGTTTCCTCAAGAGCGGATTTAGAAGAAGAACGCAGGCTGTTTTACGTTGCATTGACGAGGGCAGAAAAAAAGGCGTTTCTATCCTTTGCCTCTACTCGATTCCGGTATGGAAACATGAATTATTGCGAACCAAGTCGCTTCCTGTCAGAGATAGACACAACGCTTATCGACTCGCCAAGCATTCAAAAAACGGTCGAGAAAAGAGAACTTTCAAGCAAATCTTACACTCTTCAAAAACACGTGATTCAAAGGAAGTTAGTCAAACCCACTGCCACTGGGGCTACTCTCTCTGAATCTGAAATGTCACGATTGGCAGTTGGCATAAAAGTAAAACATGAGCGATTTGGAACCGGAGAAATCGTAGGTTTGGAGGGTGATTTTCCCAACAAGAAAGCCACCGTTGATTTTAAGGGCATTGGCAAAAAGCAGCTGTTACTCAAATTTGCCAAGCTTCAGTTAATAGAATAACTTTTACCAACACCATTTAATGGAATACGCAACACAGAAAGAAGCTCTCATTCTAGCCGAATATGGCCGACATGTGCAAGACATGGTCAATCACGCTATGACGATCGAAGATCGGCAGAAAAGAAACGAAGCGGCAGAAACTATCATCCAAATAATGACGCAGCTCAACCCGAGTTATAAGGGTGCGGAAGAATTGCAACAAAAGCTATGGGATGACCTCTATATTATAAGTGATTTCAAACTTGATATTGATGCACCATACCCCATGCCAACTCCTCGCTCTGAAATAAAAGCAGAGAAAGTTGAATATCCAGATCAGAAGTTTAAATTCAAGCATTACGGCAAAATAATAGAAGCACTTATCGAGGCTGCTTTGAAAATTGAAAATGTTGAGGAACAGCAAGAGCTTGTTCAGCAAATAGCTAATTTGATGAAAAGGAGCTACCTAAATTATAATCGTGATTCTGTAAATGAGGAAATGATTATTGATCAATTAACTTCTATGTCAAACGGAAAACTGAAACTTGATGAAGATTTCAGATTTGTGCATACCAATGATATTGTGATCACGAATAATAAAAAGCCGACTTCGAGAAATCAAGGAAAGGGTCGTTCAAAACGTAAATGGAAAAAGTAAAACTATGGGTTCATTTCATATCGAAGGCGGAAGAAAACTTAAAGGGGAACTGACCCCTCAGGGAGCGAAAAATGAAGCGCTACAAATATTATGTGCAACGCTATTGACACCTGAAAAGGTTGAAATTGAAAACATACCCGAAATCGTTGACGTCATCAAACTCATCGACTTATTAGGTTCCCTAGGTGTGAAAATCCAGAAAAAAGGAACTGGCCACTACATCTTTCAGGCGGACGAAGTAGATATCGATTATCTGAATTCTGAGGAATTTGCCAGAAAAGGTGCAAGTCTGAGAGGCTCAATCATGATTGTCGGTCCGTTACTAGCCCGATTTGGCAAAGGCTATATACCAAAACCTGGTGGGGATAAAATTGGCAGAAGAAGATTAGATACACATTTCATTGGATTTGAAAAATTAGGAGCGAAGTTCATCTTCGATTCGAAATCTTCGTTTTACAGAGCTGAAGCTAGCGAACTGAAAGGAACGTATATGCTTCTAGATGAAGCATCGGTTACAGGCACTGCCAATATTGTCATGGCGGCAGTTCTAGCGAAAGGCAGAACGACAATTTACAACGCAGCCTGTGAGCCATATTTACAACAACTGTGCAAGATGATGAATGCGATGGGAGCCAAAGTCTCTGGAATTGGTTCTAATCTTCTCATTATTGATGGTGTAGACTCTTTGGGCGGTTGTCAACATCGGATCTTACCAGACATGATTGAGGTAGGAAGCTTCATTGGCTTAGCTGCGATGACTCAAAGCGAAATAACCCTTAAGGGCGTTGGTTATGAACATCTCGGAATGATTCCAGAAGTGTTTAAACGCCTCGGAATAAAAATGACCTTAAAGGGAGATGATTTATACATTCCTGCTCAAGACAGCTATGAGGTCGAAACCTTCATTGACGGTTCAATCTTAACCATTGCTGATGCACCTTGGCCAGGCTTTACCCCAGACCTATTGAGTATTATTCTTGTAGTAGCTACACAAGCTAAGGGAAGTGTTCTGATTCATCAGAAAATGTTTGAGAGTAGGTTGTTTTTCGTGGATAAATTAATTGATATGGGAGCTCAGATCATTCTTTGCGATCCGCACAGAGCCACTATCATTGGATTAGGTCGTTCCTCAAATTTAAGAGGAATCCAAATGACCTCACCTGATATTAGAGCTGGTGTTTCACTCTTAATAGCAGCTATGTCCGCGGAAGGAACAAGCGTTATTAGAAATATCGAGCAGATAGATAGAGGATATCAGAATATTGACCAACGTTTAAATGCAATTGGCGCGAACATTGTAAGAAGCGACAGCTAAAATTCAAGGAAATGCGATACCTAACAATACTTTCAATAATTCTAATATCTCTAGGAACGAGTGCTTTCAATACAAATGACTCTCAGCGGTTGTATTTAACCCCTGTCAATATCGGTGCAGAAGCCCCTGAGATAGCACTTGAAAATCCCGATGGAAAAATCATGAAACTAAGTGATCTTCGAGGAAAGGTCGTACTAATTGATTTCTGGGCATCTTGGTGTGGACCATGTAGGCGAGAAAATCCAAATGTGGTGCGAGCTTATGAAAAGTATTCCAAGGCAAAGTTTAAAGAAGCTAAAGGTTTTGAAGTATTTAGCGTTTCGCTGGACAACAACCGACAGGCATGGAAAGGGGCCATTGAAAAGGACAATTTATCTTGGAAATATCACGTTAGTGATTTAAAAAAATGGAAGTCTGAAGCCGCTCGTATATATGGAGTTGGTGCAATTCCAAGTAGTTTTTTAGTAGATGAAAATGGAATCATTATCGCGAAGAACTTGCGAGGAAAAATGATTGACATGGAACTTGACAAACACGTTCAAAGCCTCTAGCTGTCATAAATCCCTGATATTATTTCTGTTTTCTGCCAATATGTCCAAAACTCTGCATTGGCAATAAATTTGACCTACGCCACCGATATTGTAATTAATGATGAGCGAAAAAGAGCAATTACCAAACGAGGAGATAGAGGAAGTGAATACTTCAGCAGAAGCTATTGATGAAACCAGCGAGAGTCCGCAAACCGAATCTCCTAAGGAAAGTGTCCAGGAACCTACGGTGGAGCAACAACTAGAAGTGGAGAAGAACAAATATCTGCGGCTTTACGCGGAATTTGAAAACTTCAGAAGGCGAAATGCAAAAGAGCGTATTGAACTGATCAGTACGGCTTCTCAAGACATTGTTAAGGAAATACTTCCCGTACTAGATGACTTCGAGAGAGCTTTAGACTCGAATAAAAAAATTGAAGAAGTAAACACAATCAAGGAAGGTTTTGAAGTACTCTACAAAAAGCTTAGCAAGACACTTGAATCAAAAGGATTAAAAAGCATTGATTCGGTTGGGCAAATGTTTGATGCGGAGCAGCATGAAGCAATAGCGCAAGTCCCGGTTGATAAAGCGAAAGAGAAAGGCATCATCCTTGACGTTGTTGAAAAGGGTTACACGTTGAATGAAAAAATCATTCGACATCCAAAAGTGGTAGTAGGAAGCTAATGGCGAAAAGAGATTATTACGAAGTGCTTGGTGTCGGCAAAAGTGCTGGCGCTGATGAAATAAAGAAGGCTTACAGGAAGCTAGCAATCAAGTATCACCCAGATAAAAACCCTGGTGATGAAGCTGCTGAAGATAAGTTCAAGGAAGCGGCAGAAGCGTATGAGGTTTTAAGTAACCAAGAAAAGAAGGCTAAATACGATAGATTTGGTCATGCCGGCATGAGTGGTGCAGGAGGATTCAGCGGACAAGGAATGAATGTTGAAGACATCTTCGAGTCCTTTGGAGACATTTTCGGAGGTGCTTTTGGCGGATTTGGAGGACAAGGCGGTGGCGGACAAAGAGGTGCCTCTGTGCGCAGAGGTTCAAATCTTCGAGTCCGAGTCAAACTAACTTTGGAAGAAATTGCTTCTGGTGTAGAAAAGAAAATCAAGGTGAACAAGCTGGTCCAAGCTGAAGGTGTAGAGTACACGAACTGTGGAACATGTGGTGGGTCAGGACGTGTAATGCGAGTGACTCAAACATTTCTGGGTCAAATGCAAACTGCCAGCGCATGTAGCACTTGTTCTGGAACTGGAAAAACAATTTCCAAATCGAAAGCAGGTGTAATGCCCGATGGTCTTGAACGGAAAGAAACCGTGCTGACAATTGACATACCCGCTGGTGTTGAAGAAGGCATGCAACTCAGTGTTAGAGGCAAAGGTAATGATGGCCCAATGGGAGGACCAGCAGGAGATCTTCTTGTACTGATAGAAGAGCTGCCACATGAACATTTTGCGCGAGATGGAGGCAATTTACATCACGATGTCCATTTAAACTTTGCAGATGCGGCACTTGGCGCCTCGGTTGAAGTTCCTACACTCACCGGTAAGGCAAAAATCAAAATCGCTCCTGGCACTCAATCAGGAAAAACGCTAAGACTCAAAAGCAAAGGAATCCCAGTATTAAACTCTTACGAAACAGGTGACATACTCATCCACGTAAACATTTGGACTCCTCAATCTATCTCGCCTGAAGAAAAAGAAATATTAGAAAAGTTAAGGATCGCTCCTAATTTCCAACCTAATCCTAACGGCACGGAAAAAAGCTTTTTTAATAGAATGAAAGAATTCTTCACTTAACCATTTTATGGATATTGCATCTTTGAGCCAAAGATGATTGAAACGAAAACTGAACAGATAATATCAGTATCTAATGTTACAAAGCGTTTTGGCGCTCACATAGCCTTGGATAATGTTAGTCTTGAAATCCCGAAAGGCAAAATTTTTGGATTACTTGGCCCCAATGGAGCGGGAAAAACCACATTAATCCGAATGCTTACTGGCATTACTGCTCCAGATGAAGGGACAATTGAATTTCATTTAAAGCATAGCTCTAGTTCTATAGGTTACCTCCCCGAAGAAAGAGGTTTGTATCGGAAAATGAAGGTCTGGGAACAAGCGATATACTTAACTCGACTAAAAGGCCTTTCAGATTCAGAAGCTCGACACCATTTGCAAGTTTGGTTTTCAAAAATGAACATGAACGACTGGAAAAACAAGCCTGTCGAATCATTAAGCAAAGGGATGCAGCAGAGACTTCAATTTGTAATCACTGTCGCATCTAACCCCGATATCCTAATTCTTGATGAACCATTTAGCGGGTTTGATCCAATTAACGCAGAACAATTAAAGAATGAGATTTTAAAACTGCACTCGGAAGGAAAAACCATCATTCTTTCGACTCACAACATGTCAAGTGTGGAGGAACTATGTTCGATTGTTGGTCTAATAAACAAGGGGCAAGTAATCCTCAATGATAGTCTTGTCGAGATTAAGAATAAATTCAGAAAGAGCATTTTCGAAATTGTATTTGATGGAAGTCAAGTTGCTTTCGCAAATAGCATTGGCTTCCAATTTGAAATATTGAATATCAAAAACGACAATGGCTTTTTAATCGCAACCATTAAATCACACGACAAAGTGAGTCCGAATCAATTACTTGCGGCATTATTACAAACGGTAAGTATTAAGTCATTCCGAGAGGTATTACCGAGTATGAACGACATATTCATTGACCTTGTTGGCCAACAAACTGAAAAAATTACCGAATGAGAAATATTCTATTAATCATTCGTAGAGAATATTTAAGCCGGGTACGGAAGCGTTCCTTCATTATTATGAGTTTGCTTGGACCAATAATAATGGCTTGTGTTGGCATAGCATCTGTTTACCTTAGCATAGATGAAGCCGAAGACCAGCGAGTTTTGGTCGTAGATGAAAACTACCCCCTTTTTGCGACTATTGAAAGCTCCGAGCTAATTCAGTACGTTATAAGTGATGCTGATTTAGATGAGGCACTAGCCACATTCGAAACATCAGAATACACTGCCCTACTCCACATCAATAAAAACTATTACAAGACACATTCAGGTCAACTATACTTCAAGAAGCAGCCATCGTTCAGGGTTCAAAGAGCCATTGAACGAACCATCCAATTGAAAGGAGAGGAATTTAAGCTAAGCGAGTTCAATATTTCTGAATCCGACTATCGGAGAATTAAGCAGCCTTTCGAAATGCAAGCTTTTCAATATGATTCTGTTTCCAAAACAGCAGAAGAAGCGGATATGCTTCCGGCAGTTGTTGGCATCGTTTTTTCTATTCTCATATACATGTTCATTTTCATGTATAGCGTGCAGGTCATGCGTGGAGTTATCGAAGAGAAGACAAGTCGAATAGTAGAGGTGATGATTTCTACCGTTAAGCCATTTCATTTAATGTTGGGTAAAATAGTGGGAATTGCCGCGGTGGGGCTAACCCAGTTTATGATCTGGATAACGCTTTCCTTCACGCTACTTGGTATTGGACAATACGCGCTGCTCAGTCAATATGATAGTGCAAGTGTGTTTGAAAATGCTACAATGACGGATCAAATGCAGAAGGATATGAGCGAAGAAATGCAGGATAAAACCATTAAGTATAGCAGCGAAGACAACATATTGGCTAGTATTTCAAAGGTTAATTTCCCACTAATGATAGGGCTTTTCCTTTTCTACTTTTTAGGCGGATATCTTCTTTACAGCGCCATGATGGCTGCTGTTGGATCTGCAGTGGACAACGATACGGACACGCAGCAATTTATCGTGCCCATAACTTTTCCTCTAATATTAGGATACATCGCGAGTTTTATTCTGTTCTCAAACCCAAATAGCCCTATTGGATTCTGGCTTTCCATCATTCCTTTTACCTCTCCTATAGTCATGCTAGTTAGGATACCATTTAACAATGTCGAGATCTGGGAACTAGCGCTTTCGATGTCGCTTCTTGTAATCGCATTTATAGGAATGGTGTGGCTCGCAGCAAAAGTGTATAGAACAGGTATCTTGATGTACGGAAAGAAGCCTACCCTTCGTGAAATGATTAAATGGATAAAATATTAGCCCCATGCCGAGTATCTTAATAATTGACGATGAGCGTCCGATTCGATCAACACTGCGTGACATACTTGAATACGAGAAAATCAAAGTATCCGAAGCCGAGGACGGTATTAAGGGATTGGCGTTGATAAAGGAAAATGACTATGATGCAATTTTATGCGATATTAAAATGCCAGGAATAGATGGGATTGAAGTTTTAGAACAAATCCAAGACATCAAACCAGATATCCCGGTTATCATGATTTCAGGTCATGGGAATATTGAAACTGCGGTGGAATCCTTGAAAAAAGGGGCTTATGATTACATCAGCAAGCCACCCGACTTAAATCGGTTGTTGGTTACTGTCAGAAATGCCTTGGATCGAAAAACCTTGGTGACTGAAACAAGAACCCTCAAAAGGAAAGTGTCAGAAAAGTCTGCATCTCCAATCATCGGTGCTTCTAAAGCAATCAAAGAGGTGAAGGAAATGATCGAAAAAGTTGGCCCAACTGATGCGAGAGTGCTTATTACAGGTCCAAATGGAACTGGAAAAGAACTAGTTGCTCAACAGCTTCACCAAAAAAGCAATCGAAAGAAAGCGCCCTTCGTTGAAGTAAACTGTGCGGCAATTCCGTCAGAATTAATTGAGAGTGAACTTTTTGGACATGAAAAGGGCGCTTTTACCTCTGCAATCAAACAGCGCATTGGAAAATTTGAATTGGCTTCAGGTGGAACTTTGTTCTTAGATGAAATTGGAGATATGAGTTTAAGCGCTCAAGCTAAGGTATTGAGGGCTTTGCAGGAAAATCGTATCACAAGGGTTGGTGCAGAAAAAGAAATATCTGTTTCTCCGAGAATTATTGCCGCAACGAATAAAAACTTAAAGGAAGAAATTGCAGGAGGACGATTCCGTGAAGATCTATATCATAGATTATCTGTAATACTCATAGGAGTTCCATCATTAAATGACCGAAAAGATGATATTCCGCTCCTAGCAAATCACTTTCTCACCTTGATATCTCAGGAAACTGGCTCTGCACCTTCAAAAATTGAGGAAGACGCAATTGATGCACTTAAAAAAGTAGACTGGACGGGTAATATTCGACAATTGAGAAATACGATAGAGCGATTAATCATTATGACCGACCAAACCATTAAAAAAGACGATGTGGTTAAATTCGCTTAGAATTTTAGGTATTCAAAGTTGCCATGATTTTTATTTTGAATAATTCCTAGCTCCTCCATATAGAGTATCGTTTTCACGTAGTTTTGATTCTAATTTAAATCAAAATATATGAAAAATTTATACCTTTTTATGGCCAGCTTCATTGCAATTGGTCTAAGCACTGTGGGTTACGGTCAATATTGTACTCCACAATACAGCTATGGGTGTGGAGTTGGTGATCAAATTCAAAACTTCAGCACAACTGGCGGTTCTACAAATATTACAAATAACAATAGTGGATGTACCTCTGGTAACTGGGCTCAAAATTTATCCATGGTTCATACGGTTGAATCAGGTGGAACTGTGAATTTCACTGTCCAAGCTGGCTCAGCGTATTCGCAAGGACACAGAATATGGGTGGATTGGAATCAAGATCAAGATTTCCTAGACGCGGGAGAGGATGTTTGGAATAGTGGTTCTTATAGCACGGCTGCGTATACTGGTTCTTTTACAGTTCCTGCAACGGCTCTTCCAGGTTCTACAAGAATGCGAGTACGGTGCCAGTATGTGGCCGTCCCAAGTCATCCATGTAACTCTACAACATACGGAGAAGCAGAGGATTACACTTTAACCATATTACCTCCAGTAGCCAATGATGCTGGTGTGGCACAAATTATAAGTCCAATGGTACCAACGTGCGATTTGGATTCTGTTGATATTACAATCGCAGTTCAAAACTTAGGTTCTGATACGCTTCAAAATTGCTCAATTTATTATCAGATTAATACATCAACACCAGTTGCAATGTATTATTCAGGTTCTGTCGCTCCACAAGGTGGTCTTGACACTGTCACCATAGGTAACGTCTCATTTTCAAACGGGGATGACCTCACGATATGGACAGAGTTACCAAACGGTGTAACGGACAGCCTACCTTCTAATGACGAACAGTCGATGGTTACTTCAACTGGACTTGCTGGTACTTATTCAATTCCAGGTGATTATGCAACCATCAACGAGGCGGCAGATGATCTTCACACATTTGGTGTTTGTGCTGATGTTGTTTTCAACTTGGCTACTGGAACTTATACTGAACAAGTTTCTTTCAATGATATTCTTGGCACGAGCGACAGTGCTACGGTAACTTTCCAAAGTGCCTCTGGAAACAGAAATGACGTATTGATTCAGTATGATGCTTCAACCTTAGCTGACAATTATGTAGTGCAGTTTGATGGTGGTGATTGGATCACATTCAAAGACCTAAGAATGAAGTCATTGGAACAGTATACTTATGGATGCGTACTGAACGTAAAGGGTGGCTCCAACAATATCAACATCGAAAATTGCTGGTTAAAAGGTAATTCTTACCAAACCACTACTTACTATGATGCCAACATTCTTTGGGAAGGATCCAGTGATGGCTTTTCATTGACTAACAGCTTGGTTGAGAATGGAGCAATGTCAATGTATATGATCAATGGAAGTACTACTAGTCCTAGTGAAGACATGACTATTCAAGGCAATATGATCAAGAATGCGCTTTACTATCAGATGTACATGTACGCTATTGATGGCTTCATACTTGATGATAATACTATTACCAATGATTCAGCTCTTTATGGAGGAAGCTATGGTTACTACCAACTGTATATGTATAGTGTGAATAATTTCGATATTACTAAGAACTATATCAACCATACTGTTGGTCAAGCTTACTATTATCCAATCTATTTCGATAATTGTGTTGGTCGCAATAACCCACGAAGTCAAATATCAAACAACTGTTTCTTTAGTGCCACTCCAGGTGCCACTAGTTACAACTACTACACAGTGTATTGCTACAACAGTGGAATAATGGATTTCCACAACAACTCTGTAACCAAAAGAGGTGGATATGCTAACAACGGGGCGATGTATATCTATAATGGAGGTTTAATCTCATTGAAAAACAACTCCTTCGCAAACATGACATCAGGATATGCACTTCAAGTTAATGGTGGTTTTGCGGTATCGGAAAGTGAGAACAATAACTTTTATACTACTTCTGGGTCATTGATATATTATGGAACTTCCCAGTATAGCTCGTTAGTAGACTATCAAAATGCAACAGGAAATGACATGAATTCTGTTCAGACTAATCCTAACTGGCAAACAGATGTAACATGTATTACGTGTAACGACACGTTGAGCGATGCTGGTTTACCACTGGCTAATGTCACTACTGACATCGCTGGCAACACACGTAGCTTATCTACGCCAGATATTGGAGCTACCGAGTTTGTGAATGCAAATAGCTTCTCATTAGGTGGTGATGATACTATATGTGGAAGCCAAACAGTAGTTGAAGCTGGGCCAGCTCAATCTGTTACATGGAACGTCAAT